>Ga0307373_10002671_pt1 | contig 31926 bp, 32 predicted proteins | sample OX2MG_FD_202534 | JGI IMG/M metagenome (GOLD analysis project Ga0307373, IMG submission 202534) | Soil microbial communities from Risofladan, Vaasa, Finland - OX-2 | ecosystem: Environmental > Terrestrial > Soil > Coastal area > Acid sulfate soil | place: Finland: Risofladan, Vaasa | collected...
CGCCACAGTCGGGGCTGACGCCCCGAGCGGGGCTCCGCCCCGCACCCCTGGTCCCGCGCGCCCAAGTTCTTGCAGTTACGTGCAGTTAATTTTCCGGTCAGGCTGGCGCACGCGGCGACTGCGAGGTCGCGGCACACCTACGGGATAGACGGGGAAGCGCTGGTAGCGCCGATAGTGACGAATACTTCCCGACACGTCCTGCAGGCTACCGACGACTAACCGTGGCGGAGGCCGCGTCCCGGCAGCGAGGATCGCACCCGGTCGGCAGTCGACGAGGTGTTTCAATCCGCTGCGTCAGATCTGCGTCAGACTGGTGTCCCCGACCGACAAAAGAGCAGCTCGTAGCAGATTTTGGCCACTTTCTGCTACTTCCAGCGGAAGTGGACGAACAGGCGGCCGAAGTTCTTCGAGTCCTTCTCGACCCGGTGGTAGAGCGCCTTGATCTCGGGCTCGTCGAGGAAGCGCAGCACGTGCTTCTTGAGGGCCCCGGAGCCCTTGCCGGGGATGATCTCGACCTCGCTCGCGTGGATGCGGACCGCCTCGTCGATGATCCCCCGCAGCGCGGCGTCGATGTCGTGGCCGCGGTTGTAGATGTCGTGCAGGTCCAGCTTCAGCTTCGCCACGCGACAAGTCTTCCCGCTCTCGGGCGTGCCCACCGCGAGGGTCGGAGGGGCACGCCCCTGAGCCGCGGGCGGTGCCCCGTTAGCATCCCGGCGCAATGGCCCGCGTCCTCGAGCACATCAAGGTCCTCGACCTCTCGCGCGTGCTCGCCGGCCCCTACTGCACCCAGTTCCTCGGGGAGCTCGGCGCCGAGGTCGTGAAGGTCGAGCCGCCGGGTCACGGGGACGACACGCGGCTCTGGGGGCCTCCCTTCGTCGGCCCGGAGGACGCGCCGGAGTCGCTCTACTTCCTCTCGGCGAACCGCAACAAGAAGAGCGTCGTCATCGACCTGCAGCGCGCCGAGGGCCAGGAGATCATCCGCCGCCTCGCACAGGGCGCGGACATCGTCGTCGAGAACTTCCGCCCCGGGACCCTCGAGCGCTGGGGCCTCGACTACCCGGCGCTCGCCGCCCTGAACCCGCGCATCGTGCACGTCGCCATCTCGGGCTTCGGTCAGAGCGGTCGCTACCGCGACCGGCCCGGCTACGACCTCATCGCCCAGGGGATGGGCGGGCTGATGGCGGCGACCGGCGAGCCGGGCGGCGAGCCGGTGAAGATCGGCCTGCCGATCGCCGACCTGAACGCCGGCAACTGGGCGATCATCGGGGTGCTGATGGCGCTCTACGCCCGCGAGTCGACCGGCAGGGGCCAGTACCTCGACGTCTCGCTCCTCGAGGCGCAGCTGGCGCTGCATGTCTACGCCACCGGCCTGCACTTCTACCGAGACAGCTCGCCGGCGCCGATGGGGACCGCGCACCAGATCATCACCCCCTACCAGGCCTACCGCTGCAGCGACGGCGCGATCAACGTCGCCGTCGGCTCCGAGCGCCTCTGGCAGCAGTTCTGCGCAGCGCTCGGCCTCCCGATCGCCGACGACGAGCGCTTCTCCTCCAACGAGCGGCGCGTCGCCAACCGCGATGCCCTCGCCGAGCTGCTCGAAGCGCGCTTCGCGAGCGGGACGCGCGCCGAGTTCCTCGAACGCCTCGTCGCCGCCGGGGTCCCCTGCGGTCCGATCAACACCACCGGCGAGCTCTACGACGACCCCTGGGTCGCCGAGCGCGGCCAGCTCGTCCGCCTCGAGCACCCGACCGTCGGCGAGTACGTGGGGACCGGCTACCCGCTGGCGGGCGCCGGCGACCAGCTCGGGCCGAGCGGGCCGCCGCCGCTCCTTGGCGAGCACACGCGCGAGGTCCTCGCCACCCTCGGTTACGCCGAGGCGGCGATCGCCGGCCTCTACTCGGCGGGCGTCGTCGCCTAACCGGGTGGGCGCTCGCCGCGGCGGCGGGCGACGGCACGACCGAGGCGGCGGAAGGCGGCGACGTCCTCGACGCCGTGACGCTTGGCGAGGCGGCGCAGCACGAGGATCCGCACCGTGCCGATGATGAGGACGAGCACCGCGCCGACGAGCGCGGCGATGAGCAGCGCGAGGCCGAGGTCGAGCTGCGCGTGGAGGAAGAGGAAGGTGACGTGCACCGCCTTCGCGTTCTCCGCGATGAAGACGATCAGCGCCGCGAGGACGACCGCGCCGGCCCCCGCCCCGACCCAGGCGGCACCCGAACCGCTTTTCTCGATGCGGTGCGGCTGCGGCTCCGCGGGCAGCTCCGCCGCCGCGCCGCTCTCGATCTCGTCCTCGGCCATCGCGCCTCCCCGTCAGTCAGAAGAAGTTGTACCCGCTGCCGCCACCGCAGGCCCGTCCGCCGCGCCGCCGACGAGGGCGGCGAACGCCGCCACGAGGACGTCGGCCGCGCCCTCCGAGCCCCCCTCGGAGGGCGCGCCGGCGTAGCGGGCGCGCTCGTAGCGGTCGGTGAGGCCCGCCAGCAGCTCCGCCCCCTCGCCGAGCTCGGGCGCGACGCGGCTCGCGAACTCCCGCGGCGTCTCGGAAAGGGAGCGCCCGCGGCCCGCCTCGTGCGCGGCGAGCAGCACCCGGCGGTAGTCGCCGCGCACCCCGACGGGGTGCGCGGTCCGGCGCCGCGGCGCACGGCGCCGGGAGAGCCGCGAGCCCAGGCGGGAGAGGAGGCGCCGGGCGGCCGCGAAGAGGAGCGCGAAGAGCTTCCCCCAGGTGAAGACCGAGCTCACGAGCTCGGGGGGCGTCGCCACCTTCGGCGCCTTGGCGCGCGGTGGGCGGTGGCGGATGACGAGCACCGCCAGCCCCCCGAGGAGGCCGGCCGCCACGATGCCGCCGACGAAGGGGGGGATCTTCGGCGGCGGGTAGACCTTCGGGGGCTTCGCGCTCTTCGCCGCGTGCAGCGCGCCGCCCTTCGGGATCGGGTGGTGGACGAACAGCCCGACGATCGCCCCGATCCCCGCGGCGATGCCCAACGTGACGTGCACGATGGCGAAGACGAGCCCGAGGCCGGCCGCCCGCAACGCCCCGCCGAGGGCGTGCCCGGCGTCGAGAGCCGCGGTCGTGAGGCCGCTCCCCCAGGCGCCGAGCGCGGCGGCGGCGAGGAAGCCGGCGCCGACGACGACGATCACCGGGACGAGGAGGATCGCCCCCCACACCCGGCGGTCGCCGCCGCGGGTCATCCCGGCCCCTACCGACGACGCCTCGCGGTTGCGCATCACGTAGCCGAGGAGGAAGACCTCGAGGAAGTAGACGACGAACAGCGGCCCGGCGCCGCGCGTCGCGGCGTGCAGCGCGCGGCCGGGCACCGCGGCGAGCACGATGAACAGGGTGAGGAAGGCGAGGCCGGTCCACGCCGCGGAGCGTCCGATCTGGCGGAACGAGCCGTGCGAGAGGCCGAGAACGACGCCCCGCAGCACCACCACCGCGACCGCGAGCCACGCGATCGTCGAGACCGCCGAGGGGGTCGCGCCGCGGACGCTGAAGGGGTCGACGGCGACCCGCCCGAAGGCCCCCGCGACGCTGCGCGAGGCGAGCGCCCCCGCGCCGAGGGCGATCACGGCGAGGCCGGCGACGCTCCCGAGGACGACCCGTGGCCACAGCGGGGCGCGCACGCAGCGCATCGCCCGCCCGACGAGCGCGCCCGCCGCCGCGGGGAGGGCGAGGGCGAGGTAGGGGACGTCCATCCGCAGGGTGCCCGTGGTGTTCACGAGCGCGGAGATGACGAGCGCGATCCACGTCGCCTCGCTCGCCGCGAGCGCCGCCGCAGGGAGCGGGTTATTCGGTGAGCGCCAGCGCATCGCTTCGCCGCCAGTCGCGTGGCCGCTCGGTGCGGAGGATCGCGTCGACCGTGCCCGCCGGGGGGGCGAGCGACCCCGGGCCGTCGACGAACAGCGCCGTCACCGGGGCCCGGCGGCGCACCTCGGCGAGGACGCCGAGCACCGTCGGCGAGAAGCGGGAGGAGATCACGAGCACGAGCGCCTGACGGCGGAGGCGACGGCTCTCGAGGTTCAGCACCCCGGCGAGGTTCGCCTGCGGGTCGGGCTCGCAGAGCGCGAGCAGCTCGAGCATCCGGCCGATCGCGTCGGGGGCGCTCGAAGGGTCGGCGGCGACGGGGTCGCCGTCAGCGAGGCCCGGCCCGAAGAGGCCGACCGGGAGGCCCTTGCCCCCGAAGTGCACCACGAAGGAGGCGGCGAGGCTGAGCGAGAACTCCCGCGCCTCCTCGGCGCCCTCTGAGCCCGACTGGTCGAGATCGAAGAAGACCGCCACCCGCGGGTTCGTCGTCGCCTCGAAGTCGCGCACGAGGAGCTCCCCCGAGCGCGCCGTCGCCCGCCAGTCGACGTGGCGGAGGGGGTCGCCGGCGCGGTACTGACGCATGCCGGCGATGCGGGTGGGGTCGGCGAGCAGCAGCGAGCGGGCGCGGCGTTCGCCGATCGGGGTGCGCGCCGCGAGGTCGAGCGGCGGCACGGCGAGGATCTTCGGGTAGACGACGAGCTCGTCGGCCCGCTCCTGGCGGGCGACGCGGTGGCGGAGGCCGAGGGGGTCGCCCGAGCGCACCTCGCTGCCGCCGAAGAGGTGGCGCCCCCGGTGGTCGCAGACGATCTCGATGCGGCGGAGCGAGCGCTGGAAGGGAAGGAGCGAGAAGGCCTGCAGGAGCGCCCGGTCCCCCTCCTCCTCGCGGTGCTCCACCGAGAGGCCGGGGAAGTCGAGCCGCTCGGGGACGACGTCGGTCACCCGGATCCAGGGGAGCGGGAGGAGCTTGTCGTTCACGAGCTCGCTCTCCAAGGTGACGTGCTCCCCGAACTCGGCGCGGTGCTGGGAGAGGCGGCGCGAGTAGGCGAGACCGACGAGGCAGGTCCGCTGCCAGAGGTACAGGACGAGGCTCGCCATGAGGCCGAGCGCCCCGAAGAGGGCGAGCGCCGCGGCATGCAGCCAGCCCCCGACGCCGGCGATGCCGGCGAAGACGACGATGGCGACGAGCTCGGGGTTGAGGTCCCAGAGCCAGTTCATCGCGGGGCGGCTCAGCTCGCGGGGCTGGCTTCGGGATCGAGCTCCTCGACGGGGACGTTCGTCCCGTCGACGATGCTCGCCACCACCTGCAGCTCGCTCACGCCCCTGAGGCGCGCCTGCGCGGAGAGGACGAGGCGGTGGGCGAGGACCGCCCCGGCGAGCGCCTTCACGTCGTCGGGGAGGGCGAAGGCGCGGCCCGCGATGAGGGCGCGGGCCTGCACCGCACGGTGCAGCGCGAGGGCGGCGCGGGGGCTCGCCCCGAGGCGGACCCGCGCATCGCCACGGGTCGCCCGCACGACGTCGAGGAGGTAGTCGCGCACCTCCTCTGAGACGAGCACCTCGGTGCGGGCGGCCTGCAGCGCCACGATCTCCTCGGGGGAGGTGACGGCCGTGAGCGTGGCGAGCGGGTCGGCCCGCTCGTAGCGGGTGAGGATCTCGTGCTCCTCGGCGAGGCTCGGGTAGCCGAGGTCGACGCGCACGAGGAAGCGGTCGAGCTGGGCCTCGGGGAGGGGGAAGGTCCCCTCGAGGTCGACGGGGTTCTGCGTGGCGACGACGAAGAAGGGCTCGGGGAGGCGGCGGGTCTCGCCGTCGACGGTGACCTGCCGCTCCTCCATCGCCTCGAGCAGCGACGACTGGGTGCGCGGGGTGGCCCGGTTGATCTCGTCGGCGAGCAGGACCTGGGTGAAGACCGGCCCGGCGCGGAACTCGAACTCGCCGCTCTTCTGGTTGTAGACGCTCGAACCGGTGACGTCGGAGGGGAGCACGTCGGGGGTGAACTGCACGCGCCCGAACGAGGCGCCGCTCACCGTGGCGAGCGAGCGAGCGAGGAGGGTCTTGCCGACGCCGGGGACGTCCTCCAACAGCGCGTGCCCCCGGCAGAGCAGCGCCACGAGGAGCTGCTCGAGCGCTGCCTCCTTGCCGACGACGACCGAGCCGACCGCCGCCGCGACGCGCGCCAATGCCGCCGAAGTCTGCCCGTTCTCCACGCCCGCGAACCCGCCCCTCGCTCGATCCTGCCCCCGCCGTGCAACTACCCCGGGGATGGCGGGACAGGCTAGACGGCCAAGCTGTGGTTTCGGCGAGAGGAACCTCCAGGCGGTCGGAGCTGGCCGAGGGCTAGGCGAGGGCCTCCTCGTCGGCAAGGCTCCGGTAGTAGCGATAGGCGGCGAGCATCCCCACCTCGCCCCCCGCCGAGCCGCGCGGGCGCGCCGGGTCGAGGGGGGCGGAGATGATCTCCTGGTCCTCGGGGAGGATCGGCTGCGGGTCGCCGATCAGGCAGGCCTGGTACATCATCGAGACGAGGCGGTTAGCGGTCACGCAGCGCACCGTGACGTCGGCGACGCTCGAGCCCGTCGCGCTGATCCCGTGGCCGCGCATCATCGTCACCTTGTGGTCGCCCATGAAGGTCGCGAGCCCCTCGCCGAGCTCGTCGTTGGCGACGGTGACGCTCCTCGGGTAGGTCGGCACCCCCTCGATCGCCATCTGCGCGGCACCGATGTCGAAGGCGCCGACGATCGGCACGATCTCCCGCTCGCCGATCGTGAGCAGCACCGCGGGGACGGGGTGGATGTGCGCGACCGAGCGCACCTCGGGGTGCAGCTTGTAGAGCCAGAGGTGGATGAAGCTCTCCGACGGCGGCTGCAGGCCGTCGGGGCCGCCCACCTTCTCGGCGTCGAAGTCGATCTCCAAGATGTCGTCGACCGAGGTGTAGCGCAGCCCCGCCTCGTCGACCCCCTTCCCCTTGATGAGGACGGTGTCGGCGCCCTCGGGGCGGTAGCTCACGTGGCCGAGGGCGGCGTGGGTGAGGCCGAGCTTGCCCATGATCCGGCACGACTGCGCGATCTCGGCGGCGAGTCGCGCCTTGTCCCCGCTGAAGGCGGCCATCGCTACAGCTCCAGCGTCGGCGGGTAGAAGAGCTCCTCGAGGCCGAGGCGGCGCGGCGTCAGCCCCTGCTCGTGGGAGTACTCGGTGATCGTCTCCAGGGTTTCCCGCTGGGCCTGCACGCCGTAGAGGAAGAGGTCCTTGTGGAGCGCCTGCAGGCTCTCGCCGCTGAGCAGCCCAGCCTCGCGGTAGGGCGTCGCGGTGGCGAGCGCCTCGGCGTGCGCGAGCTGCTTGGCCTCGAGGAGCATCGAGTAGAGGTTGAGCACCACCCACGGGTACGCCTCGACGACGTCCCGGCGGACGACCACGCAGTGGTTGATCGGGTAGAAGCCGGTCTTCTCGTAGTAGCGGATCGACTCGGCACGGGGGTCGGGGAAGAGGCGGGTGATCGTCGTGCCGGTGCTGAGGTCGGCACGGCTGCGGTCGACGAGGTTGCGGTCGGCGATGTAGAGGAGGGTCGCGTCGAGGGTGCCCGCCATCAGCATCTCGCCGATGTTGGAGTCGCGGTCGACGTAGTCGAGCTGCACCCCGGCGGGGGGCGTGAAGCCGGTCGCGCCGCCGTGGCTCTGCTCGGGGGGGCGCTCCATGAACCAGTGGAGGTCCTCGGGCTTCACCCCGAACTCGTGGAGCAGGACACCGCGTCCCCAGAGCGCCGCGGTCTGCTGGTACTCAGGGACGCCGACGCGCTTGCCGACGAGGTCCTCGGGCTTCGCGATGCCGGCGTCGGCGCGCACGAGGATGCCGGTGTGGAAGAACTGCCGGGAGGTGAAGACCGGGAGCGCGACCCAGGTGTCGTCGCCGTGGGCACGCGCCGCGAGCAGCGAGGACATCGACATCTCGGAGACCTCGAACTCCTGGAAGTGGAGCTGGCGCCAGAACATCTCCGAGGGGTGGACCTTGGTGACGTGCAGGTCGATCCCCTGGGCCTTCACCCGCCCCTGGTGGACCGGCTCGGTCCTCGCGTTCCCCGACAGCGCCGCGCCGAGCTCGATGTTGCCCATGTGGCTCCCCTCCGCGCCGCGGCGGACGCCCGGCCCAGCCGATCGTATTGAGCACCCGCAGGCCTGTCGAGGGGGGGCGGAATACCGCGGCCCCGGGGGCGTTAGAACATTCACGCAACGACGCGTAATCGAAATTACACCCGCTGAACGGCGAGGAGAAGATGCCTGAACTCCGCCAGACCCTGCCGCTGCTCCCCCTCACCTCGGGGGTCGTGCTCCCTGGGATGATGCTCACCCTCGCCCTCGAGTCCGACGAGGCGCGTGCCGCCGCCGAGGCGGCGCGAGCCGCCTCGGACCGCCTCCTCCTCGTCCCCCACCTGGAGGGGCGCTACTCCTCGATCGGCGTCGTCGCCGAGATCCTCGAGCGCGGCGAGATCCCGAAGGGGCCGCTCGCGGTCGTGCTGCGCGGCGTCGAGCGGGTGCACGTCGGCGCGGCGGTGCCGAGCACCGGCGACGCGCTGTGGGTGCAGGTCGACGCGGTCGAGCAGGCCCCGATCACCGACGCCGTGCGCGAGCTCGCCCGCGAGTACCGCGCCGTGCTCGAGAACATCCTCCTCACCCGCGGTGCGCACCGGCTGGCGAGCGAGCTGCGCGAGGCCACCGAGCCCGGCGAGATCGCCGACCTCTCGGGCTACTCGCCGGACCTCACCCTCGCCCAGAAGCTGGAGGTGCTCGAGGCGCTCGACGTCGAGGCGCGCCTGCGCCTCGTGCTCGGCTGGGCGCGCGAGGTCCTCGCCGACCTGACGCTGCGCGAGCAGATCAAGACCAACGTCGAGGAGGGGATGGAGCGCACACAGCGCGAGTTCCTCCTCCGCCGCCAGCTCGACGCGATCCGCAAGGAGCTCGGCGAGCTCTCCGAGGAGGGCGAGGAAGGGGCCGACGACCCCGCCGGCTACCGCCGCCGCGCCGAGCAGGCGACCCTCCCCGACGAGGTGCGCAAGGCCGTCGAGCGCGAGATCGGGCGCCTCGAGCGGACCAACGAGCAGAGCCCGGAGGGCGGCTGGATCCGCACCTGGCTCGACACCGTCCTCGAGCTCCCCTTCGGGGTCGAGTCCGAGGACAACCTCGACGTGAAGGCCGCCGCCGCGATCCTCGACGAGGACCACGAAGGGCTCCCCGAGGTGAAAGAGCGCATCCTCGAGCACCTCGCCGTGCGCAAGCTGCAGCACGAGCGGGGCCTCGTCTCGGTGGGGCGCGGCGCGGGGGCGATCCTCGTCCTCGTCGGCCCCCCCGGGGTCGGCAAGACCTCCCTCGGCGAGTCGGTGGCGCGCGCCCTTGACCGAAAGTTCGTGCGGGTCGCCCTCGGCGGCACCCACGACGAGGCCGAGATCCGCGGCCACCGCCGCACCTACGTCGGCGCGCAGCCCGGCCGCCTGGTGCGGGCGCTGCGCGAGGCGGGGACGATGAACCCGGTGCTCCTCCTCGACGAGGTCGACAAGCTCGGCAGCGACTTCCGCGGCGACCCCGCCTCGGCGCTGCTCGAGGTGCTCGACCCCGCGCAGAACCACACCTTCACCGACCACTACCTGGAGGTCCCCCTCGACCTCTCCAAGGTGCTGTTCCTCGCGACGGCGAACGTCCTCGAGACGATCCCCGGGCCGCTCCTCGACCGCATGGAGGTGCTCCGCCTCGACGGCTACTCCGAGGAGGAGAAGGTCCGCATCGGGCGCAACCACCTCCTCCCCCGCCAGCTCGAGCGCGCCGCGCTCGCCGAGTCCGAGGTCGAGGTGAGCGACGCCGCGCTGCTGCGCATCGTCGCCGAGTACACCCGCGAGGCGGGCGTCCGCCAGCTAGAGCGGGAGATCGCCCGCCTGCTGCGCAAGGCGGCGACCAGGATCGTCTCCGGCGAGCGCAGCGCCCCGGTGGTCGTCGGGGAGGAGGACGTCGCCTCCTGGCTCGGCCGCCGCAAGGTCTTCACCGAGGTCGCCGAGCGCACGAGCGTGCCGGGTGTGGCCACGGGCCTCGCCGTCACCGGTGCCGGGGGCGACGTGCTGTTCGTCGAGGCGAACGCCGCGGCCGGCGGCGAGGGCCTGACCCTCACCGGCCAGCTCGGTGAGGTGATGAAGGAGTCGGCCGAGATCGCCCTCTCCTACGTGCGGGCGCACGCCCCCGAGCTCGGGATCGGCCCCGAGGCCCTCGCCGGGCGCCACTTCCACGTGCACGTCCCGGCGGGCGCGGTCCCAAAGGACGGCCCCTCGGCGGGCGTCACGATGACCTCGGCCCTCGTGAGCCTGCTCACCGGGCGCGCCGTCCGGCCCGAGGTGGGGATGACCGGCGAGGTCACGCTGCGAGGCAAGGTGCTGCCGATCGGCGGCGTCGTGCAGAAGGTGCTCGCCGCCCACCGCGCCGGCCTCACCGAGGTCGCGCTGCCGGCCCGCAACGGCCCCGACCTCGAGGACCTGCCCGAGTCGGTGCGCATCGCGATGCGCTTCCACCTCGTGAGCGACGTCGACGAGCTGCTCGCCGTCGTCCTCGCCGAGCCCGAGGCGGCCCTCGAGCGCGCGGCCGCGTAGGGGGCCGGTAGGTTCCCTTTGTGCCCGACGCCCCGCCGACGGTGCGGCGCATCATCCTCGTGAGCGGCCTCGTGCAGGGGGTCTACTTCCGAGAGAGCTGCCGCGTCGAGGCGGGGCGTCTCGGCGTCTCGGGCACCGTCGAGAACCTCACCGACGGGAGGCTGCGCGGCGACTTCGAGGGCCCCGAGCCGGCCGTCGAGGCGCTCGTCGCCTGGTGCGGGCACGGCCCGGCGCGCGCCCGAGTCGAGGGGCTGGCGGCGAGCGACGCCACCCCGCAGGGCGCGTCGGACTTCTGCATCCTGCACTGAAGCGGCGGCCGCTCCCTACCGGTCGGCGGCGTCGTCGGCGGGCCTCTGCCACCGGACGATGAGCACCGTGGCGTCGTCGCGGAGCGCTCCCTCGTGGTGCTCGACGACGGCACGGACGAGGTGCCGCACGATGAGCGGGATGGGGACCTCGTCAAAGGCGCAGCGATCGACGAGGTCGATCAGCCGTTCGGTGCCGAAGCCCTCGGTCCCCCGGCCCTCGGTGATCCCGTCGGTGTAGAACAGCACGCCGTCACCGGGCTCGAGGGGCTCCTGGTGCACCGTGCAGACGCCGTGACCGGTGCCCCACGGCCCCGTCGGTGGCCCGACGAGCTCCCCGACCACCTGCCCGTGGCGGATGAGCATCGGCGCGGGGTGGCCGGCGTTGATCCAGTGGAGGACGCCGCTGTCGAGGTCGAGGCGGCCGATCTGGCCCGTGACGAAGCCGTCGCCGCGGTGCTCGGAGGCGACGACGCGGTCGACGCTCTCGTGGATGTGCTCGAGGGTCCGGCTCTCGCGGCGGTCGTGGCGGTAGCAGCCGAGGGCGAGCGCGGCGAGCATCGCCGACCGCAGCCCGTGGCCCATCGAGTCCATGAAGGCGAAGTCGAGCTGGGAGCCGTTCAGCGCATAGTCGAAGCAGTCCCCGCCGACCTCGTAGGCGGGCTCGAGCATGCCCGCCACCGCGACGCGCGGCGTGGCGAGGGTGAGGGGTGGGAGCAGGTCCCACTGCATGCTCGCCGCCAGCGACATCGACTTCCGCCGGCGATGCAGCCCGTAGGTGTCGGTGACCCGGCTCTGGATCGCGAGCGCGAAGCCGGCGAGCACGCCGAGGTCCTCGCACTGCGCCAGCACTGCGGGGTCGCCCGCGGGAAGCGTGAGCGCCAGCACCCCGGTGACATCGGAGCCTTCGACGATCGGGGCCCAGACGCGCGTACCGTCGGCGCGCTCGACCGCGACGACCTCGCGCTGTAGGAAGGCCCTCCCCGCGACCGTGCTGTTCACGTCCTCGGAGTGCGGCAGCTCCTCGTGGGCGGAGCGGTTGGGGAGCGGCTCGAGCACCTGCTGCTCGAAGTCGACGACGTAGAGCACGAGGTCGGCGCCGCCGAGCGAGGCGGCGGCGGAGGCCATCGCGTCCGCGACGTCGGAGGGGTCGGCGCGGCGCATCGCGCGGACGAGGCCGCCCAGCTCGAGCTTCTCGGGTGACGATTCGATTACCGACCCTCCCACATGACGCCCGACCGCTCCTGCGCAGTCCGGGACGGCGGGGTGGCGCGGCTCACGGCGCGGCGTCGAAGAGCCCGGGCAGCCAGGCCTCGATCCCCATCGAACGCGCCAGCCCGACCGGCCCGAGGTAGGGGGTGGCGCGGAAGGCACGCCCCTCCCGCGCGAGCTCGCCGAGGGTGTCGTCCATCGCCCGCGAGGCGGCGTCGACGAGCAGCGCCGGATAGATGACGAGGGCGTAGCCGAGCGCCGCGAGCTCGTCGTCGGTGACCTCCACTGAGGCGATCGAGCCCACCATGTTCAGCATCTTCGGTCCCGCCACCTCGCGCCCGATCACCTCGAGCTCGTCGCGCGACGAGATCCCCTCGACAAAGACGAGGTCCGCGCCCGCCGCGCGGTAGCGCCGGCAGCGCGCCACCGCCTCGTCGACGCCGAGCAGGTCGAGCGCGTCGGTGCGGGCGATCACGAGGAAATCGGGGTCGCTGCGGGCCGCGGCCGCCGCCGCGAGGCGCTCGGCGAACTCGGCGGCGTCGACGACGCTCTTGCCCGGGAGGAAGCCGCAGCGCTTGGGGAAGGACTGGTCCTCGAGGTGCACTGCGGCGGCGCCCGCCCTCTCGAGGAGCGAGACGAAGCGGGCCACCTGGGAGGGCCCCCCGTAGCCGGTGTCGCCGTCGGCGACGAGGGGGACCTTCGTCGTCGCCGCGAGGCGACGCACGTGCTCGACGACCTCGGTCATCGAGACGAGGCCGATGTCGGGGAGGCCGAAGGCCGAGCCCGCGCCGGCGCTCCCGCTCACGTGCGCGGCCCGAAAGCCCGCACGTTCGACGGCACGCAGCGAGAGGCCGTCGAAGACGCTCGGTGCGACGAGCACGCCGCCGCCCTGAAGGGCCGCGCGCAGCGCCGCCGGCCCCTCGAGCGCGCGCTCCACCTCCCCGACGCTAACCGCGGCCCCTGCGCCGCCCGGGCCGAAGCGCGCGCCGAGCCATTAGCTTCGAGGCCCGAAGTGATCGCGCCCGCGAAGCCGCCGGGGAAAGGAAGATTCCGATGCCGGACCTCGAGCTCGCCTTCGCCATCGGCGACAACCCCCGCTCGCGCGCGATCCTCACCGGGGCGGTGAAGCCGCAGGGGATCAACCTGCACGCCAGCAAGGTGCACGGCTCGGAGATCTTCTGGCGCCAGCTCCACTTCCAGGAGTTCGAGGCGAGCGAGCTCTCGATGTCGAGCCTCATGATCGCCCGCGCGCGGGGCGACGACACCTGGATCGGCCTCCCCGTCTTCACCTCGCGGAGCTTCTTCCACCTCGGCATCCTCGTCCGCGAGGACGCCGGCATCGCGGCCCCCGCCGACCTCGTCGGAAAGCGCGTCGGCATCCCCGAGTACCAGCAGACCGCGGCGCTGTGGAAGCGGGCCGTGCTGCTGCACGAGTTCGGGGTCGCCCCCGAGCAGATGCACTGGTTCATGGAGCGCCAGCCGGAGATGAGCCACGGCGGCGCGACCGGCTTCGTCGCGCCCGACGGCGTCGACTTCAAGTACGTCCCCGCGGACTCGAACATCGGCGAGATGCTGATGGCCGGCGAGCTCGACTGCGCGCTCGGCTACATCACCGACAACAACCTCGTCGACAAGAGCCGCATCCAGTTCGGCCCCGGCTCGGGCGTGCGGCGCCTGTTCCCCGACCCCGTCGCCGAGGCGCGCCGCTACTACACCTCGAGCGGCTTCTTCCCGATCAACCACTGCGTCGCCGTGCGCCGAGACGTCGCCGAGGCGCACCCCTGGGTGATGCTCAACCTCTACTCCGCGTTCCTCGAGGCCAAGGAGCGCGCCCGCGAGGCGGTCGTCACCGACCTCGGCCCCTTCCTCGAGGCCGGCGTCGTCGGCGGCGAGATCGAGTCCCAGCTCTCGAGCGACCTCTTCCCCTACGGGGTGCAGGCCAACCGGAAGATCCTCGAGGCGATGACGAGCTACTCCCACGAGCAGGGGCTCACCCCCCGCAAGCTCTCCCTCGAGGAGATCTTCTACCCGCCCTCGCTCGAGCTCTGAGGGGCGCGCCGCGGCTCAGAAACGGTCGCGGTGGACGACGCTCCCGAGGTCGCGGCGGGGCGCGGCCCTGAGCGCGGCGCCGAGGAGGTAGCCGACGGGGACGAGCGCGACCTGCGCGACCTCGTCGTAGGGGATGCCGAGGAGCTCGGCCGCCTCGCGCTCGTAGGAGAGGTGCATCGTCGTGAACGCCGTGCCGAGGCCGCGGCTCCTCGCCGCGAGGCAGAAGCTCCACACCGCCGGCAGGATCGAGCCGAAGTAGGCGGCGAGCGAGGAGGTCGACCGCCCCTCGGGGCGCCCTTCGGCGCAGGCGACGAGGTGGACGGGGACCTCGCCGAGGTGCTCCGCGAGGTAGCGCGCCGAGTCGTGCACCCGCGCCGTCGCCGCGTCGGGGGCCGGCCCCGCCGCGATGCGCTCCTCGTAGCGGGAGAAGGCCCGCGCGTAGAGGGCGGCGAGGCCGGCGCGCAGCGCGCCGTCGGTGACCACGACGAAGTGCCATCCCTGGCGGTTGGAGCCGCTCGGTGCCTGCAGCGCGAGGGCGAGGCACTCCTCGACGAGCTCCTCGGGCACGGGCCGAGCGAGGTCGAGCCGTCGGCGCACCGCCCGCGTGGTGCTCAGCAGCTCATCGGGTCCGAGCATCGGCTCCTCCTCGAACGGCCACGGCCCCGGCAGAAAACGCCCGGGCCGTGGTAGTGGTCTCGGCGCTTCGCGCCGCGGGGCTATTCGGCGTTGCCCGCCTGCAGCCAGCCGACGTAGTCGGCGATCCCCGACTCGGTCGAGTACTGCGGCTCGAAGCCGGTGTCCTCGTGGATCCAGCTGAGGTCGAGGTAGGGCACCTCGCCGGGGCTGTTCGGGGCGTGGCCGGCGGGGAGCTCGAGCTCGGCGTCGGGGAGCACCTTGTGGACCGCGGCGACGAGGTCCTCGTTCCTCGTCGCCCGCCCGGAAGCGATGTTGTAGGTACGGTGGTTGAGCTTCTCCGCGACCTGCAGCAGGGCGATGCCCCGCCCGCAGTCCTTCACGTAGCACATGTCCCCGCCGTCCTCGGCGTAGGGGACGCCGCGCGGCCCTTCGAGGTTGGGCTTCTCGCCCTTCACCGCGGCGTGCACGAGCTTGGAGGGGAGGTTCGCCATCGAGTGGTAGAGCGGCCCCCAGATGCCAGCGATGCGGAGGTTCACGAGGTCGATCCCGGTGCGGCCGGCGAAGTGGGTGCCGAGGATCTCGTAGGACTTCTTGAAGGCCTCGGTCGGGTTGCCGCCGGTCATCGGCAGCGGCATGTCCTCGCGGTAGGGGAGCTCGCGCACCCCGGAGTAGACGGCGAGCGAGCTCGCGATCCCGATCCGCTTGACCTCCCAGTCCTGGGCCGCCTGCAGGGCGTTCAGCAGGCCGTTCATGTTCACGCGGAAGTCGTCCGCGGGGCTGAGGGCGCCGAGGCCCGGCACCGCGAGGTGGACGATGCCGTCGATGTCGTGCTTCTTGCCGATCGCCATGAACGACTCGGTGTCGGTCACGTCGAGCTGCTCGATGAAGACCCGCTTGCCGACCTCGTCCTTGATGAAGTCGGGCTCGCGCGCCACGCGGTACTGAGTGAGGACGCAGGTCTCCCCCAGGTCGAGCAGCGCCCGCGCCGTGTGCAGGCCGATGAAACCGAGTCCCCCGGTCACCAGGATCATCTCGGTGCTCCTTTCCCTTCGTCCGGCGCCCTCGCGCCCGTGACGTGCTGCACCGGCGGCGGAGTGCCGGCCGGAGGCTCTGCCCCGCAGGGCGTCCGCACCTTAGAGCCCTCGCCCCGCCCCGTGAGGGCCGGGAGGCCGGCGGCGCGGGCGCTCTATCGCTTGGTCTGCAGGTTGTGGTAGCCGTGCTTCGCGCGCGCGTCGGAGAGGCGCGTGTTGTTCTTCAGCGCTTCGTCGCTGATCGCCTGCTCGGTCGACTCGATCTCGGTGGCAAGCTTCGCGATCTCCTCGGCCCGCTCGCGCGGCAGCACGATGATCCCGTCGGCGTCGCCGACGATCACGTCGTCGGGGCGCACGAGGCAGCCGCCGACGGCGACCGCGATCTGCATCGCCTCGGCGCGCACGCGGTCCTTGCCGGTGCGCATCCAGTGCGCACGCGCGTAGAGCGAGTAGTCGACGTCAAAGGCGCGCTGCACGTCGCGGCAGATGCCGTCGATCACCGTCGCCGAGATGCCCCGGTGCTCGGCGACCTCGGAGAGGATCCCGCCCCACACGGTGACGTCGGTGCGGCCGTGGTTGGAGAGCACGATCACCGAGCCCGGCTCGACGTCGTCGATGTAGTCGCCCACGGTGCCGCCCTCGGTGCCGACCGGCACGTACTGCACCGTGAAGGCGCGACCGGCGATCGTGCCCGACCCGGCGACGCGGATGATCCCGCTCGCCTGGGTGATGAGCCCGAGACGGTCACAGGTGTCGGAGACCACCGCGGTGTTGAGCTTGCGCAGACTGGTGAGGACCTCGTCGTCGGCCATCGTCATCCTTTCTTCAGCATCGACTCGTAGTTGCCGCTCAGCACGTCGGTGACGGTGACCCCGGCGCGGAGCTGAGCGGCCATCTCCGCCTCCTTGGCGTAGAGCTCGTCGGCCTTGTCGAGCACCTCCGAGGCGTTCGCGGCCGAGAGGAAGACCACCCCGGAGCGATCGGCGAGGACGAGGTCGCCCTCCTCGAGCACCACGTTCTCGAGCTCGAGCGGCTCGCCGTTGGAGATCTCGACGGTGCGCGCCCGCGCCGTGCGGGGGGTCGCGGAGTGCGCGTAGTAGGGGAGGCCGACCTCGGCGACGTCGTCGACGTCGCGCGCCGCGCCGTAGACGACGACGCCGGCGACCTGCTTGATGCTCGCCGCCAGCGAGAGCAGGCCGCCCCAACCCGCCGACTCGCCCTTGCCGGCGCGGTTGTCGACGACGATCACGTCGCCCGGCTCGGAGGCGGCGATCGCCGCCGAACCGAGGTGGCGGGCGGGCAGGCCCTTCGCCTCGGCGGCGGGGCCGAGGCCCACGGTCTTCACGCGGCCAGCGATCTTCGGGCACTCCCACAGGGGGCGGATGCCAATGATGGAGCCCGGCAGGCCGAGGGCGTCCAGGGCGTCGGACACCGTGCAGGTGTCCATCTTCTCGAGCCGCTCTACGAGCGCGCGCACGTCACTCACCGCGCTGCCTCCGGAGGTGTCGGGAGCGGCGGCGCCGCTCTTCCGCTGAAGCGTCGACACCCTATCCCGGGAGCGCGCGCTCCTCCCGGGGGCGCCGGGTCGATCCTTCGGACTGCGAAGGACCGACCCGCAGCCAGTAGGGTGGCGTCGGTCGTGGGCAAATTCTTCGTCGACACCACGCCGCTCCGGCTCTACCCCGAGTTCCGCAGGGTCTGGATCGGCGCCGCCGTCTCCGCGGTCGGCTCGCAGCTCGCCGTGGTGGCCGTCGCCTACCAGGTCTACCGGCTGACCCACTCCTCGCTCGACGTCGGCCTCATCAGCCTCGTCCAGCTCGGACCCTCCCTCGTCGGCTCGGTGCTCGGCGGCTCGATCGCCGACGCCTTCGACCGGCGGCGGCTGCTCTTGTTCACCGGGAGCACGATGGCGGTGGTCTCCTGCGGCCTCGCCCTGAACGCCGCGCGCCACCACCCCTCGCTGCTGTTGATCTACGTCCTCGCCGGGGCGAACGCCGCGCTGCAGGGCGTCGACGGGCCGGCCCGGCAGGCGCTATTGATCTCGATCGTCGAGCGCGAGCTGCTGATCTCGGCGAACGCCCTCCGCCAGCTGATCGGCCAGGTCTCCCAGGTCCTCGGCCCCTCCCTCGGCGGCATCCTGCTCGCGGCGTTCGGGGTGGAGATCGTCTTCTTCCTGAACGCCGGGAGCTTCGTCGTCGCCGTCGGCGCGGTGCTCACCGTCGGCGCGCACCCGCCGCTCGGCGGGGCGACGCGCTTCGGGCTGCGCTCGATCGCCGAGGGCTTCCAGTTCCTGAAAGGGCGCCAGGCGATCCAGGGCTGCTTCATCGCCGACCTCAACGCCACGATCCTCGGCATGCCGACTGCGCTCTTCCCGGCGCTCGCCACCGTCCAGTTCCACGGCGGGGCCGGGACCGTCGGCCTCCTCTACGCCGCGCCGGGGGCGGGCGCGGTGGTCGCCTCCGCCTTCTCCGGCTGGACGCGCCGCATCCGCCGCCCCGGCTACGCCGTCTGCGTGGCGATCGTCTGCTGGGGGGTCGCCCTCACCGCCTTCGGCTTCGCCCGCCAGGTCGTCCTCGCCTTCGGGCTGCTCGCGATCGCCGGCGGCGCCGACGTCATCTCGGCCGTCTTCCGCTCGACGATCATCCAGACCGAGACGCCGGACCGCCTGCGCGGTCGGCTCACCTCGATCCAGCTCGCGGTGGTCCAAAGCGGCCCCCGCCTCGGCAACGCCGAGGCGGGGCTCGTCGCGGCAGCCTCGAGCAACCAGCTCTCGGTCGTCTCGGGCGGCCTCGGGTGCATCGTCGGCATCGCGATCGTCGCCCGCTTGATGCCACGCTTCATCCGTTACGAGCTCGGCCGCGACGAGCACGAGACCGCGGCCCAGCCGCGCGGCGCATAGGTTTGCGAGCCTCCGGGACCGGGTAGCAACCTTTGGAGTTCTCCCCGCCGCCGCCTCCTTGCGCGCGCGGAATCCCATGTCACGGGCTGGAAGCGCGATCTAGAGTTGTACCCGGAAAGGGCCGCCTGAGCACGGCCACCCCTCGCGGCCGGGCACGAGAACGGCAGGAGCCAGATGGACGAGCTGCTCGACATCAGTGAGACCTCGGACAACGGCGTCCCGGTGCTCGCGCTGCGCGGCGAGATCGACCTCTCGAGCAGCCCGCAGCTGCGCGAGGCGCTCGTCCGCCTGCAGGAGGAGGAGCCGCCGGTCGTCGTGCTCGACCTCTCCGACGTCACCTTCCTCGACTCGACCGGCCTCGGCATCCTGATCGGCGCCCTGAAGCGCCGGGAGAGCGCGGGTGGTGACCTGCGCCTCGTGATCACCCGGCCGAACCTGCTGAAGGTCTTCGAGATCACCGGGCTGACGACCGTCTTCCGGCTCTTCCCGAGCCGGGCGGAGGCCTGTACGTGACCCACCCCAACCTCGAGCTCGTGCCCCACGAGGAGACCGAGGTGACGCTCGTGCTGCCGATCGAGGCCGACTGGCTCGCCCTCGCGCGCACCACCGGCGCCGCGGTGGCGGCGCGCGCGGACTTCACCTACGACGAGATCGCCGACCTCCGGCTGGCGATCGACGAGCTGTGCCTCTCGCTCATCGAGCGCCACGCGACGCGCGGTCGGATCGAGCTCACCTACACCCTGAACAGCGACACGCTGCGCGTCGAGGCCTGCCTCACCGAGCTCCCCCTCGACACCCCGCAGCTCGAGCGGGCGGGGCAGGAGTTCTCCCAGCGCATCCTCGACGCCCTGGTCGACACGCACGCGCTGCGCGAGGACGCCCCCGCGGCCTGGTTTACCAAGCGGCGGACCGCGCACTGAGGTGACCGGTCGCCACGCGCCGATCGCGCGCGGCCCGGCACGACGGGACCTCGAGGGGCCCGCGGGCAAGCGCCTCGTCGTGCAGGTCGTGATCAACGCCGAGAGCTGGGCCTACGACCGGCCGATGCCGCGGCGGATCCTCGGGGCGCCGCACGGCAGCGAGACCGTCCCCGACGTCCCGAACTTCAGCTGGGTCGCCTACGGCATGCGCCGCGGCCTGCCCCGCCTCCTCGATGCCCTCGCCGCCCGCCACCTGCCGGCGACGGTCGCCCTCAACGCCTCGGTGATCGAGGACTACCCCGAGGCCGCGGCCGCCCTCGCCGAGGCGGGCCACGAGCTGGTCGGCCACGGCGTCGAGCAGGAGACCCTGCACCGCGCAGGCGACGAGGCCCTCGTGATCGCCGAGTCCCTGCGCCGCCTCGCGGCCCTCTCGGGGAGGCCCGTGCGGGGCTGGCTCGGCCCCGGCCTGCAGGAGACCTTCGCCACCCTCGACCACCTCTCGGGCGCAGGGGTCGACTACGTCCTCGACTGGGTGATCGACGACGTCCCGGTCTGGCTCGAGGCCTCGCCCCGGCCGGTGCTCTCGGTCCCCTACTCCCTCGAGCTCAACGACTCGGTGCTCTTCGCCGCCCACGAATACCCGACGGGCGAGTACCTCGCCCGCCTGCACGCGACCCTCGACGGCCTCGCCCCCGACCTCGAGGAGGGCGCGGTCGTCCTCTCGCTCCCCCTCCACCCGCACCTCCTCGGCGTCCCCCACCGCATCGGCTCGTTCACGGCCGCGCTCGACCTGCTGGCCGCCCGCGACGACTGCACCTTCCTTGACGGAAGCGGCATCCACGACTGGTTCACCGCCGCGACGCGCTGACCGTTCCCGTGCAGCGGGGGCGAAGTCGCGCGAACCTTCGCCGGTGGCGGCAAAGAGCGCCGCCGCCGAGGAGGCGAACAGCGATGTTCGACGTCAATGAGATCGGCCTGCAGGGGCGCGCCACCCGACTGCACCACCTCGGCTGGGCCGTGCCCGCACTCGACGCCGGGAGCGGCGTCTTCGGGGAGGTGCTCGGCCTCCCGCACCTCCTCGACGAGAGCCTCCCCGGCGTGGAGCTGCGCTTCTTCGAGGCCGGGGAGTGCCTGGTCGAGCTGCTCGCCCCCACCGCCTCGGGGGGCGTCGAGGCGCTCGTCGCCCGCCAGGGGGGTGGCCTGCATCACCTCGCCTTCGCCGTCGACGACGTCGACGCCGCGCTCTCGGCCTGCGCCCGCGAGGGCTGCACCCTGATCGACCACTCCAAGCGGCCGGGCAGCCGGCGCACCGAGATCGGCTTCGTCGACCCGGCCTGGCCAGGCGGCGTGCTCCTCGAGTTCGTCGAGGACCCGAGCTTGTCGGGCTGAGCTTCTCGGGCTGGGGGAGCCCTCAGCGCCGGGGCTCGACCGCCCGCACCTGCGGACCGAAGCCCCGCCGGTAGACCATCAGGGTCCGCTTGAAGGTGATCACGATCGTCCCGTCCTGCTTGAAGCCGGTGGTGGCCACGGTGACGATCCCGACCTCGGGGCGGGAGCGGCTCTCGCGGGCCTCGAGGACCTCGGACTCGGAGTAGATCGTGTCGCCCTCGAAGACGGGGGCGGGGAGGCGCACCTCGTCCCAGCCGAGGTTGGCGAAGACGTTCTGGCTGACGTCGACGACGCTCTGCCCGGTGACGAGGGCGAGGGTGAAGGTCGAGTCGACGAGGGGGCGGCCGAACTCGGTCTGGGAGGCGTAGTGGCGGTCGAAGTGGACGGGCGCGGTGTTCTGGGTGAGCAGGGTCATCCAGATGTTGTCGGTCTCGGTCACCGTCCGCCCGAGCGGATGGCGGTAGCGGTCGCCGACGCGGAAGTCCTCGAAGAAGCGTCCCGCCCAGGAGACGATCGGCTCGCCGGCGGGGGGCGTCGGGTCGGGTGCCTGGCTCACGGGGGCGATGATGGCAGATCGACCGCGTTCCCCAGTCGCCCTCAACGGAAGTCCCGCGAGCGGGCGAGCGCGAGGGGGAGCTCGAGGCGCTCGAGGCGCTCGGCGACGACGTTCACCGCCTCGCCGCCCGAGCCCGAGCGCTCGAGGCGGCCGGTGACGAGGAGGGCCGGGGAGGCCGCCTCCCTGCGGTAGCGGAGCCACAGCCCCGCCGAGCAGATCACGTTCAGCACCCCGGTCTCGTCCTCGAGGTTGACAAAGACCGTCCCCCCCGCGGTCGAGGGGCGCTGGCGGTGGGTGACCGCCCCGGCGACGACCACCCTCCCTCCCTGCTCCTCCCCGCCGACGAGCGAGGCGGCGGTGCGCACCCCGCGGCCGTCGAGGAAGGGGCGCAGGAGGGCGAGCGGGTGGGCACCGGTGTGCACCCCCGTCGCCCAGAGGTCCGCCGCGGTCTCCTCGAGGGGGGTCATCTCCGGGAGCGGCGGGGCGTGCGCCCCGACGGCGGTGCCCGGGAGGCGCCCCGCGGCGCCCGCCACCGCCCCCGCCGCCCACAGCGCCTCGCGTCGCGACAGGCCGCGGCGCGAGCGGCCGTCGCTGAGGGGGGCGAGGTCACCGAGGGCGCCCGCGGTGGCGAGCGCCTCCAGCTGCGCGGCGCCCGCCCCGCTCGCCGCGGCGAGGGCCTCGAGGTCGCCGTAGCCGCCCTCGGGGCGGAGGGCGACGATGCGCTCGGCGAGGGGCACCCCGACGCCGCGCACCGAGGAGAGGCCGAGGCGGACCGCCGGCGCGGCGGGCGGCCCCTCGAGGGTGGCCTCGGCACCGGAGCGGTTCACCTCGGGGCCGAGGACCACCACACCGTGGCGGCGGGCGTCCGCGGTGAGGCTCTGCGGCGACCAGAAGCCCATCGGCTGGGAGTTGAGGAGGCCGGCGAGGAAGGCGGCCGGGTAGTGCAGCTTCAGCCAGGACGAGGAGTAGACGAGGTAGGCGAAGGAGACGGCGTGGGACTCGGGGAAGCCGAAGTTCGCGAACGCGGCGAGCTGTTCGAAGACGGCGTCCGCGACCTCCTCGCTCAGCCCCCGCTCGGCCATCCCCGAGTAGAGCCGCCCGCGCAGGCGCTCCATCTTCTCCCGTGAGCGCTTCGACCCCATCGCCTGGCGGAGCTGGTCGGCCTCGGCCGCGCTGAAGCCGGCGACGTCGATCGCCAACTGCATCAGCTGCTCCTGGAAGAGCGGGACGCCGAGGGTCTTCTCGAGCGCCGCCTTCATCAAGGGGTGGGGGTAGGTGACCTCCTCCTCGCCGTTGCGCCGCCGGAGGTAGGGGTGGACCGAGCCTCCCTGGATCGGCCCGGGGCGGATGAGCGCGACCTCGACGACGAGGTCGTAGAACTCCTTCGGCCGGAGGCGCGGCAGGGTCGCCATCTGGGCGCGGCTCTCCACCTGGAAGACCCCCATCGAGTCGGCGTGCGAGAGCATCTCGTAGACCGCCTCCTCCTGGGGGAGCTGGGAGAGGTCGAGCGCCTCCCCGTGGTGGGCGGCGACGAGATCGACCATGCGGTGCAGCGCCTCGAGCATCCCGAGGCCGAGGAGGTCGAACTTCACGAGGCCGATCGCCGCGCAGTCGTCCTTGTCCCACTGCAGGACCGTCCGCCCCTCGCGTCGTGCCCACTCGACCGGGCAGACCTCGATGACGGGGCGGTCGCAGATCACCATCCCCCCCGAGTGGATGCCGAGATGGCGGGGGAAGCCCTCGAGCTCCCCGGCGAGGGCGCGCACCTCGGCGGGGATCCCGAGCTCGGGCTCGCTGGCGGAGGGGACGTGGGCGAAGAAGTGCGTCGAGAGCTCCTTGGACCAGGCGTCGAGGGTCCCCGGCGGGTAGCCGAGCGCACGGCCGACGTCGCGGATCGCCGAGCGGGGGCGGTAGGTGATGACGTTCGCCACCTGCGCGGTGTGCTCACGGCCGTAGCGCTCGTAGACGTAGGCGATCACCTCGTCGCGCCTCCCCGACTCGATGTCGAGGTCGATGTCGGGCGGCCCCTCGCGCGCCGGCGAGAGGAAGCGCTCGAAGAGCAGGCCGAGGCCGACGGCGTCGGCGTTGGTGATCCCGAGGGCGTAGCAGACGGCCGAGTTCGCGGCCGAGCCCCTTCCCTGGCAGTAGATCCCCTCCCGGTTGCAGAACTCGACGATGTCCCAGACGACGAGGAAGTAGCCGGGGAAGTCGAGGGCCTCGATCACCTCGAGCTCGTGGGCGATCTGCCGGCGGGCGCCGGGGACCCGCTCCGCCTGGGGGGGGCCGTAACGCCGCAGCGCCCCCTCCTCGGCGAGGCGGCGGAGGTGGTCGATCTCCCGCTCGCCCGCGGGGAGGGGGAAGGGGGGGAGGCCCGGCGCGAGGAGGGAGAGGTCGAAGGAGAAGGCCCTCCCGAGCGCCGCCGCGGTCTCGACGGCGCCGGGGTAGCGGCGGAAGCGGCGGCTCTGCTCGGCCCCCGAGCGCAGCGACGCGCCGCCCCATGCCGGGAGCCACCCCTCCACCTGCTCGAGGCTGTGCCGGGAGCGGATCGCCGCGAGGGCGGTGGCGAGGGGGTAGCGCCGCGGCGTCGCGTAGTGGGCGTTGGTCGTGGCGCAGAGCGCGACACCGGCACGCGCCGCGAGGGCGGCGAGGGCGTCGTTGCGCGCCCCGTCGAGGGGGGCGCCCTCGTCGAAGAGCTCGACGACGACGTGCTCGCGCCCGAAGGCCGCGACGAGACGAGCGAGCTCGCGCGCCGCGGCCGCCGGGCCCTGCTCCTCGAGCGCTCGCGGGACGGCCCCCCGGCGGCAGCCCGTGAGGACGGTCCAGCTCCCCCCGTGCGCGGCGGCGAGCTCCTCCAAGGAGAAGCGCGGCCGTCCCTTCTCCCCGCCAGCGAGCTGTGCGCGAGCGATCGCCGCCGAAAGGCGAGCGTAGCCGGCGGGGCCCTCGGCGAGGGCGACGAGGTGGGTCCCCTGCGGGTCGATCGCCCCGGCGCGCGCCTCGGCGCGCTCGCCCGTCGCGCCGGGGAGGGAGAGCTCGGCGCCGTAGAGGGTCGGGAGGCCGAAGGCCCTCGCCGCCTCGGCGAAGCGCACGATCCCGTAACAACCGTCGTGGTCGGTGAGGGCGAGCGCCTCGAGGCCGAGGCGGACGGCCTCCTCGACGAGCTCCTCCGGGCTCGAGGCGCCGTCCAGGAAGCTGAAGTGGGAGTGGCAGTGGAGCTCGGCGTAGGGCACCGTGCCCGGGGCGCGGGAGAGCGCCGGCGGAGGGAGGTACTCGGGGCGGTGGCGGGAGAAGCCCGGGGCGTCGCCCCCGTCCCCCACGAGGAGGGGACGCTCCCCCTTCCCAGCGGGGCGGCCGGAGAGGCGCCGCTCGAGCTCGGACCACGGGACGATCGGGTTGAAGGTGCCCATCGGCCGCACGATATCGAACGTATGTTCGATATGCGTCGGCGCTCTCCCCTGGCGTCAGTCGTACTGCCCCTCGAGCTGCCAGGCGCCCTGCTCGAGGCTCAACAGCAGCGCCCTCCCGTCCTCGAGGAGGACCTGGATCCGGGCGCGGCGACGGTGGCGCGCCGCCTCCCACCAGTGCTCGTCAGCGGGCCACGGGCCGCTCCAGGCGACGACGGCGCACCCCACCCCCTCCTCGAGGAGCAGCGCCGGCGGGGCGGTGACGGCCCCCCGCCCGTTCACCGCCACGCTCCGGCCGGCGGCGTCGAGCACCCCGAGCGGGCGGCCGTCGAGGAGGGCCGGCGACGGCGGGGGGAGGCCACCCGGCCAGGGGGCGCCCGCGAGGCTCTCGCCGACGGCGAGGCCCTCCCCGAAGGGGACGAGTCGGACCCGCTCGCCCGGTCCACGGCCGCCGACGAGGACGGCGCGCAGCACCGCCTGCGGGCCGGCGATCCCCTGCAGGCGGGCGAAGGTCCTCCCCACCCTCTCCTCGTCGTGCACCGGCGTCCCCCACAGCTCGAAGGCGCGGCCCGAGTCCGCCGCGACCTCGAGGGCCTCCAGGCGGAGGCCCTCGATCCCGCGCCCCTCCCTCGCGCCCTCCTCCCCCTCCCCCCGCCCGAGGAGGAAGACCTCGAGCTGGAAGCGGAGGCGCTCGGCGACGAGCACGGCGGAGAAGGGGCCCTCGTGGCTCCAGCGGCGGACGACCCGCCCCCCGTCGGAGAGCTCGACCGCCACCTCGAGGAGGCTGCAGGCGAGGCCGCCCACCGAGAGGCGGTGGGCGAGCTCGGCGGCGAGCGCGCGCACGACGAAGGCCGCCTCGTCGACGCGGGTGATCGGCGGGTCGGGGGCCACCTCGACGACGAGCGCCTCCGTGAGGGCGCGCGGCGAAAGGGGGGTGACCTCCTCGCCGCGGGCGAGTGCCTGCAGGCGCCCCCCCTCCACCCCGAAGCGGGCGAGGACGTCGCGCTCACCGAGCCCCGCGAACTCGCCGAGGGTGTAGACGCCGAGGCGTCCGAGGAGGTCGGCGGTCGCCGGGTCGCCGAGCACCGCCACCGGGAAAGGGGAGAGGAAGGTCGCCGTCTCCCTGGAGGGGACGAGGGCGCCGGTGCGCGCCGCCAGCCCCGCCGCGAAAGCGCTGTCGGCCACCCCGACCCGGAAGGCCCCCGCCCCGAGCAGCGCCTCGAGCGCCTCGCCGACCCGTTCGGCGAAGGCCCCCTCTCCCCCGAAGTAGCGGGCCGGGCCGCGCGTCGGGAGTGCCGCCCAGCCGGGGCGACCGAGGGCGACCGGCGGCCCGAAGGCCTCGAGGGCGCGCACCACCGGCTCGAAGGCCCGCCGCTCGGCGGCCTCGTCACGCGCTCGTGCGACGAGGGCGGGACAGCGGCTCTGGGCATCGCGGCGACGCTGTCCGCGCGCCACCCCGAAGCGGCGCGCCGCGGCCGAGGTGGCGAACACGCGCCCCTTCTCCATGACCGCCACGGCCTCGGCACCCTCCCCGAGGGCGACCACCGGCCAGTCCGGGCAGTGCACCACGAGGACGCGCGCCGGGCGCGCCGCGCCGCGGGGCGGGGGCGGCGGCGGGTCAGCCGAGCGAGAGCGCCGCGCCATCTCCGCCTCGGGAATCGGGCTCCTCGAAGACGATGCGCCCGTCGGCGGCGGGCAGCCAGAGCGCGCCGCTGCGGGCGGCGCCACCCCGGCGGCGGCGCGCCGCCACCTCGAGACGGCGGGCGGCGAGGCGGCCCTCCCCCGCCCCGAGGCCGACGAAGCTCCCCCCGGTCACCGTCAGGGTCAGGTCGCACCCCTCCGGCCAGGAAGGGGCGGAGCGCCGCTTGCGCCGCCGGGGGAGGAGGAGCAGCACCCCGCGGCGCTCCCGCGCGCGGGCGGTGAGGCGCCGCGCCTCGAGAGAGGGGAGCGGTCGCTGCAGGGTCGCGCAGACGACGTCGCACCCCTCGAGCAGGGTGCCGAGGAACATCGCCTCCCGCCCCCCCGCGTCGGGGACGAGCACGAGCCGCTCGAGGCAGACCCCGAGCTCGGCGGCAGCGGCGAGGCCGAGCTCGGGAAGGCCGAGGACCGCACACCACAACCCCTCGCTGCTCGCCGCGGCGAGGAGGGCGAGGGCGAGCGCCGTGCTCCCGGGGAAGGGGGAGTTCTCGATGAGCACCGTGCTCCCCCGCTGCAGGCCAGGGAGGGCGAGGAGGGCGGCGAGCGGGGGCAGGAGGGGGACGAAGCGCTCCCCGGCGAGCTGCGGCCCTTGATGGCGGAGGGCGAGGGCGCGCAGCTCCTCGCGCTGCTCGGTGCTCGCGCGGGGAAGGGGCGCCGCGGCCATGGGAAGACGACTGTAGCCAACTATCGAACACACGTTCGATAGTTGGCCCTCACCCGCGCCGCCGCGCTCACCGGGACCGCCGCGAGCGCGCCCTCCCTCCGCCGCGCCGGCGAGGCGAACCTCGGCGCCTAGCCCGCCACCTCGGCGAGCAGCTGCGGCCCGTCGTTCTTCACGTTCGAGACGTCGCTCGGGACGCGCCGGGCGGTGAGGAAGTCCTCGGGGGCGGGGGCGAGCAGCGCGGCCTGCTCGGCGGGGGTGAGGGGACGGCGCTCGAGCCAGCGCGAGAAGTCCTCGGGGGCGAGGAGCACGGGCATCCGTTCGTGCACCGGCGCCATCAGCGAGTTCGCCCGCGTGGTGATCACCGTGCAGGTGAGCAGCCAGGCCCCCTCGGGGTGGCGCCAGCGCTCCCAGAGGCCGGCGAGCGCGAGGAGCGGCCCCTCGCGGGGGGCGAAGTACCAGGGGAGGCGGGGGGCCCGCCCGCCGCCCTCGGGGCGCTGCCACTCGTAGAAGCCGTCGGCGGGCAGGAGGCAGCGGCGCTTCACGAAGGCGTCCCGGTAGGCCCGCGAGCTCATGAGCGTCTCGGCGCGCGCGTTGATCATCCGGTTCCCGACCGCGGGGCTCTCCGCCCAGGGGGGGACGAGGCCCCAACGGAACTGCTCGAGGCGTCGGGTCGTGCCGTCGGACTCGCAGGCGACCGCCGGAACGAGCTGGGTGGGTGCGACGTTGAAGCGTGGCTCAGCGGGCTCGACGACGCTGTGGTCGACCCCGAAGAACTCGACCAGCTCGTCGCTCGGCGTCGTGAGGACGTAGCGACCGCACACCGTGCAATTGAAGCGCGCCCGGCAATTGCCGTGCGCTAGGGGCGCCGCCCCGACCGTAGGACGAGCTTCACGACGAGGGCGACGATCGCCACGACGATGGCGAACTTCACGACGTAGCCGACGACGCTCACGAGCGACGACAGCACCACGAAGGCGACGACCGCGGCCACCGCGACTCCCGCGACCACAGCCACACCGTGCACCGGGCGCAGCCCTGAGGACCTTCCAGTCGGTCGGATCATGAGCCACCAGCCTCTCTTGTTGCACCGACCCTACCAACAGCACCTTTGTCGAACTGGACGGGCGCGGCGCGGCGCCGAGGGGCTCCGAGGTCAGGCCGGGAAGTGCGCGCCGTCCGGGGCGGGGGCGGTCGTGCCCTCCGCGGGGACGCTCTTCTGCTCGGCCGCGGGCGGGTCGCCCTCGGCGATGCCCTTCTTGAACTCGTGCGAGGCGCTGCCGAGGCCGCGTGCCAGCTGCGGCAGCTTCGCGCCGCCGAAGAGCAGCACCGCCGCCGCGACGACGACCACGATGAGACCGTCCGGACCAAGAATCATTGCCAGCATCTTTCCCTCCTCGGGTTGGCCTCCCGGCGCTGCCGAGAGGGTGATGACGTTCCTCGGTACCGCTACTTCGCCGGCTCGTAGGTGAGCTCGGTGATCCTCCCGCCCTCGATCGTCACCCTCTGCCCCGAGCCGGCGAGGGTGTAGGAGCCCTTGAGCAGCTCGGGGTAGACCGCCGCGTACCGCCGCTGCGAGCCGACCCGGCGCTCCCGCACCGCGCTGTGGGTGTGCGGGCGGGCGGGGTCGTCGGGGTTGAGGTCGATCTCGTCGCCGAACCGCTCGGCGGCGGCGTGCAGCACCAGGGCGCCGACGTCGCCGCCGATGTCGAGCACGACGCTCGCCACGGTGCTCGGCGCGAGCTCCGCCTCGGCCACGGCTCAGGCCGCCGGGGCCGCGGCGGCCGGCACGTCGTAGCCGCTGTGCGGCGTCCCGAGGTACGGGAAGGTCGCGAGCAGCGGGATCCCCGTGCCGCTCACCCCGTCGCTCACGGCGGAGATCGCCTTGTCGGGGGTGAAGCTCTTGTCGACGAGCGGGATCGTCGCCCCGGCGAGGGCGCGCAGCTCGATCGTCACCACGTCGTCGGCGACCCTGCGGCCGTTCGGGAAGCCGGCCACGTCGCCGCCGACGACCCCGAGCGCGTTGGGCGAGGACGCTGCCGGGATGGCGACGTTCAGCCGCAGCATGTCGGCCTCAGTCTTCCCGGTGAAGGTCGAGAAGGCCGGGGAGACGACGCCGGCGGGGATCCCCGTGAGGAAGATCGCCGCGAGGTCGGCGCGCGCCTTGGTGTAGGCCGCGAGGTTCGGGAAGGCGCCCGGGTACAAGACGTTGAGCAGCCCTGCGAGCTCGGGGTGGGCCGCGCCGGCGAGGAACTGGTGGTCGTCCTTGGGGGCCTGAGCGTTCCAGTAGTCCTTCTTCGACAGCGGCACCAGCACCTCGTTCACGAGCGGGTTGCCGAGGCGCGAGACCTGCACCCAGGGGCCGCTCTCGGCGCCTGCGCCGCCGCTCGAGCCGAGCACGCGGGCACGGCGGCGGCTGGCGGTCGTCCAGACGCCGATCGTGGCGTGGGGCGAGGTCGCGCTGGCGGGCATCCTGCCGCCCTCGGTGAGGTCCTCGATCGGCACCTGGAGGGCGATGCTGTGCACGTTCACCGAGGCGGTGGCGTTCACCCCCGCCGCGGCCTTGAGCGCCGGGAGGCCGAAGGTGGCGTGCAGGTTCTCGATCGGGCGCAGGTCGCCGAGGTCGAAGATCGAGCCGAGGTCGACGAAGAAGGCCTCCGCCCGCTGGCCGGCGAAGACCCGGCGCCCGCTCGGGAGGGGGTGCACGGCCTCGCTCGCGAGGAGCGGGTAGTTCGGCGTGGAGAGTGGCCCGATGTTGCAGGGCGGGCAGATGAGGTCCTTCGCCAGCCTCACCGTGCGCCCGTGCCGCGCGACGCGGGTGACGCTGTAGTACTGGCGGCGGTTCCAGTACTTGCTGGAGAGGGACTCGATCGGGCCGGTGTTGTAGAGGAAGGTCTCCGGGTCGGTGTTCTGGCTGTGGAACTCGAACTGGAAGGTGACCTCGGCGACGCCGTCGCCGTTGTTGTCGACGTGGAACTCGTAGAGGACGTCGTCGCCGAACTCGAAGAAGTTCGGTCCGGCGGCGGGCGCCTGCAGCGGGATGTAGTTGGCGATGATCGTCGCGGTGCCGGGCCTGTCCGGGCTGACGAACGCGTACAGGTCGGTGCTGTCGGCGACGGGGTCCTTGGCGATCTCGGGGGCTTCACGGTGTGACGACATGGCGAGTCCTCTCAGCGGGTCGCGCGCACGAGGCGTGCGGCGACGGTGCGGTCGTGGATGAGCACCTCGCGGGTGCCGACGAACAGGCTGATCGCCCCGCTCTGCGGGTCGACGACGTGGGCGATGATGCTGTCCCCCTCGTTCAGCTGCTCGGAGGCGAGCAGCTCGGGCTCGCTCGCCGTGCCCTTGCGTGGCGGGCCGGCGGTGACCGCGCTCGCGACGGCGGCGGGTGCCACCGCGGCCGCCCCGGCGATCGCGACGGCACCTCCCGCCTGCTTGAAGAACCTTCTCCTGCTGATGGATTCCAAGGGACCTCCAGGCGATCGGGCCGGCCGGTGCGGTCGGGCGCTCGGAGTGTCTACGGAGCCGCGACCGGCCGTGGATGCGCGAGCGGGACGGCCCGCGTTGACACCCCGGGGGAGGTTCCCTATTGGGGAGGCCCCGACCACGGTGCAGCTCGCCCGCCGCAGCTTCGAACAGCTCGCCCTCGGCGAGGGTGAGCGGGTCTATGTGCGCCGCGCGCACGCCGGCGTCCTCGAGGCGACCCCGGCCTGAGCGACGCGGCGCCGTCGAAGGCGGGTGAGCCGTCGGGCAATAGCCTGTCGCGTGTGCCGAGCGAGCAGCCAAGGACCTCCACCATCACAATGAGCGTGGAGGCGGTGGCGCTGAAGGGCGCGCGCGAGGCGCTGCTCTCGGCCGTGCGCGCCGGCCAGCTCGCCGCGACGGAGTTCCCGCGCCGCTACGCCGCGGCGGCCGACGAGTGGCTGGCGCAGCGCTTCGCGGAGGCGACCGGTGGAAAGGCCAAGGGCTTCGCCCTGCTCGCCGTCGGCGGCTACGGCCGCGGCGAGCTCTGCCCGGGGAGCGACCTCGACCTCCTCCTCCTCCACAAGGGGCGCCGCCGCACCGCGGCGGTCGCCGACCACCTCTGGTACGCGGTCTGGGACACCGGGATCGGGCTCGACCACAGCGTGCGCACCCGCGGCGAGGCGCTCACGATGGTGCGCTCGGACCTGAAGGTCGCCCTCGGCCTCCTCGACGCGCGCCTCGTCGCCGGCGACCGGGCGCTCGCCGAGAGCCTTCTCGGCGAGGCGAGGGCCCGCTACCGCAAGGAGTCGCGCGAGCTGCTCAGCGAGCTCGAGGAATCGGTCGGGGCCCGCCACAAGAGCTTCGGCGAGCTCGCCTTCCTCCTCGAGCCGGACCTCAAGCAGTCCGCCGGGGGGCTGCGCGACCTCGGCGCGCTGCGCGCCATCGCCGAGGCGATCCCCGCCCTCGCCCCGATGGCCAACTCGCCGGCGGTGCGCGACGCCGAGCAGACGATCCTCGCGGCGCGCGTCGCCCTCCAGTCGCGCACCGGCAACACCGGCGACCGCCTCCTCCTCCAGGAGCAGGACCAGGTCGCCGAGATCCTCGGCTTCGGCGACGCCGACCTCTTGATGGCCGCGGTCGCCGAGGCGGGCCGCACGGTGGCGGCGACCGCCTCGGAGGCCTGGCAGCGGGCGCGTGCGACGCTTGCTCCGACCGAGCCCGAGGAGCGGCCGATCGGCGACGACCTCCACCTCTCGAACGGCCAGGTCGCCCTCGATCCCGGCGCCGACCCCGGC
>Ga0307373_10002674_pt1 | contig 31921 bp, 27 predicted proteins | sample OX2MG_FD_202534 | JGI IMG/M metagenome (GOLD analysis project Ga0307373, IMG submission 202534) | Soil microbial communities from Risofladan, Vaasa, Finland - OX-2 | ecosystem: Environmental > Terrestrial > Soil > Coastal area > Acid sulfate soil | place: Finland: Risofladan, Vaasa | collected...
CCGGAACTGCTGCTGCAGATCAACGGAACAGGCCTGACGCTGCTCCACAAGCCAGTTGTCGCAGGCAAGCTTCGGGCGACCACGGCCAACCTCATCCGCCAGGCCGCCGCAGCCTAGATTCAAAACACTGGAGCGCGTTCGGGTCGCAAAACCGGTTCCACTTTTGCGGAACGCGCTCCAGCGGCTGCTCAGATCAGGCCGCGGTTGCGGGCCTCGCGCACGGCTTCAGCACGATTGGCGGCGCCAAGGCCGCGAAGCAGCCCGGCGACATGGGCCTTGACCGTCTTCTCGGATATGGCGAGACGCCGGCCGATCGCCTTGTTCGAAAGGCCGAGCGCCAGGAAGCCGAGAACCTCGCTCTGCCGTTTCGTGACCGCGCCGCCGATCGCCGGCCGGCCGCCGGCGGCGCCCGGGGCGCCGTCCCGCAGCAGCAGGGCTGGCACGAAGGCTTCTCCGCTCAGCACCAGCCTCAGCGCCGCGAGCAGCGTCTGGGAGCTGGCGGTTTTGGGAACGTAGCCGAGCGCGCCGCGCTCAAAGGCCTGGCGCACTTTGCCGGGATCGTCCGAAGCCGTCAGGATGATGACCGGGACATCGGGACGACGTCGGGCGAACTCGCCGATCGCGGCCATGCCACTCACCCCGGGCATGGTCAGGTCGAGGAGTACCGCGTCGAGATCGGCGTGGCCGGCGGCAAGGTCGAGGGCCGAGGCGGCATCTCCCGCTTCGAGAACGATGGTTCCCGGGTCGTCGCGCGCCAGTAGCGCGGCGATGCCCTGGCGCACGATCGCCTGATCATCGACGACGAGCAGCTTCACCTGCGCTCCCTCGCATCGGTCTTAAGACCATCGCAGATCCTGCGACCAGGCTCAAGGCTTCAGGTCTTATTCGCGGTGGATCAAGTCCTTGCTAGACTTCGCGTCCGGAGTCGGTTGCACACTTGAATTCAATGCAGTGTACTGGAAATCCGCTGGTCCGTGGCTGTCTTTTTGGGGGGTTTGATGGGGCGATCTTCAATTTCCAAGTCAGCTTTCCTCTCGACCGCAGTTGCTGGTTTCCTCGGCGCGGCGACGCTTGGGGTTATCGCCGCTCTTGCCGCGGCCGCCCCCGCCAGGGCCGATCCGGGCCGCATCTACTGCTTCACGGCCCAGAATCTCTATGACTACAAAGGTCTCACCAACGAGCCCACCGAAGACACTCTGATCAGCCCCGACGGCTCGTTCAGCAACGGACAGGACTGGAACGGCGCCTATTCGTCGATCGACACCAACAGCGGCGTCTGTCTCGGCAAGCTGCCGCCCGGGCCGAACGACAACCTGCTGGTCGGACCGGTCAGCAACGGGACCACCTTCCTCAGCACGACCATCGGCGGCGGCGGCGGCGCCTATCAGAGCCTGTTCGCCGGCGGCGATACGATAAGTTCCGGCGTCACTCTGACCCTGGACACGAACGGCTCACCATTCGCCACCAGCGTCACCGCGGCGTCGGGGCAGATCACCTTCCAAGGCGGGCTGAGCGCCGGCACGATCATCAACCTCACCAATCTCGACGCACCGAACCCCGCCCAATATACGCTGGGCGGGGGCGCCTATTCCGCGATCAGCGCCATCTACATAAGCGGCGCGACGGTGACGGCGCCCTCCGGCGCCACGCTGCAGGCGCCGCAAGTGCACCTCGACGGCGACCTGGAACTCGGCGGCAAGCTCGCCGCCAGCAGCTTCCTGACCGTCGGCGAATTCGGCGCCGGGACGTTGAACATCCAGTCGCGCGCCTCGGTGACCAGCGGCAACGGCTTCATCGGCGGCTTTGCGGGCTCGAGCGGCAACGTCAAGGTCAATGGATCGTGGACGCTCACGGGCTATCTGATCGACGGCCAACTCGGCACGGGCAACCTCAATGTCGGCGCCGGCGGCCAGATCACCACCGGCGACTTCATGACCGTCGGCGCGGGCGCGGGCACGAGCGTCCTCGACATCAACGGCGGCGGCAAGGTTACCCTCACGACCGCCTCGGGGCTTCCGACCGACCTGGCCCTGAACACCGCCATCGCCCCTAACTCGGTCGCCAATGTCACCGTCGACGGCGCCGGCACGGTCCTGACCATCAACGGCTCGTTCAATCTCGGCTTCGGGGGCACGGCGACGATGAACGTGACCGGCGGTGGCGACGTCGACGAAAAGGGCGCCATCGTCCGGATTGGCCGCTACGGGACCGGGACGCTGAATCTGGTCGGCCCCGGCTCGAAGTTCTCGTTCGCCTCCGGGACTATCTTTCAGGTGGGGACTTTCGGCATGGGCGCCCTCAGCCTGAGCCAGGGCTTCCAACTCGACACCGGCGCGGCGGCGGTGACCATCGGGGATCAGACCAGCGGCAATGGGACGGCGGTGATCACCGGGTCCGGTTCGAGCTGGACGGCCGCGGGAACCACGATCATCGGCAACAGCGGAACCGGCGCCGTGACGGTCAGCGACGGAGGCCTCCTCGACACCGGCGAGGCCGACGTCACCATCGGCTCGGCGGCGGCCGGCGGCGGGACCGTCTCCGTCTCCGACGGCGGGTCCAGCTGGACCGTGGGCGGAAACCTCACCATTGGCGATGCCGGCATGGGTACGGTGAAGGTCAGCGGCGGCGGTTCGCTGGTTCTGGGCGGCGACGAGATCCATCTCGGCAAATCCGCGGGCGGGAGCGGGACCCTGTCGCTCTCGGACGCGGCGTCGACGATCTCCTTCCCCTCCGTGCCGGAATTCCTGATCGGGGAGGCCGGGACGGGCGAACTCGACCTGAGCAAGGGCTTCAGCCTGAGCACGGGCGCCGCGGAGATCACCCTCGGTTCGGCTTCCGGGAGCACCGGAACGGCGACCCTCTCGGGCGGGGGGACCACCTGGACGATGGGCCAGCATCTGACGGTCGGTGACAGCGGCGCCGGTGAGGTCACCGTCGTCGGCGGCGCCTCGATGGTCGTTCAGCCAGGCGGCGATGTCTATCTCGGCAAAGCCTCAGACGGCAGCGGACGGCTGGTGCTGGACGGCTCCAAGTCGAAGCTGGCGGTAAGCGACGCCGATGTTCACGTCGGCGAGGCGGGGAGCGGCGACGTCAGCATTCAGAACGGAGCGACCCTCGACTGGAGCACCGCGTCCGTGGTGGTTGGGGTGCGGCAGGACTCGTCTGGGACCATCGAAGTGCTCAAGAAGGCCACGCTGAAGGTGAACGAACTGGAGATGGGCGGCGCCGGAACCGGCACGCTGACAGTGGGGACCGTCGACCAGCATACTGCGACGTTCGTGGCCATCGACGGCACGCAGCTCGGGGCCGAGGGCGGGACGGGCAACCTGGCGATCGGTCCAGGTTCGAAGGCCATCTTCAACGGCGAACTCACCATCGGCGTCACCGGCGCTGGCCACATGACCGTCGCCGGGCAGGCCCTGGCAGACGGGGACCTCACGGTCGGCGAGTATTCCGCGTCGAATCTGAGCTTGTCGGGTGGGAAGCTTACCGCGCAGAAGAACTTGGTGCTCGGCGCGAACGACGGCAAGAGCACTCTGTCGCTCGATAACCGCTCCAGTTTCAAGGTCCAGGGCAGCGTTTCGATGGGCGGCGCCGGGTCGGACCTGCTCGTCGCTGGCGGCAGCAAGTTCAAATCCGCCGCTTCGCAGGCCATGACGGTCGGCGCCGACGAGGGCGGCGGCGTCTACGGCCTCGACATCGCAAGCGGGGGGCAGGTGAGTCTGAAAGGCGGCGCCGAGATCAGGGCCGGCAACGCCTTTGCTATGTCGGTCGACGGCGTGGGTTCGACGTTCGGCGCGGACTACCTCGCGACCGACGCCGTGGCTTCCACCTTGCAGGTCACCAACGGCGCCCAGGTGAATCTCAGCGCCGCCACCTGCAGCTGCACCGCCTTGAGCTGGTTGGGCGCGATCTCGGTTCGAGGCGGCGCAGCCCTCGCAGCTCCGACGGCCAATCTGGGCTTGCAGGCGAGCCTGACCGCGGACAGCGGCGGTTCGGCGACCTTCGCCCAGGGCCTGGACTTGCAGGCTGGGTCGAGCCTCAACGTTGTGGGCGGGGGTCTGGTAGCCGTCGGCGCGCCCAACGGCTCACTCGTGGCCGGCCAGGTCGTGGTCGGGCCGGGGGGAACCTTGAAGGGCTTCGCCGGCGGCGCGCCGCCGCTGATCCTGGGCCAACTGGTCATCCAGAGCGGCGGCGCCGTGCTGGGCCCCTTGGGCGTCAGCGGCAACGTCCTGAACAACGGCACGCAGACGCTCGGCGACGACCCCTCAATCGTCACCGTCAACGGCTCCTACACGCTGGGCGCCACCGGAGTCATCATCGCCGAGATCGGGCCGATGTCCTACAGCCAGTTGATCGTCAACGGCCCCGTGACCCTGAATGGTGGCACGCTGGAGTTCCAGCCCGTGCAAGGCGGGACGTTACAGCTCGGCAAGAGCTACAACGTCCTCTCCGCATCCGGCGCGGTGACCGGGACCTTCGCCGATGTCACCGTGGCGCAGCCGGCGGGCCTGCCGTTCATCGACCTCGCCCCCAGCTTCGTCGACGGGACCCTGGAGGTGACTGCGGTCCACATGCCGGGGTCCTTCGCCTCGGTCGCGACGACGCCGGACCAGCACGCCGTCGGAAGCGCGCTGGACCGCGCCGCGCCCTCCGCGACCGGCGCCCTCCACGACCTGATCGCCGCGCTTTCGTTCGACGATGCGCCGACAGTGCTGGCGGACCTCGATCCGCTGTCAGGCGAGGGCTATGCCGACTTCGCCGAAGCCGGAATCGAGGCCAATCGCCAGTTCGCCGCCACGCTGCGCGGGGCGGCGGCGCAGACAAGCGGACGCGATACGGCGCTGGCGGCGTTCAACGCACCCCGCCAGCGGCTGGCGGCCAAGAACGTAGGCGGCGACCCCAGCATCTGGATGACCGCCGTCGGCGGATTCGACCATGCCGGCGGCCTTGATGGCGCCCACTCTGTGCGGACCACCGCCGGCGGCTTCGCCGGTGGCGTCGACCTCAGCCCTGCGCCGCACTGGGCATTCGGCGGCGGCCTCGGCTACCTGCGTTCCGGCCTAGACGTCGGGCCTCGGGGCGCCGGCGCGCTCGACACATATCAGGGCGCGCTGTACGGCGGCTATTCCGCGGCGCGGATCTATGCCGACGCGGTCGCGGGCTATGCCCATAGCGCGGGCGAACTGCACCGCTCGCTGGCGCCGGCGGCGGCGCTGACCGCCCAGGGCCACTTCCAGGCGGATCAGTATTTCGCCTCCGGCGAAGCCAGCGTCGATCTTGCAAAGTGGAACGGCGTGAAGCTGACGCCCTTCGCGGCGCTAGACGCCGTCCGTTACGTGGAGGCGGCGTTCACCGAGACCGGCGCGGCCGAACTCGGTCTGGCGGTGGACGGGCGGCGGACGGATTCGCTCCGGTCGGACCTGGGCGTCCAGCTTTCCACGGCCGGGCGCGGCGACGCCGGCGCCCCCTTCGTGGCCTCGCTGAGATTGGGTTGGGGGCATGAGTTCGCTGACCCCGTGCGCTCGGTTGCGGCCGCGTTCATCGGCGCGCCTGACGTTTCCTTCACCGTCGCAGGCCCGCCGGAGACGCGGGACTTCGCGGTGATCGGCCTCGAGGTCGGGGCGAACCTCCACGAGGGCGCAAACCTCTCCGCCCGCTACGACGCCGACGTCTCGGGCCGGACTCTCGATCAGCTTCTGAGCCTGAACGCCCATTTCGCCTGGTGACGACCTGTCTCCAGGATGCCGACGCCCTGACCGGGTGACAGCTCGCAGGCGCGCCCGGCGGATCGGCTCGTCCACCTGGATTCAGCGGCGACGGTCGATGGGTTCCGTGACCGCTGAAGCTCTCGTCAACTGTCGAGGAAGCTCCGCAGCTTGCGGCTGCGGCTGGGATGCTTCAGCTTGCGCAGGGCCTTGGCTTCGATCTGGCGGATGCGCTCGCGCGTCACCGAGAACTGCTGGCCGACCTCCTCGAGGGTGTGGTCGGTGTTCATGCCGATGCCGAAGCGCATGCGCAGCACCCGCTCCTCGCGCGGCGTCAGCGAGGCCAGCACCCGCGTCGTGGTCTCGCGCAGGTTCGACTGGATCGCCGCGTCGATCGGCAGGACCACGTTCGGGTCCTGGATGAAGTCGCCGAGGTGGCTGTCCTCCTCGTCGCCGATGGGAGTCTCCAGGCTGATCGGCTCCTTGGCGATCTTCAGCACCTTGCGCACCTTCTCGAGCGGCATGACCAGCTTCTCGGCCAGTTCCTCGGGCGTCGGCTCGCGGCCGATCTCATGCAGCATTTGGCGCGAGGTGCGCACGATCTTGTTGATGGTCTCGATCATGTGCACCGGGATGCGGATGGTGCGCGCCTGATCGGCGATCGAACGGGTGATCGCCTGGCGGATCCACCAGGTGGCGTAGGTGGAGAACTTATAGCCGCGGCGGTACTCGAACTTGTCCACCGCCTTCATCAGGCCGATGTTGCCTTCCTGGATCAGATCCAGGAATTGCAGGCCGCGGTTGGTGTATTTCTTGGCGATCGAGATCACCAGCCGCAGGTTCGCCTCGACCATCTCCTTCTTCGCCTGGCGCGCCTCGCGCTCGCCCTTCTGCACCGTCTGGACGATGCGGCGGTAGGCGTCGATGGGCAGGCCCGACTCGGTCGCCAGTGCGCCGATCTCCTGGCGGATCTCGGAGATCTGGCTGGCGTCGTTCTCGGCGAACTTGGTCCAGCGGATGCCCAGCGGCATCACCTTCTCGCACCAGGCCGGGTCGAGTTCGGCGCCCAGATAGGCGCGCAGGAACTCGACGCGGCTGATGCCATAGCTGTCGGCTAGGCGCAGCAGCCGCCCCTCGAGGCCGACGAGGCGCTTGTTGATCGCATAGAGCTGATCGACCAGGGCCTCGATGCGGTTGTTGTTCAGCTTCAGCGTCTTCAGATGCTGGACGATGGTCGAGGTGGCCGCTTCGTAGGCGCGGCGCTCCGGCTCGCGCAGATCCTCGCCCCTCAGGCGATGCTCGACCAGTTTCTCCTGCAGGCGCCGGAAGGCCTCGAATTCGGCGGCGATGGCGTCGAGCGTGGCCATGACCCCGTCGCGCAGTTCGGCCTCCATGGCGCTGATCGTCGGACCTGCGCCGTCGTCGAAATCGTCGTCGTCGGCAGCCCCGGGCGGCGCGGCGGCGAGTTCGTCGTCCTCGGTCGCGGGCGCGGGCTCGGGTTCGATCTGCTCGCCCGCCACCGCCTCGTCGGAGAGCGCCTGGGCGACCTGGCCGCCGTAGGTCTGCTCCAGATCGATCACCTCGCGCAGCAGGATGCGCCCGCCGCTCAGCTCCTCGCGCCAGACCATGATGGCCTCGAAGGTGAGCGCGCTCTCGCACAGGCCGCGGATCATGGTGTCGCGCCCGGCCTCAATGCGCTTGGCGATGGCGATTTCGCCCTCGCGGCTCAGCAGCTCCACCGAGCCCATCTCGCGCAGGTACATGCGCACCGGATCGTCGGTGCGGTCGTAGGCGCTCTCCTTGGCGGTCTCGATGACCGCGGCTTCTTCGCGCACCGCGACCTCGCCGCCCTCCGGCTCCGGCGCATCCTCCTCGGCCTCGACCACGTTGACGCCCATCTCCGAGAGCATCGCCAGCGTGTCCTCGATGGATTCCGACGTGACCTCCTCGGAAGGCAGCACCTTGTTCAGCTCGTCCATGGTGACGTAGCCGCGCGCCTTGGCCTGCTTGATGAACTTCTTGACGCCGGCGTCGGTGAGGTCGAGCAGCGGCCCATCCGGTGGCGGCGGAGCTTCGGGCGCTTCGGTGGTGGTGGTTTCGCTCATCTAAGTCTCCGGTTCGGCCCGAAATCCGCCAGACGAGGCGGGCGCCGAAGATGGTCTAAGAACCCGAAAATGAAAGGGCCGGCGTCAAAACGACCCGCCTTCGCTCCAAATCGTTCCCGACTTCACCGCCCGGCGCAGCGCGTCGCGCTCCGTCTTCAGCGCGATGACCCGCCCAGCGCCGGCGCCCGCGGCCAGCTCAAGCTTGGCCGCCCCCATGGCGTCCTCCAGCGCCGCCAGCCGGTTCAGCACCGAAAAGGCGTGCGACCACTGCGACCTAGCGGCGCCCGGGGCGACATCCGATTGAATGAAGGGCGCGCCCGATTTCGCGGCGGCCCGGTCGATGTCGTTCAGCAGCGCGCCAAATCCTCTCGCGGCGAGATGGCGATGCAAGGCGCCGGTGTCAAGATGGTCCGCCTCCAGCCGCAGACGGATGATTTCCTTCGTCAAATCACCGAGCGCCGGGTCGCCCAGGCCACGACTCTGCAGATCTTCGAGGTGCTCGTCGAGAAGGGCGGGATCGGCGAGCGCGAACTTCGCGAGCGCCGCCGGCAGGGGATCGATGTCGCCCGACAGCCGGCGCGCCGCCGAGCGGCCCGCTTCGGTGACGCGCCCATCCGGGCCGCCGCGCCGCTGGAACGCCCCGCCGCCCGGTCGGGCAGGCAAGAGCGCATCAAAACGTCGCATGAGTTCGTCGCGATAGGCCAAGGAGAGATCGGGCTCGGCGATGGCGCCGGAGGCGCGGCGCAGCCGCTGCTTCAGGCCGGCGCGGCGTTCGGGCGTATCGAGCGGGCCGAGGTCGCGCTCGCGGGCGAAGAGCAGGTCGGCGAAGCCCGTGGTCGCGGCGAGCCTCGCCTTCAGCGTCGCAGCGCCTTCGGAGCGAAGCACGGCGTCCGGATCCTTGCCGCCCAGCGCCAGGGCGAACCTGAAGCTGCGGCCGGCCCGCAGCAGCGGCAGCGCGCGATCCATGGCGCGGAACGCCGCGACGCGGCCGGCCGCGTCGCCGTCGAAGCAGAGCGTCGGCTCGTCGCACAGCCGCCACAGCGCCTGCATCTGCTCCTCGGTGAGCGCCGTTCCCATGGGCGCCACCGCCGCGACGCCGGCGCGCTGGCAGGCGATCGCGTCCATGTAGCCCTCGACCACCACCAGCGGCGCGCCCTCCCCGCCCGCGTGCAGCAGGCGGCGCGCTTCCGGAAGGCCATAGAGCAGGGCGCCCTTGTGGAAGAGTTCGGTCTCCGGCCCGTTCAGATATTTCGCCCGCGCGTCGGGGTCGAGCGCCCGGCCGCCGAAGGATACGATGCGGCCGCGGGCGTCGGCGATGGGGAAGATGATCCGCTCGCGGAAGCGGTCATAGGGTGCGCCGCCGTCCTCGGGGGCAATCAGGAGCCCGGCCTCGACCAGCGCCTGCGGCAGCGCCCCCTTGGCGACGAGATAGTCCTTCAGCGCCGTGCGAGCGGGCGGCGCATAGCCAAGGCCGAAGCGCTTCCACTCCGCCTCGGGCAGTCCCCGCCCCTCCAGATAGGCGCGCGCCTCGCGCCCGACGGGACGGCGAAGCTCGGCCGCGAACCAGGCGGCTGCCAGATCCAGCCAGTCGGCGAGGCCCTGCCGCTTCTTCTCGGTCTCGGCCGCGCGCGGATCCGGCTCGGGCAGGGTCATGCCGGCATCGGCCGCCAGTCGTTCGACCGCCTCGACGAAGGAGAGCCGCTCGCTCTCCTGCAGGAAGCTGATCAGATCGCCGTTCTTGCCTGACGAGAAATCGAAGAAGTGGCCCTTGTCGTCGTTGACGAAGAACGACGGCGTCCGCTCCTTGGTGAACGGCGACAGGCCGACGAACTCGCGCCCCTGCCGCCGCAGCTTCACCGTCTTGCCGATGACATCGGAAAGCCGGAGCCGCGATTTCAGCTCGTCGAGAAAGGCGTCGTCGAAGCGCACGGCGCAGATGATAGCGCGAAGCGGGCGAGAGTCGCAGCCGCCGGGAACGGTTGCTCGACGCTCTCGACGAGGCGCAGGGCAGATTGGTGTTGCCTTGACACCGTCATGATGTCATAGTGGCGCCCATGGACATCAACCGCCTCCTCGACGCCCTGCGCCAGGATCTGGCGCGCGCGGCCGAGCTGGGCGCAGACGACGTGCGCGCCGCGGCCGAGCGTCTGACGCTGGCGCTGGAGCCGGCCTTGCGCCTGGCGCTGATGGACGGGCTCGGCCAGGCCGCCGCGGAAATCGGCGAGGCCTGGCCCGGCGTCAGCATCGGCGTGCGGCTGAAGGGCCGCGACCCGCAGTTCGTGGTGGAAGGCGCGCCTTCCCCGGCTGAGACGCCCTTCGAGACCGACGACGGCGAGCCCGTGGCCAGGATCACCTTGCGCCTTCCCGAGGCGCTGAAGGGCCGCGCCGAAGCCCAGGCCGCCCGGCGCGGCCAGTCGCTCAACACCTGGCTGGTGGCCGCCGCCCGCGCCGCCGCGGCCGATGAGCCACGAGGCCACGGACCAGCCCGTCATGGCGCGTCTGGCCGGCACATGAAGGGATGGGTGCGATGAGCGACGACAACCGCCGCGAGACGTTCCGGACGCCGGAACCGCCGAGGTTGCGCGTCGAGATTCCCAAGGGCCGGATCCGGTTGAGCGCCAGCGGGCCCGGCGAGACGCGCATCGAGCTCGTCGCGCTCGACGGCGACGCCCGGTCCAGGACCATGATCGCCGGGGCCGAGATCGCCCAGAACGGCGCCGAGATCCTGGTGCGGGTCCGCAGCGACGGCCGCTCCCGGTTTTTCGGCCTAGGCGGATCCATCGAGGCGCTGATCCAGGCGCCTGCTGGCGCGGACGCGGTCCTTTCCACCGGCGCGGGGAAGATTGAGACGAGGGGCCGCCTCGGCAAGCTGGATGTCCGCAGCGGCGCGGGCGCCATCTCGGTGGACGACTGCGCCGAGGCCCACGCGCGGTCCGGCGCCGGAGCCATCGCCATCGGCTCGGCCTCCGGGTCCGTCGACGCCAAGAGCGGCAGCGGCGGGGTCAAGGTCGGCAAGGTCGGCGCCGACGCCGCCCTCGCCACCGGCGCGGGCAGCACCGAGCTCGCCGAGGTCGCCGGCGCGGCGCGGCTCGCCACCGGCGTCGGGGACATCGACATCGGACGGGCGGGCGATGCGGTCGAAGCCTTCTGCGCGGCGGGCAGCATCCGCGTGCGCCGCGCCGATCACGGCCGCGTCCGCGCCCAGACCGTGGCCGGCGCCGTCTCGGTGGGGGTGGCGAGCGGCGTCGCGGCGCTGCTAGACGTCAGCACCCTGAGCGGGCGCGTCAACTCCGAACTCGGCGCCTGCGACGCGCCGGGCGAGGGCGAGCCCAGGGTCGAACTGATCCTCTCGACCGTCAGCGGCGCCGTGAACCTGGCGCGGGTGCGGCCATGACGCAGCCGCAACGTCTGCGCGATCCGGCGCGCCTCCCAGGGGCGATCCAGTTCGACATGGAGTCGCGCGCCGCCAGCCGCGCCTACCGCATCTTCGTCGCGGTCCCGCCGGTGCCGCCGCCAGCTTCAGGCTATCCGCTGCTCGTGACCACCGACGGCAACATGACCTTCCCGATCGCCGCGGCGATGGGCGCGCTGTTCGCCCTCGGCGGCGAGCCGGCGCTGGTGGTCGGCGTTGGCTATCCAGCCGAGAATCCGCTGGAACTGACGCGCCTGCGCTTTCGCGACCTCACCGCGCCGACGCCGCAGCCCGGGTTCTTCAGATCCCCGGTCAGCCCCGGCTCGGACCCGAGGACATTGGCGGCGCCGAGGCCTTCGCGCGCTTTCTCATCGAGGAGCTGCGCCCCGCCATCGCCGCGGACTGGCCCGTCGATGCGACGGTGGCGACGCTCTATGGTCACTCGCTGGCCGGGCTCTTCTGCCTGAACCTCCTCTTCGAGCAGCCGGGCTCGTTCCGCAGTTTCGTCGCCTCCAGCCCCTCGATCTGGTGGAACGATCGCGCGGTCCTGGCCGGCGAGGCGGCGTTCGCCGATCGGATAGTCCGGCGCGAGGCGGCGCCGCGGCTGCTGGTGACCATGGGCGGCGCCGAACAGAGCACTCCGGCCAAGCCGCCGCCGGGAATGGACGAGACCCAGATGCAGGCGCTGGTCGAGCACGCCCGCATGGTCGACAACGCCCGCGAGCTGGTGCAGCGGCTGGAAGGTCTCGACGGCGGCCCCGGCTATCTGGCGCGCTTCCACGCCTTCGAGGGCGACGACCACACCATGGCGCTTGCCGCCTCGATCGCCCGCGCCCTCGCCTTCGCCTTGCGCGACTAGCCGGCCGCTTGGCCGCTTCGCCCCGGCGGGGGGGGCATGAGAATCGTCGCCGGCAACCCCCGTCGCCCGCCGCCGCCGCGCTGAGGGGCGCCTCCCCCGCTTCGCGGGTGCGGAGGAAGGCGTCCTCGCTCCTTCCCCGCGTCGCGGACAAGGGGGACCGCCGCGCCGCCAGGCGCGGGGGTGGAAGGCGCGCGTGGAGGTTGGTCGGCGATGGCCAGCGCCGCCGGGCTCGCCATGCCGCGATCGAGGGCGAGCGGCTCCAGCAGCCGGGCCTTGAAGGCCGGACCGGTCCAGGTGCGCGCCGTTGCGCGGCCGACGTCTCGTTGGCGATCCATCCGTCCTGGCGCCGGTCCCATGGTCATGTAAGCTCGACGGCGGACGAGGCAACCAAACGTCGCCTTCGTCAGTCTTCGCCGCAAGCTGCCCAGCGGTCCTGCGCCGCCGGTGCGAGAAGGGAGCGCAACATGCTGCAAGGGTTCATCCTGGGGATCATCTTCGCTGCGGTGGCCGCCGCGGTCGCGGGCTACCTAGTGGTGACGAACGGCGTGATTCCGGCCAATGCCGACGCCCGGCCCGGCGCCGTCGAAACCTGGATCGCCCGTCACGATCTGCGGGCGGTGCTGAAGAACGAGGCGCCGAAGACGCCCGACCCCGTCCCCCTCACCGACGCCAACCTGATCGCGGGCGTGAAGCTGTTCGGCCAGAACTGCGCCGTCTGCCACGGCACGGCCGCCGGCGACGCCTCGGCCACGCCCATCGCCAAGGGCGAATATCCGAAGCCCCCGCAGCTCGCGACCGATGGCGTCGAGGACGATCCGCCCGGCGTCAGCTTCTGGAAGATCAAGCACGGCATCCGCCTCAGCGGCATGCCCTCGTGGAAGTCGGCGCTCACCGACCAGCAGATCTGGACCCTGGCGCTCTTCCTTGAGCACATGAACAAGCTGCCGCCCGCGCCGGAGCAGGCCTGGAAGCAGGTCGTCAACTGAAGCTTGCCGGCGCGGCGGACTCAGCGCCCATCGCGCCAGCGGTCGCCGTCCCGATGCTCGTCGCCGCCGCGACGCCCACGCCAGCGGTCGCCGTCGCGATGGTCGCCGTCGCGCCAGCGCTCGCCGCGCCAGTCGTCGCGGTCGTAATGCTGGTAGTACCAGACATGGTAGGGATAGGGCCGGAACACCCACCGGTCTCCGTACCAGGACCAGGGATGGTACCAGCCGGGGGCGGCGTAGTAGATCGGCCCGCCTCCATAGTAGAAGGCCGGCGCCCCGGAGCGGACCACGTAGCCGGGCGGACAGCCGGGGCTGGTCTCGTTTCCGGCGTTGCTGGCGATGGCGCCGCCCGCGAGCGCGCCCGCGCCCGCGCCCACCAGCGCGCCGGCGCCGCGATCGTCGCCTCCGGCCAGGCCCGAACCGATGATGGCGCCGAAGATGCCGCCGATGGCCGCGCCGGCCATGACGTTGCCATGCGACTTGACGCAGTTCTCCTGCGCCCAGCGCTCGGCGTATTCGGCGTAATGTTCATCCTGCGCCTGTTGCCGCGCGTCCGGCGCGCCGCCCTGGTAGCCCTGCGGCGGCGGCGTCTCGTCACCCTGATAGCCCGGCGGCGGCGGAGGCTGCGGCGTTGCATCCCCGCCATATCCCGCTCCTGAACCGTCGTAGCCGGGCTGGTCGTAGCCCCGGTCCGGCCCCTGGGCGGCGGCGGCGGCGATCGCCAGCGGCGAAGCCGCCATGGCGACGGCGCCGGCCAGGATCAATGTCTTGGACAGCAAGGTGGATGTCATCGGCCTGGATTCCCCGAACAGAAGCTCACTGAAGCCTTGCAATGGCTCTTCGCAGCTGAACAGCGGATGACCGGCGCATTCAAGTGCGCTTCACCGTCGCGGGCCAGCGCCGCCGTGTCGCGCCGGCCGGGCGCTTCCTGTGGATAGGCTGTGGAAAACCGCGCCGGCCGCGCCTCACGCCATCGTTACGTCACGCTCGCCGGTCTAGGGTCGCGGCCGGCGGGGGTTTCGCAGAGACGGCCGAAGGGAGAGCCGGATGAGCGAACGCCAGGATGAGCTTGCCGTGGCCAGGACGGGCGAACGCCGGTCCGAGGCGCCCGACGCGTCGGCGCCCAGGGCGCACGTGCTGATCGTCGACGACCACGCCATGAGCCGTGTCGTCTGCGCGGAATATTGCGACCTCTTCGACCACACCAGCGAGACCGCCCGGAGCGGCGACGAGGCGGTGGCGGCGCTCCGGCGCGGGCGCTTCGACGTGGTGGTGATGAACGTCCACATGCAGGATGCCCGCGGCGTCGCGGCGGTCCGCGCCATCCGCGACCTGCCCTCGCCGGCCGCGCAGACCCCGATCATCGGCCTGGCCGCCCCGGGCCGGGCCGACGAAGCCCAGCGCTGGCTGGCTGCGGGCGTGGCCGGCCTGATCGAGCGGCCGGTCACCGCCGCGCGCCTCTTCGCCGCCATCCGCTCGGTCGTCGGACCGGCTCCGCTCGGCCCGCGCAGCTGGGCGCCTGCCTGACCCGGCGCGAGGCCCGGATCAGAGCTTCGCGCCGACCGCGACCGTCCCCGTGGGCGCGGGGCCGACGCCGCTGAGGTTCATCCGCGTCGGAGGACGGGCATGGCCATAGGCCGCGAGCACGCCGACCGTCACCGCCGCACCCAACATACAGGCCGCGAACGCGCCCAGCCCGAGCGCCAGCGCGCGGTTCCTGCGGGTCTGGCCGACGGCCGGGGCCGGAGCGGCGGCTGTCGGCGCGACCGCGATCAGGCTCAAGCGCCGGTCGTCCACCCGTTCCTCGAACCGGCCCCAGGCGTGGATCACCGCGATCACCGCCACCAGCATCATCATGCTGGAAGGCGCCTGCATGATGAACCCCCCGAGCCGTTCGTCGTCCATGGGGGAGATTCCGAAGAGACGGCCGACGACATCGTAGGCGCTATAAAGCTCATGCGACTTGAAGCTGATGTAGGCCCCGATCGGAATGTTGGCGAGGACTGCCACCCACAGCATCATCAGCCGCGCGCCGAACGGGACGCCCTTGGGCGTGCCGCGCTGGTCGAACACCCGCCAAAAGAACAGCAGCCCCGCCGCCAGCATGGTAAAGTGCATGACGTCATGGATTGGCTGGTGGAGAATGGCGGCGTCATGCAGCGGCGGCCACTGCCAGATGTAGAGCGAGGCGACGAAGAGCGCCGTCGCCACGACCGGTCTCGTGAGGAAGCGAAAGAGCGCGCTGACCGGTCCGGCGCTCGCCACCGGTCCCAGCACTTTTCGCCGGACCGAGGCCGGCAGGCCGGCGATCAGAGTGGCTTGCGGCTGAGCCAGGGCGATCAGCATGGGGCCGATCACCCGGATCAGCATGTGCTGCACCTGGTGCATGAAGAACAGATGATCGGCAAGGGCGTCGATCGGAGAGGCGAGCGACAGGAAAGTCATCCCGCCCCCCCAGAAGAACGCCATGTGCCGCCACGGACTGGCGTCGAATGCGCCGGGGCGCCGCTCTAGCCCCGCCGCATAGATGGCGAGCACCAGGAGCGTGGGGATCACGATGACCGGCGAGAAATCCCACGTGTTCACGATCCCCGCCGCGGCGGCGCCTTCGCCGGCCATCGCCGCCGAGGGAGCAATGAGCAAGACCACGACGCAGAGGGCCGTCCAGCGCAGTCTTCGGCCGGGCGATGGGAACTGGCGCGGCGGCGGGGAAATGCGCACGTCTCCTTGAAGCGCGGGCGAGCGCGCCTTCCCCCCTGGACTTCGTCGAAAGGCTGCGATGACGCAGCCATTATCACTACGTGATATAAAGCGCCAGCGGCGCATCGACGCTGTGGGATCGGATGTTGACCGGAAGATCCCTACTGCCTACCTACGCAGCCGTTTGCCCGTCCAGCCGGCGAAGGAGGAACAGCGGTCTTGGCTCATCACCTCGCACCCGGCGTCACCGGCGTGCTCGCCCTCGCGGACGGCGCGGTGTTCCAGGGGCTCGGCTGCGGCGCCGTGGGCGAGGCGGTTGGCGAGGTCTGCTTCAACACCGCCATGGCCGGCTATCAGGAGATTCTCACCGATCCGTCCTACATGGCCCAGATCGTCGCCTTCACCTTTCCCCATGTCGGCAACGTCGGAACCAACAGCGAGGATCTCGAACAGGTCTCCGGCGCTGCGCAGACCGCCGCGCGCGGGGCCATCTTCCGCGACGCGCCGACCGCGCCAGCGAACTGGCGCGCCAATTCCGATCTAGATTCGTGGCTGAAACGCCGCGGCGTCGTCGCCCTCGCCGGCGTCGATACCCGCGCGCTCACCCGGCGCATCCGCGAGCAGGGCATGCCCCATGGCGTCATCGCCCACAGCGCCGACGGCGGCTTCGATCTCGACGCGCTCGTGGCCAGGGCGGCGGCCTGGCCCGGCCTCGTCGGTCTCGATCTCGCCAAGGAGGCCTCCTGCCTGCAGCCGTTCGCCTGGGACGAGGGTCCGTGGGCGTGGCCGGACGGCTACGCGCCGCCGGAGCCGCCGAAGTACGACGTCGTGGTGGTGGACTATGGCGTCAAGCGCAACATCCTGCGCGCCCTCGCCGGCCTCGGGGCGCGGGTGCAGGTGGTCCCGGCCACGACCAGCGCCGAGGCGATATTGGCGCGCGACCCAGATGGCGTGCTGCTCTCCAACGGGCCCGGCGATCCGGCGGCGACAGGCGCCTACGCCGTCCCCGAGATCAGGAAGCTGGTGCAGAGCGGCAAGCCGCTCTTCGGCATCTGCCTCGGCCACCAGATGCTGGCACTGGCGCTGGGGGCGCGGACCGTCAAGATGGACCAGGGTCACCACGGCGCAAACCACCCGGTCAAGCATCTCGCCACCGGCAAGGTGGAGATCGTCTCGATGAACCACGGCTTCACCGTGGATCGCGACAGCCTGCCGGCGCCGGTCAAGGAGACGCACGTCTCGCTCTTCGATGGCACCAACGCGGGATTCGAAGTCAAGGGCCGGCCGGTGTTCTCGATCCAGCATCACCCCGAGGCCTCGCCCGGGCCGGCCGATTCCCTCTACCTCTTCCGGCGCTTCGCCGAGCTGATGGACGATGCGCGCGCATGAGGCGCCGTCACCACTGGCGCGATTCTCGCAACGGGCGAACCTGTCTGTCCCGCGGGGGAACAACCCCCGCCAACCTAGAGGTGGCCCCGGCCATGTCCGTCCACGCCCTTCCCGTTTCGATCCAGGCCGATGGCCTCGACAACAGCATCGCCACGCGCATGGAGCGCCTGCGCACCGAGGCGGCCGGTCTTGCGCTGGCGCACACCACCGACTTCGAGCGCGCCATCGCCCAGACCGCCCAGCTGGCGCACGACATCGCCGGCGGCGGCGAAGCCTATGGCGTCGGCGTGCGCGAGACCGCCCGCCGCCTCGCCAGCGAACTCGGCGCGGCGGCGCTGACGCTCGAAGCGCTGCGCGGGCGGCAGGCCTCGTAGCGCCCCCTCGCGGAGGCGCGATCCTCTGGCGTCCGCGGTTCGGCGCACCGGCGCTCGGGTCCGGCGGCGCAAGCCGGCTCAGGCCGCCGCGGCCCCGTGGTCCTCGGCGCCTTGCGCACGCGCGGCCGAACGGGCCGCGGCGAGGCTGCGCTTTTCGGCGACGCGCTTGGCCGCCTTGGCGGCCGCGGCCTCCCAGCGCAGCGCCTTGCGCGCCGCCATCGCGGTCTCCACCGCCGGAAGGATTTCGGCGGCCGCCTCGCGCTGCTTCTCGGTGCCAAGCTCGATCAATCGCCGCGCATTCTCGCAGAGGTTCTTCAACTCGACATCGTCGAGCATCGGCAGGCGTTCGAGAAGATTCATGAGAGGCGCGCTCCGTGACAACCGGGTCCGATCGATGACGCCCCGCCCATCACCTACGCCCTCTCTGGCCCTTCGCCACTAACCTGGGATGGCTTTGGCCGCCGCCTCGGCCGGCAATTCCCGCCCGGTCTCCCGTCGCCAGTCTCTCGTTGGCCCGGCCCCGGCGAGCGGCTAGAACGGCAAGGTCCCGTCTTCGCCGGAGCCTTGTTTGCCGCGCCTCTTCAACGCCTATGTGATCGTCGACTGGAGCGCGGCGTCGCGGCCCACCAAGGGCGCGGACTCCATCTGGATCGGAGTCCTGAAGCGGGACGTGCGCTTTCGCATGGCCTTCGAGGCGCACAACCCCGCCACGCGCGCCGAGGCCGAGACGCTGATCGCCTCGATTCTCGACGATCGGGCCAGGCGCAGCGAGCGGGCGCTGATCGGCTTCGACTTTCCGCTGGGCTTTCCGCGCGGCTTCGCGGCGGCGCTGAAGCTGCCGCTCGAGGATCCGTGGCTCGCGGTCTGGAACCAGATCGACCGCATGGTCAAGGACAGGCCCGACAACGCCAACAACCGCTTCGGCGTCGGCTCGGAGATCAACCGGCGCCTGACGGGCGGCCCGTTCCCGTTCTGGGGCGTGCCGCCCAAGGATGCGCTCACCACCTTGCAGCCCAAGCGCGGCCGCAACCACGGGCCGGGCGACCTGCCCGAACTGCGCCATGCCGAACTGGCGGCCAAGGGCGCCAGCCCGATCTGGAAGCTCTACTACCAGGGCTCAGTGGGCGGCCAAGCGATCCTCGGCATCCCGGTGGTGCGGCGCCTGAAGCTGGCGCGTGGCGAGGCCTTCAGGATCTGGCCGTTCGAGACCGGCTGGAGGCGGCTCGGCGAGGCCGAACTCGGCGGCGTCGAGGTGGTGGTCGCGGAGGTCTATCCCTCGATGTTCAAGGGCGCCGCCCTGCCCGGCGAGGTCAAGGACGCGACCCAGGTGCGCGTCGCCGCCGAGCACTTCTCCCGCCTCGACGAGGCCGGGCGGCTCGGCGCCCTGTTCGCACCGGCCAAGGACGTGGCCGCCGACGTGGTCGTGGACGCCCAGCATGAGGAAGGCTGGATCCTCGGGGCCTAGCCCCGCCGCGCCAGCATCCAGAAGCGGCCGGCGAGCAGCCCGGCGGAGATGTAGCTGGCGATGATTACCGCCCAGACGATGCCGGTCAGCCCGAACCCGGCGCGGATGGCCAGGACATAGGCGAGCGGGACCATGACGACGACGTAGCTGGTCAGGTGCGTCAGCGTCGGCGCGACGACGTCGCCGCGCGCTCGCAGCGCCTGGGCGACCACGACCTGCAGGCCGTCGGGCGGGAAGAACAGACAGGCCAGCGCCAGGGCTCCGCCCGCCATCGCGATGGTGCGCGCATCGGTGGTGAACAGCGGCGCGATCAGGCGCGCGCTCGGCCAGACCACGAGGCCGACGGCGATGCCGAACGCCGCCGTCACGGCGAAGCCGACGGCCGCCGCCCGGCACAGCCCTTTCGCGTCGCTGGCGCCGTGCGCCCGCGCCACCAGCACCGCGGTCGCCGTCGAAAGACCCAGCGGCGCCATGAAGACGAGCGCAATGACGTTCAGCGCCACCGCCCAGGCGGCCACGGCCAGGGGGCCGATCCAGCCGGCGAAGACGTTCATGCTGGAAAAGGCGGTCATCTCGAAGAAGTTGGACGCCGCCGCCCCATATCCGATGCGTCGCTGCTCGATCGCCGCGGCGCGGCCGGGCGGCGGGCGGCGGAACACGCCGAGGGCGCGAGCGTCGGGCATCAGGGCGATGTAGCCGAGGGTCGCCAGCGCCAGGATGGTCCGGCCGATGAGGGTGGCGCTGGCCGCACCGGCGGCGCCCATGGCCGGCAGCCCGAATCCGCCGGGAACCAGCACCAGATCGAGGCCCAGATTGAGCACGTTGGCGGCCCACATCAGCATCATGGGCGCGGTCGTCCGCCCCAGCCCCTCCAGCCAGGAAGACGCGGCGGTGGAGAGCGCGAAGCTCGGCATCGAGATCGCCAGGATCACCAGCGGCCGGCTGGCGCCCGCCGCCAGTCCGCCTTTCAGTCCCAGCACCCCAAGCAGCGCCGGACCGCCCAGCGACAGCACCACCGCGGCGGCGAGCCCGACCCAGAGGCCGTAGACGAGGCCGCGCCGCAGCGCCGCCCCTGCCGCCGCCGCATCGCCCTCGCCCAGGGCGCGCGAGGCCATCACCTGCACTCCCGAGAGCAGGCCGAGGGCCGAGCCCAGCACCGAAGCGCTCGCCGCCCAACCCAGCGCCAGATAGCCGAGCTGCTCGGCCGAGTGGCGGCCCACCACGATGCTGTCGGTGAGCCCCATGGTCATGATGCCCAGCCGCGCGGCCACCACCGGTCCGGCCAGACGCGCCAGCAGGACGAGGTCGGTCCGAATCGGATGAACGGCGCCGCGCTCCCGCGAAGCCGCCGCCGCGGCGCCGCCGCTCATCGTTCCGCTCCCTGGGCGTAAGGGGGCGGACCCTGGACGACAAGAGCGGCGGCGACAAGAGCCCCGGTCAGCCGCCGCGGGCGCTACTCCGCCGCCTCCAGCCCGGCCGGGCGTTCGGCCTTCAGCTTCTCGGCCACCAGGAACGCCAGCTCCAGCGCCTGTTCGCCGTTGAGGCGCGGGTCGCAATGGGTGTGGTAGCGGTCGCCGAGTTCGCCTTCCGACAGCGCCCGCGCCCCGCCCAGGCACTCGGTGACGTTCTGCCCGGTCATCTCCAGATGCACGCCGCCAGGGTGCACGCCCTCAGCCGCCGCGATCTCGATGAAGCTCTTCACCTCGGCGAGGATATGGTCGAAGCGCCGCGTCTTGTAGCCGTTGTTCGCCGTCAGCGTATTGCCGTGCATCGGGTCGATGGCCCAGACGACGCTGCGGCCCTCGCGCCGCGTCGCGTCCATCAAAGCCGGCAGGCGCGCGCCGATCCTGTCGGCCCCGAAGCGGCCATAGAGCGTCAGGCGGCCGGGTTCGTCCGCCGGATTCAGGGCGTCGACGAGGCGGATGAGGTCGTCCGGCGCCATCGTCGGTCCCACCTTCACGCCGACGGGGTTCTTGATCCCCTTTGCGAACTCCACGTGGGCGCCGTCCAGCTGGCGCGTGCGCTCGCCGATCCAGACGAGATGGGCTGAGGTGTCGTACCAGTCGCCGGAGGTGGAATCGACGCGGGTCATCGCCTCCTCGAACCCCAGCAGCAGGGCCTCGTGGCAGGTGAAGAACTCCACCCGGTGCAGCTCCGGCTGGGTCTCGGGGGTGACGCCGATGGCGGCCATGAAGGTAAGGGTCTCGGAGATCTTCTCGGCAAGTTCCCGGTAGCGCGCGCCCTGCGGGCTGCCCTCGACGAAGCCCAGGGTCCAGCGATGGATATTGTAGAGGTCGGCGTAGCCGCCGCCGGCGAAGGCGCGCAGCAGGTTCAGCGTCGCCGAGGATTGGGCGTAGGCCTTCACCAACCGCTCGGGGTCGGGCCGGCGCGCCTCGGGGCTGAACTCCATGCCGTTGATATTGTCGCCGCGGTAGGACGGCAAGGTGACGCCGTCGATGGTCTCCGTCGGCGCCGAGCGCGGCTTGGCGAACTGGCCGGCCATCCGTCCCACCTTCACCACCGGCTTGCCGCCGGCGAAGGTCAGGATCACCGCCATCTGCAGCACCAGACGGAAGAGGTCGCGGATGTTGTCGGCGGAGAATTCCTTGAAGCTCTCGGCGCAGTCGCCGCCCTGCAGCAGGAAAGCCCGGCCGGCCGCGACCTGGCCCAGCAGCCCCTTCAGCCGCCGCGCCTCGCCGGCGAACACCAGCGGCGGCATGCGGCGAAGCTCGGCCTCGGCGCGCTCCAGCGCCGCGAGGTCGGGATAGTCCTGCGGCACGTGCCGCGCCGGCAGGCTTCTCCAGGACGCAGGCGTCCAGCGGTCGGTCATCGGGGGCGCCTTCTCGAAGGCCGCGGGTTCTAGCGCGGATGCACGCGCGAGGCAAAAGCCGCTGCGGCGCGACAGAGGGCGATCCTCGCCGTGAGGACGGCCCAATCCATGGGGATCTGGGACCGGGCCGGCGTCGATCAAGCCGCCGACTCGATCCGGCGCTCGATCCATTGATTGAGGCTCACTCCCTCCGCCTGGGCGCGAAGGGCGGCGCGGCGATGAATTCTGGGATCGATGCGCAAGGGGATCTTGCCGCTATAGGGACGATCCGGGGGCTCGCCGCGCTCACGACAGAAGCCGAGATAATCGTCGATGCTGTCGCGGAAGGGCTGCTCCACGTCGGCATAGCTCGCGCCCTCGAAGGTGATCACGTCGCGGAGGCCGGCGACGCGGCCGCTGAACACCCCCTCGTCGGCCTCGACCGTCCCGACATAGCCTTTGTATTCGAGCATTCCCGCTACTCCCGATCCGGCGTTCGCCGATCATCCAAGCACTTCGCCGATCGATCGCGCCAGCACCTCGACCATCAGGTCGATCTCCGCTTCAGTGACGATGAAGGGCGGCCCCAGGCAGATGATGTCGCGCACCGCGCCGGTGCCGCCGGGATAGAAGAAGACGCCGTGCCGGAGCGCCCGGCCGACGATGCGGTTGGTGATCGCGTCGGCCTCGTCGAAGGGCTGGAGGCTGGCGCGGTCGCGGACTATCTCCACGGCCTGCAGCAGGCCGAGCCCGCGGATCTCGGCGACATTGGGATGCTGACCCAGCCGCCAGCGCAGCTGGTCGCCCAGCCTTTCCCCCAGCGTCTTGGCCCGCTCGACCAGGCTCTCGCGCTCCAGGATCGCCAGCACGGCCTCGGCCGCCGCGCACGCGGACGTGAGGGCGGCGAAGGTGTGGAACATGACGCTCTGGCCGGCCTCGATGATCGGCGCCGCCACCTCGCCCGTGGCGTAGACCCCGCAGATCGCCGCATAGCCGCCCGCGAGACCCTTGCCGGAGACCAGGATGTCGGGTCGCACGCCCCAATGGTCCACCGCAAACTTCGCCCCGGTGCGGCCGAAACCGGTCATCACTTCGTCGACGACCAGGAGGATGCCGTGTTCGTCGCAGAGGGCGCGAACGCCGGGCAGGTAGTCGGCCGGAGGCACGATGGCGCCGCCGCCGGAGCCGGTGATCGCCTCGACCACCAGGGCGGCGATTCGGCCCGGTCCCCGCGCCTCGATCGCCGCGCGCGTTGCCTCAACGTAATGGCGGCCGGCGTCGGGGTGGTGCGCGCCCAGAGGGCAGCGCAGCGGCCACGGCGTCGGCGCGGCGGCGAAGCTGCGCAGGAACCCCTCCAGGCCGCGCTTGCGCCCCGCATGCCCTGAAAGCCCGGCCATGGCCAGCGTCGTGCCGTGGTAGGAAAGCTCGCGCGCCATCACCTCTACGCGCTGCGCCTCGCCCCGGGCGGCGAAGTGCTGGAGCGCGATCTTCACCGCCGCCTCGACGCCCTCGGAGCCGCCGCTGGTCAGATGCACGTGACGTAGGCCGGCGGGCAGCCAGTCGCGCCGCAGCCGCTCGACCAGCGCCTCGCGCTCTGGCGTCTTCCAGGTCGGCACCACGTAGCAGGCTCCGGCGCTGGCCCTGGCGATCGCTTGCGCCACCTCGGTGCGGCCGTGGCCGACGTTGGCGACGATCGCGCCGCCGGCGGCGTCGAGTATCCGCCGGCCGCCGTCCTCGATCAGCCAGGCGCCCTCGCCGCCGACGATGCGCGTGGCGCGCCCGGGCAGGAAGGGCCAGTCGGCAAGATCGGCTGCGTCGCCAGGCTGCGGCATGGCTCTCTCCTCCCCGTCCGCGGCTGCGCTCGCGCCCGTGCGGCGGCAGGCCCCGTTGCATGAGACGACACCGCCCGGCTAGGGTGCAGGCTGGTGGGCTGCCTGAGCCCGCCCGCGTCTTCGACGAGGGCGGCCCGAGATCGCCCGCCGACCATGTTTCCTCGGCGCCGGAATGTTCGCAGCAACCATAGATACCGCCGCCCGGCTCGAGCAACTGTTCGATAATGCGCCGACGCTGGTGCTGGTGCTGCGCGGACCCGACCATCTCATCGACTACGCCAACCCCGCCTACATGCGCTTCGTCGGGCCGCGGGCGCTGCGCGGCAGGCCCTACCGCGAGGCGCTGGCCGACATCGCCGCCCAGGGCTACCTCGAGCGCCTCGACGAGGTGCTGCGCTCGGGCGAGCCTTTCGTCGGCACGGCGATGCCGACGCGCATCGAGCGCCCTGCCGAGCCGGCCGAGGTCCGCTGGTTCGATTTCGTCTATCAGCCCCTGCTCGGCGCGGGGGGTGCGGTCGAAGGCATCGTCGGCCAGGCCAACGACGTGACCGCCCGGGTGGACGCCGACCGCGCCGCCCAGCAGAATCAGGCGCGCCTGGAACTCGCCGCCAGGGCCGCGGGACTGGGCATCTGGGAATGGCGGGTGGACACCGGCCAGATGCTCTATTCGGCCCGCGCCAAGGAGATCTGCGGCTTCGCGCCCGACCAGGAGATCAGCTTCGCCGACGTCGTCGCGGTCACGCATCCGGACGACTACCCCTTCACCTCGGCCCAGTCGCGCCGCGCCCTCGATCCGCGGGTGCGCGACAGGAACCCTTACGAGTATCGCGTCGTGCGCGGCGACGGCGTGGTGCGCTGGGTGCGCGCCCACGGAGAGGCCGTCTTCGAGCCGACCGCCGACGGCGAGCGCGCCGTCCGCTACATCGGCACCCTCGAGGACATCACCGAGCGGCGCGAGATCGAGGAGCGGCTGCGGGCCTCCGAGGCGCGGCTGCGCCTCGCCATCGAGGCAGGGCGCACGACCGTCTGGACCTGGGACGTGGGCCGGGATGCGGCGCTGCTGACCGACGAGCTGCGCGCCGTGCTGGGCCTGCCGGCCGGCGCCGAGGCCAGCGTCGAGGAGCGCCGGGCTCAGGTCCATCCAGACGATCGCGCCGGCCTGGCGCAGCTGCGGGAGCGCGTGCTGACGAGCCACGATCGCTTCCTCGATTTCGAGTTCCGCTACTTCTGGCCCGACGGCCGCCTGCGCTGGCTGCAGGCCCGTTCGGAGATTCTGCGCACCGCCGCCGGCCAGCCGACCGCCGTCACCGGAGTGATCATGGACGTCACCGAGCGTAGGGAGAGCGAAGAGCGCCTGACGCTGCTCGCCCGCGAGGTCGACCACCGCGCCAACAATCTGCTCAGCGTCATCCAGGGGACGGTGGCGCTCTCGACGGGCGCGACCCCGGACGAGCTGCGCCAGGTGATCACCGGCCGGCTCGCGGCGCTGGCGCGGGCGCATCAGCTGCTCTCCGACGCCCGCTGGACCGGCGCCGACCTGCACCGGCTCCTCAGCGAGGAACTGCGCCCGTTCGGGCTCGACGAGCGCGTCACCCTCGCCGGACCGCCCTGCTCGCTTTCGCCGCCTCAGGCGCAGGCCATGGCCATGGCGATCCACGAACTGGCCACTAATGCGGTGAAATATGGCGCGCTCTCGGTTCCCAGCGGCGTGATCGAGCTGAGCTGGTCGCGCCAGCAGGGCAAGCTCCGGCTCGGCTGGCTTGAGCGCGGCGGACCGCCGGTCTCGACGCCGACCCGGGTCGGCCTGGGCGCGAGCATCCTGGAGCGCGCCCTCGCCGGGGCGCTGGGCGGCGCCGTCGCGCGCGAGTGGCGCCCCGAAGGTCTGGCCTGCCGGCTCACCCTGCCGCTGGGCGAGGCGGCGGCGCTCGAGAACGCCGGCGCGAGCTGACCTCGGGTCGCGGTTGCGCGGCCTCGATCGAGGGGGCATGGACGAAGCCGGGTGCGCCGCGGACGGCGCGCCGCTGCGAGGAGCGCCCCATGGCCATCGATTTCGAGATTCCGGCGGAGGCCAAGGCCATCCGCGAGAAGGTGCGCGCCTGGGTGCACGACGAATGCATCCCGGCCGAGAAGCAGCTCCTGGAGGGAGCGGACTACAAGCAGACCCTGGCGGCCCTGCGCGCCAAGGCCCGCTCGCGCGGCCTCTGGTGTCCGTTCATTCCGCCGCAGCACGGCGGCATGGGCCTCGGCCCCCTCGCCAACGCCCTGGTGCAGATGGAACTCGGCGAGAGCTACCTCGGCGCGCTCTCGATGAACACTCAAGGGCCCGACGACGCCACCATGCTGACCCTGCTGGAGCACGGCACCGACTTCCAGAAGGAGAAGTTCCTCAAGCCCCTGCTCGAGGGGGAAAAGCGCATCTGCTACTCGATGACCGAGAAGGCCGCCGGCGCCGACGCCACCGGCATGCAGACCCGCGCGGTCAAGGACGGCAACGAGAACTACGTGCTGAACGGCGAGAAGTGGTTCTCCTCGGCCGCCGACGTCGCCGACATCGCCCTCGTCATGGCCAAGACCGACCCTGAGGCGCCGCGCCACCAGCAGTTCTCCACCTTCCTGGTCGAGCTGCCCAACCCCGGCTACCGGATCAAGCGCGCCATCCCCACCATGGCCGCCGAAGGCCCGCTGAGCCACATCCTCGGCGGCGGCCACTGCGAGATCGAGATCAAGGACCTGGTGGTTCCGGCCGAAAATCTCCTCGGCGGCGAGGGCCAGGGGTTCAACATGGGCCAGCATCGCCTCGCCTACGGGCGCCTGCGCCACGGCATGCACAACGTCGCCATGGCGCAGCGGGCGCTCGACATGGCCACCGCCCGCGTCACCAGCCGCTCCACCTTCGGCGGGCCGCTGCACCAGCGCCAGGCGGTGCAGTTCATGCTCGCCGAGTGCGCCACCGAACTCTACATCGCCCGGCTGATGCTGCTGCACATCGCCTACAAGGCCGAGAACAAGCTGGACCTTCGCCAGGAGAACTCCATCGCCAAGGTCTATCTCGCCAACATGGTGCACAAGGTGGTCGACACCGCCATCCAGCTGCACGGCGCCCTCGGCTACTCCATGGATACGCCGCTGGCGCGCTGGTACACCCAGATCCGCTCGCAGCGGCTGGTCGACGGCCCCGACGAGGTCCACAGGTGGACCGTCGGCCGGAACGTCATCCGCGCCTTTCAGAAGGACGGCACCACCGCCGCCGCAGCCGGAGGCGACATGCTGTAGAGCCCGCGCAGCGCCCCTCAGGCCGCCTCGCGCGCGCCCTGCACCACGTCGACGATGCCCCAGGCCCTAGCCTCCTCGGCGCTCATGAAGTGGTCGCGCTCGAGGGTCCGGGCGACCTCCTCCGGCGTATGGCCGCAGTGCCTGGCGTAGAGTTCGTTGATGCGCTGTTGCGTCTCCAGCACGTCCTTGGCGTGGCGCTCGATGTCCGAGACCTTGCCCTGGAAGCCGCCCGAACCCTGGTGCACCATGATGCGCGCATTGGGCAGCGAGACGCGCAGGCCCGGCGCGCCCGCCATCAGCAGGAACGAGCCCATCGAGGCGGCGAAGCCCATGCAGGTCGTGGCCACCGGACTCTTCACGTACTGCATGGTGTCGTAGATGGCGAATCCCGCGGTCACCACCCCGCCGGGCGAATTGATGTACATTTCGATCGGCTTCTTCGGGTTCTCGGATTCCAGGAACAGCAGCTGGGCGCAGACGAGTGCGGCCATGCCGTCCTCGATCGGACCGTTGACGAAGACGATGCGCTCGCGCAGCAGCCGCGAGAAGATGTCGAAGGCGCGCTCGCCGCGGCTGGATTCCTCCACCACCATGGGCACCAGGCTCATGCCGCCATCCTCCAGCCATGGGCGGCGAGGGCCGGCCGGCGCGCACGCGGCGCGAAGAGCGCCACCTCGGCCAGACGCGCCGGCGCCCGGTGCGTTATGGTCAGGTGTGCGCCGCCATCGGCATTGCGGGCGACCTCGAAGCTGATCTCGCTCTCGCCGTCGCGCGTCGGCCAGGCGAGGTCGAGCCGCGATCCGGGCTCGCTGCGCACCACCCTGGCCGATCCGATCTCCGGCTCGCCCAGCCAGGCCTCGCGCAGCTGCGGATGGGCGAGCGCCCGCCACACCTTTTCGGGCGGCTCGGCCAGATCGCACTCGAACTCGAGGTCGGCGTCGCCGCTCATTGGTCCATCCTCTGCAAGACGTCCTTCAGGCGCTCGATGCGCTCCGGCCAGAAGGCGCGGGTGCGTTCGATCCAGTCGATCAGCGGCGCCAGCCCCTGCGGCAGAGCGCGATAGTAGGCGCAGCGCCCTTCCCGGCGCTCGGCCACCAGCCCGGCCGCCTTCAGCGCCGCCAGATGCTGCGACACCGCCGGCTGGCTGACGGCGAACCCCGCCGTCAGCGCCGAAACCGTCAGCTCCCCGCCCGCCAGCCGCTCATACACCGCCCGCCGCGTCGGATCGCCAAGCGCCCGGAAGATGTCGCCCTGGTGCATGCGCAAAGGATAAGCCAATGCTTATGCAATGCAAGCCCCTCCCTCCCCTTCATGGCTAGGCGATTCACACATCTCGGAGGGCCCATCCGTGGGCGAGGGATCGGAAGTATTGGAGGCCGTGCCGGAAGGTGATGGGGCCTGGGGGTTTGGATTTGGGATAGCCGTCCCAGCCGCCGAGCTTGGCGATGATCCAGGCGGTCCAGGCGAGGGTTTTGGGCGGGTGAGGGTTCTTCTGCAGGGCCGTCTTTCCCTCGAGGGTGGGCCCCAGCGCCTGGAGGGTTTCGATCTCGGCGAGGGTGAAGGCGAAGGTGGCGTCCTGTTCGGATCGGCCGTCGCGCGCCTGAACGAGTTGCATGATGACGCAGGCGGCCTGGGCGGCGATGGCCGTCAGCTTGAGCAGGCGCTCGGCGGTCTCGACCTGACTGTCTTCCAGCTGAAGGCCTTGCTGTTTCAGCGTCCGGAAGAACTGCTCGATGATCCAGCGCAGACGGTACCAGCCGACCACCCGCCAGGCCATGGCCGCGTCTTCCACCGCATGGGTGGTGAGCAGCCGCCAGTGGATGGGTTCGGCGCCCTCGGGCGGGTCGATCTCGCTCACCTCCACCAGGGTCAGGCTCACCGTCTCGGCCAGGCCTTGCTCGATGGTGTTTTTCGGGCGCACGACCTCGACCCGGGCGAAGCCGACCGACAGCCGGGCCTTGCGCGCCGGCCGCCCGGTGCGTGCGCGCAGTTCCACCACCGCCTCCCCCGCCGCCCGCAGCGGCGCGGTCGACAGCTTGCCCCCGCCCCGGATCGGTCGATCGTGCCAGGCGCGGGTCAGGATGTGGAAGCCCGCCTCGGGCACGCACGCCCACTTGGCGTAGATGTCGCTCTCGCGATCGCTGACCTCGGTCACCAGGGCCGCCGCCTGCAGCACCGGCTTGGCCGCCTGCGCCGTGGCCAGCCAACGCTCCGACTCCTTGTCGCTCAGCCGCCGATCGGCATGGGAGACCTCCACGCGGCCCCCCCGCGTCCAGATCCGGCCCGTCACCAGACCCAGCACCGAACCGGTCTCGGCGTCCACCCCCAGCATCGCGTGCAGCAGCACGCCGCGGCCGTTGCCCTTGCCGATCTCGCCCAGCCCACGTCGCCGCGCCGGCGTCGTGGTGAAGTTGATCTCGCTGGTGTCCTGAATGGCCAGCACGTGACGTCCCGCGCAGGCCGACCCGGCCGCCGGACCCCAACCTTCGATCAGCTTGTCCACCGTCACCCGGGCGTTGGCCAGGAAGCGGGAAAACCCGACGATCCCGCTGCGCTCTCCCCCCGCCAGCCGCCGCAAGCAAACGCTCTCGCGCGCAACCATCCGGTCCAGAATCTGGACCCCCTTTTTTCGAGACGCTCGTCCCCGAACGACCCCAGCAGATACTGTGACGACATCTCGACGCCTCCCTCGGTGCGTCGCAGACAGAATCACAGTTCGGGCCGCCGCCACGACTCACAGAAGAGCCATCACCGCAACAAAACGATGTGTGCATCCCCTAGCCCTTCATGGGGAGGGTGGCCGCCGCGCAGCGGCGGACGGGTGGGGGAGTCTGAGGCCGTGCGCTGAATCTCGGGGCTGTCGTTGACGCTCCGGAGTCCCCCACCCTGCTCGCTTCGCGAGCTGTCCCTCCCCATGAAGGGGAGGGAGTGTCGTCATCTATCCGCCCGCGCCCAGCTCCGGCGGGGCGTATTTCTCGCGCATGGTCACTAGTTCCTCGGCGGCGGTGGGGTGGACGGCGCAGGTGGCGTCCCACTGCGGCTTGGTCACGCCCATCTTGATCGCTATGGCCGCCATCTGGATCATCTCGGGGGCGTCGGGACCGACGATGTGGCAGCCGACGATGCGTTCGCTGCCGGCCTCGACCACCAGCTTCATCAGCATCCGCTCCTCGCCGCCGTAGAAGGTCGCCTTCATCGGCCGGAACACTTGGCGATAGATGTCGACCTTGCCGAACCTGTGCCGGGCGTCGGCCTCGGAAAGCCCCACCGCGCCGATCGGCGGCTGCGAGAAGACGGCGCTGGCCACCGTCTCGTGGTCGAAGCTGGTGGGGCGGCCGCGGAACTCGGTCTCGGCGAAGGCGGCGCCCTCGCGGATCGCCACCGGCGTCAAGTTGATCCGGTCGGTGACGTCGCCGACCGCCCAGATGTTCTCGACGTTGGTGCGCGAGAAGGCGTCGACCGCCACGGCGCCCTTCTGGTTCAGGGCCACGCCGGCGCTCTCCAGACCGAGGTCGGCGGTGTAGGGGTCGCGCCCGGTGGCGTACATCACCACCTCGCTGACCACTTCGTGGCCATCGCTGAGCGTGCTCTTCACGCCGCCCTCGACCCGTTCCAGCCGGGCGTGCTCGCAACCGAGGACGACGGTGACGCCGCGCCGCTCGATCTCGCCGGCCAGGTGCGCGCGCACGTCGTCGTCGAAGCCTCGCAGGATGTTGGCGCCGCGGTACATCAGCGTCGTCGCCACCCCCAGGCCGTTGAAGATGCCCGCGAACTCCACGGCGATGTAGCCGCCGCCGACGATGAGGATGCTCTTGGGAAGGTTCGGCAGATGGAACGCCTCGTTGGAGGTGATGGCGAGCTCGATGCCGGGGGTCGCCGGCAGCGAAGGGCGGGCGCCGGTGGCGATCAGCACCTTCTCGGCCGAATAGGTGCGGTCGCGGTCGGCCAGCGCCACGGTGTGGGCGTCCTCGAGCCTGGCGCGGGCGTGGGCGAGATCGGCGCCGGCGTTCTGCAGGTTGGTGACATAGACGCCCGAGAGCCGGGCGATCTCGATGTCCTTGGCGGCCAGGAACCGCGGCCAGTCGAAGCTCGCCGCGGACCTCGACCAGCCGTAGCCCTCGGCGGCCTTGAAGGCTTGCGCGAATTCGCTCGCATAGACCATGAACTTCTTGGGGATGCAGCCGCGGACGACGCAGGTGCCGCCCACCCGGTGCTCCTCGGCGATGCCGACCTTGGCCCCCGCCATCGCCGCCAGGCGCGCCGCGCGCACGCCGCCAGAGCCGGCGCCGATGACGAAGAGGTCGTAGTCGAAGCTGCGCGCCACTTGGGCCTCCGTGTTCGGGTCAGGGCGTCAGGCTGGCCACGCCCTCGTCCGTGCCGATCAGCGCCCTTTGCGCCAGTTCCAGGAAGAGTCCGTGGTCGACGACGCCGGTGATGCTCTTCAGCGCCGCCTCGACGCCGGGCGGATCGAGGATGGCGCCGCAGTCGGCATCGTAGATGAGGTTGCCGTTGTCGGTGAGAAAGGGCTCGCGGCCCGCCAGGCGCAGCCGCGGGCTGGCGGCGACGCCGCAGTCGGCCAGACCGCCGACGATCCGGCGCAAGGTGGTGGCGTGGCCGAAGGGCGTCACCTCGATCGGCAGCGCGCAGCGGCCCAGCATGGCGACGCGCTTGGCGGCGTCGGCGACCACGACGCAGCGGCGCGAGGCCTCCCAGACCAGCTTCTCGCGCAGCAGCGCGCCGCCGGCGCCCTTGATCAGCGCCAGCCCCGGCCCGATCTCGTCGGCGCCGTCGACGGTGAGGTCGACGCTCCCCGCCGCGTCGAGATCGACGAGCACGAGCCCCAGCGCGCGCGCCAGGGCGGCGGCGGCGTGCGACGTCGCCACGCAGGTGCGCCCGCGAAGGCCAGCCGAGGCGAGCCGCCGGGCGAGCGCTTCGATGAAATAGGCGGCGGTGGAACCGGTGCCCAGGCCGATGACGAAGACGCTCTCGTCCACCAGCGCCGCCGCGGC
>Ga0307373_10002675_pt1 | contig 31905 bp, 29 predicted proteins | sample OX2MG_FD_202534 | JGI IMG/M metagenome (GOLD analysis project Ga0307373, IMG submission 202534) | Soil microbial communities from Risofladan, Vaasa, Finland - OX-2 | ecosystem: Environmental > Terrestrial > Soil > Coastal area > Acid sulfate soil | place: Finland: Risofladan, Vaasa | collected...
CTTTTGCTACTTACGCAGCGAGAGCGAGGGGTGCGTTATTCGCACGTATATTTTTCCCGGTTTTACGAGCCCGGGGCTCGACTCGCATTCGCACGACCCACGACCCCGTCGAAACCAATACGCCCCCGTGGACGCAGCGATCCGAGATCGGCGTGCCCCACCATGATACCTCGCCACGGCGGGCGCCGCAATCGCGGTGATGAACCACGCACGGCGAAGTCGTTGGTACGTAACGGCTATGCATCCTTGCCTCCGCCGTCGGCCGGGTGGTTGGTAGGCTAACGCCGTGATTACCGCTCCGGCGATTCCGCGTGCCCGCGAGTTGCGATCGTCATGACACCCGTTTCCGCTGACGTCAAAGCGACGGCGACAGAGGCGGCCGTCGCGCCTGCGTCCACGTACGGCCGCCTGCTCCGCACGCCGGGTCTGCGCTCGCTGCTCGTCAGCTCGCTGCTCACGCGGACGGCGTCGCAGATGTGGACCGTCGGCCTCGTGCTCTTCGCGCTGCAGCGGTACCACTCCGCCGGTGTCGCGGGCCTGTCCATCTTCCTGCTCATCTTTCCGGGACTCGTCCTGAGCCCGATCGCGGGGGCCCTGCTCGACCGGCACGGCCGCAAGCGGCTGATGCGTCTCGACTTCAGCGTGGCGGCGCTCTGCCTGACGGCGATCGTGACCCTCGCTGCCACGAACCATCTCCCCGTGTGGGGCCTGTACGCCCTTCTCGTCGCCGGTTCGCTGACAAGCACCCTCAGCCTCGCCGGTGCGCGGTCCTTCTTCCCGCTCATCGTTCCGCGCGACCTGTGGGACCGCGGCAACGCCGCCGACAGCATCTGCTTCGGCGTCTCGGCGATCCTCGGTCCGGCGCTCGCCGGGTTTCTCATCGCCACGCTCGGCAGTGAGGCCGCGCTGGGAGGCGCCGCGGTCTGCTACGTCATCGGCGCCTTCGCCCTGCAGGGCGTCATCGAACCGGCGGGAAGCGGCGAGGTGTCGAGCCGGATCCTGTACGAGGCGCTGCGTGGGTTGCGCTATGTGATCGCGAACCGCACGCTCCGCTGGATCGCCGTCTCGATGTCGATCCTGAACGTCGGCTGGGGCATGGTGATCGTTGCGCTCCCCGTGACCGTGTTCCGGCTCCACGGCAGCGCCGCCGTCGTCGGCGTGTTGCTCGCGCTCAACGGCGCGATCGGGATCCCCGCCGCGCTGTTCGCGGGCCGCGTGCGCACCGAGGGGCGCGAGCGGCAGTTCATGGCGATCCTTGGCACGATCATGGGACTCGCCACCCTGATGCTGCTGATCCCGTCAATCGCGGCGATCGCCGCCGGCATCGCGCTCATCGGCGCCGCCGACGGGCCGTTCAACATCTGCACGTTCTCCCTCCGGCAGCGCCGCACCGCCCGGGCGTGGTTCGGGCGCGCCTTCGCCGTCTCGATGAGCCTCAACTTCGCGGGCGTTCCGATCGGGTCGGCCCTGTCGGGCCCGGTCCTCGGCTTCTCGATCCCGTTCACGATCGCGCTCGCCGCCCTGCTCATGGTGACGGGCGGCGTTCTGATGCTGCTGCGGATTCCGGCCGTCGAGGAGCCGGCGTAGCCCGTTGCGACTATCGACGCCGCGACGGCCCGGGACGGTGCCGGAAGTCGGTGACCTTCGGCACCGCGACCAGTGCGTTGAATCCCTCGCCGTGCGGCCAGTCGATCTGTCCGAACTGCTCGACGGCCTCATCGAACGTTCGCTGCCCCTTTGCTGTCGGTCCGCCGGCGAAGCACCCACCGAAGCGTGTCCCGGCCCACCGGCTGACGCTCTCGAGATGCCGGTCGCAGCAGTACAAGAAGGCGACGCCGTCCCGATGCGGGAAGAACAGGAACTTCATCGCGGGCTCGCCGCATGTCTCAGCCGGCAGATCTGTCGCCGCGTCGATCGGGCCGATGCACGAGTCGCTCATCGCCGTGCAGCGTACCGGCAGACGCACGCAGCGTCCTGATCAGCCGAGTCCTTCGAGCAACGGCACGGTCGCCTCCGGACCTGGTAGCGCGTTGATTTCATCGCGCATGCGCTCGGCGGTCCGTCGGTAGCGGTCGTCGGCGAGCATGCTCGTCACGATCGCGCGTATCTGCTCCGAAGTCACGGTCACGGGCTCCAGTTCGACCGCGACCCCGAGGGCAACGCACCGCCGGGCGTTGTGCGGCTGATCCGCGCCGAGCGGCATCAGAACGGACGGCAGGCCGTGCGCGAGAGCTCCCATCACACTGCCCGATCCAGCATGCGATATGACGAGGTCGCAGCGTGGCAGGACCTCGTGCTGCGGGATGTATCGCTCGATCCAGACGTGCTCCGAAGACGGACCGACGGATGTTGGATCGATGTCTTCGCCGACCGTCGCAATGACATCCACCGGCAACGCCCGCAGCCCTTCGAGGATTCGGACGATCAGCTCGCGCACAGTGAAGATCGTGCCGAGCGTGACGTAGACGACCGGCCGCGCGTTCTTGGGGTTCGGCGCTGCGGCGTCTCCAGGCCGGAACGAGAACGTTCCTGGCGGCAGCGGAGCATCGGGGCTGCGGAAGAGCGGTGGAAACGGTGAGAGCCCGAGGCCGCCGTCGAGCATCGCGAGCTCCGGATCAGCCGGGAGACCGTACTCCCCGCGCAGCTCATGAAGCGGCTCTGCGACGAGGCTCTTGCGCAGAAAGCCTCCGGCGGCGAGCACGAGCACGTTGACGCACGGGAGTCCGAGCCGCTCCGCCGCGATCGCCGCGCCGAAATCGACCTCGTCGCGGATCACGATGTCGGGGCGCCACGTTCGCGCGAGCTCGAGGATCGCCGCGGCATGACGCGAGGCGCCGCGACGGGCAAAGTTCTCTCGGAGGTCCCGGTCCTCCTTGTCGGGATCGACTCGCACGAGTTGCTCCGGCTCTCGCGGCGCAACGCGCGGCTCGCTCGTCGGAAACGCCACGAACCCGGCGGCGCTGATCGCGGACTGGAGATTGCCCGAGCCGGCGACGGCGATCGTGTGCCCAGCGCGCTCGGCCGCACGAGCCACCGGGACGAGTGGCTGGAGGTGACCAAGCCCACCGATGAACGTGAAGAGCATCCGCACCGCGGCAGCGTACCGGCCCAGCAGAGTTGGGGCGCCGTTGCTAGGCTGAGCCCATGCCTCATTTCGACGCGCCGTCCGGGGCGGATCCCGCGGTCGGCCGGCAGCTCAAGCGCGTCATCGTCATCGGGACGAGCGCGCGCACCGACGAGCGCGAGCAGCGCGACATCGAGCTCGACGAGCTCGAGGAGCTTGCGCGCACCCTCGGCACCGAGGTGGTGGAGCGCAGCCTGATCTCGCTGCGCGAGCCGCACCCGGCGACGTTCTTCCGCTCCGGCGTCGTCGCGGCCTTCGCGTCGCACCTTGCCGAGCTCGACCATCCCGCCGTGCTCTGCAACGATCAGCTCACCCCCCGCCAGCAGCGGAACCTGCAGGAGGCGTGGGGCGTCCCGGTGCTCGACCGCACCGAGGTCATCCTCGCGATCTTCGCGCGGCGCGCGATCACCGCCGAGGGGCGCGTCCAGGTGGAGATGGCGCAGCTCGAGCACCTCCTCCCCCGCCTGGCCGGCGGCTGGTCCCACCTCGAGCGCCAGCGCGGTGGCGTCGGGCTCCGCGGCGGGCCGGGTGAGAAGCAGATCGAGGTCGACCGCCGGCTCATCCGCCAGCAGCTGAAGCGCCTGCGCCAGCGCCTCGTCGTCATCGAACGCCAGCGGCAGACGCGCCGCACCGCTCGCACCAACGTGCCGCTCGCCTCGTGCGCGCTGGTCGGATACACCAATGCCGGGAAATCGACGCTCCTCAATGTCCTCACGCACAGCGAGGTGCTCGCCGACGACCTGCTCTTCGCAACGCTCGACCCCACGTCGCGCCGCCTCGAGCTGCCATCGGGCAAGCTCGTGATCCTCACGGACACCGTCGGTTTCATCCAGAAGCTGCCGACCGAGCTCGTCGAGGCCTTCGCGGCGACGCTCGAGGAGGTGCGCCAGGCGCACATGCTGTGTGTCGTGGTCGACGCCTCCCATCCCGATGCCGAGCAGCAGCTCGAGACCGTGCTCGAAACGCTGCACTCGATGGAATGTGACCAACCGATGATCCTCGCGATCACCAAGGTCGACCGGCTCACCGCCTCGGAGGTGCGCGCAGCGCGTCTCCGGCTCGGCGACATCGCCGGTGTCTCAGCGCTTGCGGTGAGCGCGACACGCGGTGTCGGGCTCCGCGAGCTTCGTCAGCGCATCGATGCACTCGCCGCGGAAGTGGTCCCGGACATCAAGGCGAACCGTCCCAGCGCGGCGTCGCAGGCCGCTGCGCCGGACCCCGAGATCCGGGCAGCGGCGGGCTGAATCAGCGCTTCAGCGCGCGTTCCATGTCGCGCTGGGCGTCGCGTTTGGCGAGGTCCTCGCGCTTGTCCCAGAGCTTCTTGCCGCGAGCGAGCCCGATCTCGACCTTGACGCGGTTGCGGACGAGATAGAGGCGCAGCGGGATGATCGTCAACCCCTGCGTGTGCACGCGCGCGTCCAGATACTCGATCTCGCGCTTGTGCAGCAGCAACCGGCGGCGGCGCTCGGGCTCGGCGTTGTGGCGGTTGCCCTGCTGATACGAGGCGATGTTCACCTGCATGAGCCAGGCCTGCCCACCCTCGATGCGCACGTAGCCCTCGCGCAAGCCGATTCGGCCGCTGCGCAGCGACTTCACCTCGGTCCCGGTCAGCTCGATGCCGGCCTCCAGGCTCTCGACGATGCTGTACTCGTGCGTCGCGCTGCGGTTGCGCGCCAGCAGGTTGTCGCCGGGCTTCCTGGCGGGTGTCGTCATGACCGGCGACCGCGCAGGAACGCCGCGGGAGTCATCGCACGCTTGCCCGGCGGCGTGATCAGGTCGATGCGGTAGCCGCCGCCCCAAGCGGCGACGACCACGGACTCACCCTCATGCCGGACCACCTCGCCGGGCGCGACCATCTCGAACAGATCGGTCACGGCACCTTCCTGCACCTGAACGTCGACGCCGGCAAGCGGTGCCACCACACCGGGCCATGGTTGCAGCGCGCGGACCATCCTGTCGACCTCGACGGCGCTGCGCACGGACCAGTCCACCCGCCCGTCGTCGCGCCCGAGACGCGGGGCGTACGTGACGCCCGCGGTCGATTGCGGTTGCGCCACCGCGTTTCCCTGCGCCAGGGCGTCGAGGACAGCGAGCAACTCCCTCGCGCCCACATCCGCAAGCACGCGCGTCAGCGCGGGTGTTGTCGCTGAATCGCCCGTGGCGATACGCGCAGTCGCGTACACCGGCCCGGTGTCGAGGCCGGCATCCATGCGCATGATCGAAACGCCGGTCTCGGCGTCGCCGGCCAGGATCGCGTGCGCGATCGGGGAGGCGCCGCGCCACCGTGGCAACAGGGACGCATGGACGTTCACCGAGCCATACCGCGGGGCGTCGATGAGTGCCGGCGGCAGGATCTGCCCGTATGCCGCGACGACGAGGCAGTCGGGCTGCAGCGCAAGCACTTCGGCGACCGTTCCCGGAAAGCCGATCCTCACGGGCGTCAGCACCGGAAGGCCCATGTCACGCGCGGCGTCCGCGACCGGACGCGGCGCCGGCCGCCCGCGGTTCCCCGGGCGATCCACCCGCGTCACCACGGCAGCCACGTCGTGATGCTCAGCGCAGGACTGCAGCGACGGCACCGCGAATGCCGCGGTGCCACAGAAGACGAGCCTCACACAGCGCTGACGACGCCGGGCTCCTCAGCCTCCTGTGCGGGTTCGACCTCGCGCAGCGTTCCCTCGTTCACCCGGCTGGTGAAGAGAATGCCGTCGAGATGGTCGATCTCGTGCTGGATCGCGCGCGCGAGGAGGCCGTCACCCTTGATGCGGACCTCCTTGCCGTGGCGGTTCCAACCCCTGGCAACCACCCGCTGGCAGCGCGTGACCTCGCCAACCCATCCGGGAACGGACAGGCAGCCCTCGAAGCCGGTCTGCTCGCCCTCGCAGCGAACCATCTCGGGATTGGCGATCTGGTAGATCTGGTTGTCGACTCGCAGGACGATGACGCGCAGCGACACACCCACCTGCGGTGCGGCCAGCCCGACGCCGTTGGCCTCGAACATCGACTCGACCATGTCGTCCATCAAGCGACGAATCGCATCGTCGACTCGCGGGACGCGGGTCGCTTTGGTGGTCAGGACGTCGTTGTGATCCGACGTCAGGATGATGGGAAGGACTGCCACGGTCTGTCTCCGTTCATGGCCCAGGATCGACGTCGATGCTCCAGCCTCGACCCCTGGGAAGGTGAGCAAACGCCCTCTCGATGTCGGTGCCCCGCACCGTGAACTGCCAGCGATACTCGCCGCGCAGGCGGTGCAGAAAGGCCGGCGTCGGACCGAGGACATCGAGCCCGGCGCCATTTCCGAGTGTATCAGACAGCCGCTGAGCCTCCCGGCGAGCCTCGATCTCGGCTTCGCCGTCGTCGCGATGGGTGAAGGTGCAGACGCAGAGCCGCGCGTACGGCGGGAAATGCAGCGCTTTGCGTACCCGGATCTCGTCACGCGCGAACCCGAGGTAGTCGTGGGTCGTCGCGTGGCGGATCGCGTAGTGCTCGGGGCTGTAGGTCTGGAGCACCACCTGCGCGGGCTCGTCGCCGCGCCCGGCGCGACCCGCCACCTGCGTGAGGAGCGAGAAGGTCAGCTCGCCGCTGCGATAGTCCGGAAAGTGCAGCGACGTGTCGGCGTTGACGATGCCGACGAGGCGGACATTGCCGAGGTCCCAGCCCTTCGCGACCATCTGCGTGCCGATGAGGCAGTCGGCGTCGTGCCGGCGGAACGTGTCGTAGATGTCGAAGTACGCGTCACGCGTTCGCGTGGTGTCGCGGTCCATGCGGATGAGCCGCAGCGCGGGAAAGCGCTCGCGCACCTCGCGCTCGAGCCGTTCGGTGCCCATCCCCAGCGCGCGTATCGAACGCGACCCGCACGCGGGACAGACCGCGGGCAGCGGGGTCGAGAGCCCGCAGTAGTGGCAGTCGCAGCTCGCGCGGTCGACGTGGTGCACGAGCGACACGCTGCAGTTGCTGCAGGTCAGCGCCTCACCGCATGACCGGCACAGCACGACGGTCGCGGTGCCGCGGCGATTGAGGAACAGGATCGACTGCCCGCCCTGCGCATGGCACTCCTGCATGGCGCGGTCGAGGGTCACCGACAGCGGCCCGGTGTTGCCGGCGCGCAGCTCGTCGCGCAGGTCGACCACCTCGATGGGGGGCAGGGCGCGACCGCTGACACGCGCGGGGAGCGTTGCCAGCTCGAGCTCGCCCGTGTGCGCGCGATAGAAGCTCTCCACCCGCGGTGTGGCGCTGCCCATGACCACGGGCGCGTGGCAGAGGGCACCGAGCATGAGCGCGACGTCGACCGCGTGGTATCGCGGCATGCGGTCCTGCTTGTACGCGGGAGCGTCCTCCTCGTCGACGACCACGATGCCGAGGTCCGCCACCGGCGCGAACACCGCGCTCCGCGACCCGATGATCACGTCGTGCACACCGGCGCGAATGCGGCGCCACTCGGCGGCGCGTTCGGCATCGGTGAGCGCGGAGTGGACCACCGCGATCCTCCCAGGAAAGCGGACCGCGAAGCGCCGGATCATCTGCGGGGTCAGTGCGATCTCCGGGACGAGGACGATCGCCCCGCGCCCCGCGGCGAGTGCCGCGTCGATGGCCGCGAGGTACACCTCGGTCTTCCCGCTCCCGGTGACGCCGTGCAGCAGGACCCGGCGGTGCGTGCGCGACGCGATCGCCTCCAGCAGCGGCGCGACGGCGGCGCGCTGCGCGTCGTTGAGCACGGGTGGTGCCTCGGCCGGCCCTGTCGCATCGGCTTCCGCGACCGCTCGTGACATCGATCTCGGCCCGGCGCGCCGCGAAGGGCGTGTTCTGACGCCCTTGGGGAGCATCGCCCGCAGCACCTCGCCGAGCGGCGCACAGTACCGGTCGGCGATCTGGCGCGCCAGCGCGAGATGCTGATCCAGGATGAGACGCGGCTCGTCGATGACGAGGTCGATGGCGCGCACGTCAGCGTGGTCGGTCATCTCCGAGCGCTCGACGACGTACCCGAGGATGGAGCGCTTGCCGAAGGGGATCTGCACGCGCACGCCGGGGAGCACGAGCTCCACCAGCTCGTCCGGGATCGAGTAGGTGTACGCATCGCGCGGCAGCTGCGAACGCGTCTCGGGGACGACCGACGCGAAGGTCATCGCAGCCTGTCCGCGACCGCGACCATGATCTCGTCGGCGACCACCGATTTCGGCGCCCGCGCGATCGTCCGCACTCCGCCGTCACGGTCGATCACCGTCACCTCGTTGTCGTCCGCGCCCATGCCGATGCCGGGCTGCGAGACGTCGTTGACGACGATGAGGTCGAGCTGCTTCGCGGCGAGCTTCGCCCGCGCACGCTCGACAGCATGCTCGGTCTCGGCCGCGAATCCCACGCGAAACACGCCTGCCGCCGCGTCGTCGTCACGGAGCCAGGCGAGGATGTCGACCGTCGGCACGAGCTCGAGAGTCATCGTGCTCGAGCCCTTCTTCAGCTTCTGTGCTGCGACATCACGCGGGCGCCAGTCGGCGACGGCCGCGGCCATGATGAGCACGCGCGCGCCGGGCAGCGCGTCGCGCACCGCGGCGTGCATGTCGTCGGTCGTCTCCACGGCCACGATGTCGAGCCCGGGCTGCGGCGCGGGCGGCACCGCGGCAGTGACCAGCGTCACGGTCGCACCGCGACGGATCGCGGCCGCAGCGAGCTCATTGCCCATCTTGCCGCTCGACCGGTTGCCGATGTAGCGGACGGGGTCGATCGGCTCGCGAGTCCCACCCGCGGTGATCACGAAGCGAAGGCCGTCGAACGCGGGGTCAGGCCCCGGCGCCAAGGATCTCCCCCACCGCGGCGACGATCTCGTCAGCCTCGACCATGCGCCCCGCGCTCTCGTGGCCGCTCGCGAGCCTGCCCCGCACCGGGCCGAGGATGCGCGCCCCGCGCGACGTGAGTGTCGCCACGTGACCCTGCGTGGCGGGGTGCTCCCACATCGCCGACTCCATCGCCGGCGCGACGAGCAGCGGCGCGCGGCATGCCAGCGCGGTCGCGGTCACCGGGTCGTTCGCGAGCCCGAGGGCGAGCCGCGCGAGCAGGTCCGCGGATGCCGCGACCACGACCTGCGCCTCGCACCACTGCGCAAGCGTGAGGTGGCTCATGCCGTGTCCTTCGCCGGTGCCGTCGTCCTCCCACATGCTGGAGGCGACCGGGCTGCCGCTCAGCGCGCGAAGCAGCGTCGGGGTGACGAAGCGGGCTGCAGCCTCGGTCATCGCGACACGAACCTCGGCGCCCTCGCGGCGCAGGTCGGTGATCACCTCACACGCCTTGAATGCGGCGACGCTGCCGCCGACGGACACGAGGATCCGCCGACCCTGCAGGCCGGCGCTCATGCGTGCCGTCCGCTGCGCGCGGCGCGATCGGCGTCGATGATCGCCAGGATCTCGTGGGCGGCGCGAGCCGCATCATCGTTCACGACCTGATGATCGTACGTGTCCTTGAGCGCCAGCTCCGAGAGGGCCTGCTGACGGCGGGCCTGGAGGCTCGCCGGATCCTCCGTGGCGCGGTCGATGAGGCGCTGTTCGAGGGCCTCGGTGCTCGGCGGCAGGAGGAACACGTAGATGGTGCCGTCACCGAGCCGGTCCCGGACCTTCTCCGCGCCCTGCACATCGATCTTGATCACCGTGTCCTTGCCCGACTCGACAGCCCGGTTGACGCTCTCGAACGTCCGCCCCTTGAGCTCACCGTACACGGTTGACCATTCGAAGAACTCGTCTCGATCGATCATCGTCCGGAAGGTCGCCTCGTCGACGAACCAGTACGCGACACCGTCGACCTCGCCCGGCCGGGGCGCGCGCGTCGTGTAGGAGACGCAGTACGCGAGCGTGGGATCGAGAGCGAAGAGCTCACGGAGCACTGTGTCCTTGCCGACGCCGCTCGGCCCGGTCAGGACGATGAGGCTGCCCCGCGCGCTCATGCCTCCGAACTCCGCAGGCGGTCCCGCGCGGCGACCAGCTCCGCCGGCAGGGGCGACTCGAAGGTGCGCTCGGTGCCGTCACCCGGATGCACCAGCCGCAGCCGCATCGCGTGCAGCGCGGGACGTCCGAGCGCCGCGTCCGGACGCCCGTACACCGTGTCGCCGATGATCGGGTGCCCGATCGACGCGAGGTGCACGCGAATCTGGTGCGTCCGCCCCGTGCGCAGGGAGAGCTCGAGCACTGTCGCACCGTTGAGACGTTCGACGACGCGAAAGTCGGTGACCGCCTCGCGCCCACCCTCGACGATCGCCATCCGCCTGCGATCGCGGGGATGCCGTCCGATGGGCGCGTCGATCGTCCCGGAGTCCTCGCGGAATCCGCCGTGCACCAGCGCCCAGTACGTCCGCCCGAGCGTCCGATCGCTCAACTGGCGCGCCAGGCTGCGGTGCGCGGCCTCCGTCTTGGCGACGACGAGCAGGCCGCTCGTGTCGCGGTCGAGGCGATGCACGATGCCCGCGCGCTCCGCGCCGCCGAGCAGCGACCACGTGGTCCCACGCTGCTTGAGCCCGTCCGCAAGCGTCCCGGACGGGTGTCCCGGCGCCGGGTGCACAACAAGCCCGGACGGCTTGTCGATGACGGCCAGCGCGCCGTCCTCGTACACGACGGTGAGGTCCACCTGCGGTTGCGCCCGCGCAGCAGCGGGCGACGCTGCGCTCGCGGCCTCCCCCGGTTCGACGACCACGGTCGCTGTGTCCCGCACACGCTGCCCGGGGCGTCCCGTCCGGCCGTCGACCGTCACGAGGCCGGCGTCGATCATCGTCCGCGCAGCGTGCCGGGTGACGTTGCGATGCTCGGCAAGCCAGACGTCGAGCCGCGGCAGCGGCACGGCGGTGGCGACGTCGCTCACGACGACGTCGCTGTGGGTGTGGAACGCTGCGACGGCAGGAAGCTGAACACCAGCAGGACGACGATCGCGACGACGATGCAACTGTCGGCAACGTTGAACACGGGCCAGAAGTGGAAGTCGATGAAGTCGACGACGTAGCCCTGCACGAGCCGGTCGACGCCGTTCGAGAGCGCGCCGCCGAGGATCATCCCGATGAGCACCTGCCGGTACCACGTCGTCCCGAAGCGGTACCCGAAGAACAGGATGTAGAGGCTCACGACCAGCGCCACCGCGAGGTAGAACCAGTGGAGCTGCGGGAGCACGCTCCAGGCGGCGCCCGTGTTCTGCACGCTGTCGATCGAGACGATCGCGTTCGGCCAGATCTGCTGTCCGAGCGCCAGATGCGAGGCGACGAGCCACTTCGTGAGGTGATCGAACGCGGCGACGAACGCGGCCACGCCGACGATGACCGTGTAGATGTGCCGGCGCGAGACGCGGCCCGCGTCGCCTACCGCTTGACTCCCAGCCAGCATCTGGCACCTCCCAGATCGCCTTCCCACTGCGCGAGATCGTCGCCGCGCTCATCCTCGACCGCCAGCGCCAGCGTCTCGGCCTGCAGCCACGCGCGATGCGTGTCGACGGCGCGGCGCACATCGCCGTCGGCGTCGACCATGAGCGTGATCCGATCCTCGACGCGCAGTCCCGCCTGCTTGCGCAGCTCGTTCACCTTGCGGCTCACCTCGCGCGCGAGCCACTCGAGGCGAAGCTCGTCGGTGATCGTGGTGTCGAGCACGACTGCCGGATGTCCCTCGGCCGGCTCGACGTAGAGCACCCGTTTCACGTTCAGCTCCTCGCAGAAGATCGCCTCGACCTCGGCGCTGAGCGGCTCACTCGCGAGCGTCGCCGACGCGAGCGGCTGGCGAACCCTGACGCCGGCGGTCGTCCGCGCGGCGAGGCCGTCCTCGACGAGGCGGCGCAGCCGGCTCATCTCCGCGAGCACTTCGGGGTCGCGCCACGAGCCCGACACCTTCGGATACTCGGTGAGGTGCACCGAGTCCGGTGTGCCCGACGTCGGTGGCGGATCGCCGTTGAACCCGCTGAGGTTGCGATACATCCGTTCCGCCATGTACGGCATGAACGGCGCCACGAGGCCCGAGAGCGTGATCAGCACGGTGTGCAGCGTCGCGAATGCCGCCTGCGCGTCGGCACTCGTGCCGGCACTCTTCCAGAAGCGGCGGCGCGAGCGCCGGACATACCACTTGGAGAGATCCTCGACGAAGCCCTCGACCGCGTGACATGCGTCCGACGCGTCGTAGCGTTCCATCGCCTCGCGTACCGACTCGACCGTCTCCGCAAGCCGCGACAGGCACCAGCGGTCGAGCACCGGACGCTCGATGACGGGCGGCGGCGCGGATGCGGGGTCGAAATCCTCCGTGAGCGCGTAGGTCACGAAGAAGGAGTACACGTTCCAGAGCGTCAGCATGAACAGGCGGACGACATCCTGGAATGAGTTCGGGCTGACGCGCAGCTCGGCATTCTCGACGCCCTGCGCGTAGAAGTACCAGCGCGCGGCATCGGCGCCGAACTGGCTGAAGATCGTCTCGGGCTCGATGGCGTTGCCGCGTGACTTCGACATCTTCTTGCCCTGCTTGTCGAGCAGCGTCCCCACGACGACGCAGTTCCTGTACGCGGGGAGGTCGAAGAGCAGCGTCGATTCCGCGAGCAGCGAGAAGAACCAGCCGCGAGTCTGATCCACGCCCTCGCAGATGAAGTCCGCGGGATGCGTGTGCTCGAACAGCTCCTTGTTCTCGAAGGGATAGTGCTTCTGCGCGAAGGGCATCGCGCCGGAGTCGTACCAGCAGTCGATGACGTCGGTCACGCGGCGCATCACACCCTTGCACGCCTTGCACTCGAGCGTCACCTCGTCGATGTACGGCCGGTGCAGGTCATCGTCGACCGTCAACCCGATGTCGGCGGTGCTCCCCGCGCAGAACTTCTCGTCGCACGACTCGCACACCCAGATCGGCAGCGGCGTGCCCCAGTACCGGCTGCGCGACAGGTTCCAGTCGATGAGGCTCTCGAGCCAGTTCCCCATGCGCCCGTCGCGGATGTGCGCGGGCTGCCAGTCCACGCTGCGGTTGTTTGCGATCAGTCGATCCTTGACGGCGGTCGTCCGGATGAACCACGAGTCGACCGCGTAGTAGAGCAGCGGTGTGTCGCAGCGCCAGCAGAAGGGGTACGTGTGGAGGATGCGCTCGGACCGGTAGAGGTTGCCCATCTCCCGCAAGTCTTCGATGATCTTCGGATCCGCGTCCTTGACGAACATCCCCCGGTAGCGGGTCTGCCCGTCGAGGAAGCGGCCGTCGAGCCCGACCACGTGACGGACGGCGACACCCATGCGCCGGCAGAGCTCGAGGTCGGCGACGCCATAGGCAGCGGCCGTGTGCACGATCCCAGTGCCCTCGTCCATGCTCACCAGCTCCGGCGCGTCGAGCACGATGAACGCCTTCCCCTCGGGAAGCATGTCCGTGAACAGTGGCTCGTAGGTCAGGTCCACGAGGTCACGACCATCCATCTCGCCGAGCACTTCGTACTCGCCGTCGAGCACCTCGAGACGCTGCTTCGCGAGGATGTACGACTCGTCGCCCTGCGCGACGCGAACGTAGCGCTTCCCGGAGTGCACGGCGAGCGCGACGTTGCCCGGGAGCGTCCACGGTGTCGTGGTCCACGCCAGCAGGAAGGTCTTCCCGTCGGAGTCGTTGACGCGGAACTTGATGTAGACGGACGGATCCGGCGTGTCCTCGCGGTAGCCCTGGCTCAGCTCGTGCGATGACAGCGTCGTCTGGCAACGCGGGCAGTACGGCGTGACCTTGTACCCCTTGTACAGCAGGTCGGCGCTCCAGAGCTCCTTGAGACTCCACCAGACGGACTCGATGTACGTGCTGTCGTACGTCCGGTAGGGATGATCGAAGTCGAGCCAGAAGGCCAGGCGCTCGCTCATCTCGCGCCACTGGTCGATGTACTCGTTCACCGACTCCTTGCAGCGCACATTGAACTCCGCGATGCCGTATTCCTCGATCTGCTTCTTCCCGCTGATCTTCAGCGCGCGTTCCACCTCGAGCTCGACCGGCAGCCCGTGCGTGTCCCAACCCGCCTTGCGCGCCACGGAGAACCCGGTCATCTGCTTGTAGCGGGCGAACACGTCCTTGTACGAACGGGCGAGGACGTGGTGCAGCCCTGGCAGGCCGTTGGCGGTCGGTGGCCCCTCGTAGAAGACGTAGGGCGGCGCCTCGCGGCGCATCGCGAGGCTGCGCTCGAACACGCGAGTGCGCTTCCAGTGCTCGAGGATCTCGAGCTCCGCCTCGGCGAAGCCCGCGCGTGCACTGACGGATGAATACCTGGGCATCACCCAAGGATACCGGCAGATCGTTCGCTGCCGGACACCGCGGCCGCCCCTACCCCGGGGTGCCGAAGATGGCGCGCCCGACGCGAACCATCGTGGCGCCTTCCTCGACGGCGACGTCGAAATCGTCGCTCATCCCCATGCTCAGCTCTGGCAGAGCCCACCCGGTGACATGCTCCACGTGGTCGCGGAGGTGACGCAGACGCGCGAAATACGGGCGAGCACCCTCTGCGTCCTCGAGGTGCGGAGCGATCGTCATCAATCCCATCACGTGGATCGACGGGACGTTGACGAGCTCCTGGATCACACCTTCGACATCGGCCTCCGCAACGCCGAAGCGTGTCGGGATGCCTGTCAGCTCGACCTCCAGCAGCACGATCAGTGGATCTCGGTCGCGCGGGCGGTTCGCGGAGAGCGCGTCGGCGACGCGCCTGCTGTCGACGGAGTGGACGACGTCGAAGAGCCGCGCGGCTCGCGATGCCTTGTTGGTCTGGAGATGGCCGATGAGGTGCCAGCGCACATTCCCTGCGACCAGCTGCTGCTTGTCCGACGCCTCCTGGACGCGGTTCTCGCCGATATCGGTGATGCCCGCGGCGATAGCGGCGTTGATGCTGGCCGCAGCCGTTCCCTTCGTGACGGCGACGAGGAGGACGTCCTCGGGATCGCGCCCAGCCCTTTCCGCCGCGGCTGCGATGCGCGCGCGCACACGCTCGATGCGGACCGCTACCGGCGTCGACGGCATGTCACTTCCCGAGGTCGAGCGGGAGCTCGCGGCCCTCGGTGTCGCGAGGTTTGCGCTGACGGCGCGCGGTGTCGGGGCGAGTCCCCGGTGGATGCGCGAGGACGTCCTCGATGGTGGCACGCATCTCCTGCGCATCCTTGAACGAGCGGTAGACGGACGCGAACCGGATGTATGCGATCTCGTCGCGCTCGCGCAGCCGCGACATCACCATCGCGCCGACCTCACGACTCGGCACCTCGGAGATATTCTGGCTGCGGAGCGTGTTCTCGATCTCCGACACCATCAGCTCCAGGTTGGCGGGTGTGAGCCGCGTCTTCGTCGCCGCCATCACGAGGCCGGACAGCATCTTGGCGCGGCTGAACTCCTCGCGACGGCCGTCCTTCTTCACGACGTAGAGCGGTGGCGCCTCCACACGCTCGTACGTCGTGAATCGTTTGCTGCACGCAAGACATTCGCGCCGCCGCCGGATCGCCTCCCCCGTCTCGGAGTCGCGCGAATCGACGACCTTGATGTCCGTCTCACCACAGAACGGGCATTTCACGTTCGCAGCCCCCGGAAGGGTCTATCGACGGTCCCTCAGGAAAGCCGGGATGTCGAGGTCGTCGACGTTGTACGGCCCGGTCGGCCGGCCACCCACGGTGAACGCGGGCTGGCGCTGGTCGGACGTGACAGGCCGAGCGGAAGGCTCGTAGCTGAGTGTTCCGATGACGTCGATCTGCCCGGTGAACCCGGTCGCGATGACGGTGATCTTCACCTCACCCTTCATGTGCTCGTCGATGACCGTCCCGAAGATGATCTGCGCATCAGGGTCGGCGGACTCGCTGACGAGCTGCGCCGCCTCGTTGACCTCGTAGAGGGTGAGGTCCGGACCACCCGTGACGTTGAGCAGGATGCCCTTCGCGCCGGCGATGGTGGTCTCCAGCAGCGGGCTCGCAACGGCGTCCTTGGCGGCGTCGGCGGCACGCGTGTCGCCGCTGCCGAAGCCGATGCCCATGAGCGCCTGGCCCTGGCCCTGCATGATCGTCTTGACATCGGCGAAGTCGAGGTTGATCAGACCGGGGAACACGATCAGGTCGCTGATGCCCTGCACGCCCTGACGGAGCACGTCGTCCGCCACCTTGAACGCGTCGCCGATGGGGGTCTTCTTGTCGACGACCTGCATCAGGCGCTCGTTCGGAATGGTGATGAGGGTGTCGACGCGGCCCTGGAGGTTGGCGATGCCCTCCTCGGCCGACTTCTGGCGACGCAGACCCTCGAAGCGGAACGGCTTGGTGACCACGCCGATGGTGAGCGCGCCCGATTCACGGGCGATCTCGGCGATGATCGGCGCGGCGCCGGTGCCGGTGCCGCCGCCCATCCCGGCGGTGATGAAGACCATGTCGCTGTCGGCGAGCGCGCGGGTCAGCTCGTCGCGAGACTCCTCAGCCGCTTCCATGCCCTTCTGAGGATCGCCTCCGGCGCCGAGGCCCCGGGTCAGCTTGCCGCCGATGCGAATCTTGAGGTTCGCGCTGGACGCGCTGAGCGCCTGGTGGTCGGTGTTGATCGCGATGAACTCAACGCCCTTGAGGTTGCTCCGGATCATGCGATTCACGGCGTTGCTGCCGCCGCCGCCGACCCCCACGACGCGGATGCGGGCGTTGCCTTCGAGTGTCCGGTCGAGGTCTGCCATGAGTTTCTCCTCGCGTTGCCTGATCGTTTCCTGGGTGTGGGGCGAAAGTGGTGAAGTCTTGCGGCGGGCGAGCGCATCCCCCGGCTGGTCGAGCCCGTGGGTGCGCAGATGATCAAAAGAGCTCACGGAACCACCTCGAGAACTTGGCCCCTCCGGCGCCGTTGGCGTCGGAGCTGCGGGTGGTGGAGCGTGAAGGTCTGCGACCGAGGTTGCTCCGTGCACCCCAGCGCAGGAGGCCGACCACCGTTGCGTGGCTCGGACCACTGATCTCGTCGTTCATACCGTGCAACCCCTGCGGCGCGGCCACGCGCGCAGGAAGGTTCGTCTGCTGCTGCACCACTTCTGCGAACCCCCGGAGCAGCGCGCCTCCCCCGGTGATGACGATCCCGCCGGGGAACATGCCGAGCGGGCCGGCACGCTCGACCTCGGCCGCGATGAGTGACGCCATCTCCCGCGCGCGCGGCCCGATGATCTCCGCGAGATAGCGCTGCGGCACGCCGACGGGCTCGTCGTATCCCATCGGCGTGAGCGTCACCTCCGCGTCCGCGGGAAGCGTGAGTTGCAGGCAGTGACCGTAGCTGCGCTTCACCGTCTCGGCGGTTTCGAGGTCGCACCGCAGCCCGACCGCGAGATCGGCGGTGACGTGGTTGCCGCCGACCGGGATCACGCTCGTGTGCACGATGCTGCCGCGCGCGAAGACCGCGATATCACTTGTCCCACCACCGACATCGATCACCACGACGCCGCGCTCGATCTCGTCCTCGGTGACCACCGCCTCCGCGGACGCGAGCACCTGCAACACCATGTCGTCGACGTTGAGGCCCGCTTTGTGCACGACCTTGACGACGTTCTGGATGGCGGTGTTGGCGCCGGTGATGATGTGCGCGTCGACCTCGAGGCGGTTGCCCGCCATGCCGATGGCGTCGCGCACCCCCTCCTGGCCGTCTATGGTGAACTGCTGCGGCAGCACGTGCACGATGCGCCGCTCGGACGGCACGCTCACCGCCCGCGCGGCATCGATGGCGCGGTGAACATCCTGGTCGCGCACCTCGCGGTGGCCCGCCGCGACGGCGACCACGCCCCGGCTGTTCTGCGACGTGATGTGGCCGCCGGCGATGCCGACGACCGCGGAATCGATGGGGACACCCGACATCTGCTCGGCCATGTCGACCGCCTCGGCGACGGCCTCGGCGGCGCGATCGATCTCCACCACAGCGCCCTTCCGGACCCCCTTGGACGCGACCACGCCGACACCCAGGACTCGGAGACCGGTACTCTCCAGGTCGGCTGCGGCGCAGCAGACCTTGGTCGTTCCGATATCGAGTGCGAATATGCGGCGAGGACGGGTCACAGTATCGGTCTCCGAGTGTAGCCGTCGCGGGTGCGCCATTCAAGGCCTTTTAGGCGCAAAACCGCAAGATGCTGGGTTCGCGTCGCCAGTATGCCACAACATGTTGGTTGTCCCAGGGAGACGATCAACGTGTCGGCGGCGCCCGAGGCGTCCCTCGGCGCACTTCACCCGACGCCCGATTAACGAGAACAGGGCCCCGTCACTGCACCTGTCAGACGAGACCCTGTACGCCGCGGTCCGCGCGGACCGGCGAGGCTGCGCAACCGTAGCACCGCTCCGTTGTGCCGTCTACGCCCGCCACGAGTTCGTTTCGGCCATGCGGGGCCCCGGGATCAGACCTCCAGGACGATCTTGCCGCGGAGGTCGCCGCGCGCCATCTCACCGAACGCGGTCGCCGCATCGGCGAGCGCATGGGTGGAGCCGATCAGCGGTCGCAGTGCGCCGGTGGCGCAGAGGTCGACGAGGCGCCGCAGCTCGCCGCGGGTCCCCATCGTCGTCCCCGCGATCGTGATGCTGCGGAAGAAGATCCGGTTGAGCTGTGCCAGTGGGTTCGGGCCGCCGGTCGCGCCTGGCACCACCACCGTGCCGCCGGGTCGCACGGCCTTGAGACTGAGGTCCCACGTCGGTTCCCCGACGGTGTCGATCACGGCGTCCACGCCGACGCCCCCGGTCGCGCCGACGATCGCCCGGGCCGTCTCGCGCTCCACCGGAAAGGCCGCCTCCGCGCCGAGGTCGATCGCGAGCGCTCGCTTTGCTTCGTCACGCGACGTGGCGAACACGGTGATCCCCGCCATCCTGCACAGCAGGATGCAGGCGGTCGCCACCCCGCCACTCGCCCCCTGCACGAGCACGCTCGTCCCCGGCCGCAGCGCAGCGCGCGTGAAGAGCGCCCGGTACGCGGTGAGGTATGCCGTGGGCAGGCATGCGGCATCGGCGAAGCTGACCTGTTCCGGCAGCGGGACGAGGTTCTCGCTCGGGATCTCGACGTACTCCGCGAGGCCACCGGCGAGCGACCCTTCACTGAGCATCCGGAACGAGCGGCAACCGAGCGGCTCGTCACTGAGGCACGCGGCGCAGTGCCCGCACGTGGTGATCGGGTAGACGACGACGCGGCTGCCGACCGCCGGTGATCCGTCAGGGGCGTCGCCGCCGTAGCCGGCCACCTCGCCCGCGGCGTCGCAGCCGAGGATCTGCGGCGGCGTCACGGGTGAGGACGACACCCCCCGCAGGGTCCAGATGTCGTGATGGTTGAGGGATGCCGCGCGCACTCTGACGAGCGCCCAGCCCGGTCGCACCTCGGGAGCCGGCAGCTCTCCGACGGTGAGATTCGCGAGCGGGTCGTCGCCGCCCACCGCGGATGCGTATGCCGCAAGCACCGGCTGACCGTAGCATGGTGTCGCAATGCGCATTGACAGCCTGCTGGAAGCCCGCACGCAGCCGGTCTTCTCGTTCGAGTTCTTCCCGCCGAAGACCGACGAGGGCGTTCGTCAGCTCTTCGAGACCATCTCCCACCTTCGCGACCTCGAGCCGACCTTCGTGTCGGTGACGTACGGCGCGGGCGGATCGGTGCGGACGCGGACGGTCGACCTCGTGACGCGGATCCGCCACGAGCTCGACATCGAGCCTGTGGCGCACCTGACGTGCGTGGACGCGACCGCGGAAGAGCTGCGCTCGATCCTCGACGGGTTGCGCGACAACGGCATCGACAACGTCCTGGCGCTGCGTGGCGATCCGCCGGACGGCGTCGACTCGTTCGTCGCGACCGAGGGAGGATTCGCGCACGGCAGCGAGTTCATGGAGTTCATCACCTCGCGATACGGGTTCTGTGTGGGTGGCGCCTGCTATCCGGAGAAGCATCCCGAGTCGGGAAGCACCGACGAGGACGTGCTCTTCGCCAAGCGCAAGGCCGACGCCGGTGCCAGCTACCTGATCACGAACCTGTTCTTCGACAACAGCAAGTACTTCGACTTCGTCCCCCGGGTCCGCGCCGCGGGGGTCACGATCCCGATCATCCCCGGGATCATGCCGGTCACCAACGTCGGCCAGATCACGCGCTTCACCTCGAAGATCGGCGCCACGATCCCGCAGCCGCTCCTCGACGCGCTGCGCGCACGTGAGGCGGATCCCGATGCGGTGCTCCAGCTCGGTGTCGCGTGGTCGACGCTGCAGGCGGCCGAATTGCTTGCGGGCGGCGCACCGGGCGTGCACTTCTTCACGATGAACCGCTCCCCCGCCACACGGGCAATCCTCTCGGCGCTGCGAGCCGCGCGTCCCTGGGATCGCGTCCGATAGGACGCTCGGGCGATCAGGGCGACGGGGACGGCGAAGGCTTCGGCGACGGCGAGGCGTCGGGGCTCACGGTCACGGTCCCGGGCGTCGGGCTCGTCCCCGGCGTGGGTGTTGGGGTGGGGGTCGGCTGCGGCGTGGGCGGCGTGACGGCGGAAGCTGCGGGGGGCGGCTGGATCGCCGGGATGATCGGCAGCAGCGCCGCGCGCACCTCGGCGGGGAGCCCCGGTGATCCGCCGCTCACGGGGTTGCCGGGCGACTCGACGTCGAGGTATCCGAACGTGGGATGCGTGAAGCTGAGCCGCCCCTTCAGTTCGGCCAGGGTCTCGATCTGCTTCGGCAGTGCCTGGAGGGCCCCTTCGCTGTCGAGCGGGCCGAGCACCGCGCGCCACCCCGCGCTGGTCCAGATGCTGACCACGTCGTCGGCTCCCCAGAGATAGGCGGCAACCGAGCACCCGAACACCGACGGGAAGCGCTGAGCGATCGTGCTGAGCATCTGGACCAGTTGCGGATCGAGCGGCTGCGGCGAGCCCGCCCTGTCATCGATGAGGACGGGGACACCGGCGCTTGCCGCCGGCGTCGCGTCGATCCCGGGCAGCGTCGCACCGTTGGTCGCGACCAGGGTGTCGGTGCCGTCACGTCGCACACGGAGCACCGGCGAGCGCTCGACGATGTCGATGCTGACGGTTGCGGGCAGCTGGGTGGTCACCACCGCGCTCGCAACCCACGGCAGCGAGAGCACGCGGCTCTGGATGGCTGCGCCGTTGATCGTGAAGATGCTCTCCTCGGGCACCTTCGCCGCCGCGACCACCGCGCTCGTGGTCACCAGGCGCGCGCCGACCACGGTGACCTGCCGCACCTGGAAGGCCGGGAGTGTCAGGACCAGCACGAGGATGGCCACCTGTACCGCGAGCGCCCCGACAGCGATGATGCGTCGCTTCCAGGACGTGCGCCGGCGAGCGACCGGCGGCGTCGGGGCCTGACCGCGGCGGGAGTGGCGGCGCTGGCGGGGCGACGCGTTGAGGCGGGTGCCCGGGCTGACCACGAGGCGGCGCACGGGACGCGAGGAGTCCACGATGAGCGACGCCTGCGCCCGGACGAGGGCGACGTGGCGCGCTCGCTCGTCGAGCACCTCAGTGCTCACGAGGCGGGCTCGGTGCGGTGGGGGAAATGCATCAACGCAAGCTGAGACGTGAGGTGAGACGTTGCGGCCGCACGGGGCCGGGCCGATTATCCCCCAGGCGGCGCCGGAGTGACCGCTCTGGCGCGTGACCCGCGCGACACCGGGAGGTACGTGTCGGGAAGATCGTTGGCGAACAGGACCACGTCTCCGGGCTTGGACAGCTGCTGCAGCACGGCCGTCGCCGCTTCGAGCGTGCCGACGACGTGGATGCGGTCCTCGCTCATGCCACCGTCGCGCAAGCCGGCGCACAGCGCGGCACTCGTCTTCGCCGACATGACGATGACATGGCCGCACACACGCGCGGCATGCTCGCCGTAGCGCCGGTTCTCGTCGTCCTCGACGCTGCCGAGCTCCACCAGCCCCGGCGTGACGAGGAACTTCGTGCCGCCCTGCATCGCCGCCAAGACCTCGAGCCCGTTGTGCACCCCCACCGGGTTGGCGTTGTACGAGTCGTCGATGACGGTCATCGGTCCCGCAGTCGCCATCAGCTCGAGACGGTGCTCAACCTGTGGCAACGATGCCGCCGCGGCAAGCGCGGCATCGAGGTCGTACCCGAGCACGTGCACCGCCGCGAGCGCCGCGGTGACGTTCGCGATCTGATGGCGTCCGAGCAGCGGGATCGTGACATCGCGCTCGAGATGCTCGTCAGCCCACCGCCAGTGAAACGCTCCGCCATGCACATCGATGCGTACAGCGGATGCGACGACGTCCGCTCCGCCGGAAGCGTCGTCGCCGGCCAGCGCATAGCTGATGACCCGGCGATGCTCGGCGGCTGCACGCTGCGCGAGCGCCACGCATGAGACGTCGCCCATCGAGACGATCGCGGTGCCGTCGGACGGAAGTGCCGCGACCACCTCGTACATCGCATCGGCGATGTGTTCCAGCGTCCCGAAGCGTTCCATGTGCTGCGGGCCGATCGCGGTGACGATCGCGACACTCGGATGCACGAGCCGGCTGATCGCCGCGATCTCCCCCCGCGCGTACGCGTCCATCTCCACGACGAACACGCGATGCTCGGGCGTGAGATCCTCGTTGATCGCGCGGCTCACGCCCATCAGGGTGTTGAAGCTCTTGCGCGTGGGCAGCGTGTTGACGCTCGGTTGCAACAGCTGGGCGAGGATGTGCTTGGTGCTGGTCTTCCCGAAGCTGCCGACAACCGCGAGTACTCGCGGATCGACCTGGCGCAGCTTCGCTCCGGCGAGGCCGAGGTAGTGCTTGCGGATCCGCGCCTCCGCAGGTTTGGTGACGACATTGGCAGCAACCAGCACGATGTCGCTCAGGCTCGTGACCAGGCCGGCCGCGATGAGCACGAGCACCACCGAGATGACCGGATGGAGCGTCACGATCCCGAGCGCAACCCCGGCCGCGAGGATGACGGCGAGGAATCCTCCGGCGACGAGGAGGCGGCGCATGCGCGCGGTCATCACCAGCGGCCGCTTCGGCGACGTCCAGCGCCACGTCAGCTGTGCGGCCGCGCCGGATGCGAGCCATGCGACCGCGATGGCGAGCGCCCGCCCCGCCGGGAGCACCGCGGCGACGGTCAGGGCGAGCACGCCCACCGCGAGCCCCAGCCACACCGCGCGATGGGCGAGCCATTCGCGTGTCAGCCCCCAGCGCAGGAAGCGGATCGACTCGTACTCCTCGATCTGGAACATGCGCGCGGCGACGAGCGCGATACGCGCGACCAGCAGCAGCCAGACGATGGCGGCGATCGCGACGAGCGGGCCGAGGAGCGGGCTCACGACGTGGCACCGCCGGGGTCGTCGCGGAGGAACACCTCGACGATCCGGCAGAACCGAGCCGGCTGCTCGAGGTATGCGTAGTGCCCCGCGCCTTCGAAGACGACGAGGCCCGCGTCGGGGATGAGCCGCTCCATGAGGCGACCGTCGTCGACGGGAGTCTCCGTGTCCAGCTCGCCCCAGATGAGCAGCACCGGGATGTTCAGCCGCGGCAGCAGGTCACGGAGATCCTCGTTGACGATGCGCACGAGTGTGCCGCGCATCGTTCCCGATGCCGCGCGATAGTCCGCCGAACCTCGTTGGTCAGCGCGGCGTCCGGCGCTGCGACGCACAGCGGGCGGCATCGCCGGCGACCTCTCGATGGCACGAAGCGCCTTGTACGTGCGCACCCGCGCTGACGCGGCGAGCGTGCGTCGCGGACGGATCCCCGCGCTTCCTGTCAGCACCATCCGGCGGATCCGCCCGGGATGCTCGGCCGCCATGACGACCCCGATGCGCCCGCCGTTGGAGTGCCCCACCAGGTCGCAGCACTCGATGCCGAGACGGTCGAGCAGCTTGATGCACCAGGCCGCGTATTCGTGCACCGACCACGCCACGTCCGGCTCGGGCGTTGAGCCGAACCCGGGCAGGTCGGGGACGACGAGGGTGTGCCCGGGCTGCAGGCCGTCGCGGATCGGTGCGAACAGCTCGGACGACACCCCCCAGCCGTGGAGCAGGAGCAGCGGGCTCCCGGTGCCGCGGACATCCACCGCCGCCCGCGGGTGCTCGCTCGTGACCTCCGCCATGCCGGCCCGGTCCCCACTCGGGCCGGCGTTCAGCCCGGCCTCCCGGTGAGCAGCCACGTGTCGATCGATGACGTGGTTGCCTGGCGCTCGCGATATCGCGCCGTCGCCATCGCCACGAGCCGGTCGAGCAGCGTTGCGAAGGTCATGCCGGACGCCTCCCACAGGTAGAACGAGAGCGAGCCGGGAAGGGTGTTCAACTCATTGATGAGAAAGGAGTCACGTTCGCGTGACACGAGGAAGTCGACGCGGGCGACGCCGGCCGCTCCGATGGCACGAAAAGCAGCCATCGCCGCGTCCTGGATGCGCCGGGTCAGCGCCTCGGGAATCGGTGCGGGGATCACGCGCTGCGCGCTCTTCATGCCCGTCGCGGGCGCCTTGGCGCCCCCTTTCCCCTTGCCCCCGCTGAGGTATTTGTCAGCGTAGCTGAGCGTGCCGCTGCTCTTCGGTTGCTCGCACACCGACACCTCGACATCGTCCCCACGGCCGAGCACCGAGCAGTTGATCTCGACGCTGCCGTCCTGCGCAGCCTCGGCGAGGATCGACGTGTCATACCGGAACGCGAGGTCGAGCGCCGTATCGAGCTGCTCGCGAGTCTCGGCGCGCGAGACGCCGATGCTCGATCCGAGGCGCAGCGGCTTGACGTACATGGGGTATCCCGGTGAACGCTCCAGCTCCGCGCACACGGCCCCGGCGTTCTCGAGCCAGCGCGCACGCGCCACTGCGACGTCGTCGAGCACCGGCAAGCCCGCGCCACGCAGCGTCGTCCGCGCAAGACGCTTGTCCATGCTCACCGCGGCGGAGGCGACGTCGCAGCCGCAGTACGGCACGTTTGCGAGCTCGAAGAGTCCCTGCAGCGTTCCGTCCTCACCGTTCGACCCGTGCACGAGCGGCATCGCGACGTCGAATCGCGCGGCCGTCCGCGACGACCCGCCGAGGAGGCCCCGCCGGCCGTCGACCTCCACGAGCTCGCCGCCGGCACCGGGCTCCGGGCGCATCGTGACGCGCGTCGAGGCGGCGATCAGGCGATCGATGTCCTTGTAGCGTTCGAGCTGCAGCAACTGCTCACCGGTGTACCAGGCGCCCGATTTCGCGATGTAGACCGGTACGGGGATCATGCGATCCGACGGCATCGCCGCCATGGCCTGCTGCGCGGTGATCACCGATACCTCGTGCTCGACGGAGCGGCTGCCGAAGAAGACGCCGACCCTGATTGGCTCAGGCATCCGCGGCTCCCGGCATCGTGCCGAGGAGGATGATCTCGCGCTCCAGGTCGACGCCGGATACGCTCCGGACGGCGTCGTGAGCGAACTCGACGAGCGCGAGGACGTCGGCCGCGGTGGCGTGATCCACGTTGACGATGAAGTTGGCGTGTTTCGGCGAGATCTGCGCCCCGCCGACGCGGTGTCCCTTCAGTCCCGCGGCCTCGACGAGCCGGCCCGCCCTGTCGCCCGGGGGATTCTTGAAGACACTGCCCAGACTCCGGATCCCGTACGGCTGTGATGCCTTGCGCTCGGCCTGGATCGCATCGGTTCGCGCGCGAACGTCCGCCGGCGCATCCGGATGAACGCGCAGACGAGCGGTGACCACGACGTGATCCCGCAGGTCGTGCTTGAAGCGGGAGTCGCGATACCCGAACCCGCAGTCCGCGACCTGCAGCGTCAACGGCTCACCCTCAGGCGTGAGCGTGGTGCACTCGATGAGCACGTCGGCCATCTCGGTCCCGAAGGCGCCGGCGTTGCCGTACACGCTCGCGCCGCACGTCCCGGGCACGCCGATGCCGAACTCGAGCCCCGCGATGCCGCGCACTGCGCAGTCGAGCGCCACACGCGGCATCATCGCGCCGCCGCCGAGGTCGACGCTGTGATCGTCGACGATGCGAAGTGTCCGGACGTCGTGGCGGACCACGAGCCCACGGATGCCGGCATCGCTGATCAGCGTATTGCTGCCCGCGCCGAGCATCGTCACCGGGATCCCCGTGTCGTGGCATCGCCGCAGCAGCGTGCCGAGCGCTGCGGCGTCACGTGTGGTGATGAACCATTGCGCCGGGCCACCGACGCCGAACTGGCTGTGCCGCGCCAGCGGCTCCTCGCGTCGTACGCCGGGAGACGCATCGAGCCACTCACCGTCGGGCACCCTGAACCTCCAGGGCGCCGAGGAGGCGTGGCGCCAGCTTGTCGAAGCCGCCGAGGGACAGCACGAGGAGGACGTCGCCGGGTCGGGTGATGCCCGTCACGAGGTCGATCGCGTCGTCGCTCGAGTCCACGACGTGGACCTCGCGAGTGGGCCCCGCGCGCTCGGCGACGTCCGCGCTCGTGACGATCCTGGGCATGCCCCGCTCGCGCGCCTCCTCGATCGGACCGATGATCACGACGTCCGCTCCCGTGAAGCTCCGGCGGTAGTCCTCGAGGAGGCGGCTCACCCGCGAGTACGTGTGCGGCGTGTGGATGGCGATCAGGCGGCGGCCCGGGTATCGCTGACGCGCCGCGTCGATCGCGGCCGCAACCTCCGTCGGGTGATGCGCGTAGTCGTCGACGACGGCCACCCCGTCACGCTCGCCGAGGATTTCGAACCGGCGCGCCGGGCCCCGGAAGTCCGCGCACGCGGCCACGGCGTCCGCGGGCACCACGCCCGCGTACTCGGCGAGGATCAACGCCGCGCACGCGTTCTGAGCGTTGTGGATCCCGGGAAACGTGAGGCGGACCCGAAGGGGCGGCGACTCGCCGCGCTCCACCGTGAACGCCTGCGCGCCACCGGCGTCCTGCGCATCCGCAATGCGCCAGTCGCTCGCGGGATTGATGCCATAGGTGACAACAACGGGCTGCGCGGCGCCGGCGAGCGCCAGGCACTCGGCATCGTCCGCGCAGAGCGCGAGCACGCCCGCCGGGGGCATCGTCGCCACCAGCTCGACGAACGGCGCGCGATACGCGTCGAGCGTTGCGTAGACGTCCGGATGATCGAGCTCGAGGCGCGTGACGCAGGCGGCGTCCGGCCGGGTGTGCAGGAATTTCGGCAGCGGGTCCCACGGCGCGGACGTGTACTCGTCACCTTCGAAGACGAACGGCCCGGTACCGAGGCGGGAGGTGCCCCCGAGGTCGAGCGATGTCGACCCGAGACGGAAACCGGGATCCCGTCCGGCGCGCTCGAGGATGTGCGCGAGCAGCGCCGAGGTGGTGGTCTTGCCGTGCGTCCCGCAGACCGTGAGCCGCATGCGGTCGGCCGCGAGCGTGACGTAGAACTCGATCTCGCTGACGCATGCGATACCACGCTCACGCACGGCCGCAAGCTCCAGGTTCGCCGGACGCGTCTGATTGCCGACCACGACGAGATCCGGCACTCCCCACCGCTCGAGGTTCGCGGGATCGCTGTGATCCTCCCACTCGATCCCCGCGGCAGTGACGGCGTCGCTCATCGGCGGGTACGCATGATCGTCGGAGCCGGTGACCCGGTCGCCGCGCTGCTGCGCGAGCCTCGCCGCCCCGAAGGTCGCGTAGCCGCAGATCCCGAGCACGTGGACGTGACGGGTCATGCGGCCCTGCTGTCCTTCCCGCTGCCGGCCGCCTCGACGATGAGACGGACCACGGAGTCGGTCGCGTCGGGAAGGCCGAGCGCCGTGCTCGCGGCGGCCATGCGCCGCCAGCGTCGAGGGTCGGCGACGAGCGCCGTGATCACGGCGGCGAGCCGTTCCGCCGTGCACTCCGCGTCCTCGATGAGCATCGCGGCGCCGGCGTCCACGTATGGGGTGGCGTTGTGGCGCTGATGGCCGCCGGCATACGGGTACGGGACGACGATCATCGGGCGGCCGAGCACCGAGCACTCGGCGATGGACGAGCCACCGGCGCGCATGACCACGAGGTCGCTCTCAGCCATGCGCACCGCCATGTCGTCGAAGAACGCGGCGACCGTGTATCGCGGTGCCAACGCCCTGGGGAGGGCGGCCGCGGCTTTCGCGACGACGTCGTAGTCGAGGATGCCGCACTGGTGGACGATGCGCAGCTCGGGGTCCGTGCGGAGCAGGCCCGCGACGCACCCGGTGATGGCGCGGTTGACGCGGCGCGCCCCCTGCGAGCCGCCGGTCACGAGGATCGAGCGCAAACGGTCGCCGAGCGGCCGCGGCTCGATCGCGCGGACCTCCGCGCGGATCGGGTTGCCGGTGTGCACGACGCGCGCGCTGGGCAGGTGACGTGCGGTCTCGGCGAAGGATGCGGCGACGACCCGCGCCCGGCGGGCGAGCAGCTTGGTCGCGCGTCCCGGGAACGCGTTCTGCTCGAGCAGCACGACGGGGATGCGCTGTGTGAGCGCAGCCGCGACCACCGGGACCGACACGTAGCCCCCGAGACCGACGACCACGTCGGGGCGGAACCCGCGGACCAACCGCCGGGCGGCGATCGTCGCGCGCGTGAGCTGCGAGGTCGCGCGGGCGATCCCGGCAGGGCTGCCGATATCGACACCGCTCACATCGAGGGTCTCGAGACGCAGGCCGGCTGCCACGACGAGACGCTCGGCCACGCCGTCGCGGCGGCCGACCACGGCCACCTCGTCGTCAGGCCGGGTGTCTCGAAGCGCCAGCGCGACGGCGAGCGCCGGGGTCAGGTGACCCCCGGTTCCCCCCCCAGCTATCAACGTACGCACGATTCGTCGTCCCTTGCCGTCGACCCTGGGCGGAGATGTTGAGCAGGATGCCCATGCCCACGAGGGTGGTCGCCAGCGAGGTGCCACCGTAGCTGATGAACGGCAGGGGGATGCCCGTCGTGGGGATGACCCCCGTCACCGCCATGACGTTGATGAACGCCTGCATGCATATCCACGACGTGATGCCTCCCGCCAGCAGAGCGCCGAACCGATCGGGCGCGCGAAGCGAGGCACGCACTCCGCGCCACGCCAGGAACAGGAACGCGCCGAGCACCGCGACAGTTCCGATCAGGCCGAGCTCCTCGCCGATGATCGCGAAGATGAAGTCCGTGTGCGCCTCGGGCAGCCATTCGTACTTCTGTACCGAGTTGCCGAGGCCGACGCCGAAGATGCCGCCGGAGCCGAACGCATAGAGCGCCTGGCAGTTCTGGAAGCCGGAGCCGAGCGCGTCGGCGCACGGGTTGAGAAAGTGCGCGAGACGGTCAGCCCGGTACGAGACGAGCCCGACGAGCGCCACTCCGCTGGCGCCGAACAGGCCGACGATGAGCACCAGGTGGCGCTTCCGTGCCCCGGCGAGCGCGAGGAGGATGAGTGCCGTCGTCGCGATGACGATCGAGCTGCCGAGGTCCCGCTCGGCGAGGACGAGCGCGAGCAGGGCGGCGAGGACGATCAGGTAGTCGCGCACACCGCGAAGGCTCCGCACCGATCCTTCGCGGTCGGTGAGCCAGCGAGCGAAGAAGACGACGGCGACACCGACAGCGATCGCCGAAGGCTGGACGGAGAGCGGACCGATCTGGAACCAGCGCTGGGCGCCGAAGTGCTGCGAGCCGACATGCGGGATGAGCACGACGATGAGCATCACGAGGACGAGCAGCATCACCGGCCGAGCCAGGCGCGACAGCCGGTGGTAGTCGAACCGGGCCGCGACCACGAGCCCGACGCCGCCGAGCGTGGCGCCGATGAGCTGATGGGCGAAGAAGTAGTTCGGGTCCCTGTACCAGAGGTAGCCGAGCGCCTCCGACGCGCTGTACACCATCACGAGCCCGAAGCCCACGAGGCCGACGACGATGATCATCAACCAGCCGTCCACCCCGGCAGCCGCCGCGGCGCGATCGGCGCTCGCGAACGCCCCGGCGACGCGCGAACGGCCCCGCCAGCGCCCCGTCAGCCCGGTCAGCCTGCCGGCGCCTGCTGCCATCAGTGTGTCCCCACCGCGCGCCCGGGCAGCCGGCCGACGAGCTCGGCGAATGCCTCGCCACGATGCTCGAAGTCGCGGAACTGATCGAAGCTCTTGTAGCCGGGAGCGAGCAGGACGACGTCACCCGGATGCGCGATCGCCTCGGCGGCGTGCACCGCGTCAGCCAGCGTGGCGACGACCGTGCGCTCGGCGAAGCCCCGCTCCGCGAGTGCGGCGTCTAGCTCAGTTGCGCTCGCGCCGTTGAGGATCGCGTGCCGGGCCTGCGCCGCCACCTCGCCGGCCAGCCCCGCCACCGGCGTGCCGGCGCCCTTGCCGCCGCCGATCCAGACGATCGTCCGTCCCGGGAAGCTGCGCAGCGCTGCGATCGCGGATTCGGCATTGGTTGCCTTGCTGTCGTTCACCCAGAGCACGCCGTCCTCATCGCGGACGGTCTGCAGCCGGTGAGGGACGGCGTGGAACGCACGCACCGCGCCGGCGATCGGTGACGGCTCCAGCCCCGCGGCGCGCGCCACCGCCACCGCGGCCAGCACGTTCTGGAGGTTGTGCTCGCCAAAGAGCGGGATCTCCGAGACCGGCAGCACGACGGTGGTCACGCCGCCGTCGACGCTGACGACGTCGTTCCCGACCCTGGTCGCGCCGTCGGTGATGCCGGGCCGGAGGCCGAACTCGCGTACCCGGCAGCTCGCCACCGTCGCCATCTCACGAGTGACCGGGTCGTCGAACCCGAGCACGGCGTCGTCGAGGGCGAAGCGCACCAGACGGCGCTTGGTCTCAGCGTAGGCGTCGAAGTCGCCGTGACGATCGAGGTGATCGGGTGTGACGTTGAGCACGCAGGCGATCGCGCATCGCGGCTCGCGCACGGACTCGATCTGGAAGGACGAGAGCTCGAGAACCACCCAGTCGGTGTCGACGACGCCGTCGAGGCGGTCGAGCATGGTCATCCCGATGTTCCCGCCGAGATGGACGCGCTCGCCGGCGCGCTCGAAGATCGCCGCGACGAGCGCGGTGGTCGTGGTCTTGCCATTGGTTCCGGTGATGCCGCAGATGCGGGCCCTGCACCGTTCGAACACGAGGTCCATCTCGCTGCGTACGGGGACCCCGTGAGCGCGGGCGACCTCGAGCTCGGGGGCGTCCCATGGCACGCCCGGGCTCGGGCAGACCATGAGCGCATCCGCGGCGACATCGTCCGGGTATCCCCCCAGCCGGACCTCGACCATCGCCGGCAGCGTCGCGACGCGTTCCCGGATCGCCGTGCTGTCGGAGCGATCGACGAGGATCACGCGGTTGCCCTCTCGGGAAAGGGTGGCCGCACAGGCGAGCCCGCTCCGACCCGCGCCGATCACCACGACGGGCTTGTCGCTCACGACGCCGCGCCCGCGACGTGCGCGTAGAGCACGGTCAGCGCGGTGCCGAGTGCGGCCACGCCCGCAAAGGACAGGACGAGGCGTTCCTCGCGCAGCCCGAGCTCCTCGAAGTGGTGATGAATGGGGCTTGCCCGGAGCACACGGCGACCGAACCTGCGGATCGCGGTGACGTTGACGACGACGCTCGCCGCCTCGACGACGAAGACGATCCCGAGGACGGGAAGGAACCAGATGAGGTGCAGCTCGGCGGTCAGCGCGACGATCGCGCTCCCGAGCGCGAGCGATCCGGCGTCGCCCATGAAGACGCGCGCCGGGAACCAGTTGAACAGCAGGAATGACGCGACGGCCCCCGCAAGCGCGACCGCGAACACGGCAACCGATGTGTCTGAGCGCGTGACCGCGATGATCGTGATGCCGATGAGCACGAGCATTGTGCAGGCGGCCGCGAGCCCGTCGACGCCGTCCGTGAGGTTCACCGCGTTGCTGGTGGCGACGACGGCGATCGCCACGACCACGGCCAGCCCCCAGCCGAGATTCGGCGCCCCGAGCCCGGGAAAGAACTGGTGCGTGAAGCCCGCGATCGTCAGCCCGACGCCGACGAGGACCCCGGTGAC
>Ga0307373_10002676_pt1 | contig 31903 bp, 28 predicted proteins | sample OX2MG_FD_202534 | JGI IMG/M metagenome (GOLD analysis project Ga0307373, IMG submission 202534) | Soil microbial communities from Risofladan, Vaasa, Finland - OX-2 | ecosystem: Environmental > Terrestrial > Soil > Coastal area > Acid sulfate soil | place: Finland: Risofladan, Vaasa | collected...
GCGAGACCTTATTCAAGCTTCTGCGCGACTCCAAAGTGCGTATTCTGGGAACAGACCCCAGGAGCGCCGTCGCTTTGGCCAGCGCCGACCTGCGCCGGCCGGTCGCCCTGCTGGTGGGGCAGGAAGCAGCGGGTTTGCCGGAGGAAATTTCACGCGAGGCCGATGAACTTCTCAGCATTCCCATCCGCGCGGAAGCCGATTCAGTGAACGCTGCCATGGCCACGGGGATTTTTCTTTACGAGGTGGCACTGCAGCGCAAATTCCAATATCAGCCATGAGCCTGTTTGAAACACAGCCTTCCGAAACACAGGAACAGGGCCGGCGCCCCCTGGCGGACCGCATGCGGCCTGAAACGCTGGAGGAATACGCCGGCCAGCTCCACATCCTGGGGCCCGGCAAGCCGCTGCGCCGGCAGATTGAGCGTGATGAGCTGGCGTCGATGATCCTGTGGGGCCCGCCGGGGTCGGGGAAGACCACCCTGGCGATGATTGTGGCGCACAGGACGAAGAGCGACTTTGTGCGCTTCAGCGCCGTGCTTTCCGGCATCCGCGAAATCAAGGACGTGATGGCGGCTGCCGAAAAGACGCGGAGGTTCGGGCGGCGCACCGTCCTTTTTATCGATGAGATCCACCGCTTCAATCGGGCGCAGCAGGATGCGTTTCTCCCTTACGTGGAGCGCGGAGACATTGTGCTGATCGGCGCCACAACTGAGAACCCGTCGTTTGAAGTGAACGCGGCGCTGCTGTCACGCACCAAGGTTTACATGCTGTCGGCGCTTTCGACGGACGAAGTGGTGACGCTGCTCCAGCGTGCCTTACAGGATGAGAAGCGCGGGCTCGGCGGCGAGAAGGTTGTGATTTCCGTTGAACTGCTGCGGCAGGTTGCCGTGTTCGCAAACGGCGACGCGCGCTCGGCCTATAACACCCTTGAAGCGGCGGTGGCGGCAGCAGCCCGTGACGATGAGGGACGAGCGACGATCACGGAAAAGCTGATCGAAGACGCCATCCAGCGCAAGGTGCTGCTCTATGACAAGTCCGGCGAAGAACACTTCAACATCATTTCCGCGTTGCACAAATCGGTGCGCAATTCCGACGCCGACGCCGCGCTCTACTGGCTGGGACGGATGCTGGAGGCGGGCGAGGACCCGCTCTACGTTGCGCGGCGGCTGATCCGCATGGCGTCGGAAGACGTGGGCATGGCCGATCCCAAGGCGCTGGAAGTGACCGTGGCCGCCATGCAGGCCGTGCATTTTGTGGGATTGCCGGAGGGCGACCTGGCGCTGGCCCAGGCCACCGTCTACCTGGCGCTGGCGCCCAAATCAAACGCTCTCTACACGGGTTACGGCGAGGTGAAAGGCGACGCCCAGAAGACTGTCGCGGAACCCGTGCCGCTCCACCTGCGGAACGCCGTCACCGGTCTGATGAAGAACGTGGGCTACGGCAAAGGCTACCAGTACGCCCACAACGCCGAGGAAAAACTCACCGACATGGATTGCCTGCCGGAAGGCCTTCGCGGCCGCCGCTACTACCAGCCCACCGATCAGGGCTTCGAAAAACGGTTGAAAGAAAAGATGCAAGCGATTGAGGAATGGAAGCGGAAGCGCGCCCAGAAGCAGTAACCAAGACAGCGAAGGGAAGTTTTTCTAGTGGCTCTGCGTACTCTGTGCGCCCTCAGTGGCCTCCGTGTTGAAATCTTTTTGTTGATCGGAAGGGAAGAACAGTTGAACACAGAGGACGCAGAGAAGGACTCACAGAGAGCACAGCGCGCAAGTCTATGACCCGGCAAAAACGTTCGTGCGCACTAACCTGGATCAAATTCCTTCGCTCACAAAGTGTTTGGCGTATTCTTTGAGGATGCAGCGGTCCTGGACGACTTCGAGTCCTGCTTCGCGGGCGCGCCGGGCGGCTTCCTCATGCCGGACGCCTTCCTGCATCCAGACGACTTTGGCGCCTTTGCGGATGGCGCTTTCAACGATGCCGGGCACAAATTCCGGACGGCGGAAGATGACGACGGCATCAAAGCTTTCCGGAACGTCGTCGAGCTCCGGATAGGATTTTCCCCCCAGCACGGAATCTTCATTGGGGTTGACCGGAATAATGCGGTAGCCGTGCGACTGCATGTAGGAACTGACGCCGTAGCTGGGCCGCGAAGGCTTTGACGACAGGCCGACCACGGCCAGCGTCTTGCAGGTTTCCAGAATGGTTTGAATCGTGTCAGGCATGGCAAACCCTCAAATCTGGGATCGGCGGCGTTGAGTTCGTTCGCAACTGCCGCGCTGCAACTTCAGCTTACCGCTTGACCCCGCGCTCCGGCATCCGGGCCACGCGGGCCAGGCCTTCCAGGAACTTTTCGTTGTCCTCGTGCCTGCCGATGGTGACCCGCAGCGAGGTGGGGAAGCCGTAAAGCTTCATGGGCCGCACGATCACACCTTCATGCATGAGGCGGATAAAATCCTCTTCGCAGTCGCGGCCGGTATCGACCAGCAGAAAATTTCCCACTGAGGGCGTGTAACGAACGCCGGCCAGCGCGAGTTCTTCGGTCACAAACTTCATTTCATGCGTGTTCGATTCCACCGAATGCGCCACGTGTTCCTGGTCGTCAACAGCCGCCAGGCCCGCCGCCTGCGCCAGGCTGTTGGCGTTGAAGGGAGAGCGCAGGCGGTTGAGGGCCTCGATCAGTTCAGGATGGCCCATGCCGTAGCCCAGCCGCAGGCCCGCCAGCCCGTACACTTTGGAAAACGTGCGCAGCACCAGGACGTTCCTGCCGTTGCGAACGTAATCGATGGAGCGGGAATAGCCGGGATCGCGGACGTATTCGTAGTAAGCCTCGTCCAGCACCACCAGCACCCGCGGCGGCAGACCATTCAGAAATCGGTCCATGTCATCGGCGGTGACCATGCGCCCGGTGGGGTTGTTGGGGTTGGCGATGTAAATCACCTTTGTCCGCGGGGTTACCGCGCGGGCGATGGCGGCGAGGTCGAAGGCGTTTTCGCGCAGCGGCGTCTGCACAAGCTCCGCGCCCATCTCCTCGATGGCGAGGCGGTAGATATAAAAAGCGGATTGCGAGGTGATGCCCTGGCCGGATGCCGTCAGAAAGGTCCTGGCCACCAGTTCGATCAGGTCGGTGGAACCCGCTCCCAGGATGAGCTGCGACATTTCAAGCTGCTGGAATCCCGCCAGTTTCCGCCGCAGATAATAGCCGCTGCCGTCAGGGTAAAAATTGGCCTGGTCGAGGGAGTTGCGGAGCGCCTCCAGCGCCCTGGGCGATGGGCCCAAAGGATTTTCGTTCGAGGCCAGCTTGACGGCGGAGTGGCCGATCTCGCGCTCCACCTCCTCGATGGGCTTCCCGGGAGGGTAGGGCCGAATGCGCGTGACCCAGGGCGGAAGCAGTTCGTTGATTGAAAACCTTTGTGCCATGGCCAGTCCAACAGCGAATGGTAAAGGATCGGTGCGGAAGATGACCGCGGAGTTTCCGGACGCGGCGGCCGAAAGGTGCGGTCCCGTCAACGGGAATTTTAACACTTATGATGCGCGATCGGCTTCCGGCTTCCAGCGTTTCAGCCGGTCGATTTCCGCCGCGCTCAGGTGCCGGAACTTGCCCGGCGACAGGCCGCGGTCCGTGAGGAAAGCAAACCGCACCCGCTTCAGCTTGACCACGCGCTGGCCGGCGCGCTCAAACATTCTGCGCACCTGGTGATAACGTCCTTCCGTCAGGGTGATTTCATACCACGGTTTTTCGCGCTCTGAAATCAGGCGAATTTTGCAGGGCGCGGTGCGGCGGGCGTCCAGCACGATACCGCCTTCGAGCCGGGCAAGATCTTTGGGCAACGGTTGGCCTTCCAGCTTGACGTGATAAGTGCGCGGAACCTGGGCAGCGTGGGTGGTGAGGAAGTTGGTGAGCTCGCCGTCGTTGGTCAGCAGCAGCAGGCCGGAAGAGTTGTAATCAAGGCGGCCCACAGGGTAGACGCGCTGCTTCACGCCTTCGAGCAGCGTCAGCACGGTGGGGCGGCCCTGCGGGTCGCGCACCGTGGAAACAACGCCGGTGGGTTTGTTGAGGAGAATCACCAGATGGCCCTGGCTTCTGGGCAGCGGCTTGCCGTCCACGAGGATTTTGTCCCGGCCGGGTTCGGCTTTTGATCCCAGTTCCCGGACCACGTGCCCGTTGACGCTGACGCGGCCCTGCACGATCATCTCTTCGGCCTTGCGCCGTGAGGTGACGCCCGCTGTGGCAATGATTTTTTGTAGCCGCTCTTGCATAGCTTGCTAGGACCTGCTTTCGTCGGGCGCGATGGTTTCTTCGCCCGCTTCGTCATCTTCCGGCGCCGCATCCTCGGACGCCGCAGGGGTTGCTTCTTCCCCGGGGCCGTCTGCCGTGGCCGGTTCGGCTTCAGCGGCTTCGGAGTTTTCCGCCGCCGCTTCTTCGCTGCCGGCCGCCGGATATTCGGTTTCAGCGGAGTCTGCCTGCGGCTCCTCCTCTGCCAAAAAGTCTGAACCCAGGGCCTGGCGGGCGAGCTCTTCAAACTCTTTCAGGCTGGGCAGTTCGCCGGTGTCCTTCAGGCCAAAGTGGACCAGGAAGTCCTTGGAGGTGCGATAGAGGATGGGCCGGCCCACCACATTCTTCCGCCCTGCGGTGACCACCAGCTTTTTCTGCATGAGCGTGTGGATGACCCCGCCGCAATCGACGCCGCGGATCTCTTCGATTTCCGGCACGGTGACGGGCTGGCGGTAGGCAATCACCGCCAGGGTTTCGAGCGCCGGCTTGGAGAGCCTGATGAGAGGCTTGAGGCTTTTGACAAAATTTCTCAGCACTTCATGGTGTTCGGGCTTTGAGGAAAAGCGATAGCCGCCGGCGACGTGCCGCACCTCGATTCCGTGGCCGGGCTGCTCGTATTCCTGCACGAGAAGTTCGACCTGGGCTTTCACCCGCTCGCGCTCCTCGCCCTGCAGCGATTTGACGATGGCGTCCAGCGACACGGGTTCTGGCGCAACATAGATGATGGCCTCGATCAACGCTTTGAGTGTTTCGTCCGTCAGCATGTTTTACCCGACTTAGATTTCGCCCAGACTTTCTTCCAGGTCCGCGGCGTCTACCGTATCCACGATCTCGTCAAACCTCTTGCTCTTTGCCGCCGTAATGGGGGCGAATAATTCATCCTGCCGAAGGTGGATGGCCCGCAGCCGCACCAGTTCCAGCAGAGCCAGCAGCAGGGCGATCAGCGCCTGCCGCCACACGTAGCCCGCGGCAAGGTCTTCAATGGAAACCGGCCCCGAACGCTGGCGCATCACCTGCTTCACGTGCTCCAGCATCTCCCGAACGCTGATCTGCTCACGGCGCACGTGGATTTGGGGGCGCTTTTTGGCGCGCTCGAGGATATCCCGGAAAACCGAGATCAGGTCAAACACCGAGACGGCAAGGCCGGGCTCATCCTCCGCCTCCGTGAACTGGTCGATGCCGGGGTGCGACCAGGTGGCTTCCTCCACGGTTTGCTTTGACTTCAGCATCTCGGCGGCGTTCTTGAACTGCTCGTGTTCCAGCAGGCGCTGCACCAGTTCCGCGCGCGGGTCCTCTTCCAGTTCCTCGTCCTGCGCCGTGGGGTCGGGCGGCAGCAGCATCCGCGACTTGATGTAAATCAGCGTGGCCGCCATCAGCACGAACTCACCCGCAACATCAATGTTCAATTCCTCCATCAGGCGAAGATAGTCGAGGTACTGCCGGGTGATCTTCGCGATGGGAATGTCATAGATGTTGATCTTCTGCTTGCGGATGAGGTCGAGCAGCAGGTCCAGCGGCCCTTCGTAAGCCTCCAGTTTGACCGGCGGCGCGGGCGTATCGGCGCGCGTAGTGCGCTTGGAGGGCTCCGCAGCGGCTTCCTCTGCAAACTGTTCCGGCGACTCCGGATTGGGTGGGCGATGGTCATTCATCATTTACGCCAGTTTCGTTGCGGTCCTCACCTCGCCCATCGTTTCCTGCGCAACCTGCCGAGCTTTTTCGGTGCCGGCGGCCAGCACGTCCCAGACCTTTTGCGGGTCGCCTTCGTAAACTTTGCGGCGCTCCTGGACGGGCGCGAGATATTCGTTCAAGTGATGCGCCATCATCTTCTTGCAGTCCACACAGCCGAGCTCAGCCGTCCTGCACTCGCGGTCGACGCGCTCAATCACTTCCGGCGGCGAAAAAATCTTGTGGTGGTCGAACACGGGACATTTCTCCGGATCGCCGGGATCGTGCCGCCGCTTGCGGGCGGGATCGGTCATCATGCCCCGGACTGTCTTATCGACCACCTCCGGCGGATCGGAGAGAAAAATGGCGTTGCCATAGCTCTTGGACATCTTGCGCCCGTCGGTGCCGCGCAGGCGCGGGCTGGGCGTCAGCAGCGATTGCGGCTCCGGGAAAACCTCCCCGTAAAACTGGTTGAACCGCCGCGCGATTTCCCGCGTCAGTTCCACGTGCGGCACCTGGTCTTCGCCCACCGGAACGTAGCCGGCCTTGTACATCAGGATGTCGGCCGCCTGCAACACCGGATAGCCCAGAAAGCCGTAAGTGTGCAGGTCGCGTCCCTGCAGGTTATCGAGCTGCTCCTTGTAGGTGGGCACGCGTTCCAGCCAGCCGAGCGGCGTCACCATGCCGAAAATCAGGTAAAGCTCCGCGTGCTCGGGCAGGCGCGACTGCACAAAGAAGGTTGCCTTTTCAGGATCGAGCCCCACGGCCAGCCAGTCGGTCACCATTTCCAGTATGTTCGATTGCAGCTCGGCGGTGTTGGCGTATTCGGTGGTCAGCATGTGCCAGTCCGCCACAAAATGGAAGCTGTCATACTGGTCCTGGAGCTTGATCCAGTTCTGCAGCGCTCCCACCAGGTTGCCCAGATGCAACTTGCCAGTGGGCCGCATGCCGCTCAGCACCCGCGGCCGTTTGTTTGTCGGCTGTGCCATATGATGGAATCCCCGTTGTCCGGCCCGCCAGAGTGCAGAAAACTGCCCGTTGCCCCGTGCAGGAACCAATTTCTCATCGTAACATAGGGGCGGGACAAACGCGAAGAAGGGCCGGAGGCGGTGAGAAGGTTCCACGGACGAACTTTGAACACGGGGTGGTTTCCTCCGTGGAGCGTCATCAAAATTGGGCAGAAAGAATAGGCTTAAGGGAAATTCTGAAAAAAATCGGCGTGATGAAACTTGTTTGAATCGCAATGGCGGTTCGGAAGGGGGGCAGGCGTGTCCGGGAGAAGTTGGGTCGGGGGTTTTTCGCATGCGGGCAAGCTGGCGTCCGGATATATTGAGCAAAGCCTGGTGCGGCCCTTCATCTGGTGTTCCGTGTTGGCAGGTCTGCCTCCGGCCGTTATTCCCGAAGGATTTTAGAGTGATCGGACCACACTGTCGATAGGAATATACAGGAATATATGAGAGAATTCCCTGCGCCAGGGGAGTTGTAAGGATCGATTCTGAATTTTAAATCATAGGATGTTTTTTCATGTCCAATGACAAAACGCGCCGCGAATTTCTCACCGGAGTCGGGAGCGGATTTGTTGCCCTGACCGTTGCAACCTCCTATGGAGCCATCAGCCCGGAACAGGCTCGGGCGAAGCAAGTTGCTCTGGGGGTTTTGAGCGAAACGGAAGGGCGAACACTCGAAGCCCTCGGCGATGTCCTCTTGCCCGGGGCCGCAGCCGCCGGAATCGCATACTATGTGGACAGCCAGCTGGCCAGCAAGACGCCATTGCTGCTGCTCAATTACCTGGATTTTCCGATGCCCTTCGTAGATTTCTACCGCCAGGGGTTGGCGTCGCTGGAAGATCTGGCCCAGGCCCGTCACGGTCACTCATTTCCACAACTTCCCTCATCCCTGAAGGCCGGCGTGGTTCGGGAGATTTCGCAAAAGAATCCCCCGGGATGGAGCGGACCCCCGGCGCCTTTGTTCTATTTTGTGACCCGCAACGATTCCCTTGATGTTTATTACGGAACCCAGGAGGGTTTCGCGAAGCTCAATATTCCGTACATGGCTCATATCGAGCCACCGGAAAAATGGTGAGGGCTGATGTCTGGAAGCAGAGTGGATGCGGTGATTGTTGGAGCGGGCGCCGCCGGTAGTTTGCTTGCCGCCGAATTGTCGCAGGCGGGCAGGAAAGTTGTAGTCCTGGAAGCGGGACCTCCACGCCAAATGGGGGACCTGGTTAGTTCCCAGATCTGGGCGCGGCGCTTGAAATGGGCGGGCACCAGGGTCGAAACAGGGGGCCCGGACCCTTTCTCGGTCGGCTTCGGCTCCGGTTGGGGTACCGGAGGGGCCGCCCTGCATCATTACGCCTGCTGGTTCCGGCTGCACCCCGAAGACTTTCAGATGAAGAAGCGCTTCGGCAAGGGGTTGGATTGGCCCCTTACCTATTCAGATTTGCGTCCTTTTTATGATCAGGTCCAGCGGAAAGTTGGAATTTCCGGCGACGCGAAACAGGAAGTCTGGCGCCCCGAGGGTGATCCCTATCCCATGCCGCCGCTGCAGGTTTTCAACCAGGGCCGGCTGATTGCGAAGGGGTTCAAACAGCTCGGGCTGCGCACTTCGCCGTTACCCATGGCCATCAACTCCGTGCCCTACCACGGACGGCCTGCTTGCATCTACGACGGCTGGTGTGATGCGGGGTGTCCGATTTATGCTTTGGGAAACCCTTTGGCTGTCTACCTTCCACAGGCGCTGGAGGCTAAGGCGAAGCTCCTCAACCATAGTGCTGTATCGCGGGTCCTCACGGATCGCCAGGGCGACCGCGCCACGGGTGTGGAATATTTCGACGTTCAAGGACAGCGTCGTGTGATCGAAGCGCGGGTGGTTATCCTTGCGGCGTACGCGTTTGGGAATCCTCGTATCCTTCTGAACTCCCGCCCTGGCGGCCTTGCCAATTCCAGCGGGACCGTGGGGCGATATATGATGGCCCACTCAACCTCAAACGTATATGGGTTATTCAAGGAAGAGACCGAGAATCATATGGGGATGACCGGCGGCCAGCTGCTCTCGCAGGAGAGCTACGCCAAGGATCCCGCAAAGGGATACGTGGCGAGTTCACAGTGGTTGATTGGGAACGCCCTTAAGCCCAACGATCTTTTGGGTGTCGCCAATACCAGGCCTGACCTTTTCGGTGAACCTTTGCACGCCTTCTTGCGCACCGCGTCACACCATCTGGCCACGATGACGTTTGTGGGAGAGGGGATGCCGCAGGCGGAGAACCGGCTGATTCTGAGTGACAAAAAGGATCGCCATGGATTCCCACTGGCGCGCGTGGTCCATGAATTTGGGCAGGATAGCCTCCGATGCTGGGAAGCCGGCGTGAAACAAGGCAAGGCCATCATGGAAGCGGCTGGCGCGTATGAAGTCTGGGCAAGCGGGAGGGCTCAGATGCATACCATGGGCGGGACCCGTATGGGCGATTCCGCCGGGAACTCGGTTGCCAATAGTTACGGACAAACCCACGATGTCCCTAATCTGTTCATCGCCGGCACGGGCCTGTTTCCAACAACGGGTGCCGTAAATCCCACATTCACTCTCAGCGCCCTGGCGCTCCGGTCGGCGCAACACATTCTTCGCAACTGGCCGAAATTCTCATGAGAAGCGCGCGGGACTGCTGCTCCGGCTTTTACCGCGATGAGCTGATAGGAGAGGATGTCTTCTTTCCGTGAAGTCGGCGATTGCATCTCTCCGAAAAACGACTGAGAGCACTCTGCCTGATCTGCCGATAGAATCCTGCAGGAGTAGACATTGAACCGAGTACGGAAAATTGGAATTGCCATGCTTGCCTGCGGGCTTGCGTTGGGTGCCTGGAGCTGTTCCAGCGCTGTCACCCAGAAGTCTCCCCAGTCCCGCGGCGGCGGAGAGGCGGACCCAATGCCTGACGTCTGGCGGTCACTCACCACGGGGAAGGAATATTTTGTCCGCATGGACAAGAGCCACTTTTACGCGCAGTGGGTCAACCTGCCTCCCGTCCCCCGGGAGCACGGCGCCTACATCCACACGGCGTGCGTGCCGATGGGATCGAAATGGATTGGCACCTCTGATATTTACATGCCCTGCGCGGTGGGGGAGGGAAAGAACGAAAAGGTTGTCAACACGTGCCACCTGAACCTCAAAATCGAAATCGATTCCATCAGCAAAGACCGGATTACCGGCCGCGCCCAAACCCTTAAGAAATTCGATTGTGGCGCCTGCAAGGTGGTTGAAACCGGATGGGCAAACTTCGAGTGGGTGCCGGCAAAGTAGCGGGAGCTTATCCTGTTTTCGCTTTCCTGATTTCTTCGATCAGCGGAGGCACAACCTCAAAAAGGTCGCCCGCGATTCCGTAGGTTGCGATGTCAAAGATGGGCGCTTCGCGGTCCTTGTTGACGGCCACCACGGTCCGCGAACCCTTCATCCCCACCTGGTGCTGAATGGCGCCCGAGATCCCCAAAGCAATGTAAAGTTTGGGCGACACCGTCTGCCCGGAGCTCCCAATCTGGCGGTCCATGGGCAGCCAGCCGCTGTCGCAGATGGGCCGCGAAGCGCCGATTTCCGCGCCCAGCACTTCCGCCAGCTTCTGGGCCAGCTCCATGTTTTCGGGCTTCCTGATGCCGCGCCCGACTGCGACGATGATTTCCGCCTGGCTGAGATCGACAGCCTGTCTGGCCTCCCGGAATTTTTCCTGGGGCCGGGTACGAATGGCTTGCGGAGAAATGCTGACCTCTACAGACGTAACCTTCGCCTGGCTCCGGCCTCGCTGAACGGAATCCTCCCGAAAGGCTCCCGCCTGGAATGACACGAAGTAGGGCGGCTCGCCGCGAAACTCCACGTCGGCTGAAAACTTGCCTTGAAAAACCTGGCGGACAAAAATCGTCCGATCGCCATCGCGGCGGTAGCCCAGCGAGTCGCCCACCAACCCCCGGTCGAGCGAGGCGGCCAGCCTGGGCGCAAAGTCGCGCACCTGGTAGGTGTGGCTGAAGACCACAAAGCGGGGCAGACGCTTCTCAATCACCTGGCGGAGCGCCAGGCTGTAACCGTCTGGCGTGTAACGGGCGAGTTGCGGCGATTCGACGGTCAGAACCTCCTGAAGGCCGGCGCCGGCCAGTTCCTGGGCGAGGCTGCCGATGTTGTCGCCGACGATTACGGCAACACAGGCTGCTCCGGATTCTCCCGCCAGCTGTTGCGCCGCCGCCACGGCTTCCCAGGTGGGGCGTGCCAGCCTGCCTTCCTGATGTTCTGCGTAAACGAGAATTTCTTCAGCCATGGTCGCGTGTTCTTTCCGGATTGCGAATGGCGCTTGCCTCGCGTCCTGCTAAATGACTCTTGCCTCGTTCTTCAATTTGTCGACCAGCCGCTCGGCGATTTCCCTGGGGCTGCCCTCGATAAACTCGGCCTGCGCCGTTTTCTGCGGCACGTACACCCGGGAAATGACCTGGCGCGGTTTGAGCGCTTCGGCGTCGAGCCCCAGGTCCCCGGCCGCCAGCTTCTGGAGCGGCTTGTTTTTCGCCGCCATAATGCCCTTCAAAGTGGCGTAGCGGGGCTTGTTGATGCCCGACTGGATGGTGAGCACGGCGGGCAGCGGCATTTCAATCCACTGGAACCAGCCGCCTTCAAGTTCGCGCTTCACCCTCAGGCCGCCGCCCTCCGCCTGGATTTCCATGACGATGGTGGAATGCGGCAGGTCCAGCATTTCCGCCAGGATGACCCCCGTCTGGGCAAACCCGAAGTCGTCGGATTGAAGGCCGGTCAGCACCAGGTCGGGACTTTCCCTGCGGACGGCGGCGGCCAGCACCCGGGCGGTGCCGTGGGCGTCGAGGTTTTCAAAAGCGCTGTCCTCGAGGTGCAGGGCGCGGTCGGCCCCCTTGGCGAGCGCTTCCTTGATGGCCTGGCCGGCGCGGGCAGGGCCTAGCGTGCAGACGATGACTTCGCCTCCCAGTTTCTCCTTGAGCCGCAAGCCCTCTTCAAGCGCGTAAACGTCGGGCTCGTTGATTTCGAACCCGATATCGGCTTCCTCGATCCACGTCGAGTCGCGGTTGAGCTTGAGATTGGCGTCGCGGGATGGAACCTGCTTGAGGCAGACAACAATTTTCATGAGGGATAATTTCTCCCGGCAGAAAACCTTAATCCGGCACAGGTTTGTTCTTGCTATTCCGAGTAGCGTTTAAAGAGCAACGCTGCGTTGGTGCCGCCGAACCCGAAAGAATTTGAGAGCACGCAATTGACATTTGCCCGGCGGGCCTGGTTTGGAACGTAGTCCAGATCGCACTCGGGATCCGGATTTTCGTAGTTGATGGTGGGAGGAATGATCTGGTCCCGCAGGATGAGCGTTACGATGCCCGCCTCGAGCCCCCCTGCTCCTCCCAGCAGGTGCCCGGTCATGGACTTGGTGGAACTGACCGGCAACTGGTGGGCACGCTCTCCAAAGACGGCCTTGATGGCCTTGGTCTCCAGTTTGTCGTTGAAAGGCGTGGAGGTTCCGTGGGCGTTGATGTAGTCCACCTGTCCGGGCTCGACGCCGGCATCCTTCAGAGCGTTCCGCATCACCCGGATGGCCCCGTCGGCGTTTTCCGAGGGCTGGGTGATGTGAAAGGCGTCTCCGGACATCCCGTAACCGACAACCTCGCCCAGGATCGTGGCTCCGCGCTTTCGCGCGAATTCAAGTTCTTCAAGGATCAGGATGCCCGATCCTTCTCCGATGACGAACCCGTCGCGGTCGCGGTCAAAAGGCCGGCTCGCTTTTTCGGGTTCATCGTTGCGGGACGAAAGCGCGCGCATGGAGGCAAACCCTCCCACGCCCATGGGGGTAATGGCAGCCTCGGCGCCTCCGGAGATCATCACGTCCGCGTCACCGCGCTGGATGAGCCTGAAGGAATCGCCCACGGCGTGCGCGCTGGACGAGCAGGCGGTGCAGGTGGCGGAATTCGGCCCCTTGGCGCCCCAGCGGATGGAGACGAACCCGGACGCCAGGTTGACGATGGCTGCGGGAATGAAGAAGGGAGAGATCTTTCGGGGACCGCCCTTCATCAGCGCCGTGTGCTCGCGCTCGATGACATCGAATCCTCCGATGCCGGAGCCGATATAGACACCGGCCATCTCCGCCAGGTCCGGGGTAATCTTCAGTCCGGACTGCTCCATGGCAAACTCCGCCGCCGCCATGGCGAACTGAATAAACAGCCCCATCTTCTTCACTTCGCGTTTTTCGACGAAGCGAAGCGGATCGAACCCTTTGACTTCTGCGGCGAAGGTGACGGGGAAACCTGTGGTATCGAAGTGTGTGATGGGGGCCGCGCCGCTTTTGCCGGCGAGCAGATTCTGCCACGTTTCTTCGGTTCCCACCCCCAGCGCGCTAACCAGGCCAACCCCTGTCACCACGACTCTTCGCGCCAAATTCTTTCCTCCTGCGGGCCTGTGCCGTCAGTTCTTCGCCGGCTTGATGTGGGCCTGGATGTACTCGACGGCATCTTTGACGGTCTGGATCTTTTCGGCGTCCTCGTCGGGAATTTCGATCTCGAACGCCTCCTCAAATGCCATCACCAACTCCACGATATCCAGCGAATCGGCCCCAAGGTCGTCCACAAAATGCGCCGTGGGGGTAACTTCTGCTTCATCAACTCCAAGCTGCTCAACAATGATCTGCTTAACCTTTTCTTCAGGCGAAGCCATTGATATCTCCTCCTCACCCTTCATGGGGTTGGCTATTCTAACTTTGCGCTGCGGGGGCGTCAAGCTCCCGCTTCTTCCTGCTCTCCCTGACAACGGTACAGTACTTTAAAACAAAAATCTTTCCGGCACGGTTCTGGAAAACCTGCTCCTTGCGGACCCGGCCCGGCCAGCCCTCAGGCCATGTACATGCCGCCATTGACGTTCAGCACGTGGCCCGTGATGTAAGCTGCCTCCTCTGAGGCGAGGAAGCGGACTCCATAAGCAACGTCCCGGTCGGTCCCCATTCTGCCGGCCGGGATGATGCCCATGAGCTTCTGGCGAACCTCTTCCGGCAGTTTGTCCGTCATGGCCGTTTGAATAAAGCCCGGCGCCACCGCGTTCACGGTGATGTTTCTTCGCGCCACCTCCGAAGCCACGGCCTTGGTCAGTCCGATCAGGCCCGCTTTCGAGGCGATGTAATTGGCCTGGCCGGAATTTCCCGCCTGGGCCACCACCGAAGCGATGTTGATGATGCGGCCGTACCGCTGCCGAACCATGCCCGGCAACGCCTCCTTGATACAATGGTAGGCGCCATCCAGGTTGGTGCGCAACACCGCGTCCCAGTCTTCGGCCCTCATCCGCAGTAGAAGATTATCCCGCACCACGCCGGCGTTGTTCACCAGAATATCAATCTTTTTCCAGGTTTCCAAAACTTTGCGGATGCCCGCCCTGACGGATTCGGCGCTCGAGACGTCGACGCCCATCACCAGGGCTTTGCGTCCGGCGGCTTCAACTTCTCTGGCCACGGCTTCCAGCTTTTCGACGTTCCGGCTGGCCAGCGCCACGTCCGCGCCTGCTTCCGCCAGCACCAGCGCGCATGCCCGCCCGATTCCCTGGGAAGCCCCGGTCACCACGGCAACGCGTTCGTTCAGATTCATCGGCATGGGCCTTACAAAAAATAAATCGGGGGATTCGGAAAATCACGTCCGCCCGGCACTCAATTTTTTACTGCGGCTGCACGGCGGCAACCGCTTCCTCGAGCGACGCCGTGTCACCCGCCCGCCAGGTCTGCGCTTCACGGTCAATCTGCCGCATCAGTCCGGAAAGCACCTTGCCGGGCCCCGCCTCGACAAAAACATCCGCGCCTTCCCGGCGCAGAGTGAGCATCGAGTCCGTCCACCTTACCGGCGAAGTGACCTGCCGCTTCAGCCCGTCCCGGACCGCCTCGGCGGTTCGAACCACGGCCGCATCCGCGTTGTTGACCAGCGGGACCCGCGGATCGCTGATCGCCACGGCATCCAGGTCAACGGCCAGCCGGTCTGCAGCAGGCTTCATCAGGCTGCAATGGAAAGGCGCGCTGACGTTCAAAAGTACGGCGCGTTTGGCTCCGCGGGCCTTTGCGAGCTCAACGGCCCTTTCCACAGCGCCGTGATGTCCGGCAATCACAATCTGCGCCGGCGAATTCAGATTGGCTGCGGAAACCACTTCATCACCGGCAGCCTCACGGCAAATTTCATCCACAGCGGAGGCGTCAAGGCCCAGCAGCGCCGCCATGGCGCCCTTTCCCACAGGGACCGCGTCCTGCATATACTGGCCGCGCTTGCGGACCAGAAGCAGGGCGTCAGCCAGGTCCAGCGAGCCCGCGGCCACCAGGGCCGAATACTCGCCCAGGCTGTGCCCCGCAACATACTCGGGCCGGACACCCTTTTCTTCCAGAACTCGCGCCGCAGCCACCGAAACGGCGAGAATGGCAGGCTGCGTGTTGGCCGTCAACTGTAATTCTTCAGCCGGGCCCTCAAAACACAGTTTGGAGAGCGGAAATCCCAGCGCCGCGTCCGCCTGCTCAAAAACCTCGCGCGCCCGCGTAAAGTGTTCCGCCAGCTCAAGCCCCATACCGGGCGCCTGCGAACCCTGTCCCGGGAAAAGAAAAGCTATTTCGGACAAAAACAAATCTCCAGTGTGCTCAGGCTGTGCTTGCGCGGAGTGCCAGCGAGCCGCCTGTTCCGCCGGCTTTCGCTACCAGCGCACTAAAACCGATCCCCAGGTGACGCCCGCGCCGAAAGCGGACATCAAAACCAGGTCCCCCTTCTTGATGAGGCCGCCGCGCACGCATTCATCCAGGCAGATAGGGATGGAAGCCGAGGAAGTGTTGCCCACGCGATTGATGTTGGAATAGACCTTTTCCGCCGGAACCCCCAGCCGTTCCCGCACAGCCTCTGTAATGCGCAGATTGGCCTGGTGCGGAATAAACAGGTCGATATCGCCGGGCTGGACGCCGGCCTGCTCGATCACCCTGCGGGAAACTTCTTCCAGGCTGCGCACGGCCACCTTGAACAGCTCGTTCCCGCGCATTTTGATGTAGTGCTCGCGCCCCTGGACCGTTTCACAGGTGGCCGGCCGCGCCGTGCCGCCGGCGGGAATGTAGAGGTGGTCCGCATAGGCGCCGTTGGTATGGATTTCAGAGGCCAGAATGCCCGAGGAGGAATTGACGGGTCCCAGCACCCCGGCGGCAACGCCGTCTCCAAAAATCACGCAGGTGGCGCGGTCCTGGTAGTCCAGATACCGGGAAAGCAGTTCGGCTCCGATCACCAGAGCGTATTTGGACTTTCCTGTTTTGACAAACTGGTCCACCACCGTCAGCCCGAAAAGAAATCCTGAGCAGGCGGCCGCCAGGTCAAAAGCGCAGCAGGTGCCGGCTCCCAGATCCCGCTGGATGAGGGAAGCTGTGGCGGGCAAAGGCATGTCGGGAGAGATGGTTGAGCAGATGATGAGGTCCAGCTGTTCAGGCGTGATGCCGGCCATATCCAGCGCCTTTTTCGCTGCCTCGACCGACAGCGAGGAGGTGGTTTCATGAGGGCCAGCCTGGCGCCTTTCCTTGATGCCGGTACGCTCCGTGATCCATTTGTCGGAGGTATCGACCATCTTTTCGAGGTCGGAATTGGTGATCACCTTCTCAGGCAGGGCTGAACCCGTGCCCAGGAAACCCGTAGCAACCATGATGGCTCCTGATATGCCCTCTTAATTCTTGCTGAGCGAAGCGAGGGCCAGCTCGCGCTCAATTTTCTCGTTGACGTGGCCTTCTGAAAATTCCGCCGCCACGCGAACGGCGTTCTTGATGGCGTTTGCATTTGACCCGCCGTGGCAGATGATGCAAACCCCCTTGACGCCCAGCAGCGGAGCTCCTCCGTATTCGGAGTAATCCAGCCGCTTCTTCATCCGGCCGAAGGCCTTTCGCGAAAGCAGATAGCCGAGCTTTGATGAAAAAGTGCTCGACAGCGATTCCTTCAGCAGGCTCGTTACCGTATCGACGATTCCTTCGCTGATTTTCAGCGCGACGTTGCCGATGAATCCGTCAGCAATAATGACATCCACCCGGCCGTTGAAGAGGTCGCGGCCCTCGACGTTGCCGACAAAGTTCAGATTCAACTCGTTTAGACGCGCCAGAGCCTCGCGCGTTACTTCGTTGCCCTTGTGCGGTTCCGAACCGTTTGAGAGCAATCCCACCCGAGGCCTCTCAGCTCCAAAGATCACGCGGTAATAGATTTCACCCATCACCGCGAACTGTTCGAGGTGCAGGGGCTTGCAATCCACATTGGCGCCGACGTCCAGCAGGACGGAGGCCTTGCCGTTTTGCGACGAGGGAAAAACCTGGGCCAGCGCCGGCCGGTCCACGCCTTCCAGCGTGCCCAGCAGGATCTTGGCCGTGGTCATCACCGCGCCCGTATTCCCGGCGCTGATCAGCCCGTCCGCTTTACCGTCCCGGACCAGCCGGGCGGCCACGCGGATGGAGGAATCGCGCTTGCGGCGGAAGGCTTTGGCCGCTTCATCCTCCATGGTGACAGCCTCGGAGGCATGGACCACTTCAATCTTCAGGCCTTCCGCGCCACGCCGCGCCAGTTCCCGCTGCAGCACTTCCCGGGGGCCCACCAGAAGCACTTCCGCATATCCCGCCTTCGCTGCCTGAATCGCGCCTTCGATTTCAGGCACAGGAGCCGTGTCCGATCCCATTGCATCAACAGCAATCGCGCGCATGGTCTAAGAGCGCCCCCAGAGTGGTGATCTTTTTGAGTGTGGCCAGGCCGATGCCTGGACCATTGACCCAGGCCCCGTCAGGCCGCTTCACCCACCAGGATCACTTCCCGGCCGTTGTAGTGGCCGCAACGCGGGCATGCCTGGTGGGGCATCTTCGATTCATGACAGTTGGGGCACTCAGAAAGCGACCGCCGCTTCAGGTGGTCATGAGAACGCCGACGGTTGCGGCGCGCTCTTGAATGTCGTCTTTTCGGATTTGGCATCGTTCCGTTTCCTTCACATCAAGTTCCCTTGCCGTCCGGATTCGGCTGCAAGGTTGAATTTTTTGGGTGGGAGCCCGGCCAAGCCGCCTGGCGGCCCACACACCAACCCCTCCAGTTGAATGCGGCCAGTCACCTGACCTGGTTTTTCTTCAAGAGAGCGAAGGGTGAATCTTCGCGCTGCAAGGAACAACCGCATTCCTTGGCGTTGCGGTTCACTCCGCAAACCGGACAGAGGCCCCGGCAGTCAGGCCGGCAAAGGATCTTCATGGGGAGGGACAGGAAAATCTGTTCCCCCACCAAGTCGGCCAGATTCACACCGTCACCCGAAAAGAAGCCGACCGCGAGTTCGTCTTCTTCGACTTCTACTTCCTCTTCCCGGGCAATTTCTTCCATCGGCCGATAAGGCAGATCGAAATCAAGTTCTACCGGTAGCCTGGCCTGTTCCAGACACCGGTCGCAGGCGGCCTCCACAACTCCGGAAATGCGCCCGCGAACCCGAATTTCTTTCCCGGCCAGCTCGGCTTCGGCATTCACCACTAAAGGTCCTGCCTGCCGGAACTTAACCTCTTGAAAATCCAGAGCGCCGGGCAGGTAGGTCTTGGATACCGTTACCCGGTGAAGCTCCAGCTCCTGGAGGGTGATAAACACTTCGGCCTCACTCGTCCAAAACTACAATTATAGCCTGCAGGCCATGCGTGTCAAGAAACGCTGCCACAACAAGCACTTACTTTCAGCCTTCTAACCAGTCGGCAGAGAGCCGTCCGCGCCGCTTTCCAGAGGGGCCTCCCGCTGTGAGGTCGGCTTGCGTTCGCGCCATCCACCAGCTTCCCTCTTGAAATTATCGCCCGAGTTGAATACAGTCTCAACTCTTGGGTGAATAACATAAACAAAATTGCCAGTGTTGTGCGTGCGGAACTTCCGCGAACGAGCCTCGCCCGCTGGGCGTCGCTCTTCTTCAGCCTCTCCGTTCTCACCTATCTGTTTTCAATCGCCGTCACGCAGGCGTTCCTGGCCCTGGCGGGGCTTCTTTTCGCCGTGCACCTGCTTCGCCATCGTCCCCGCATCAGCTTTCCGCCCGTCAAGCTGCCCCTGCTGCTTTTCTGCCTTTTTACGGTGATCTCGGTCCTGTGGGCCAGCAACCCCGCCGCCGGCCTGTTTGCCGTGCGTAAGCTGGTCCTTTTCCTGATCATCCTGATGGCGGTGAACCTGATTGCGAGCAGCCGGCACCTGGGCTGGCTGTGGAAGGGGTTGTTTGTCGAGGCAGCCCTTGTCGGCCTGATTGCGACGGTGCAGTTTGCGAGGCAATATCGCATGGTCAGCGCGGAGCACCCGCACCACGTTTATGCCTACATGATCAACACGCGCATCACCGGGCTGATGGGTGACTGGATGAATTTCGGCGGCCAGCAGATGCTGGTCTTCATCCTTCTGGCGGCTTTCCTGCTGTTAGGGCTGAAGGCGGGACGGGCGTGGTGGGCGGTGGCGGCGGTTATCGCTTTCTCGATTGTTCTCAACCTGACCCGCGGGGTCTGGCTGGGATGCTTTTTTGCCATGGTTTATCTGCTGTGGCGATGGAAGCCCAAATGGGTTCTGGCGCTTCCCGTGCTTGCGGTGGTGATCTATCTTTTTGCGCCACGGATGGTCCATGAGCGTCTGTGGCTGGCGCTCCATCCCACGCGCGATCCGGCGCTTGCCATCCGATTTGAAATGTGGGAAGTGGGACTGAACATGGTGAAGGCCCATCCCTGGGTGGGCGTGGGCCCCAATAACATTCCCCAGGTGTATGACCTTTATCTTCCCAAAGGGCTCGCCCCCATCGCCGGCTATCACTACCACCTGCACGACAACTTCATCCAGTTTGCGGCGGAACGGGGACTTCCGTGCCTGGTGGCCTGGATGTGGCTGATGGCCGCGCTGCTCTGGGGGATGTGGAAAGTTCGCCGCCGGTGCCGCGCCGGCCGATGGATGGTGGACGGCGCCATCGCCGCATGGCTGGCGCTCATGGTGGAAGGCTTTTTTGAATTCAATTTCGGGACCTCACCCGTTCTGATGGTTTTTCTGTTTGTGGTCTCCACTCCTTTTGTGGTGGCAAAAATTGAAGCCGCGGCCGGCGGGAAACCGGCGGCCCGTTAATTTCGAGCGGGCAGCGTGAACCTGCGATTTTGAGGCCCGCGGTTTTTCTTCTCAACCTGGAAGTTTCATGACCTCCAAGCGCCAGATGTTCCGCAGTTCGATGGTGGTGGGGATTTTCTCCTCGCTCGGCAGCCTGACCGGCATCCTGGTGGAAATCAGCATTGCCGCCAACCTGGGACTCTCAAAAGCGTCGGATACCTTCTACGTGGCCTTCACGGTCCCTTACATCATTACCAACCTGATTTCCGCCACCGGCCAGTTTTCGCTGGTGCCCTTTTTCTCTTCACTCGAAGCGCAGCATCCGGAGGATGAAGTCTGGCGCGGCTTCAGTTACGTGGCCAACGTGGTTTTCCTCGGCCTCAGCACCCTGGCCCTGCTGGGCGCGCTGACCGCTCCCTGGCTCATTCGGGGCATCGCACCCGGATTCACCATGCAACAGGCGGAGCTTGCCGCGCACCTTGCCCGCTGGCTTTTCATCATCATCATCCCGGCAGGTGTGGCGGAAATCATGCGGTCGTTCCTGTTCAGCCGCCACCGCTTTGCTTTGCCCGCTTCGGCGAATTTCTTTCGCAACGCGGTGGTGGTGCTCAGCATCCTGTTCGGGTTCCGGCGCTTCCAATACTACAGCATTATCTTTGGGTATCTGGCGGGTTACCTGGTGCAGTTTGCAGTGCTGGGCGGGCAGCTTTTGATTTCATTTCCCGTCCGCTATTCCGTCAGCTTCAGAGGTTCGGGCGAAGCCTTCCGTAATCTGCATGGGGCGGGACTGGCCCAGATGGCGACTGCGCTCTCCTGGCAGGGAGTGGTGATCGTGGAGAGGATCATCGCCTCGTTCCTTCCGCCCGGCACGCTCACGGCGCTCGCTTACGGCATGAAGATCATGAGCACCATCGCCGAGGTGCTGGCCGGCAGCGCCGGGACGGCCGCCCTGCCCAGGCTCTCCATGGCGGCGGCCCGCAAGGCGGTTGCGGAGGTCCGCAGCGCGTTGCGCGACACGCTGGAAATCAGCCTGGCGCTGGTGGCGCCTTTCATGGTCTTCTGCCTGATGCTCAGCCACAACATCACCCGCCTGATTTTTGAGCGCGGCCGGTTTACGCACGAAGCCGCGTCACTGATGGCGATGGTCTTTTTCTACTACTGCCTGGGCCTGGTGCCCTACGCGGCCGTGCGCCTGATGAACTTCTACCTGTTTGCGTGCAACGAAGCCGCAGCTTTCTTCCGGCTGGCGGCTTTCCAGTATGCGCTGAACATCGGCTTTGACCTTTTCTATGTCGGGGTTCTCCACCTCGGCGCCAAAGGGATTCCGCTGGGCCTGCTGACCTCCGTTCTCCTGGCCTGCGGCCTCGCATGGCGCCGGGACCTTGGCAACATGCGCGAAGCGGTCGACCGGACACTCGGCCTGTTCGCGCTGAAAGTCGCGGCCGGATGCGGCCTGGCCGCGCTGGCCATCTGGGGATTGCATTCCTGGCTGGCGGCGCCGCAGACCGGGCCCGGCAACTTTATCTACCTGTGCATCACCTGCGGGGCGGGCAGCCTGGCCTACCTGCTGGTGCTGAGGGTCACAGGCATCCTGTCGCTTTCGCAGGTGAAGTTGCTTTTCGAGCGCCCGGCAGGATCATAATGGATGGGAGTTGCAGCGCGTGCTCCGGCAGTGGCGCATTCGCCCGGAATGATGAGGCATGAGTGCTTACCGCATTCTCGTTGTCACCAATCTCTGGCCCACGGAATCCGATCCGGGCTACGGCAGCTTTGTGCAGGCACAGATGGAATCGCTGCGTCCGCTGGGCGTGGAATTTGACACGCTGTTCATCGACGGCCGCGCCTCGCGCTGGAACTATCTGCGCGCGATCGGCCGCATGCGGAGCCTTTTGCGGCAGAAGCGCTATGACCTGGTCCATGCGCACTTCGGGCTTTCCGGCTGGGTGGCGCGCTGCCAGTTGCGCGTGCCCGTGGTAGTCTCCTTCATGGGCGACGATGTCCTGGGGCGGCCGCGGCGCGACGGCAGCATCACGCCCTACGGCAGGTTCCTGCAGGCTTCAAGTTTCCTGCTGGCGCGGATGGTTGCGGCCAGCATCGTGAAGAGCGGGCAGATGAAATCGAAGCTGCGGCTCACTTCATCTGAGGTCATTCCGAACGGCGTGGACCTCAACGCGTTCCAGCCCATCGAGCGCAACGAGGCGCGCCGGGCGCTGGGGCTTGATCCGGCAAAGAAGTATGTCCTTTTCCCCTACGGTCCCGCCGAGCAGCGCAAGCGTTATGACCTGATCCAGGCGGCGGTGGCTGAGGCGCAGGCCGATGATCCCGCTATCGAGATCCTTCTCGTGCGCGGCGTCCCGCGCCATCGCATGCCACTCTACATGAACGCCGCCGACGTGCTGGTGTTGGCGTCGATCTTTGAAGGCTCGCCGAACGCGGTGAAGGAGGCGATGGCCGTCAACCTGCCGGTGGTGGCCGTGGATGTGGGCGACGTGCGGGGAGTGATCGGCCGGACCGAAGGCTGCTTCATCGTGCCGCGTGAGGTGAAGCCCATGGCCGCGAAGATCCTCAAGGTCTGCCGGCGTGCCGAGCGCACCCGGGGCAGGGAAGCGATGGCGCGGCTGGCCATCGGGAAGGTGGCGGAGCGGGTGGTGGAAGTTTACGCGAAGGTGGCAGGCGGGCAAAATTCTTGAAGGGTGTAATTTTTACTCACTGTACGAAAATGGGACACTTTTTTGAGAAAGCGAAGTTTCAGGCGATTAATACATATTAAATGTATTATTATCAATAGCTTACATTTTTTGGAATTTCAGTGACGAAAATCCCATACGTCCCATTTTTGGCCTTTTGAAGTGAAAGTAGGCTCTTTTTAGAGCCTAGTCTTGGGCGGTCGGGGCCCATGTCGCCCCTGGAGCCCGCCCGGCCAGCTTGTCCCGCCTGTTCCGCCACCGTCAACCCCAGCCGCCGCACGGCACCGCCACGCCCCGGGACTTTCCACCATCCGGCTCCTGGCTTCTGTACTTCCGAAGGCCGCCGGCAGGGGGGCGCAAGCCGGCAAATTCGACCGAGTGGTAAAGGTGCCATCGGCATCGGCCAAAACCTGAAAAATGGCTCCATGCTTGTGGAATCAAAGCTTTGCGCGCACACTCAGGTGATGACCCTATACGGAATAGGGGATTTTAGTGCCTGTTTTACTGGACCTCTCCCATTGCGATCTGCGCTGCGCAGCGTATCTTCACATACATTGAGAGAAGGGAACAGGTTCTGCCGGGGGTTGCTCGCGGAGCTATCGGGTAGCGCCGGGGCCGGCATCATCTTCGTAAACTGATATCTTCCGGCGGAAATCAAGCCCTTCAAACCGAGGTACCTGCGGATCAATGGCGGGCCTCGACATACTGGGGAGGTGGACGATGGCAATACAGTCTCAGAAAGCGGGTGGGCCCATGCTTCCTCGCGGCGGCGCGGGAGCCTTGGCGGTGGAAAAGCCCAGGAGTCACGAGGAGTTGGGCCTGTGCCTGGCTCTGGTGGTCCTGCTGGGGTGGGCATTGTTTGTGGGCGTGCGCGCGGTGGACTGGTCAGCGGTGAGCCACACGGTCAGGTCTCTATTGGCTTTCATCTCCTAATGCAGGTTTTCCCCTTGACTCCCGGCTTCTGACTCCTGCACTTCCGGCGGCTGAATGCTGTTCGCCGACAGCTTCTTTTGAAGTATGAATTGTGAAGGATGAAGGATGGAAGCGTCGGAACGGCGTTGCCTCGACTCGGGTCTTTCCGCCCCCTGACTTCTGACTCCTGCCTCCTGAAAGCCGTTTATCAAGACGCTGTAACCCTCTCCAGGGGGAGCGGGTGGGCGCACAATCCCCGACCGGGTGAGGGGTCTTTTGTAGTTCTCTTGTAGCGGCGGGTTCACCCCGCCATTGGGTGGCAAATGTGGCGAGGTAAACTCGCCGCTACGCCGCCTTTCATCCTTCATCCTTCATACTTCTGCCCGTCCTTTACACTTCCTATTTCCTACTCCCCATTTCCCACTTCCTGCCTCCCGCACTTCCTACGCGCTTTGCGCTACCAACTCAGGTGATTGCCCCGGCGCCGACCGGGGATTTTTTCCTCTTATTAGTGAAATTATCCTATTGCATTCTGCGTGGCGGAGAGTATCATCATAACTATTAGCCGAAAAACAAAATGCTGCGTGGGTTGTGCCTGAGTCTGTCTGTGAGCGTGGGCGCTGGGGCCTTCTTCCCAAAGCAGCATCTGCCGGTGGAAATCGAGCCGTTCCTGTAGAGGAACCTTCCGGGCCTGCTCGGGATTTCACAAACGCAGTGGAGGTGGACGATGGCGATGGAGCCGGAGAGGTGGAACGATCTGGCGATTCCTGGGGTTCGCCCCGGAGGCCCGGTCAGGGCAAAGCCAAAGAGTCATCACCAGGATATGTACCTGTGCGTGGCTCTGGTCGTCCTGGTTGCGTGGGCCGTGTTGTCTGTCATTTTCTAATTCTAATCACGCAGGTTTTCCGAAGATCCAGAGGGCAGTCGGCGGAAAGCAGTAGGCTGAATGCCGATCGCTGTCGGCCCGTTACGAAGCCCCCGAAGCGGGGCAAAAGATTCCAGTCGAGTGTGTCGTCATTCCCATTACGTATCATGAAGCCGTCTTGGAGTGCGGCAGCGGAGCTGCCGCCATGGAACAAAGAAAAGGCGGCAGGTAGCCCTGCCGCACTCCAAGGCTGCCGCCTTCTTCGATTACGAGGCGATAAGAAACCTTTTTGATTCCAATGAGGGACCGAAGGCTATATTATTCCAACGTCATAGGGAATCTTTTTTGAGTATAAGGTGGTAGCTGGCGCTACAGTAGTCCAGGCCAAGGCGGCAGCTCTGCTGCCGCACTCCAAGGCTACCGCACTCCAAGGCGCTGGCGCGCTCCGGGATGATGGAACTATGGCGGACTGGCCGCACAGTCCGATGCACCGGTTGACCGAAGCCGGGGCTTACATGGTGACCTGCGGCACCTATTTGAAGCTCAACCACTTCCAGGGTGCGGAGCGCCTGAGCTTCCTGTGTGACGCGCTCCTGCGGCTGGCCGCGGAGCATGGATGGAACCTGCAAGCCTGGGCCGTCTTTTCAAACCACTATCACTTTGTGGGCCTGACTTCGCCTCAGTCGAGACCCCTGCCTCAGTTGATTAAAAAGCTCCACGCAGAAACCGCAATAGCCGCCAATCGATGGGATGGCGCGCCTGCACGGAAAGTATGGTTTCAATATTGGGAGACGGAACTGACTTATGAGCGGTCATTCTTCGCGCGGCTGAGTTACGTCCATCGCAATGCCGTTCACCACGGGCTGGTCCGCGAGCCGTCGCTTTATCCGTGGTGCTCGGCAGGCTGGTTCCAGCGGCGAAGCTCGACCGCTTTCTTCAAGACAATTATGCGATTCGGAATTGGGCGGCTGAAACTTCCGGACGACTTCGCCGTAACCTGGTCGCCCGGTGAATAACCTTGGAGTGCGGCAGGGTTACCTGCCGCCTTTTGTTTTTTCAGAGTGGGAGCTGCCGCCATGGAACAAAGAAAAGGCGGCAGGTAACCCTGCCGCACTCCAAGGGAGCTGCCGCTCCCGCAGTCCATGGTTCCAAGGCGGCAGGTAGGCCTGCCGCACTCCAAGGGAGCTGCCGCTCCCGCAGTCCATGATTCCAAGGCGGCAGGTAGGCCTGCCGCACTCCAAGGGAGCTGCCGCTCTCGCAGTCCATGATTCCAAGGCGGCAGGTAACCCTGCCGCACTTTAAGGCTGCCCTTCCACATTGCAGATTCAAAATTCAGGAACGTTGAAAACTGCGCGCTGAAAGCCACACGCCTGTGCGCTGCGCCTACTGGACGGTCAACTGCAGGGTGGTCTGGTGCTGCAGGCTGCCGGATGTGCCGGTGACGGCCAGCGTGTAGGTGCCTTTGGGTGTACCGGGATTCGTGACAGTGCCTCCGCCACCGCCTCCACCGCCGCCGCAGCTCACGGCAAGGGCGGCCAGCAGGACCGCTCCGGCCAGCAGGGAAACGCGCCGTCGGCGCTGATTGAAAGCCAAGGCGAGCATGCCCGCCATCATCAGCAAGGCAATCCACCAATAGTTGATTGCAGAACCTCCCGGCAAGAGTGGAGTTCCTGTTGGCCCAGGCGGCACAAGCGAGGGCGCAGTCGTCGTGACCGTTACCTTCACGTTTTGCGCATTTGTTCCGTCCAGTGTCACGGAACTCGGCGAAACCGCGCAGGTTGAACGCGACGGCGCGCCCGTACAGGCGAACGTGACCGTTTGGTTAAAGCCGCCAGACGGCGCGACTGCCACTTGATAGCTCGCCGTCCCGCCCGGCGTTATGCTCGCGCTGCCCGATCCCACGACGGAGAGCGAAAAGTCGGGGGTGCTGCCCGATCCGGTGAGGCTAATAGTTTGCCGGAAGCCCACTGCGCTGTCAGCAATGTCCATGTCCATAGCCATCCCGCCCACCCATGCAGGTGTAAAACTGAACGTAATCGTGCAGTTTGCCCCAGCAGGAAGGGTCAGGGGCGAGAAGGGGCAGTTGTTCGTCTGGGTCAGGCTGCCGTTACCGTCTCCGTAAAAGTTGAAGTCGTTGTTGTTGCTGTTACCGAGGATATACAGGGGCAGGTCACCGGAGTTGGTCAGGGTGACGGTCTGTGTGGCCGTCTGCGCGATCTGCACGGTGCCGAAGTTCACGTTGGTTGAGGAAAGCGTGACGGCACCGCTGTAAGCCTTGCCACCCACGAATCCCATCGCTGTGCCGCTGATCGCGTTGTCGGTCACCTCCAAGCCAGGAGACGCGCCGTACTGACCCCATGTCGTGGGCGCAAACCTGAATGTAGCTGTGCAACTGCCCCCGGGGGGAATGGTTAAGGGGGACAACGGGCAGTCATTTGACTCCGTGAAGGGCGCTCCGAGGACGCTAGAGATGTTAGTGATTTCAAGGCCTGCTGTCCCTGTATTCTCGAGCGCGGTGGACAGAGTCGCGGCAGTGCCTACCTTCTGGTAGCCAAAGTCGAGAGACTCCGGCGAAAATGTAAGCACCGGCGCGATGCCGGCGCCGGTCACGGCGATGGCTTGAGGGCTGTCGGTGGCGCTGTCGGTAACCCAGATCTGCTCGGCGAACTGCCCCATCGCCCTCGGGGAGAACGTCACGCTGAACTGGCAGGCTGCGCCTGCGGCGAGGGTATTGGGTGAAAGCGGGCAATTGCCGATAGCGACCGAGAAGTCGTTCGCACTGGCGAATCCGGTGATGTAGAGCGCCGCACTGCTACTATTCGCCAACGTCACGGTCTTCGCCGTGCTCGTTGTACCCACAAGCTGATTGCCGAAAGAAAGGCTCGTCGGTGACAGGCTGACGGCGCCACTGAAGCCCTTGCCTTTCAGGTTGACGGTTTGCGGGCTTCCGCTGGCGGCATTATCCGTAACGGTGACGCTGCCCGTAAGAGGCCCGAAAGTCGTGGGCGCGAAGGTCACGCTGATGGTGCAGTTTGCGCCGGCCGCCAGGCTCGTGCCGCAGGTATTCGTTTCGGCAAAACCGCTGCTGGCCGCGATGTTGCTGATGCTGAGCGCCGTGCTGCTGTTGTTGGTCAGCGTGACGGTCTGGGCGGCGCTGGTTGTTCCCACCTGCTGCGGCGGGAAATCCAGCGTGGGGGTTGAAAATACGGCGGTGGGCCCTACGGGCGTTGGCAACTGGATATCCCACGCACTGCGGCCGTAGGAAGCGGCGCGGAGAATACGCGCGGCGTGGTGCAGCCTGAGACTCATGATGACGACGGCCGGCAGTCCAGTGCCGAGCGGCGCTCAGGTGCTGCCGCCGTTGGTGGTTGCGAACACGCCGACATCCGTGCCGATGTAGAGCGTGTTGGGCATGTCCGGGTCAACGACAATGTCGTTCACGGGAACGTTGGGCAAATTGTGGCTGATGTCGACCCAGACGGAACCGGCGGTTGCGGTTCCGAACACGTGGCCCAGATTGTCGCCATACCCCGAGTATCCCGAGAATGCGGCAAAGGCCTTTTGGGGGTTCGTTGGGTTCACTGCAAGCGCTGTGATCGACCGGTCCGGGATACCGCTTGTAATATAGTTGCAGCAAATGCCTGAGCCGGCATTCGAGGTCATCCAGAGCCTGCCGTCTCCAGTGCCAACGTAAACCGTGTTGGAATCGCTGGGCGCCACAGCGATGGCGGAAATTGTAGACAGAACTCCCTGGATAACGAATGTCAGGTCGTTGGAAATCGCCTTCCAGTCGGCCGCGCCGTCGGTGGTCTGATAAAGGCGGTCGGTGCCGAAGTAAAGCGTGCTCGGGTTGGAGGGGTCCATGGTGAGTGGCGGAATGAAGGCTCCGTTGTCGGTGCCGTCGATGCCGTTATCGGCCGCCGCCGCGGTTGGAGGATTGGCGGTCAGCTTGTACAGGAAGTCCCCGGTGTTGGGGGGAACGTACTGGCAAGTGAGGTAGAGCGTATTCAGGTCGCTGTAATTGAAAGCCGTCTGGCCGCCGTCGCCGCAGCCGACGAAACCCCAGGTGAGACTGCCACTGTATTCCTGGATGCCGTTGTCCTGCGATCCGGCAAAGGCTTCATTGGGATCTACAGGGCTCATGGACATGCCGGGGTAGAACTGGGTGAGGGCCAGAGATTGGTTCAGGTTGCTCCAGGTTCCTATGCCTGTTGAGCTGAGCGAGGTGCTCCAGACGCCGCCGTCGTTGCCGGCAAACATTTTGCTGCCGTCCTTGGAAAAGGCAATGGCGTGCATATCCGGATGGATAGCATTGCCGCTGGTGTCGGCGGTGATGTCCTGCCAGGTGGCGCCACCGTCGAGCGAGAGATAGAGCGTGCCCCCGGCCGTGGTGGCGGATTCCGAACCTCCCAGCAGAACGATGTTCGGGTTGTTGGGCGCTACGGCGACCACATTGTCAAAGTAGCACTGGGCCGTGGCCGGATCGGGGCTGCAATACTGGGGCGCGCTGGCAAGTTGTGTCCAGGAGCCACCGCCGTTGGTGGTTTTATAAACGCCCAGGAGTGACGTGCTTCCGCTGGCCGCGCTGGCTGCGCCGGCGTAAAGCGTTGTGGGGCTGGAGGCCGCAATCGCCAGGCTGGTGCGGGCCACGCTGGAGCCCGGAAAGGCCGTCGTGCCGGAACCGTTGGCCAGCGTCCAGGTAAGGCCGGCGTTGGTGGATTTCCAGATGCCGTCGTTTGTGACGGTGGATGATGCGCCCACCGCTGCATAAACATTGTTGCCGTTGGTGGGATCGAATACCAGGCCCGTGATCAGGTCAGGCGCCTGCGGCGTGCCCAGCACTTCGGTCCAGCTTGCCCCGCCGTTGGTGGAGCGATATAAACCCGTACCGATGCTGCACTGGAACCCGGCGCCTGCCAGCAGCACCTGGCTGTTGCCGGGATCAACGGCAATGGAGCCAATATAGGCGCCGCCACAGTAGGGTGACTGGGAATCGAAGGGGCCGACGAAGGGGCCGGTGAGTTGCGTCCAGGTTGAGCCGCCGTCGGTTGATTTCAGTACGCCCGCCCCGGCGTAATTGTAGAGGGAATAATTCTCTTCGCCGGTGCCTGCGTAAATCGTCTGCGGATTTTTCGGGTCAATAGCAAGGGAGCCGATGGCCAGCGAGGGCTGATTGTCTGAGAGCGGGGTCCATGTTGTGCCGCCGTCGGTGGTTTTCCACACGCCCCCTTCCGCTCCGCCCAGGTAAATAATATTGGAATTCGTGGGATCGACAGCCAGGGCGTTGGCCCGGCCGGAGGTGATGTACGAAGTCGGTGGGTAGGCAGTCGGCTGGGGTCCGATGAGCGTCCACGAGGTCGACGAAAGCGCGGTTGCGAAAGTTGCGCTGGCGGACGGTGAAGTGGCGGAGGTTGTGGTTTGCTGCTTCTGCTGTTGGCTTCGCTGGGCCGCCTGCATCTTGCGAAGTTGCTGGTACGCCTTGAGCCGCGCGCCCGCCGGGATGCGTTTGTGCGGATAAGCGCGCTGCTGGTAGAACCACTCCTGCCGCCGGCGAATGACCTTTGCGGACTCAACCTGCCGAGGCAGTGGGCGCTGTTGAGCAATTAATGTGGCCGGCGCGAGGCATGCGGCCAGCGCGATGATGACAGACAGGATTCGCCCGGCTGATGACGGATGAATGAAAGACGACTGCAAAAAAGAGGATAATGCATCCTCTATGGTGCGCATGACGGCAGGCCCTCCCATGAAGCTGCGACTGCCCGTGGCTCGGTGCGGTCGATCTGTGGTTGCGCGGGCCTTTCTTGGGGAAATCTTATCCCACATCCTGGCCCGTGGGTCAAGCGGAAATCCAACAGCGCAGGGAGAAGCAAGAAGTCAGCAGGCAGAAGGCTGAAGGCCGCACGCTGAGGGCTGACGGCTGACAGCTGAAGGCTGACATTTGAACGCCAACCGCCCCGCCGATTTGCGTTTCTGGGTTAAACTGCCTTCCTGATGCCTGCTCGCGAGAATCTTTTCGGCGCCGCGCGGCGCCTGCACGCTTATCTGCTCAATCGTCATTACCACGGCGGAGTGCTGCGCGGGCCGGACGCCGGCGTTCGCTTCAACCTGCGGGCGTGGCGTTTCCTGAAGAGCGCGTTGGATTTTGTGCCCTGGGGTGACGATTACGTTTTTATCCAGGCGCAGGGTTACTGGATTCTCGCCAACTGGATGCTGTTTGAGGCCACGGGCGAGGCGCGCTGGCGCGACATCGCTCTGGAGAGCACGGACACCACGCTGAGCCTGCAGCGCGCCGACGGCGCCTGGGCCTATCCGCTGCCGGAGCGCAAACACCTGATCGCCACGGTGGAAGGCAACTGGGGCGCCATCGGATTGCTGGCCTCCTGGGCGCGCGAGCCGGAGCCGCGATTCCTGCAGGGCGCCGTGCGCTGGTACGATTACCTGGCGGGCCGCATCGGCTTCCAGCCGCACGAGGCCGGCAAGGCCATCAACTATTTCGACAAGCCGCGCGGCAAGGTGCCCAACAATTCCGTGGAGGCGGCCTGGGTTTTTGCCCGGCTGTGGCGGGCCACGGGCGATGAGCGTTATCTTGAACACGTGGACGGCATGGCGGACTTTGTGAAGAGCGTGCAGCTTGCCACGGGCGAACTGCCCTACGTGGTGGAGAGCCCTTATGAGCGCCGCCGCGAGCATTACCTGTGCTACCAGTACAACGCTTTCCAGTTTCTCAAGCTGGCGTGGCTGGAACGCCTGAGGCCAAGTGAATCGGTAGCGGCCGTTCTGCCCGGCCTGGCAAAGTTTCTGGCCACGGGCGTCACGGCTTCCGGCGCCTGCGCTGAAGATTGTTCGAGCCGCCGGGTGGAAGTGGACTATTACACGGCGGCGCTGGCGGCCGCGCTGGAAGAAGCGGCGCGGCTTAAACTGCTTGACGCCAGCCTCGCCAGCCACGCTTACGAACGCGTGGCCGTCCGGCAGAACGGCGACGGCGGCTTTGTCTATTCGAAGGGCGATTACGGATTTTTGAGCGACAGCCGATCCTACCCGCGGCCCATGGCGATGACGCTGTTCCACTTGCTGTACGGCGCGGGAGCAGGAGACGGCTTTGCGAAGGCGTGAGCAGACTTGAGCGATCGTGGCGCCGCACACATCGCAAAAAGCGACGACGTATGCGCCACCTTAGACCGAACTATTCATGGAGCAGCGGATGTTGCCGCGAAAGGGCACGGATTTATCCGTGCCACAGAGTCAGGGCGAAGGAGTCGGCTTTAGCCGCTGAAAGTTCTGGCGCCATGACCGTTTCGTTCAGGGGCTGAAGAGTCTGCGTGAGAACCTCCGGTTGACACGTAGTAGATAATGCGATCAGGAGGGTGCGGATGAAATTTCAAACCTATAGTCCTGATCAAGCGGAATTGTTGCCGCCCAGGGTGCGG
>Ga0307373_10002677_pt1 | contig 31870 bp, 25 predicted proteins | sample OX2MG_FD_202534 | JGI IMG/M metagenome (GOLD analysis project Ga0307373, IMG submission 202534) | Soil microbial communities from Risofladan, Vaasa, Finland - OX-2 | ecosystem: Environmental > Terrestrial > Soil > Coastal area > Acid sulfate soil | place: Finland: Risofladan, Vaasa | collected...
GACCTCAGCACGGGCCGCCCGGAACAGGTCAGCGACCAGGCCCGGCTCTATCAGGTGAGCGTTTCCAGCGCCGGGCTGGACGGAGTGGTCGCAGAGGTAAAGCCGGTGGTGATCTTCCACCTAGCGGCCCAGATCGACGTGCGCAGCTCGGTCACGGATCCCCTCCACGACGCCGAGGTCAACGTCATGGGAACGGTCAGACTGCTCCAGGCCGCTTCTCAGGCCAAGGTTTCGCGCGTCGTCTTTGTCTCCTCGGGCGGTGCCGTCTACGGGGATACCGCGGTCGTCCCGACCCCGGAGTCGCATCCGCTTCGCCCGGCATCCCCCTATGGCGCGGCCAAGGCGGCCGGTGAGATGTACCTGAGCGCCTTCGCCGCGGCTTTCGGAATCGAGGTGGCGATCCTCCGTCCGGGCAACGTCTACGGCCCTCGCCAGGACCCCCATGGGGAGGCGGGCGTGATTGCGATCTTCACCAGCCAGCTGCTCGCCGGACAGCCGCTGGTGATCAATGGAGATGGCGAGCAGACCCGGGACTACGTATATGTCGAGGACGTGGTGAAGGCGGCCATCCAGCTCCTCCGGGGGCCACTGGGGGCCTACAACATCGGCACCGGCCACGAGACCAGCGTCTCCCAGACGGCGGCGGAGCTGGCCCGGGTCGTCTCCGAGTTGCGGCCCGGGCGTGAGCCCTCACCAACTCCGCTTCATGGACCGGCTCGAGCGGGGGAGCAACGCCGCAGCTGCCTCGACTGTCAGCTGGCGGAGAAGCAGCTCGGCTGGACCGCCCGAGTCTCCCTCCGCGAGGGACTGCGGCGGACAGTCGCCCACTTCCAGGAGCGCTAGCTACTCCCCTACTCCGCGATGCCGCGGGGCAGCGGCCAAGCCTCGCCAGGGAGACAGGCCCGGCGCCGGAGCGAACGGACCTGTAAAACCGGCTCGCTACCCCAGTACGTTGGGCTGATCGATCACCCAAAGCCAACTTCCATCGGACTGCCGGCGGGCGATTTCGGAAGTCGCCGTCGCAACCGCGGTGGGACGACCATCGGGGCCAGCTAATGTGGCCACAAAGCGGGTGGAGGTGAGTGCTAGATCACCGCAGATAAGCGCCGGCATCACCTCGCCGCTGAACGTCGGCCGCGGGCGTAGGAGCTGTTCATACGCCTGCCGGATGGTCGCAGTCCCGCGTGTCACCTGCCCCGGAGGAAACGCCAGGGCGGCATCTTTCTCATACAGGACGAGCACGCCCTCAACATCGCCCGCGTTAGCTCGTTCCAGAAACCGCGCTCCGAGTTCCTCGGGGCTCCTCGCTGGCTGGAGGCTCACTCGGCAGGCAGTTTACTCCCTCAAATTTCCGGCCCGACGCGCACCGGCTCCCTCGGACGTTACCGCCCAGGCGCCCCTCGCCCCGAGCGTACCAAATTTCTGGGCCTGAACTCCGGGAAGAAGATTTGTGCGGTCAACGAACCGTCGCCGGCCAGCCCACCGGGATCAGGGAGTCGGGTCGAGGCTACTTGTAGCGGAAGGTGATCCGACCCCGGGTCAGGTCATACGGACTGAGCTCGACTTTGACCTTGTCTCCGATCAGGGTCCGGATGTAGTGCTTGCGCATCTTGCCGGAGATGTAGGCGAGCACGGTCTGCCCGGTCTGCAGCTCGACTCTGAACTGGGCGTTGGGCAGGGGCTCGACCACCGTTCCCTCGATCTCGATGGTCTCCTCCTTGCGCTCCTCAACTGGAGTGACCCGGGAGACCCGGGGCCGGGAGGGGCCGCGCCGGGCTCGGCCGCCCATCGAGCGCCTTGCCAAATTCGACCTCCCGACTGAACACTGGTGGGGAGCGGCCCGATCGGCCACTCCCAGGGGTCTCGATTGTAGCCGGTGCCGCCGCTCAGCCCCTCGGCGGTCGCGGCACCAGGCCGCCTCCCCCCCCGTGGCGGGGCCCGATCACGTGGACCAGCCGTCCGGCCCCCTCCAGCTCGCATTCGAGTCGGTCCCCAGGCTCCAGGAGCCTGCCCGTCTCCTGGCCACTACCACCCCCGACCGTGCCGCTGGCGATGACCTCGCCGGCCTCGAGGGGCTCCGCCCCCGATCCGTAGGAGACCATCTCGGCGAACGACCAGCGGGCATCCCCGAGGCTGGCTCGGGCGACCCGCTCGCCGTTGAGGAAGGCTCCCACCTCGAGCTGGGCCGGGTCCCCCAGCTCGTCGGAGGTGACCAGGTAGGGACCCAGGCCGGACGCGAAGTCCTTGGACTTGGCCGGCCCCAGCCGGACTCGCATCTCGTCAGCCTGAATGTCACGCGCCGAGAAGTCACAGAACACCGCATACCCGGCGATGGCCTCGGCGGCTTCCTGGACGGTCAGATCCTGACCCCCGGAAAGGAGGATGCAGGCCACCTCGAGTTCGTAGTCGAGCGCGTCCGTGTAGGCGGGCCAGGGCACCTCCGCCCCCGGGGCCAGGAGGGTCGCCGGGTTGCCCTTGTAATACACCGGGCGGCGGTACCAGGGCTCCGGGATGGGCTCCCCGCGGCGCCGCGCCCCAGCCGCCACGTGTTCCTCGAAGGCGTAGAAGTCGCGAAGCAGCGGCGGCCGCAGCAAAGGCAGCGGCACCACGTCCTCCGGTCGGTAGCGCAAGCGGCTCCCCGACGGGCCTAGCTCGCCCGGCGCCAGCTCCCCAGCCAGTACGACCGCTTCTCGGGCCATCTCCAGTCCCCGCCGCCCTCCCCGGAGCAGCCGGCAGAGATCGGGCGGGAAGGTCGCCAGCGCCCAGCTGACCGGGTCACCCGCCCCCTGGCGGGCCCACCAGAGCTCGCCGGCGGTGGTCACGTCCAGCAGCCAGGCATCACCGGGCTCAGGGTCGGCGAGCTCGGCCACCACCCGGGGAATCAGCCCCAGCGATCCACCTACCCCGACCGTGCTGAGCCGCAAGCCAGCCCCTCAGTCGTCGTCGATCTGGGGCATCCAGGACTCGGCGTAGTCGACGATCTCGGACTGTTCGGCCCCGGCGAGCGGGTGCAGGGGATGGACGGCGTCGATCATGACCGCCACCTCGTCGTGGTGGGTCTTGGTCTGCTGCCGATCCCGCTCAACCGCTTTGGGCTGGGGTCCGTGGTGGATGCCCTGAGGGTGCCAGGTCATCATCCCGGCGTCGATCCCGCTCCGGCTCATGAACTGGCCGGCATGGTAGAAGAGCACCTCGTCGTAGTCGATATTGCGGTGATAGAAGGGAAGTCGGACCGCCCCCTCGTCGTCGATGCCCTCGATCCGCCGCGGAGTGAAGGTGCAGAGCACGAAGCCGGGGGTCCGCAGGGTGGTGTGCACCGAGGGGGGCAGGTGATACCGACCAGACGTGACCGGCCGCAGATCCCGGACGTTGAGCGCGAAGGCGCTCAGGTCGCCCTTCCAGCCCACCGTGTCAATCGGATCGAACGGGTAGAAGACCCGGGTCCACTGGCCCTCCCTCTCGATCACCAGCTCCCACTCGCCGGCGGCGTTGGGCGGCCCAGGCGGGAAAGGGATCTCCGGCAACCGCAAGACCGCCCGGTCGTAGGGCGAATGCTGGCCCATCCGGTCGCCCGGGGGCAGCTCGGGCATGTCGCTGGAGGTGATCACCAGCAGGAAGCTCTCCTCCCCCTCGGGGAAGATGCGGTGCGTGGTGCCGCGGGGAAGTACCAGGTAGTCGCCCTGCTCGTAGGTCAGCCGACCGAAGTCGGTGGCCATCTCCCCGCTGCCCCGGTGCACGAAGTAGATCAGGTCCGCGTCCGCGTTGCGGTAGGCGTACGGCATCGCCGCCGTGCGCCGGGAGAGCTTGATCCGCAGGTCCTGATTGCCGAGTACCGGCGTGAGCGCGCCCCTCGGGTCCTCAGCGTCGGCAGCCACGACCCGGCGCAGGTCGTAGGCACGGGGACGGAGCGGTCCCTCGATCCGGAGCCACTCCGTGGGAGCGTGGGCGTGATAAAGGTGGGAGGCGGGTCCGAAGAAGCCCTGCCGACCGAACTCCTCCTCGTAGGTGCCCTCTGGCAGGTCACAGTGGGCCTGGCGGCTGTACCGCCCTCGGGACTGAGGGAACATCGGCGTCAACCTCCGGAAAAGTCAATCACGGTCTTGATGTCGTCGGGACGGCGAGTGAAGGCGTCCGCGTACTGGTCCACCCTAACTCTCCGGGTCACGATTTGATCCACCACGCCGGGCCATTTGCGGGCCGCCGCAGCCAGCATCCGGGCGGCTGCCTCGAAGTGGCGCCGGTTGGCGTTGACGGTCCCGAAGACCAGCTTGTTGCCCAACACCATGTCCAGGTTGAGCGAGTCCGCGTCGACGGTGACCGTGCGCATGCCGGCGGTCACGGAGCTGAGGCAGCAGACGCCGTTGGCGCCGGTGGCCGCGATCGCCTCCATCGCCACCGTCGAGGAACCGGTCGCCTCGAAGATGAGGTCGATGTGCCCCAGTTCCTTGGCAAGCCCACTGACCGGATGTTGGTCGGCATCGAGCAGAGTCGCCCCCACCGCCTGGGCAACCTTGAAGGCGGGCGAATGGGGGTCCGCCTTGGCGACCAGGCTGACCTCCAGGTCGCGGAGCCGAAGGAAGATCGCCGCCAGCAAGCCGACTGCCCCGGCACCGCAGACCAGTGCCTGGCGAGGATCCCAGGGCATCCGTCCCCGCTGGATGGTGAAGGCCTGGATCAGCCCCTTCTCGACGATGCTGCTGGGCTCCATCAACACTCCCACCTTGGCCAGAGTCGGGGGGAGTGGAATCAGGTAATCGCTGGACTCCACGTAGCGCTCGGCCATGTAGCCGTCGCGACCCTTGATCCCCCGCTCGGTGTAGTTTCCAGTCAGGCAGTCGTCGCTCTGGCCGGCGGCGCAGGGTGGGCAGCGCTCGGGGCACGGTCGGCGGACAGTGGCCACCACCAGCTGGCCCTTAGCCAGGGCGGCCCCGTCCGGTGCGGCGGCGACCCGACCCAGGTTCTCGTGGCCAAGGACCAAGCTATCTCTTCCGGCGGGAGCCGCCCCGTACCCATCGTTGGCGATCTCGAGGTCGGTACCGCAGACCCCCACCTCGACGACCTCGACCTCGACGGCAGTAGCCGGCTTGCCGTCCGCACCGGTGACCATGCCGGTGCCAGAAGGTTCAGCAATCGTTCCCAGCCGAACGCTGCCTGCGGTGCCGGGGGTGGTGATGATCGCCTTCACGGGCTGCCTCCAGATCGCGGCCGCAGATCACCGGAAGACTAGCGCTATTGGTCTGGGAGCAGGGTGATCCCGCGCAGGTTCAGCGGCCTCCGGATGACGAAGAAGACGGCCGTCCCTACCAGGGTGACCAGCAGGCGATCGAAGGCCCGATTCAGGATCGCGATCGCCGCGGCCACCGGCGTCGCCACCCCGAAGGCGACCAGAAGGAAGGTCATAGAGCCCTCGTAGGCACCGATCCCGCCCGGCAGGAGGCTGATTCCGCCGGCCAGGTGGGCGACGGCGTACACGAAGGCCACCTGGTACACCCCCAGGTTCACCCCCACGCTGCGGACGGTGAAGTAGAACATCGCGATCGCGATCAGGGCCGCCACCGGTCCCAGCAGGGCCGGTCCCAGGGTGGCCGGACGGCGGGCGATGAAGATCACGTCCCGGTGGAGTGACATCAGGTCGGCTGAGTAGCGTCGGATGAAGGGGACCCGCACCGCGAAGCGCATCACGAAGGTGAACGCCCTGGGCCAGAGCAGGATGGTCGAGATGCTGAGTATCCCCAGCAGGGCGACCACCACCGCCGCCTGGGCGCCGGGAAACTGACCGGCCCCGGGCACGGCGGCGGCGATCAGGCCGATCGGGTATAGCAGCTCCTGAACGACCACCGTGGCCGAGACCTCCCCCAGGTTGACCTTGGCGTGCTGGCGGAGAATGAAGGCCCGGCTGAGCTCTCCCAGGGGCAGGATCGCGGTCGGCTGCCCGGCAAGGTAAATGAGGATGGTCTCCACCGCCCCGTGGTCAAGCTTGAGCGGCTTCAGGAACAGGTGCCACTGGTATCCCTTGAGGAGGTAGTAGGCCAGTGAAAGGGCCAGCACGATCGGCAGGTAGCCGAGATGGAACCGGCTCAGCGCGCCCCCCAGCTCCCCGGGGTGAACGTACTCGACAAGCAGGCCCAGGATGGCCAGGCTGATCAGCGCCGGAAGTAGCCTCCGCAAGCTGGGAAAGCGCCGGGGATCGGCTGTGACTTTCATCATTCCAAATAGGAGAATACCGTTCGGGCGGCGTTTGGACCTCGTACGGACCGGAGCCCGGGGTGCGCGGCAGCTACGGGGCCGCTATAATCCGGGCACTTTGGCCGGGTCCAGCCTCGCGCGTCCTTAGAATACCCCAGTAAATGGCGCCCCTCCTCGAGGTCACCAATCTCAAAACCTACATCCGGCAGCGGAAGAGCGAGGTCCGCGCCGTTGACGGGGTCACCTTCTACATCGAGGCCGGTGAAACCCTGGGGCTGGTGGGCGAGTCCGGGTGCGGCAAGACCATGACCGGCATGTCGCTGATGGGTCTCCTGCCCACCGGAGGGTACATAGCCGGGGGCAGCGTTCGGCTCGGCGAGCGCGAACTGGTGGGTCTCAGCGAGAAGGAGATGCGCCGCGTCCGGGGCAACGACGTGGCCATGATCTTTCAGGACCCGATGACCTCCCTCAACCCCACCATGCAGATCGGCGTCCAGATCGCCGAGTCGGTGCGGATCCATCGCCACGCCAGCAAGGCCGAGGGGTTGAAGCGCGCCGAGGAGGTCCTCGGCTTGGTCGGCATGCCCCGACCCAAAGAGCGGCTCAAGGACTATCCCCACCAGCTCTCGGGCGGACTCCGGCAGCGGGTGATGATCGCCATGGCGCTCTCCTGTGATCCCAAGCTGCTGATCGCTGACGAGCCCACGACCGCCCTCGACGTGACCATCCAACTTCAGATCCTGGAACTGCTCTACGAGCTCAAGCAGCGTTTGGGAATGGCCGTCTTGCTGATCACCCACGACATGGGCGTGATCGCGGGCCGGGCCGACCGGGTCAACGTCATGTACGCCGGCAAGATCGTCGAGGCGGCGCCGACGGCTGATCTGTTCGAGTCGATGCGCCATCCCTACACAGAGGCCCTTCTGGCATCGATCCCGCGGCTGGACCAGGACTCGCGAGCGGTCCTGTACAGCATTCCCGGCCTTCCCCCGGACCTCTCCAATCCTCCGACCTGGTGCCGCTTCCAGCCCCGCTGCCGGTACGCCACGGCGCGCTGTCGAGAAGAGGAACCGGAGCTGAGCGGCGAGACCGTGGAACATACGTACGCCTGCTTCAACCCGGTCGGGAAGACGGGAGCGCACCGGGTGGCGGTGGCGGGGTGAACGTTACTTCCCGAGCGGGTACCGATTTCTAACAGGGATGCCGTGACCACCTCCAGCGTCAGCGCGACCAGCCCCGAGGCTTCCGCCGGGAGCGAGGCGTTCCTGGAGGTGCGCCACCTAGTCAAGGAGTTCCCTGTCACCGCCGGGGCGGTCATGCAGCGCCGGATCGGCTCCGTCAAGGCAGTCTCAGACGTCTCCTTCTCCGTCGCCAAGGGCGAGACCTTCGGGCTGGTGGGCGAATCCGGCTGTGGCAAGACCACCATCGGAAGGCTGATCGTCGGGCTCGAGAAGCCCACCTCCGGGGAGATCTGGTTCGAGGGCCGGGCGATCTCCCAGCTCAAGGGGTCGGCCTACCGCCGTCAGCGCCGCGACCTGCAGCTGATGTTCCAGGACCCCTACGCCTCGCTGGATCCCCGGATGCGGGTGGGAACGATCATCCGGGAGCCGCTCACCGTGCAGAAGATCGGCACCCGCGAGGAGCAGGGCGCCCGGGTCCGCCAGCTGCTCCGCGAGGTGGGCCTCAGCCCCAAGTCGGTGGACCTTTACCCGCACGAGTTCTCGGGTGGCCAGCGTCAGCGCATTGGGCTGGCCCGGGCCCTGACCCTGAACCCCAAGCTGATCGTCGCCGACGAACCGGTCTCGGCGCTGGACGTATCGATCCGTTCCCAGATCCTCAACCTTATGAACGGACTCCAGGAGAGCCACGGGCTGACCTACGTCGTGATTTCCCACGACTTGTCGGTGGTGAAGTACCTCTCGGACCGCATCGGGGTCATGTACCTCGGCAAGCTGGTTGAGCTCGCCCCCAGCGCGGAGATCTACGCCCGTCCGGCCCATCCCTACACGATGGGCTTGATAAACGCCATACCCGAACCGGACCCCAAGCGCGAGCGCGCCAAGAACTTGGCCCCGGTGGTGGGCGAGCTCCCGTCGGCCTTGAATCCGCCCTCGGGATGCCGTTTCCGAACGCGCTGCCCCCGGGTGCAGGACATCTGTGCCACCGAGGAACCACCCCTGCGTTCATTCGGTCCCGAACACCTGGCGGCTTGCCACTTTCCGCTGCAGGCCCCGCTGGCGACCGGCTGATCGCACCGTCGGCGCTTGGATCGGGCCACCGGACCCGGAGCGGCTGAGTCGGCGCCAAACGACGCCACCCGTGCTAAGGGAGTTAGGTCGACCACTCCGGCGGGTCGATGGCGCTCAGCGTCGCTGGAGCCTGACCTCCAAGGCGTCGCGCATGGCGTCGCCGACGAAGTTGAAGGCCACCACGGTCAGCACAATCGCCAGCCCGGCCGGGTAAATCGTCCACCAGTACCCGCTGAAGATGTAGTTCAACCCCAGGTTCAACTCGCCGCCCCAGTTGGTGGCTGGGGCCGAAACTCCGAGACCCAGGTAGCTGAGCGTGGCGACCGCGATGATCGCGTCGGCTACCTGGAAGGTGGCGTTGACCACGATCGTCCCCACCGTGTTGGGAATGATGTGGCGGAAGAGCACCCGCCGGCTGCCGCCGCCCATGACCCGCACCGCCTGCACGTACTCGCGCACCCTCAGGCTCAGCGTTTCACCGCGCACCAGCCGGGCCGGGACCAACCAGGCGACCAGTCCGATGACGATGATCAACTCCAGGATCGAGGTCGTGAAGATGGCCCCCAGAACGATCAGGGCGAATAGGAAGGGGATGGCCAGCATGGCGTCGACGATGCGCATCATCACGGTGTCGATGATTCCGCCGGCGAGCCCCGAAGCAGCCCCCCAGACGACTCCGATCCCGATCGCGATCAGGGCGGCGGCGAATCCGATCTCGAGTGAACTCTGGCCGCCCAACATGATCCTGCCCAGCACGTCGTACCCGAGAGCGTCCGTGCCCAGGGGATGGGCCAGGGAGGGGGCGTGGTTGGCGATGTTGGGATTGTCGAAGACCTGTTGGGTTCGGTATATGAAGGGTCCGACGAAGCTGAACAGGGTGACGAAGATGATCATCCCCAGCCCCACGATCGCGAGCCGGTTCTCCAGGAAGACGGCCGCGATCATGCGCCACGCGGATCCGGAGTGGTACGCCTCGCCGCCTTCGGGAACGGCCCCTCCCGCACTTACGGCCGGCTCGGCCAGGATCGCTTCCGCAGAAAGCGGGCCTAGAGAGCTCATGTCACTGCTCCTCCAGCACGCACGGTCGGACCGGCCGGCCGGCGCAAAGAACTCATCAGGAGTACCTGATCCGGGGGTCGACCACGGCATAGAGGATGTCCGCGACCAGGTTGCCGATCACGGTGGCCAGGGCGACCACGACCACGACTCCGAGCAGCACCGGAAAGTCGTCGGCTTGGGCGGCCTGGTAAAACGCCAGTCCCATCCCGGGATAGTTGAAGACCGACTCAGTGACCACCGCGCCGCTCAGGATCCCCCCCAGCGAGAGTCCGATCAGGGTGATCACCGGGATCAGAGCGTTGCGGAGGATGTGCCTGAACAGCACCGCGCGGTTGGACACCCCCTTCGCCCGCGCGGTTCGGACGTAGTCCTGGATGCTCTGCTCCAGCATCGAACTGCGCATGTAACGGCTGAACAGCGCCAGGGTAACTAGGCTCAGCGTGGCCACCGGCAAAACCATCCCGTTCAGTTGCGAGAAGAGGCTGGTCTGGTCCTGCGGCGCGGCCGAGGGGAACCAGCCAAGGTCGCCGCTGAAGAAGATGATCAGCAGCAGTCCGAGCCAGAAGGTGGGCATCGAGTAGAAGATGAACGAGAAACCGGTCATCACGTAGTCGTCGGGCCGGTTGCGTCGCACCGCTTGCAGGATCCCGAGCGGCACCGCCAGGAGGACCGCCACCACCAGCGAGGTGCCGACCAAGAAGAGAGTCTTGGGAATCCTCTGCGCCAGGAGTGTCATGACCGTCTCGTTCTGCTTGTAGGAGTAGCCCAGGTTGAGCTGGACCAGATGCGAGACCCAAACCCCGTACTGGACCCAGAGCGGTTGATCGAAACCGAACTGCTTGGTCAGCTGGGCCACTGCCTGGGGACTGGCCCGGATCCCGAGGATGGCCCGAACCGGGCTACCCGGGAGGAGGTGGAGAAGGATGAAGGTGATGATCGTCACCCCGACCAGCACGATCAAGGCCTGCCCAACCCTGCGAATGAGGTAACCGATCACTCGAGCCTTGCTCCCCTAAATCCTCTTTCAGCTTCTGTCGAGCCGGCCAGGATGGCGCAGGCCAAAGCGGCCGGGGCTAGCGAGTCGGGCGGCCGCGGCCCCCGTAGGGACCGCGGCCGCCATGTCAGTCGATCTTAGGTCAGCCCCCCGTGTACGTGTACATCTGGGGATAGATCTCGTCGTAGACGCCCTGAGGCACGAAACCCTTGAGCTTGGTTCGGTACATGGTCAGCTGGTAGGGCTGGTTTGGCATCCAAACCACCGGCAACTGCTCGGCCAGGTAGTTCTCGTACTTGAAGAGCGCGGCGGTCTCGGCGCTTGCCGAACTGGCGACGTGAGTCGCCTGAATGTTGGCGTCATTGGTCGCGTTGCTGTAGTCGCCGCCGTTGCTTGACGCGCCGGTAGCGAACAGCTCGCCGCCGGTCGGGTAGTAGTCAGGTGAGAACACCCAACCGCCACCCCAGGTGGCCAGGTCCCATGTGCTGCACGGCTTGGCCGTGGTGCAGCCGGCGAATACGGTGCTGAGGACCTGCGAGAAAGGAGCTTGGGAGAGCGTGAGCGAGATCCCAGCCACCGACTTCATGGTCGACTGCATGGCGTCGATCATGTTGGCCAGCGGCGTCGCGCCGCTCTCGTAGAGGAGGCTGAAGGCAAGCTGTTGGCCAGCCTTGATCCCCTTGCCACAGTCGCCCGTCGCGGTACCCGGCTTGGCACAGGAGCTGATGCCACCGGGCACCACTGTCCAGCCGTTGTCCTTGAGCAGGCTCACCGCCTTGGTGGGGTCGTACGGATAGACCTGACCGCCCGACTCCAAGGGGCTCGCGTCAGGGTTGCCGGGAGGATAGACCGGCACCGGGCCGTTGTTGGGCGTTCCGGTCCCATCCAGGAAGACGGAACTGTACTGCTTCTGGTTGACCAGCGACTGGTACGCCTGGCGGAAGTACAGCTGGGAGAAGATCGGCCCACTGGTGGGGTTGGTGAAGTTGTACGGGAAGTAGACGATCCCGAAGTCGTTCCACGCCGAGTAGCTGTATCCCTGCGCCTCCAGGGCTGACTTGCGAGACAGGTCCTGGGTCGGGATGTAGCCGATCGTCAGCGCCCCCGAGGAGAGCGCATTGAACTCGGCCGTGTCAGTCGTGTAGGGCTCCAGTTCGAAGGCCGAGATGGTCGGCTTAGGCGATCCCGAGTAGTTCTTATTGGGAACCAGCTTGACGAATCCCGAGGACGTGAACTGGTTGAGGACGAAGGGTCCGTCGACCACCTGCCAGAGCGGGTTGGTGGCGTAGGTCCCCGTGTCCTGCGACTGCAAGTTGAGGTATTGGGCCACCGCCAGGGCACCACTCGTCGCGGTGCCTGGGTTCTTGGGAATGTAGGAGCCGGTCGGCAGCCCGTCCGACGCCGGGGCCAGCATGCGGGTCTCTGCGGAAGCGTCCGCTGTGCCCACGGGGGCGCTGGCCGAGGTCTTGTCCCAAGAAGCTGAGGGCATCGGGTAGATCTGGCTCAACTCGTTGTAGGTGTACCAGGTCGGGTTGTAGGAGGCATTGAGGTGAAAGACCAGGCTGTAAGTGCCGGTCGCCTGGTAGCTCACCACGTTCTGGGGGAAGCCCCCGGCCACCTCAGCTCCCCAGCCGGGTCCTGGAGCGGTCGAGGAACCCACGGTGGGAGAGGCCGGGTCGGTCGCCGCGCTGAGCAGGTTCATCCAGAGGATGACGTCACGCGAAGTGATCGGCTTCCCGTTGGACCAGACCCAGTGCTTCATCGTGATCGTGACCGTCTTGTTGTTGTTGCTGAAGGTGGGCGGGTTGGCGACGCTCAACGAGTCGTTGATTGTCGGCTCCCCGTTATTGCCGAACCAGTACAGCGGCAAATACATCATCTGCGAGAAGTCGGAGAGGTTGGTGACGCTGAAATAGGAGCCGCTCGCCAGCGGCAGGATGTAGTTCGGGGGTGCGGCCGGCCCTTCGGCGAAGGTCACGACCGCGGCGCTCCCCTTGGTAGCTGGGGTGCTTCCGCAGGCCGCGATGAAGAGAGCGGCCATCACGACCACCCCCGCCAGACGACCCACCGATAGCTTCGAAATGCTTCTCACGAGTCTGATTTCCCTCCTGTGTCGGATGTCTTCACTGTCGTCGGGTAGACGCCACAGGCCTCTGACCCACGTAGTGGTGCCATATTAGGGGGCAAAGACGAGCGGGGTCATCCCCCAACAGGGTGATTCTCGCCCCCCCGGAGTTGAACCGCCGATGGGAGAATCCCTCCCTTCCAGGCCCGCAGCACCGCTCCGGCCCGGTCGCTGGCGCCGAGCTTGGCGAGGATGTGACTGACGTGGGATTTGACCGTCTGCTCGCTCAAAAACAGGCTGGCGGCGATCTCCCGATTGGTCATCTCGCCAGCCATGCAGGCGAGCACCTCCAGCTCCCGGCGGCTCATTACCGGCGGCGAGGCGGGCTCGGCCTCGGGTAGCTCAAGAAGCGACTCTCCGCCGGCCACCCGCCGGATGGCATCGGTGAGCTCGGCGCGTTCGACATCCTTGAGCAGGTAGCCGACCGCGCCGGCCCGGAAGCTGGGGACCACATAGTTCTCGTGGCCGAAGGTGGTCAGCATCACGACCTTGGTCTGGGGTCTCTGGCGCATGATCTCCCGGAGTGCCCCAATGCCGTCCAGCCCGGGCATCTGCACGTCCATCAGCACCACGTCCGGACCGGTAGCCAAGGTCCGGAGCACCGCCTCGTCCCCGTCACCGGCGTCGCCCACCACCTCCAGGTCAGACTCCGCAGCCAGCATGGCGCAGAGGCCCTGGCGGACGACCCCGTGGTCGTCGGCGACCAGCACCCGGATCACGGGGTGACCCGGCCCAACCGAGACTCGGAGCAGGGCACCTGGAGGACCACCTGGGTCCCCTGGGCGCTGCTGCTGGTGACCTCGAGGGTGCCGCTGCAGATGGCGGCGCGCTCGCGCATCGAGATGATTCCGAACCCTTCGGGCCGGAGAATCCCCTCCGGATCGAAGCCCTGGCCGTTGTCGGCGATGGTGACCCGGAGGTCCTCTCCGACCCGGCTCAGGTCGACGCTGACCTCGCTCGGTCGCCCGTGGCGGGCCGCGTTGGTGAGGGCCTCCTGGATGATCCGAAAGATGGCCACCTCAAGACGGGCGGGCAGGGCGCGACCCTTCATCCCCCGCTGCTTCAGCCCGGTCTTGATCCCGGTTCGCTCCTGAAGCCGCCCCAGTTCCTCCTTGATGGCCCCGGCCAGCCCGGCCCGCTCCAGGCCCTCGGGGCGGAGGTCCCAAACTGAGCGGCGCGCCTCGTGGAGGCTGGATCGGGCCAATTCTGTCGCCTGCTCAACGGCGGTTTGGGCGCGATGGGGGTCCATGCCCATCCAGGCGTCGGCGGCCTGGAGCTGGACCAGGATCCCGGCCAGCCCCTGGGCGAGGGTGTCGTGGATCTCGCGGGCGATGCGGTTGCGCTCGTTCAGGGTCGCCATCTCCTGGGTGTCCGCGAAGAGCTGGGCGTTGCGCAGGGCCAGGGCGAGCTGACCGCCGACCACCTCGAGCATCTCAATCTGGCGCTGGCCGGGAACCTGTTCCTGGCGCAGGACGAGATAGCCGACCCCGGTTCCTGTGACCTGGAGAGGAACGACGACCAGGTCATCCACCTGGACCGGACCCGCCGGCGACTGCTCCGACTGCTGCAGCGCCGACATCAGTCCGGGTCCCACCTCGGCGGCGGGATCGTCCGGGCCAGACCGACCGACCAGACGGATCCCCTGGGCGGCGGTGCCGTCGAGCAGGTAGACCGAGACCTCGCTTACCCGCCACAGCTGCCGGAGCTGGGCGGCGGCGGCGGTGGCCACGTCGGCCAGCACCAGCGAGCGGCTGAGGTCGGCGCTCACCGAGTTGAGGGTGGCCAGCTCATCGTTGCGCTGACGGAGCTCGAGGGTGCGTGCCTCGACCCGCTCCTCCAGGTGGCGCTGGGACGCGTCGATGATCTGATGCTGACCCGAGAGGCGTTGGCGCATGCCCTCCAGGGCCATCTCCAAGGTGCCGATCTCGTCGCCCGGTCCGGGCGTGGCCGGCACCGGGGTGTCCAAGTCTCCGGCCGCGATCCGGCGCGAGGCGGCGGTCAGGTTGGAAAGGGGGTGGAGCAGACGTCGGCTCAGAATGTCGGTCAAAACCGCGACCAGAACGGCCAGCACGATCAGGAAGAGCAGCAGTAAGGCGGTGACCCCAACCAGCCCGTGGGTGATCGTCTGCGAGAAGCCGACCACGCTCCCATCGATACCGGATACCGGGATGCCGACCCCTAGGCTCCACTGGCTTGCCGGCAGGGGGCTGAAGAACACCGCCACCGCCTCGCCACCGACATTGATCGTCCTCTGACCGGAGAGGCCACGGGTCATGCTGGTGCCCACCGGGAGCCAAGGACTCGTCTTGGCGAGCAGGTCGAGGGGAGTACCGCGGGCGGGGCTGGGCACGCTGCCCAGATCAGCCTGCCCGCTGGGCGAGTAGCTGAGCAGGGTTCCGTCGCTACTGACCAGGAAGCCGTAGCCGCCCTCGGCGTGTCCGGGGGACCGGGTCAGGAAGTGGCTGACCAGGTTCTGGACAGTGATGTTGGCGCCCACCGAGAAGGCGATCCCGTTGGCGGAGAGAGTCTCGGTAGCCACCGTCACGGTCGGACCCCCGGCGGCCGGGTTGTTGTAGACCGGGGTCCAGACCACCGATTGGGCGACCTGGGGCAGCAGCGAGCGCCAGCGGGGGCTCTCGAGCGCGGCCGCCTCCCGGCTGACGCCCGACTGGTAGGCGCTGGTGGGGGGCGAGAGCTCGCCCTGGCTGGCCTTCTGAGCGCTGGGAATCGCCGAGGCGGGGGCGACCGCCACCAGGCCGCTCCCGGGGAGCTGGACCCAGACGTCGGCGACCTCCGGGTGCTGCTGGTAGACCAGCGCCAGCTCACTGCCCAGCGACTGCAGGGCGAGCACCTCCGGGCCAGGCTGGGATGCGTGCGCCCCGGGACCGTACAGGGCTATGTCCGAACCCGGCTGGGGCAGGCTGGGCGGCTGCACCAGCCGCTGGCCGGTCGCCTGGCTCAGGAGCGCCACCTCGTCCTGAACCGACTCCAACTCGTTGTTGATCACCTGCGCCTTGCTGTTGACCAGGTCCTGGAGGTGAACTCCCTGGCTCGCCTCGAGCTGGCTGTTGGCGGTCTGGAGGGCGCCGCTATTCAGTCCGGAGAGCGCGGCCAACCCAGCCAGGCTGAAGATGGCCAGGGGAATCACCGAGACCGCCAGCATGGCGACCAGGATTCGCCGCCGGACGCTGAGCCGGTGCCAGCGGACGATTCGGCCCGAGAGCCGCCGGAGCCAGGCGGAGAGCGCCCGGACCGGCCGGGCGGTTAGTCGTGACATGGCCTACTCGGAACTTGGACGATGGACCGAGGCGCCCATGGTACACGCTCCTTTAATCATCCCCGGACGGCCTTTCAGAGGGTACGCCCGCGCCGGGCCATCAGTTACACCTAGGGGATGTCCGCCGCTGCCCGCGCCGCACCCATCGGCCGGGTCCTGGTTGCCCCCAACGCCTTCAAGGGCTCGCTCACTGCCCGAGAAGCCGCCGCCGCGATCAAGGAAGCGGTGGTGGCAGCCTGGCCGGGCATCGATTGCCGTGCCCTTCCCCTGGCTGACGGCGGAGACGGGTTCCTGGACGCAATCGTGGGGCCTTCGGGCGGAGAGCAGCTCGTCTCATTGGTCTCTGGTCCCCTGCTGGAGCCGGTCCCGGCCCGAGTCGGCTGGCCCGAGGCCGGCCCGAAAACGGCGGTCATTGAGTTGGCCCAGGTCTGCGGGATCAGACTGGTGGAGAGTCCCAGCCCAGAAACCGCCGGGATGGCGACCACCCGGGGGCTGGGCGAACTGCTGCTGGCGACCATCGACCGCGGGGCCGAGCGGGTCCTGGTCGGTCTCGGGGGCAGCGCCTCCAGCGACGGGGGGGCGGGTCTGGCCCAGGCCCTCGGTTTCCAACTCCTGGACCGGCACGGTGATCCGATCAGACCCGGCGGTCTGGGCCTGCGGGCGCTGGAGCGCATCGTGGCCACTCCGATTCCACCCCGGCTGCGGGGGCTCGAGGTGGTGGCCGCCTGCGATGTCCGGAGCCCGCTTCTAGGCCCGCTCGGGGCGGCAGCCGTCTTCGGCCCTCAGAAGGGAGCCGACCCGGAGACCGCTCACGAGCTTGAGCAGGGGCTCGGCCGACTGGCTCAGATCGTTGCCCGGGACCTGATCCGGCCGCCCAACCCGGCCCAGCCGGGCATGGGGGCTGCGGGGGGCACTGCCTTCGGGCTGGCAGCATTCTGCGCGGCCCGGCTGGAGTCCGGGGTCGAGCTGGTGGCCGACTGGGTCGGACTCGACCGGGAGCTCGCCGGGGCCGACCTGGTCATCACCGGGGAGGGACGCTTCGACGCCGCCAGTCTGGAGGGCAAGGTCACCGGAGAGGTCCTCCGGCGGAGCTCCCGCCATCACATCGCCTGCGTCGTGATCACCGGCAGCGCCGAGCCGGCAGCGGTCGCCGCCGCTCAGCGGCTGGGCGGACGGATCGCCCTGATCGCCGGCGAGCCGGCCCCCGATCTCAGGCGGAGCCGGGCGCAGGCCCACCTCAAGGCGGCAACCAAGCGGTTCTGCCAGGAGTTCGGACGTCCGCTGCGGGACTGACCCTGGCCCGGCCCGAAGCCGCGGTCAGTAGACCGGCGTACCCCACTCCCGGTACTTCTCTATCTCACCGCGGACCAGCCGGAAGTAGAGCTCGTCGAGCTGGCGCGCGAACGGACCCGGTTTCCCGTCCCCTACCTTGCGGTGGTCGATCTCGACCACCGAGGAGATCTGCGCCCCGGTGCCGCAGAGGATCACCTCGTCCGCGATGTAGAGCTCGGTGCGGTCGATCGGCCGCTCCACCACCGGGAGGCCGAGGTCCTCGCTCCAGAGCTGCATCAGGGTGGCCCGCGTGATCCCCTCCAGAATGTTGTCAGACACCCCTGGAGTGATCAGGGTCCCCTTGCGGATGATGAAGAGGTTCTCTGCGGAGCCCTCGCAGACGTGGCCGTCCTGGCCCAGCACGATGGCTTCGTCTAGGCCGTTGGCGGCCGCCTCGCTCTTGGCCAGCGCCGAGTTCACGTAGGTGCCGCTGATCTTGGCTCGGGCGGGCGCCGCGTTATCGTCGATCCGGCGCCAGCTGGAGACCATGCAACGCAGACCGCGGCTGCGGTCGAGGTACTCGCCGTAAGGCTGCGCGTAGATCAGGAATCCGTCCTCGAGATCATGCAGCCGGACCCCGATCTCTTCTGACGCCTTGTAGACCAAGGGGCGAACATAGGTGTCGCTGCGGAACTGATTCCGGCGCAGAAGCGCGATCGTCAATTCGGTCAGCTCCTGGGCGGAGTAGGGCAGCGCCATCTGGAGGATGGAGGCCGACTGCCGGAGCCGCTCAAAGTGCTCGACCACCCGGAAGAGGTAGAGCTGCTCGTGGCTCTCGTTCCAGTACCCGCGGATACCCTCGAAGCAAGCCGTGCCGTAGTGGAGGGCGTGGGTCATCAGGCCCAGGCGCGAGTCGCTATAGCGCCGCTGCTCGCCCTGGAAGAACACCCAGGCCTGCTCCTGATCGAAGCCTGCACGGATGGGCGCCCGACCGCTGACCGGCTCCGAGTCGAGGACCACTTGAGCTGATTCGCGGGGCGGGTCCTGAGCAGTGATGGCACCCTCCTTCAGCACCAGCGGAGCGGTTCGGCTCTGCGCGCCGAAAGTATACGGCGCGATTTCGGACCCCCTTCGCGCCGACCCCCGGCCCAGGGCCGGACCAGAGCGGGGCCGGTGATACGATCCCGGCCAGTCATGCGAACGCCAAGGGTCGGATCTGGCGTGACGCGCTGGCTGACTCCTGGTCTCCACGTCAAGCGTTGGGTGGGGGTCACCATCGTCGCGATCGTGGGGATCGGGCTCGGCATCAGCTACGCCCTCCGCGACTTCTACCAGAGCGCCCGGCTGCCCGCCTTCACCTACAACCTGACCCTGCAGTTCTGGCCCCGCTGGGTGCGGGCCCTGATCTTTCTCGGGATCGGACTCTTCCTGCTCTCGCTGGGGATGTACAAGCTGACCCGCTCCCTGCTGAGTCCCTTCGTGCCGGGCGGCGACAAGGCCCTGGTCGAGCGGCTCTATGACTTTCGCCGGCTCCAGCGCGGGCCGCGGATCGTCGCCGTAGGGGGCGGCACCGGGCTCTCCACCCTGCTCCGAGGCATCAAGCGCCACAGTGGCAACGTGACCGCCCTGGTCACCGTCGCCGACGACGGCGGGAGCTCGGGGCGGCTTCGGGCTGAGTACAAGGTGCTACCTCCCGGCGACTTCCGGCAGTGCCTGACCGCGCTGGCTGACGTCGAGCCCTTGATGACCGAGCTGTTCCAGTACCGCTTCAAGGAGGGCTCGCTCAGCGGTCACTCATTCGGCAACCTCTTCATCATGGCCATGAGCGACATCACCGGAGACTTCGAGCACGCCCTGCGCGAGTCGGGCCGAGTGCTGGCGGTTCGGGGCCAGATCGTGCCCACCACCCTGGAGACGGTCACTCTCTGCGCCATCGCCGGAGAAGAGGTCCTGGTGGGCGAGTCCCGGGTCCCGACCGGAAGGGAGCCGATCCAGCGCGTCTTTCTGGTTCCCGAGCATCCGCGGCTCAATCCCGAGGCCCAGCTCGCGATCATGAACGCCGAGATGGTCCTGATCGGCCCGGGGAGTCTCTACACCAGCCTGCTGCCCAACCTGCTGGTGGACGGGATGATCGAGGCCCTCCGCTCGACCCCGGCGATCAAGGTCTACGTGTGCAACGTCGCGACCCAACCCGGCGAGACCACCGGCTACGCGGTCCACGACCACGTCGAGACCCTGGAACGGTACGTGGGCAGTGGCCTCTTCGACTACGTGGTGGCGAATAGCAACTTGACCCTGCCCCTCTCATCGGCGGCCCAGACGGCCGGCGTGCACCGGGTCACCTTCGACCGCAGCCGCGCTGCCGGCCACGGCCGGAACGCCAAGTACGTGCTCGGCGACCTGGTCTCCCCGTCGATCACCACTCACCATGATCCCGACAAGCTGGCGCGGCTTTTGATGAAGCGGATCTGGTCTCGGATTTGACCGCTGCCGGCACCCACCCCGCTCTCCTCGCCCGTGCTGGGGAACGGAGTGGAACTGGGAGCGGTCGACCGCGGCGACCCGGGCTGGATCCGGAAGGTAGGGCTAAGACGAGCGCGAGACCGACGCCTTGAGGGGGCTAGCCGTTCCTCCCCTCCTGGCCGCGCTGCGCTGGCGGCTGGGCGCAAGCGCAGCGCTCATGGCGGTCGCCGTCTTGGCCGTGTTCACGGCTGCCGCCGGACCGCTCTTTCTGGCCACCGCGGACACTGAGGTGCTCCGCTCCCAGCTGACTAGCGCCGGCGTCGCCCAGACCACCGTGACGGTGGCCACCCAGGACGCCAACGGGTCGCTTAGGACGGTCCGGGCGATGGCCGGCGCGGCCCGCCGGGAGGGACTTCGACAGTGGTTTGGAGCCCCGGTTTACTCCGAGGAGTACGGCATGAAGTTTCGCGGCGACTTCGGCGATGTGGCCTTCCGAACGGGAGTCTGCCAGCACCTCCAATTCATCAGCGGCCGCTGCCCCAGCCGACCGGACCAGATCGCGATGACCGCGAGGGACGCGCAGGTTCTCGGGCTCCGGGTGGGAAGTCATCTGACCGTCCCCGGGGTCGGCGGTCTCGTCGTGTCGGGCATCACCAAGGTGGGCGACATCGGTGCCCCGTATTGGCTGGGCACGGACTTCTTCCAGTTCGCCCCCCGGGTCGGCAAGGCGCCCCCCAGCCTGGATTCCTTCTTTACCCCGGAGCTGAGTCTGACCGGGGTCGAAACGGTGTCTACGGCGCAGTTCCCCTTGGTCATATCCCGCACCCTGCCCAGCTCGGCCCCGGCGCTGCAGCACTCTGTGGCCCAATTCAACTATCTGGTCCGCACCAGGTATGACCTGACCGCCACCACCCAGCTCGGCAAGGCTGTGACCAGCTACTACGCCCAGGCCAGCTCGGTGGCCGCCATCGTCGGCGTCGTCGCCCTCCAGCTGCTGCTCCTGACTCTCTTCGTGCTCTACGTGCTGGTCGCCCGGACCGCGCTTGCTCGACGATCGGAGGTGGCTCTGGCCAAGCTCCGGGGAGCCACCCTTCCGTCCTTGCTGGTCATGGGCGTGGCCGAGCCGGCGCTGATTCTGCTGCTGGCCCTTCCGATCGGGCTGGTGGGCGCCTTCCTGGCTATGGAGCTGGCCTCCCCGCTCGCCCTCGCGGGCGCCCCCGTCCCGTTCTCTCCCCTGGCCGTCCTGGCCGCACTGGCGGCGTTCGCGAGCGGGATCGTCGCCACCGTGGCGGGATCGCGGAGGTTGCTGGTGCGGCCCCTCATCGACGAGCTGCGGGCTGCCGAGGACCGGCCCTCCGCGGTCGCTCGCGCCGCCTGGGAGGGAGCTGCGCTGGCCCTGGCGGGCGCCGGCCTGCTCGAGCTGGCCACGGCGGGAGTCCTCAGCGGCGACCATCCCAATCCGATCGCCCTCTTCGCCCCGGGGTTGATCGCGATCGGAGTCGCGGTGCCCGGCACCCGGCTGCTGCCGGTCGCCTGCGCCTACCTGGTGCGCCGGACCCGGTACTCGCGGCACTTGGCGGCGGGCCTCGCCGTGCGCCAGGTGATCCGACGCCCGGCCGCCCTCCGGCAGGTGCTGATCCTGACCGTGGCGGTCGGGCTGTCGGCGTTCGCCGTCATCGGGTGGTCGGTGGCCGGCACCAACCGGACGCTGCGCGCCGAGTTCGACCTTGGGGCCGCCAAGGTGGTTCAGGTGACTGTGCCCTCCTCGGTCAACCTGGTGACCGCCGTTCGCCGCGCCGACCCCTCGGGGCGCTACGCGATGGCGGTGATGGAGTCGCACTACTCCGGCCTGAACCTGCTCGCGGTTGATCCCACGAGATTGGCCCAAGTCCCCTTCTGGCCGAGCACGGTCAGTCGCACCCGGCTCAGTGCGATCGTGAAGTGGCTGCAGCCCAGCCAGCGGCCCCCCCTGGTGCTGACCGGCGACGAAATTCGGGCCACGGTGGCGATGAGCCCGCCGGTCTCGCCACCCCCCGACCTCCAGATGAATCTGATCGACAGCGCGGGCAACGTCCAGGTGGCTGACTTCGGCTATCTGACGCCGGGAACTCACACCTACCACTCCGGGCTTCCGCCCGACTGCGCCGGTGGCTGCCGGGTCACCTCGCTGGCCCCGGTCTGGTATCCCGGACTGAGCTCAGCCACGTCGGCCACCTACTCGGTCACGCTCTCCGCCCTGGCGGTCCACCAGGGTTCGAGCTGGCGCGCGCTCAACGCACGGGTATACGACACCGGCTACTGGGTCACCAACTCTGGGGGAAGTGGTGCAGCCAGCCTGGTCGGCAACGGCCAGGCACTGACCCTCAGCGTCACCGACAACCTGACCGAGGATCAGTCACCGGACGCGGTCCCGGCGCCACTTCCGGCCACCCTGCACGGGGTCGCCACCGAGGGCAGTCAGACCAGCGATCCCGTCCGCAACTCGGTCCTGGATTTTGACGGGACGCCCCTCACCGTCAACACCACTCCCCAGGTGGTGGCCCTGCCCAACCTGGGCTCGGTCGGGTACCTGCTCAGCCTGCCGACCGCGCTCGACGCGGAGGTGGGCACCCCGATCGCGACCCGAAGCTATGTGTGGTTTAGCAGCCGCGCTCCCCAGCGAGTGATGCGCAGCCTGGTCGCCCAAGGCCTGCGCGTGGACCGGGTCCAGACCCCGGCCGCAGCGGTCGCCAGGTACAACTCGGGTGGGCTGGGACTGGGGTATCAGTTCTTCGTCTTCGCGGCGGGAGCGGCGGCCGCCCTGGCGGTGGCGACCACCGTCCTCTCCTTCTTCCTGAGCGCCAGACGGCGCAGCTTCGAGCTGGCCGTGATGCGGGCCCTCGGAGTGCCCACCCCGGCGCTCTGGCGGTCTTTGGTCGCGGAGCAAGCCTGGGTGCTGGTGCCCGGGGTGCTGCTGGGGATCGTGGCCGCGGTCGGGGCCGCCCTGGTGGCTCTCCCGGCGATCCCGGAGTTCGGCTCCAACATCGGCCAGCCCCCGCTCCAGCTCGCCCTCCCGGTCTTGCCTCTGGTCGCCCTGGGGCTGGTGCTTGTGGTCCTCTTGGCCGCGGCCGCAGTCGCGGCCGCGGCGGCTGCGGTCGGGGACGTCGACTTGGGCCGGCTGCGAATGGAGTTCCGATGAGCCTGGCAACCGCGCCGCACCGGGGACTGGGACTGGAGGTGCACTGCCAGAGGGTGGTACTCCTGTATCCCAGCGACGAGGGCGACGTGGCTGCGCTCCGGGGCATCGACTTGGACATCGAACCCGGGGAGGCGCTGGCCATCCTGGGACCGTCCGGGTCAGGTAAGTCGAGCCTGCTTGCGCTCCTGGCCGGGCTGATCAAGCCCTCCTCGGGGCGGGTCCGTCTGGGAGATCGTGACCTCGGTCAGATGACCGGGAGGGAGTTGGCCCGAATGCATGCCAGCAGCGTCAGCCTGGTGCTCCAGGACCCGACCCGGAATCTCCTCCCCTACGCCTCCGCGATCCAGAACGTGGAGTTCGCCCAACGGCTGGGAAAGGCCCGGGCCGGCACCCAGGTCCGCCCCGCCCGACAGCTCCTGGAGCAGCTCGGCCTCTCCGAGCTGGGAAGCCGGGCTGTCGCCTCGCTTTCCGGGGGTGAGCAGCAGCGGGTGGCGATCGCCGCCAGCATCTCCCTGGGACCCGAGCTGCTGCTCGTCGACGAGCCGACCAACCAGCTCGACGGCGACAACCGAGACGTGGTCTTGGAACTGCTCCTGGGCGTGAACCGGGAGCTGGGCACGACCCTGGTCTGCGTCACCCATGACCAGGCGGTGGCGGACGCGTTGCCGCGGACGGTGAACATCCGAGACGGGCTGGTCGGGGCCGAGGGGAGACTGGGGCAGACCTATGCGGTGGTCAGCCGGGAAGGGACGATCGATCTGCCGCCGGACGTCCTCGAGGTGCTCCCCCCGGGGACCCTGGTCAAGGTCGTCCGCCGCGGCCAGGGAGCCGAGCTGATCAACCGCGACCTCGACGAGAGCGGCGAGACGGTCAGCCTCTGAGCGGGGTGGATCAGTCCGGGTCGGGGGCAGGCCGGCCGTCGATCAGCCGCAGGCAGCGGTCGCAGGCGTCGACCACCTCCTGGTCGTGAGAGGCCACAATCACGATCCGCCCGCGGCTGGCATGCTCGCGCAGAAGCCCGAGCACCAGGTGGCGCGCCTCGGCGGCGAGCTCGGAAGTGGGTTCGTCGGCGATCAACAGCTCGGGGTCCGCAGCCAGTGCCCGGGCTACGCCCACCCGCTGCCGCTGCCCCCCCGAGAGGTCCTCGCAGAGGTGCTCCGCGACTTCGTCGAGCCCGACCGCGTGCAGCGCCGCCCGGGTGCGCGCCTCGGCCTCGGCGGCCGGCAGTCGCCGGGCCTGGAGAGGCAAGGCGACGTTCTCGGCGGCGGTCAGGATAGAGACCAAGCCGTGGTTCTGAAGGATGATCCCGACCGGCTCGGATCGCGGCGAGACCGGACGCCCGTCGAGCAGAACCCGGCCGCGGTCGGGAGCCTGGAGTCCGGCCAGGACCATCATCAACGTGGTCTTCCCCGACCCCGACGGTCCGGTCACCCCCACCACCTCCCCGGCCTGGGCGAGCAGGCCGACCCGGTCCAGGATTGTCCGCGGTCCGATCGAGACCACCACGTCCTCGGCCCGAATCTCGCTGATCATGGGGACCCGCGAGGGCGGGACCACCCCGCATGCGGGGTTGTGACCGGGGCCCTCCCCGCCTTGCCGGCGAGGCACCCTCCGCGGCGACCGTTCACCCGGCGGTCCCCACCTTGCCCAGCAACTGATCCGCCCCGAGCAGATTGGCGGGCAGCGCCAGGGTCCGCCGGTCAGGCGGGGCGAGCGCCTCATTGACCAGCTCCTCCAGCAATGCTGGAAAGGTGACCCCGGTGGCAGCCCAGAGGTAGAAGGCGAGCGAGCCGGGAATGGTGTTCACCTCGTTCAGGAAGAGCTCGCCTGACGGGGAGAGCAGGAAGTCGACCCGGGCGGTGCCGCCGCAGCCGAGCAGGTCGAAGGCGGCAACCGCGAGTCGCTGCACCTCTTCCCGGGCGGCCTCGGGTATGTCGGCCGGAAGTTCGCGGCGGGGGTCGGCGGAATCCCCCTTGGGACCGCCAGAGTGCTTCCCCGGCCCCGCTCCCAACTCCGTCTTGCCCGAGGGCGCGTACTTGTCGGCGTAGCTGAGCAGCCCCTGGCTCCGAAACGGGCGCTCCACCGCGGAGACCCGCGGCTCCTGGCGCTTGACGGCGCAGTTGAGGTCCCGGGCGGCGGCCAACTCCGGCTCCAGCACCAGCTGGCTGTCGTACTCCAGGGCCACCCGGACGGCTTGCTCGAGCTCCCCCGAGTCGCGGGCGAGGCCAACCCCGATGCTGGAGCCGCCCCGGTTGGGCTTGACCACCAGGGGGTAACCCAGTTCGCCCCCCGCGATCCGGGCCTCCGCGATTCCGGTCGCCGCTCTGCCCGGCAGCACGGGCAGCCCAGCCGCCTGGAAGACGAGCTTGGAGCGGAGCTTGTCCATCGCCAGAGCGGAACTGAGGGTGTCCCCGCCCACCTGCGGGATGCGGGCCATGGCGGCCAGTCCGGCCAGGGTGCCGTCCTCGCCGAACGTTCCGTGCAGGATCGGGAAGAGCACGTCCACGGCCAGCTCCCGCGGTCGCGAGAGCCGGCTCCAGCTCCCCGCCCGGAGGCGGCCGGTGGCCAGGTCGAGCAGCACCGGCTCGCCCGCCTCGGGAAGGCGTGCCCGGAAACTCGACAGCTCGGCGAAGCTGGGGTCGGTGATCCAGCTTCCCGACTTGGTGATGTAGATGGGAACCACCTGGGCGCCCAGCTCGGCCAGGATGGGCATCGCCTGGCAGGCGGTGATGACGCTGATCTCGTGCTCTACCGACCGGGAGCCGAAGGCAACGGCCACCGATAGCCCCTGCAGGCTCACCCTGCCTCCAGGAAGGAGTCCGGGAGGTCGTTCTCGAAGAGCACGACGCTGCCCGGGCCAGCGACCTCAGGGAGGCGGAGCTGAGCGGCGCCGAGATCGGCCGCCACGGTCACCTGAGCGTCCGGGAAGCCCGCCTCGCGGAGTCCGGTCGCCACCGCCCCCGACTGCACCCGCCCGACCAGGATCACGTGGGTGCAGACCGCGGCTGCCTGCCTACCCAGCTCCCCCATGCTCTTCTCCTGCAACGGCCCGAGCTCGATGAAGCCGGGCGTCACCAGCACCCGACGCTGCCCCGGCAGGTCGGCCAGGAGGCGCAGCGCCGCGGCGGCGCCTTCCGGGTTCGAATTGTAGGCGTCGTCGATGATGGTGATCCCGTTGACCCGGCTCACCTGGAGCCGGTGGGGAGGCCCCTCCAGCGCGGCGGAGCGCTCCGCCAGGGTGGCCGCCGGCACACCCAACTCGAACGCCGCCGCCCAGGCGCAGACCAGATCGTCCAGGATCGGCTCCCCGTGGACGGGAACGCTCAACCCCAGGTCTTCCCCGCCGGAACCGCGCAGGCGCAGCTGGGAGCCTTCGGGACTGACCTGAATCCCCTCGGCCCACCAGCGATCCCCGGGGCGGCCCACCCAAACCGGCCTCGCCCGCAAGGGAGCCGTCAGCAACTCACGCTCGCCGATCGCGCTGGGCAGGACCGCGACCCCGGCGTCAGGGAGGGCCGCCAGCAGCTCCGACTTGGCCTGGGCGATCTTCTGCCGGGAGCCGAAACGCTCGAGGTGCATCACCCCGACGGCGGTGACGATGCCCAGCCGAGGGTGAGTGAAGGAGCAGATCTCGGCAATCTCGCCGGTGCGGTAGGCTCCCATCTCCACGATCGCGAAGTGGTGGTCCGGCCTCAGGCCCTCGTTGATCGCCCGGCACACCCCCAAGGTGGTGTTGAAACTCTCCGGGGTCGCGAAGCAGGGTGTCGCCGGCGAGTCGAGCAGCTGGCAAAGGAAGAGCTTGGTGGTCGTCTTGCCGTAGCTGCCCGTCACGCCCACGACGATTGGGGACACCTCGGCGATCCGCCGTCCGGCGGCGGCCATGAATCGGTGCCGGCGTCGCCTCTCTCCCGGGGAGTTCAGGGCCACTGCGGCGGAGAGGGCGGCGACCAGCCCCAGGTCAATGACCGCGATCAGAACCGCCCCCAGCCAGACTCTCCAGAAGGCGAGAAGGAGCGCTGCCAGAGCGATCGTCCCCGCCGCCAGCCCAAGCCGGCGGGCCCGTGCCGTCCAGCGCAAGGCGCCGCGCTTGGCGAAGGGGCGGTCGGTGAGGAGGGGAAGCAGAGCGGCGCCCAACAATGGAATCCACCGCAGCCGGTCCTGGGGCCAGGCCGCCACCAGCGCCAGCGCCAGCGCCCCCAGCATGAGCACCAGCTCCCAGGGCCAGATCACCCGGACCCGGCGCCAGGCGGTACGCCAGAGGCGAGATGGCTGGTACTCGTCCAGCTGGCAGAGGTAGAGCCAGCCCAGGGAGCGACGCCAGAGGGCGGCCGCGGCCACGGCGGTGACCAGGGCGGCCTGCCAGATCGGGATGCTCACGTGCTCAGAGTGTGGCGTCCACGAAGGAGTCGAAGACGGCGGCGAACCGGGCCGGCTCGTCGACGAACGGGAAGTGACCGCTGGTCTCGAACTCGACCAGAGCCGAGTTCCGGACCAGCCGCTGCAGCCGGTGGCCGAACGGGTCCAGCGGGAGTTCGGTGTCCCGACCGCCCCAGATGATCAGGGTCTGAACCTGGACCCGCTCGGCGACCGCACTGAGGTCCTCCTGGACGGTCCGAACCAGCAGCGGTCGAAGCGGACCCGCGGCCCGGTAGTCCGCCGAGCCCATCCGCTGGCGCAGCCATTCCACCGCACTGTCGGCGGGTCCGGCCGGCAAGGCAAGCTCGAGCCCGCGCCGAAGCCCGCGAAAAACCCGAACCTTCGCCGTGACGCCACCGGAGTTGGGAGCGCGAACCCCGGAGGCAGCGCAGAGCAGGAGCCGGTCGAGAGGCGCCCCCGTTGCGCCAGCAACGCGGAGCGCGATGCCGCCGCCGAAGGAGTGCCCCAGGACGGAGACCGTGCCCCAGTCGCGATCTCGGATGAGGTCGCCGACCAGGGCGGCGTATTTGGTTGTCGTCCATTCGGTGACTCCCATTGGAGACTCACCGAATCCGGGCAGGTCGAGCGCGACCAGCCGCCGGCCGGTTGTGGCCAACCGGAGCAGTCCCGTGAAGCTGGCCGCGTTGGCTCCCCACCCGTGCAGGAGGAGAACCGGAGGGTCGCTGCCGGGTCGCTCCAGCACCGACACCAGGGCGGGCCCCAAGGGGATGGTGTGCCGGGCGGCCGCCACCGGTAGGGACGAAGGTGTCGGCATCGGCGTCCGAGTCTAAGCCGTGGCCGCCTGCAGGCTCCGCCACGATCAGCCGGACCCGTCCGCCCGAGACGTCCGCTCCAACCTCACCCAGCGCTTCTCTGATTCGGCGATCTCAGTTGCGGCGGGTCCGGCTCACTAACTGGGTAAAACCCAGTTAGTGAGCTCAGGAGACGGCCGAAACAGGCAGGTCCATGACGGGAGCCGGGGCCAGGGAAGTTCACCCTGTCGTCAAGCTCTCAGGCTGGGCTAAGGGTGGGGCCGCTCACCGGCTGGTCTGATTCCCAGATGGAGCTTCCTATAATTCCGCTGCCATGCCCGAAGAGGTGAGGGACCGGCGGCCCGGCCCGGTGCGGGTTCTGGTGGTCGACGACGAGCCCGCGATCACCGAGTTCATCAGGATCGGGCTGAGTCGAGAGGGATTCGAGGTCGAGACCGCGCAGGACGGTCGGGCGGCCCTGGCAGTGGTCGATCGCTTCGCCCCCGACGTGGTGGTGCTGGACGTCATGATGCCGCGCATGGATGGGATCGCCCTGACCAGGGAGCTCGCTGGCGATCCCCGCCGCGGTCTGGTGATCCTCAGCGCCCGGGACGATACCCAGGATCGAATTCGAGGGCTCGACGTCGGCGCCGACGACTACCTGGGCAAGCCCTTCGAGTTCGGCGAGCTGCTGGCACGGGTCCGCTCCGTGCTGCGGCGGCGGCAGCCGGACCAAGCAGCCGTGCTCTGGGCCGGACCGCTCCAGCTTGACCGGAGCACCAGGAAGGTCTGCCGGGACAGCCACCCGGTGGAGCTCTCCCCCCGGGAATTCGACCTTCTCGCGTATCTCATGGAGCACCAGGGCGAGGTGCTGACCCGGGATCGGTTGATGAATTCGGTTTGGGGAGTGTCCTTCTACGGCGACGAGAACAATCTCGAGGTCTATATCCGGTACCTCCGGCTCAAGCTCAAGGACACCGACCGCCAGCTCATCCAAACCGTCCGAGGGGTGGGCTATCGCCTCGGCGCCGACTGACACCGCCGTTCCCTGGTTCCGCAGCCTGCGCTGGCGGCTGACCCTCTCCTTCGTCGGGCTTCTGGCCATCCTCCTCGGGTTTGCCGGAGGCGTCGAGTACAGCCTGCTGCGGGGGGCCGTGCTGAGCAGCCGGGGCCAGAGCCTGCGGGCCAGTTTCGCCTATGGGAGGTCGGTGGTCGGGGCCGAGGAGAGGACCCGGGTAAGACTGGGGCTGGCGCACCTCTCACCCCCGGAACTGGCCCTCAATCTAGCCAAGGCGCTGGCCCAGTCGGGGATCACGAGTGCCGTTTACTCGCTCGACCTAACCGAGGTCGCCTCGGCCGGGCCTAGGTCCCCGAGCGGGGTCGAGACCGGGGTGAGCGTGCCCCAACCAAATCACTCCAACCTGGTCGCGGCGGGCCAGTACGACACCGTCATCGGGCCTTCCCTCTATGGCAGCGGCTCGGCCAGCACGGTCGTGATGCTCCTTCCCCTGGACGGCCGCCTCGGCACCCATCTGGGGCTGATTGAGCTCGTTGAACCCGGCGGTCCGGTCCGGACCGTGCTCACCTCCGCCGCCCACGTGTTGACGTTGGGGAGCGCAGCCGTGCTGCTGATCGCCTTGCTGGTCGGCCTGGCACTCACGACCAGAGGCCTTGGCCCTCTCCGCCGGCTCACCGCCGCCGCCCAGGCGGTGGGGAGAGGCGACCTCTCGCGACGGAGTGGGCTGCCCCCGCGCCACGACGAGGTCGGCGAACTGGCCCGGGTCTTCGACGAGATGGCGGACAGTGTCGAGCGCACCGTCACCGAGCGGGAGTCGACCGCCCGGCGGATGCGCCAGTTCATCGGCGACGCTTCCCACGAACTCCGCACCCCTCTGACCGCGATCAAGGGCTACCTCGATGTCCTGCAGCGAGGCGGGGGCGCCAGCCCCCAGGTGGTCCGGGACGCCCTCCCGGTGATGTCCCGGGAGGCGGAGCGGATGCGGCTGCTGGTGATGGACCTGCTCACCCTGGCCCGCGCCGACGAGGGGCGCGCCCTCGACCTGCGCCCGGTGGATCTGGCCGCCTTCCTGCAACGTTTCCTGGAGTCCCGCGCGCAGGCGACCGCCGTCACTCTGCAACTTCAGCCCGGGGCGGTGGCATTGGCAGATCCCGACACGCTGGCGACCATCGCCGGCAATCTTCAGGCCAACGCCGAGCGGCACGGCGGGGGACGGGAAATCGTCTGGTCCACCGTGCGCGAAAGGGGCCTGGTTGGGTTTCGCTGCGCCGACCGCGGTCCCGGAATCGAGTCCCCAGACTTGCCCCACGTCTTCGAGCGATTCTTCCGCGCCGGTGACGCGCGGTCACGCCAGGACGGCGGCAGCGGGCTGGGTCTGGCCATCGTGAAGTCCTTGGCCGAGGCCCAAGGGGGAGAGGTGGAGGTGGCCTCGGAGCCGGGTCAGGGCGCCCAGTTCACCGTCCTATTGCGACCTACCGGGGCTGCGGGCTGGGTGCCCGCCCCACCCGCCTCCTGAGCTCGGGGCGGTGCTTCCGCCGCCCGCCTGGACCAAGGGGCGGTGCAGCGCATTCCAGGTGCGGGCGTACCAGGGGTCCCCACCTGGGGCTCAAAGCGGCCCATCGTCAATCGGGAGCGGCCGATGGCAACCGGGTAGGTGGCGCCGCAAATGCGCCGCGAGAGCGCCACACGCTCGGGCCCCGGGGCGGCAATTCAGTGCCCAATCCGGACCGCCGTCGCGTCTCCGACTCGAGCAACGTCGGCAGCGCCGACCCAACCGCGGATGATTTCCCGGAAATCCGGTTCCGCGTCTTCAGAAACGGGCCAGTCTGCTACCCACCCAGGTCAACCAGTGTCCGCTGCAGGTCGGCCACCACCACCGGGTTGCGAGCGCCGACCTTGAGCGCTCGGAGGAGTGGGACTGGCGCGGTCAGTCACACCCTTTTCGCTCAGCAATTCCGCGGTCATAAGAGGGGCAATCGGCTGAGTTGTTTCCCACCCGCGACGAGGCTCACGGCCGGGGGTCCAATGCCTCCGCTATGACGCTGGCGGACCGCCCAGATCTGCCAGCTGGAGTATCTCCTCGGTGCTCGCGGCAATCAGGGACAGCGGAGTTTCTTCGGCGTTTTGTCGTTTGACGATGGTCGTGGCATCGTGGCGATCAATCCCACCTCGCCCCATGGAACGCGCCCCGGGAGCTCACGTTGGTGCAAAGCTGGGCCTTGGGGACGTGACCACCTAATGGGGCCGGTTCGGGCAGTTGTATCGCCCAGTTGGTTGCCGGCCGGTAGGTGGTCTTGCATTGGATCTGCCCGAACGGCCCAAATAGCGCCAGGAGGCAGGCGGCAAGAATCCCCAGTGCCACGGACGGCCAGGGCATCAGGCGGCCCAGGCTCGCAAGTCGGTGTCCCACCACTGCACGCTATCCCGGCCTTGCCGTTGGACCACCGGAGTCACCTTCGGACTGTCCTGGCCGGGGGCCCGCTTCGTCACCGTCCCCGGCAGTCGGAAGCCGGCCGCTTCGTGCGCCATCGCGGTCGCCAACCCGCCGGAGAAGTCATTCTGGTCGGTATCCAGGCGGGTCGCCAGCACCGATCGAACTTTGAGACGCTTCGTAGGCGGCCAGCCCCTGCGGGGGATTCCGTCGGGCCTAGGTCAGACTGGCAGGTCGCCTCGGGCCACCAGCATCCGCACGACGCCGGGCTCGCTCCAGGGCGCCAGATCCAGCACCCGGTCGCCGTCCTCGGTGCAGCTGTGGGGCACTGACTGAGCGGGTTCGCCCTCATCGAGCAGCACCTCGAGGAGCTCTCCTGCAGGGAGCCGGTTGAGGGCGATTCTGGTGCGCACAAAGGTCAGCGGACAGGCGACGCCGCGGAGGTCGAGC
>Ga0307373_10002678_pt1 | contig 31867 bp, 20 predicted proteins | sample OX2MG_FD_202534 | JGI IMG/M metagenome (GOLD analysis project Ga0307373, IMG submission 202534) | Soil microbial communities from Risofladan, Vaasa, Finland - OX-2 | ecosystem: Environmental > Terrestrial > Soil > Coastal area > Acid sulfate soil | place: Finland: Risofladan, Vaasa | collected...
GGGTAAGAAGATGGGCGGCTCCGCAAAGGGCAAGGGCAAGAGCAAGAGCACCGCGCGGCGCACTACTCACCGCCTGCGCAAATAAAGCCGTTATGCAATCGTTGCGGCCGCGTATTGCGCGGCGAACACGTCAGTTATGCCTCTTGACGCACGTCGTGGGCGGAGCGATATATGAAGCTGATCGGGCCCCTGCTTCGGCCCGACGTAGGTAAGAATTGAGCTTCGTCGGACGCAGTCGACTGACCCACGAGCTTATCCAAGGCGTGGGCCAGGGGATTGCCGATTAGCAAATCGTACCTGTGCCCGGCAAAAATACGCTCAATCGCAGGCAGGCGCGAGGAATTATTCGTGATGCAGTCCGCCGAGGATCGAATTGGCACGAACCGTGTACGATTCTCCACGGTGGTGGTGTGAACCTGGTTTTGCGTATTCACGATAGGCAGGCGGCGGATCGGGAACGCCCGGACCGAGCGCTATGTGCGGACGGTCGGCCGGGTCGGGACTTCAGGCGCCAGAACAATTTCCAACCCGCCCGATGCCTAAAGATCGCCGTTTCGCGGCGCACCGCCACCAGAGCCTCCCGCAAGTTGAAGAATCGCGAGAGTATCGCCACTGAAACTCACATTACTGGATCGATTCGCCAGGGCTTGACGCCCCATTCGACATACAGGGCGAGCTGCCGGCGCAAAAATAAATTCTCGGCTTTGATTGACCGTGTTAAGCGAAGCGTTTCGCCAACGATCAATTGCATGTTTGCGGAGTACGGGGGTTGACTGGCGGCGCGCATCGCTTAGGCTAGCTGCGACGCGCGGATGCACCGCAAAGAGAGCGCAGTGACCGGTTTTTCCCCTTCCTCGTCCAATGACGCTGTCCAGCGGCTTAACGGCCACCAGCTCGGCGAGGTACTCGCCCACGCGCAGCGCACGGTCGCCGGAGCGCGGGTCTGCCGCTCCGAACACGCGTTGCTCGCCTCGGTGCTCATCCGGCTCGGGCGGACCGCGGACGCCGAGCGCGTCGTCGTCGACGCGGCTGAGCTCGCGCCCGGCGACGCCGACGCGTGCGACGGTCTGGCCTACGTGTCGATGACGCTCGGCGCGAACGAACGCGCGAACCGACTGTATCGACGGGCGGCCGAGATCGCGCCGCGGGAGCCGCGGTTCGCCTACAACCTCGCCTGCAGCGAGCGCAGTCTCGGCCGCCTCGCCGAGGCGGAGGACGCCTGTAATCGCGCGATCGCGAGCGACCCCGACCACTATCCGAGTTACTTGCTGCGCTCGGAGCTGCGGGCCCAGTCGCCCACCGACAATCACGTCGAGGCAATGAGGCAAGCGCTCGCACGGCGCCCGGAGGAGTACCGCGCGCGCTTGTTTCTCGGCTATGCGCTCGGCAAGGAATTGGACGATCTGGAACGCTTCGACGACGCATTTTCGTGCTTCGCGCTCGCGGCCCGCGCGCGCCGCGAACAGCTCGACTATGACGTCGTGACCGACGAACGCAAGCTGCAACGGATTGCCGATGTCTACGATCGAACGCACTTAGCCCGATCGGCGGCCGCGGACGCGCACGGCGACTCCGCGCTGTTCGTCTTCATCGTCGGACTGCCGCGCTCGGGCACGACCCTGGTCGAGCGCATTCTCACCGGGCTGCCGGGCGTTCGTTCGAACGGCGAGACCGACAATTTCTCGCGCGCGCTGCTCGGCGCGGCAACGGGCGACGGCGATGTCTTCGCGCGCGCCTTGCGCGCGGACCCTGCAGCCGTCGCCCGCGAATACTCCCGGCTCGCGCTGTCCGGCCCGCCGGCCGTGCGCGTGGTCGAGAAGCTGCCGCTGAACTACCTCTATCTCGGCGCGATTCATCGCGCGCTCCCCGCGGCGACGATCCTGCTCGTCCGGCGGTCGCCGCTCGACAGCTGCTTCGCGATGTTCCGCACCCTGTTCGCGGCCGGTTATCCGTTCAGCTACGACCTCGAGGAGCTTGGTCGCTACTACGCGGCCTACGAGCGGCTGATCGAACATTGGCGGGGGCTCCTCGGCGCGCGGCTGCGGGAGATTCGTTACGAGGAGCTCGTTCGCGATCCACAGACCGTCGGTGCGGCGATCGCCGCCGGCTGCGGGATCGGCTGGGATGACGCGGCGGTCGACATCGAAAGGAACGCTTCAGCCTCGTGGACCGCGAGCGCGGCGCAAGTGCGGCGGCCGATCTACGCGACCTCCACGGGGCGCTGGCGGCACTACCGCGCGCACCTCGAGCGGTTGATCACGACGCTGCGGGTTCGCGGGATCGCGTTGCCGGACTGAGCGCCGCCGGATCGGAGGCCGGCTCGGTGGAGCGGCGCACCTGCTTCGGCGAGAAGCCGAATTGGCGCGAGAACGCGGTCGTGAAGCTCCCGTGGTGAGCGTAACCCGACTGGCGCGCGATCTCGCGTACCTGCAGCTCCGAGGTCTGCAGCAAATTGCGGGCAAATTCGAGTCTCTGACGACGCACGAATGCGGCGATCGACTCGCCGAAGAGTTGCCGGAACCCCGCGCACAGCTTCGAGTAATTCATGCCGGCGCGCCGCGCGAGCGCCGGCAGCCGCGACGGCGCGACGAAGTCCGCCGCAAGCGTGTCGCGAATCGCGTGCAGTTCCTTGCGATCGCGCCGCGTGAGCGTCAGTCGCCAGTCGTCCTGCGGCGCGAACATGCGCACGTTGCTCAGGGTGACGTACAGCAGTTCGTTCGCCTTCGCGCTCGCGTACAGCCAGTGAAGCGGATCCTCGCGGTTCGCACGTACCATCTCCCGCAGCAGCGGGATCGCCGCGCCGACGTGCGGGCCGGCGCGATAGCTCGGGATCAGCGCAGGATCCTCCTCCGGCGCGAGCGCGGATTCGAGAATCGCGGTCGCGCCCTCGTTCACCTGCTCGAGCCACGCGCGGTCGCAGTAGAGGCTGATCCAGGTCTCGCGACCGAGCGGTGCGACGCCAAGTCGCTCGTTCGCGTCGTCGCAGCCGCGCGACTGGAACCACAGCAGGCACGACGGCTCGGCGAGCCGGCATTCGCCCCAGGAGCCCGCGATCTCGATCGTGCCCGAGATGCGGTAGTGGAACTCGACGATGTCCTGCCCCGCGAGCGGACTCTCGAAGCGATTGACCGAGGCGACGTCGACGACGGCCATCACCATCCAGGGCGACAGGTAATAGGTGTCGCAGCGATTGCTCGGATCGTCGGAGAAGAACCGCAACGGACGTCGATACGCGAGATAGCGCGACGCGAACTGCGACACCGCGGCGTCCGCGGTCTGCAGGCATTGGATTTCTGGCGGCACGACCACTCGCTTCTCGCCGATCTCGAATCGATTACCGACGACAATGTCGGCCGTGGACGACATACGCGCTCCTCGTGCTCTGCGTGCTCTAGCCGCGCCAACGATGACGAGCCGGCGGATCTTTGTCAACGCCAGGCCGCGCGCGGCGCGCGGCGCCCGGCCCCCCCGGGGCGGGGGGCGGGGCGACGATCGTTTCGCTAGTAAGCCATGTCCGGCATCGAGCGCTTGCGCTCGGCGATGAATGCGCGCAGCGCCTCGTCGATCGCGCCGTCGAGCGGCGGCGACTCGTAGCTCGCGAGCAGTGCCTGCCAGCGGCGGCCCGCGCGCCACAATGCGTCGTGCGCACCGTCCTCGGTCCATTGTTCGAACGATTTGTTGTCGGCGAGCGGCGCATCGAAGAACGCCGATTCGTAGTTGCGCAGCGTGTGCGCCGAGTCGAGGAAGTGCCGACCCGGGCCTACCTCGCGAAACGCGTCCATCGCGAAACCGTTCTCGTCGAGCGCGATGCCGGCACCGACGACGTGAAACGCGCCGCACTGATCGAGATCCAGCACGAATTTCTCGTAGGACATCACCAGTCCCGCCTCGAGCCAGCCCGCCGCGTGCAGCACGAAGTTCGCGCCGGCGAGGAAGGCGGGCCAGAGCGAGTTGGCGCTCTCGGTGGCCGCCTGGGCATCCGGTATCTTTGAGCCGCACAGGTTGCCGCCGCAGCGTAGCGGTACCCCGAGACGCCGCGCGAGCTGCCCAATCGCCAAGTACGCGAGCGCCGGCTCCGGCGTGCCGAAGGTCGGCGCGCCGCTGCGCATGGACATCGACGACAGGAAATTGCCGAGGATCGCCGGCGATCCCGGTCGCTCGAGCTGGGCGAGCGCGACGCAGAACAAGGCCTCGGCGAAGCACTGCGCGAGCCCGCCGGCGGTCGTTACGGGGCCCATCGCCCCGCCCAGTATGAACGGCACGCAGACCGGCGCCTGGTTCGCGGCGGCGTACGTGCGGATCACGCGACTCGCCTCGCCGTCGAGCACCAGCGGGGAATTCATGTTGACATTGCCGAGGATCACGCAGTGCCGGTCGACGAAGTCGCGGCCGAAGAGGATCCGGCACATATCGATCGAGTCGGCTGCGCGCGCCGCGGTGGTCACGGAGCCCATGAACGGCTTATCCGACCAGCGCATGTGCGCGTACAGCATGTCGAGATGGCGCTTGTTCACGGGCAAATCCGTCGGTTCGCAGACCGTACCGCCGGAGTGATGCAGCCACGGCGACAGGTACGCGAGCTTCACGAAATTCTCGAAGTCGGCGAGCGTCCCGTAGCGGCGCCCGCGCTCGGTGTCGCTGACGAACGGTGATCCATAGGCCGGCGCGAACACCGTGCAGCGGCCGCCGATCGTGACGCTGCGCGCCGGATTGCGCGCGTGCTGCGTGAACGTCGCCGGTGCCGAGCGGCGCACGATCGAGCGCGCGAGGCCTTGTGGCACCCGGACTCGGCAGCCGCCGACGATGTCGGCGCCGGCGTTGCGCCACAGGCGGAGCGCCTGGTCGTCGCCGCGGATCTCGAGCCCGATCTCCTCGAGGATCCGGTCGGCGTGCTGCTCCACGCTCGCTAGCATCTCCTCGCTCATGATCTCGTAAGGCGGGATCGCGCGTGTGATGAACGGCGCCGTCGCGGGATGCACGCTGCGCTGGCGCGGCCCGCGCCGCGGCCGTCGCCCGCCCGGTCGCTCACCGTCACCGACGGTCATCGGCCGACCTGCCGCGGCGTACCGCCCGCCATCAGGATCGCATCCGCGCGCCGCTCGGATCGACCGGCGCTTCGCCGAGCACTTGGCAGCGGCGCGGTTCGCCGAGCACCGTGACCTCGAGCATCGTCGCGGGCGCTGCGGCAGGCACGGCAAGATACGCGAGCGCGAGGCTCTTGTCGCAAGAGTGCCCGTAGGCCGCCGAGGTGACGAAGCCGACGCGATCCCCGCCGGACCAGACCGGCTCGAGATAGTTCGCCTCGGCGTCTCGCGCATCGACCTCGAGCAGCGCCAAGCGGCGGCTCGGCGGCCGCTCTCGATCGGCGAGCGCAGCCTCGCGACCGATGAAGTCCGGCTTGTCGTAGGCGACGAATCGCGCGAGGCCGCTCTCGATCGGCGTGTAGTCGCGGGAGAACTCGCGGCTCCAGATGCCGATGCCCTTCTCGATCCGCAGGGACAGCAGCGCATACATGCCGACGTCGACGACGCCGAACTGCGGCGCAACGGCCATCAGCCGATCGTAGATCGGGCCCAGGTACGCCTGCGGCGCATGGATCTCGTAACCCAGCTCACCGGTGATCGACAGCCGCACGACGAGTGCCGGCGCTACGCCTACGTCGATGAACCGCGCCGTCATGAACGGCAGCGCATCGTTGCCGACGTCTTCGCCGGCGACCTGCGCGAGCAGATCGCGCGAGCGCGGACCGAAGAGCGCGATGCCGCCCCAGTCGTTCGAGAGATTGCGCAGGACGACGCCGGCCGCCGGCAGGTGCTCGCGGAACCAGCGCTCGTGCCAGGCCTGCAGGTAACCGGAGCCGAACACGAGAAACCGGTCGGCGGCGAGGCGGATCGTCGTCAGATCGCCCATCAGCCGGCCGCTCGCCGCGAGCATCGGCGTGAGCCTTGCGCGCCCGATCTCGGGCAGACGCGCGGCGAGCAGGCGGTCGAGATAACGGGCGGCGGCGGGACCGCTGACCTCGAACTTGCTGAACGAACTCGCGTCGAGCACCGCGCCATGGCGACGCGCGCTGCGGCACTCGTGACCGACCGGCGCGAACGCATTCGATCGTCGCAGGGTCGGGGTCTCGGTGGCCGATTCCCGGGGCGGCGCGAAATACAGCGGATATTCGAGACCGAAGCTCACGCCGTGGACCGCACGGCGGGCGACGAGGCGCGCGTGCAGCGCCGACGTCTTGCACGGCCGGCCAGCGGGCCAGTACTCGTTCGGGTAGGCGATCCGGAAACGTCGCGAGTAGAACTCGCTCGCCTTGTCGGCGACGTAGGTCTTGCTCGCGTAGTCGTCGAAGCGCGCGACGTCGAGCGCGTACACGTCGCCATCCGGCTCGCCTGCGACCATCCAGGTCGCGAGCGCGAGCCCGACGCCGCCGCCCTGGCAGAAACCCGCCATCACACCGCACGCGGCCCAGAAGTTCGGCACGCCGGGCACGGGTCCGACCAGTGGGTTGCCATCCGGCGTGAACGTGAACGGCCCGTTCACGATGCGGCGGATACCGGCCGCCTGTAGCGTCGGAAATCGCGTGAAGCCCTTCTCGAGCGCGGTCGTCAGCCGATCCAGATCGGGCGGCAAGAGCTCTGTTTCGCCGTAATCCCACGGCGTCCCGCGAACTGCCCATGGTGTCGCCGGCGTCTCGTAGACGCCGAGCAGTACGCCGCCGCGCTCCTGGCGCATGTACATCTCGCCGTCGAGGTCCACGACGACCGGCAGCTCGCGCGGCGCCTGCGCGAGCTCGGCGAGATCCTCGGTGATCAGGTAGTGGTGCTCCATCGGCAGCAGCGGCAGCCCGACGCCGACCATGCGGCCCACCTCGCGCGCCCACAGGCCCGCCGCGTTCACGACGTGCTCGGCGTCGATCGTCCCGCGGTCGGTCTCGACCCGCCAGCGACCGTGGCCGTTCGGCGTCAGCGCCAGCACCCGTGTGTGGCGGTAGATCTCGGCACCATTCAGGCGCGCGGCCTTCGCAAACGCGAGCGTCGCGCCGGAGGGATCCAGATGCCCCTCCTTCGGATCGTAGATCGCGCCGTACACGTCGCGCGTGTCCATGATCGGACAGAGCGCACGAATCTCGGCCGGGCCGACGAGTTCAGTACGCAAGTTCATCGTCTTGTGCCGCGCAACATCGGCCCGCAACAGATCCCAACGCTCCTTGGTCGCGGCGACGTTCAGTCCGCCCGGATAGTGCAGGCCGATGTTCTGGCCAGAGAGGCGCTCGAGTTCCGGGTAGAGCTCGACCGTGTACGCCTGCAGGCGTGACATCGCCGGATCGCCGTTCAGCGAATGAATCGCGCCAGCGGCATGCCAGCTCGACCCCGCGGTCAACTCCTTGCGCTCGCACAGGGCGACGTCCCGCCAGCCGAGCTTCGTCAAGTGATAGAGCACGCTGCAGCCGACGACGCCGCCGCCGATCACGAGCGCCTGCACGTGGCCCTTCAAAGTATCCGCCTCGCCTGCCCGCCGTTCACGATCCCCCTCCCGTGACGCGCCGCCGTCCGCCCACGCTCGGCTCTCGCCGGTCCGCAAAATGCGGCGACGCCCCCTATGTTCCTGCGCAGTGCCCGCTGCGGCGCCACCATTTCTTCGTCGGCCGTCGGATTCAATTAGGCGATCTTTGACGCGCGCCCCGAGAGGCGCTTCGCTACCATGTGGCGCTGCACCGAAAGGTGTAGGCTCCGGCGGAGCCAGCCAGCGAGGTGCCGATGTCGATGTCCGAGGATTCGAGCCCGATCTCGAGCGAGCGCCTGCGACGAACCCTGCGCCCGATCGCCGAGGCAATGGGTCTGCCGAACGTCGCTTACGAGGATGCCGCGTTCTTCCGCTACGAGCGTGATGCATTGCTCGCGCGTACTTGGGTTGCGGTCGCGTTCACGGACGCGATCCCCGAACGCACCTATGCGCAGCCGATCGCTTTCATGGGCTGGCCACTGCTCGTCGTCCGCGACCGCCACGGCGATTTGCGCGTGTTCCACAACGTCTGCAGCCATCGCGGAATGCAGTTGGTGGGCGAGCCGACCGCGCTCGGCGGACTGATCATCTGCCGCTACCACTCGTGGAGCTACGCGACTAATGGCGACCTGAAGGCAACGCCGCACGTCGGCGGCGTCGATCGGCATCAGTGCGCCGGCTTCGACCCATCGAAGCACGGTCTGAAGCCGGTGCGCAGCGCCGTATTCTTGGGGATCCTGTTCGTGAACTTGAGCGGCGACGCACCGGAGTTCGAGCCGCACGTCGCCGAGCTGAAGAGGCGCGCCGAGGCGCTGATCGGCGCCGCCGGCTGGTCGCGGCTGCGGCCCGGCCTCAGCGATGCGCAGCTCACGCTCTCGGTGCGCTGCAATTGGAAGCTCGCAGTCGAGAACTATTGCGAGGCCTACCACCTGCCGTGGGTGCACCCCGAGTTGAACGCCTACTCGACGCTCGCCGACCACTATTGCTTTCTCGGTACCGAGTTCGCCGGTCAAGGATCCTTGACCTATCGCGGTAGCGAGGTCGCCGGCACCCACTTGCCGCGCTTCGAGGCCTGGCCGAGTGATCGGATCCACGTCGCCGAGTACCCGACGCTGTATCCGAACGTGCTGCTCGGATTTCATGCCGATCACGCGTTCGCGGTCCTGCTGACGCCGGAGGCGTTCGATCGGACGCGCGAGGAGCTGCGGATCTTCTATGTTGGCGCCGGCGCCGACGACGACGCCTATCGCGGTTGCAGGGCCGCGACGCTCGCCGCGTGGCGGATCGTGTTCGAGCAGGACGTGCCGGCGGTCGAAAATATGCAGGTCGGTCGCGCCTCGCCGGGTTATAACGGGGGTGTGTTCTCGCCGGCGATGGATGCGGCTACCCACCACTTCCACGGCTGGATCGCCGCCCGGCTCAGCGCGGCGCGCGCGTCAGACGCTTCGCGATCGGCGTGATCAGCAGCATGATCGCCGCCGCGATCAGGGCCCACCAGAAGATCTTCGAGAAAAGCGCCGGCAGCGTGAGCAAGTTGCGCGTGTCGTACTCGCCGGAGAGTTGTCCCGCGAGATTGTCGCCGAGTGCGAGCGCCAGGAACCACAGCCCCATCACCTGACCGACGAAGCGGCTCGGCGCGAGCTTGGTCATCGCCGAAAGGCCGACCGGCGACAGGCACAGGTCGCCGCACTCCTGCAGCAAGTAGCTGAGGAGCAGCCACGTCGGCAGGACCTTCTCTCCGACGACGACGTAGCGCGAGGCGAAGTACATCACCAGGTAACCGAGCGCGAGCAGCACGAGTCCGATCGAGAACTTCGCGGTTGGCGCCGGATCCTTGCCGCGTCGCCCGAGCGCGATCCACAGTGCCGCGAACACCGGGGCGAACAGTATCGTGTAGAACGCGGTCGCGCCCTGCAGGACACCGGCCGGCATCGACCAGCCGAGCAGCGTGCGGTTCGTGTAACGCTCGGCGAACAGATTCAGCGACGCGCCGGCCTGTTCGAATCCGGCGAAGAACGCCGCGTACGCGGCGAACAGCGCGCCCATCACGTACAGGCGACGCCGCTCCTGCGGCGTCAGTCCGGCGAACAGCAAGAGATAAAGAAAATACGCGCCGACGAACAGCACGATCACCCACGATGCCGCGGCTGCGAGACGCACCGGGTCGAGCCTGACCCAGCCGCCGGCGGCCAACGCGATGATCGTCGCGATCGCGGCCGCGAGCAGCGCGACGCCGAGCCAGGCCCGGCGGCCGCCTCGGCCATGGACAGTGCGACCGCGGTGGCCGAGCCAGCGCCGCGTCGCGAGGAACTGCCCGAGGCCGAGCAGCATCCCGACCACGGGCAAGCTGAACCCCCAGCGCCAGCCGAACCGCGCGGCGCACAGCGGGACCAGCAAGGAGCCGAGCAGCGCCCCGACGCTGATGCCGACGTAGAAGACCGAAAAGCCGGCGTCGCGGCGTGCATCGCCCTCTGGATACAGCTCGGCGACCATCACGCTGATGTTCGGCTTGAGCAGGCCCACGCCGAGCACGATGACGGCGAGGCCGACGAAGAACGGGTGCATGCGTCCGAGGAGCAGCGTGGCGTTGCCGCAGAGAATCAGGATACCGCCGGCGATCACCGCGCGCTGCGCGCCGAGCAGGCGGTCGGCGATCCAGCCGCCGATCGGCGCGAACACGTAGGTACCCGCTATGTAGAGCCCGTAGACGGCGCTCGCGACGCGGTCGTCCATCCCGAAGCCGCCGCGGCTCACCGCAGCCACCGCGTACAGGATCAGCACCGAGCGCATTCCGTAGTACGAAAAGCGCTCCCACATTTCCGTGAGGAAGAGCGTCGCGAGACCGCGCGGCTGGCCGAAGATCGGCGCGCCCGCGGCGTCGACCGGCGGCTCCACCGCGATCACACGAGATCGCGCGGGATAGTGAAATCCCAGCTGCGCTCGGCGACCACGGCGTTGTTGAGCCGCGCGGTCAGCGTCCCGGTCACGTGGAAGTTCTGTCGATCGCCGTGCATCACCGCCCGGGTATCGATGCGGGTGCGCCAGCCCTCGCGCCCGAGCTCGAAGGATTGCGTCAGCTCGTAGCGCGCCGATAGCGGATCGTCGTCGCGGATCGTCAGCTCACGCTTGAGCGAATGCGCGAGCTCGATGTCCGCCGCCGCGAGGCGCAGGACGCCTTCGCCGAACACGCCGCCGACCGCATCGGTGACGTAGGTCGTCTCGCCGCTGACGTGATCCTGCAGCGTGTACCGTCGGACGTGGCCTGGCGTGGTCCGCGTGATCGGCGTGCGCGGTCCGTGGGCGGACGGCGGGAACGAGACCGTCGGGCCCGGATCCGCATGCCGCACCGGCAGATCGAGCGCGGAGTGTGCGGTGCGAATCGACAACGTCGCCGGATACGGCGCCGGCCAGACGATCGGCCAGTAGGCGGTCGCAATCGACAGTCGAATCCGATGAGCCGGACGGAAGCGATGGCCGCAGACGTTCAGCTTCACGACGACGTCGTAGTAGCGCCCGCTGTCGAGCGCCGCTGGGCGCTCGTGGCCGTCCCGGTGGGTGAGATTCAGCACCTGATAGCTCACGCGCGTGACCCGGCCGTCGGGCGCGACGTCGCCGAGCCGAACCGCGAGCTGCGCGACCTGCGCATCGGCGGCAAGCTGCAGGCGCAGCACCGGGGCGCCGAGCACTTCCAGGTCATGATTCAGCACGGCCGAGTCGAACACCAGCGCACCGCCGTCGTCGAGTCGTTGATCGGTCGGATGCTCGCCCGGGCACCCCGCTGCCATCCACTCGCCTGCGGCCTTGCCGTGACTCTGCGGCGAGCGGATCGCGATCTCGTCGCCGCCGTCGGGTCGATCGCCGAGGCGGCGGTCCGCGCCGAGATGGAATCGTCGCGGCTGGATGTTCGTCGACGGCCAATGTGCCTCGCCAACCCAGCGCCCGGGGATGAACGAGCGCGTACCGTCCGGCGCGACGGGATCCTCGAGGTAGGCGCGCAGCATCGGCTCGCGCATGATCCCCGTGTCACGGCCCTTGAGCCAGTGATCCCACCAGCGCACCGCCTCCTGCAGGTAGCCGATCGCCGGACCGGGTAGGCCGTCGTGTGGGTACAGATGTCCCCAAGGGCCGATGATGCCGAGCCGCGGACCATCGAGACCTTCGAGCAAGCGCGGGACGGCGTTCGTATAGGCGTCGGCCCAGCCGCCGATCGCGAGCACCGGACATTCGATCGCGCCGAAGTCCTCGCAGACGGAGCCATGCTTCCAGTACGCGTCGTAATGCGGGTGAGCCATCCACAGCGCGGGGAAGAACGGCAGCTGCTCGATGCGCTCGAGCCAGCGCGCGCGCCAACCGTCACCGACGATCTGCGGGTCGAGCGGACGGCTCTGGTACGCGAGCATGATGCTGCCCCACCACAGATTGTCGTTGAGGAGGCATCCGCCCATGTAGTGAATGTCATCGGTGTAGCGATTGTCGGTCGAGAACGTCGTGATGATCGCCTTCAGGGCCGGCGGCCGCCGCGCCGCGATCTGCAGCGCGTTGAAGCCGCCCCAGGACTTGCCCTGCAAGCCGACGGCACCGGTGCACCACGGTTGCGCGGCGATCCAGGCGATCACCTCGAGCGCGTCGTCCTGCTCCTGCTTCAGGTACTCATCGGCGAGCAGTCCGTCGGATTCGCCGGATCCGCGGATGTCGACACGCACCGCCGCATAACCATGTTCGGCGAAGTAACCGTGCATCGGCTCATCGCGCGCGCGCGTGCCGTCGCGCTTGCGGTACGGGATGTATTCGAGCACCGCGGGCACGGGGTTCCGCTGCGCTTCCTCCGGGAACCAAATTCGTGCGCCGAGACGACAGCCGTCGCTTAGCGTGATCCAAACGTGTTCTTCGACGTGTACCGACATGTCCGCGGCTACCGGTTCGGCCGGTAGAGCAGGTTCCCGTACTGCGTCCAATGACCGCTGCCGGTCGGCGCGACGTATTGCCGCATGCGCACTTCGTCGTTCGGCAGGCGCTGATAGACGAGCCGCACGTCGCGGCCCCGCGATGGGATCACCGTCTCGAAGACGAGCTTGCCGGGGTTCATCGCCACGCTGCGCAGCTCGATCGCGCCCCATTGATTATCCGCCCACATCTGCAGCCAGCGCTCGCCGTCGAAGCGGCTGATGCTGATGCCGGCGAGCCGGCGGGCCACGCCCGGTCGCCGGTACAGGTCGGTGAGAAAGTGCAGGTGTTCCTCGACGATGCAGCCCGCGGCGCGCTTGTCCACGCGGTCGAACGCGACCAACCGGTTCGTATCGGCATCGAAGACCTGCCAAGCGCCGATCCAGAAGTCGAATTCATGGAACGGCGGTCCGTTGCAGGTGGACGGCGAGCCCGCCGAAGCGGCGGAAACCGCCGCGCGAGCGCTGGACGCTGCGGGGGCGCTCGACGCGCATGCGGCGAAACCGAAAGCGACCGCGATTGCGCAGGCGATCGCGACCCGACCCGGCGCGTAACGACCGCGATTAAGCAACGCCTGTCACCCGACCGGAGTTCACCGCGCCGCTCTCAGAAACGATAGGCGAGCCGCAGACCGATCTCACGCGGCGAATTGACCACATAGTCGTTCGTCAGCTTGCCGAGCTCGTTCATTTGCGTCGGCGGTACCAGGATGTTCTGCCGGTCGAACAGGTTCGTCACGTACACGGTCGCGCGCCACGGTTGGTGATTCAACGCCGCCGAGAGGTTTACCATCTCGAACGATCCCGATCGTTGCACGGTCGTCGTGCCGAGCGACGGCGTGAGCTGCATCGGCACGGTATCGCGGTAGATGCCGTTCACGCTCAAGGCCAGATCGTACCCCGGCGTGAGCGGCATGTCGTACACCAGCGCCGCGCTCAAGCTCGTCTTGGGGCTGCCCGGCATCTGCTCGCCGGCGCTGCCGTGGATCAGTCCGGGGACGATCGTGCCGGTCTGCGTGCCGTCGTTCGCCGGCAGCGACAAATTGCTGGTGAGGTACGCATCGGCGTAGGCGAAGCTCAGCGAATAGGTCAGGCGCGGCAGGAACAGCGGGCCGCTCGTCTCGAGTTCGACGCCCTTCGACTCGGCCGTGTTGGCGTTGTAGACCGCGAGGTTGCCCGACGGCAAGCTCGAGGAGATCTGCGGTTTGTCCCATTTGATGTAGAACACGTCGACCGTGTACGACGTGCCGTTCTCGAAGCGCCCCTTGAGGCCGGTCTCGTAGTTATTGGTGCTGTCCGGCGCATAGGTCGCGAGCAGCGGGCTCTCGCGGAACGGTCCGGTCAGCGGCACCGAGTTCGCGCCGCCGCGGCGGAATCCCTGCGACCACAACGCATAGACGTATTGGTCATGGGCGTACTCGTAGGAAGGATCGATCTTCCAGACCGTCTTCGAGGCCGGCGATTCGTGCGGCGTCGCCGGCAAAAAGGTCGGGAAGTTGTAGTCGTCGTACGACTGCGCGTCGGTGAATTGCTGCTTGAAGTGCCGCAGGCCCACCGTGATCTGCGCCTGCGGCGTGAAATGCCAGGTGAGCTCGCCGTAGATCGACTTATCGGTGAAATTCTGCGTATCGATCTGCTGGAACGTAACGTCGCCCGGCGCGACGCCGACGTTCCAGTAGCAGGTCGGCAGGCAGCCTTGCGCGATCTGGCGCTCCGGCGTGCCCGGCACGGCGATCGTCCACGCACCCTCGCGCCGCTGATTTTCGTAGAACACTCCGACGACGTAGTCCAGCGGATGATCGGGGCCCGCCTTCGAGACCAGGCGCACCTCTTGCGAGAACGTACGCTCCGCATCGGCGAAGACCTGGTCGTAGACGAACCGCGGGTTCGTCGGCACGCCGGCGTAATACGGCAGGTAGCCGCCGTTCGCGAGACCCCCCAGGCTGTAGGTATTGTCCTGCAGCGTCGAACCGGTCGTCGTGTAATAGGAGCTGGTCGAGGAGACGGTCGCGAATCCGGCGTCGTAGCTCAGATCGAGACTCGCAAGATTGGTGTAGCGCGACCACGGCTGGTCGATCTGCGAGAACTCGCGGTAATGGCCGCCGCCGGGCAGCTGCGTCGCCGGATCGAGCGGCGAAGTGCCGCCCGGGAAATCCGGATTCACCTGCGGACCGCCGTCGCCGACGGCGTTCGAATGCAGGATCGCCGCCTCGGCGCGGAACGCGTCGGTCGGCTGCCACAGCAGGCTCGCGCGGCCGGTGAACGTCTTCTGGTAGTTCCAGTCCTTCTTGTCGCTGTAGATCGCGGGACTGTTGACCGGATCGGCCGGGTTCGCGAGCAGCGGGATTCCCGACAACCCGTTGTTGGTGCGTGCAAACAGGCCGTACGTATCGACGAAGCCCGGCTGGTAGTCGTACTTCGCCGCGGCCCGGAACGCGAGCGTTTGACCGAGCGGAAGATTGACGATGCCGGTCATCGAGTACGGGGTCCCGTCCGAGTGCGCGAGCAGGCCGCCGCTCGCTTCGACTGTGCCCGAGAACTGGCGCAGTTCGGGCGACTTCGGAATGAACCGGACCGCGCCTCCGAGCGCTCCGGCGCCATACAAGGTCCCCTGCGGTCCGCGCAGCACCTCGACCCGCTGCAGGTCGACGAGCTGGAAGTAGCCGTCGATCGGGGAATTGCCGACATAGGTGCCCACCGGCGCCTGCTCGAACGAGCGAAAGCCGCGCGTCGGCTCGCCGGTCGCGTTGATGCCGCGGATGATCGGTACGGTCGCCGCGGCGAGGCGCGCGCCGTAGTCGTACATGCTGAGGCCGGGAACCGCGGTCGCAAGCGAGGACAGGTCGGTGACGCCCGCCTGCGCGAGCTGCGATGCGCTGACGACCGACAGGCTGTACGGCACCGACTCCAAGGTCTCGCGCCGGCGGCTCGCGGTGACGATCACCTGCTGCAGCACCGAGGCGGGACTGTCAGTCGCCTGGTCCGTCGATGCCGCCTCGTTGAGCGCGGCGGTGGCGTCCTGCGCCGACGCGAACTGCGAGATACCGTAGAGCGCGAGACAGACCGCGGTGCGCAATGGCAAGTTCGCCGGACGCTTGCCCGGCGCATCGATGTTCCGGCCACGACGTCGAATGAAACGGGTCCGCATGTGTGTCTCCCCTGCACGGTCCGTGACGGCTCGGCGACGCCGGCCTCGAACCAGTCTCCCTGTTCGCGCTCCGCGACCGCGGATACGCAGCTTTCGGCAATATGTGACACGCGGCTGGCGCCGTCCACCGAAAGCTTCGTTGACTCGCAGGACTTCTTCGGAGATCCGTTCTTTTTTGACGCTTCTGCGCGGCGCCGGCGATCGCCGAGTGGCTGCACGCAATACCCCGTGCAGCCGATCGCCGGGCGAGTCGCGCTCCCGTTGGCGCATCGCCATCGGCGCCCCGACCAGTACGCACCACAAGTTACTGATCCAAAAGGATTATGCGAGACGGCACCGCGCAATCGGCTCCGGCCGGCTCTGGTGCTCTGCGGACAACAATCCATGATCTGCCGCGGAGGAGATTCCGATCACCTTCGTCAGTGACGGGAATCGGCTTGAAATAAGGCATTTGCGCTTCGCGGCCTGTCGATCGTCTGCCCGTCAGTGAGTCTTCTCCAGCCAAAAATCCCCAGAAGCACCAGAACCCTCTTACGCCGCGCCGGGGACCAGCATCCACACGGCCGCTGCCCCCATGACCAGGGTCGCCATCCACCCGAGAATGACCAGCGCTCGGCTAGCTGTGAAGGCGCCCATGACGGATTTCTTCGAGACGAGCAGGATGATGACGACCATGAGCGGAACCGCGACGACCCCGTTAATGACTGCGCTCCAGAACAGCGCTTTCATCGGACTGATCGGCGAATACTGAATCACGAGCCCTGCGAGCACGCTGACGGCGATCACGCCGTAGAATCCGCGAGCGTCGGTGGCTGTACGTTCGAGCCCCCAGCGCCAGCCCATCGCCTCGCACAGCGCGTAGGCGCCGGAGCCTGCAAGCACGGGTACACCGATCAAGCCTACGCCGAGAATGCCCACCGCAAACAGCATGAACGCGAAGTTTCCGGCGAGCGGCCGCAAAGCGCTCGCTGCCTGCGCGGCCGTATTGATATCGGTGATGCCCGCGCGATGAAGCGTGACGGCGGTGGCCAGAATGATGAAGTAAGCAGTGACATTGGAGTAAAACATGCCGCTCCACGTATCCCACCGAATGCGGCGCAGCTCCGTGGCGGCCGCCTTCGGATTGCGCACCAGCGGCGCAGCTGCGGGAGCCTGCTGCATATCTTCGACTTCCTCAGACGTTTGCCAAAAGAAGAGATACGGGCTGATGGTCGTGCCGAAGACGCCGACGATGACGGCGGCGGCGCCGGGTTTCGCAGTGAACTCGGGCCAAACCGTGCGCAGTGCCACATGAGCCCAGGGGACATGAACCGTGAACAGCACCGCGGCGTAGGCCAGCAGGGAGAGCGTGAGCCACTTCAGGAAAAAGACGTAGCGATGATACGGGACGAACACCTGCAGTAGCACCGTGCCGAAAACGAATACCACGGTCATCAGGTGGCGATCGACGTTCGTGACCAATTCGGCCACTTCCCCCATGGCGGCGACATCGGCCGCGATGTTGAGCGTATTGGCGATCAGCAGCAGGAGGACGACGCCCTGGAGGACGGCCGGTGGAAACGCGGCCTTGATGTTGGCAGCAAGCCCTTTGCCGGTGACTCGACCGATTAGGGCGCACATCGATTGGATCGCGGCCATCAACGGAAAGGCGAGCGGCATCGTCCACAGCATGTTCAAGCCGAATTGGGCGCCCGCCTGTGAATAGGTGACGATGCCGCTGGGATCATCGTCGGCGACGCCGGTAATGAGCCCGGGACCGACCCGCGCGAGCGGGTGCGCCTTAAGGCGCGTCCAAAAGCTTGGGCGAGCGCGCCGGCGGCGGGGTTGCACGCGACTCTCGTTAGGGCTTTGCATGCCTTCACTCTACTCAATCCGAGCGGTGCTCGGAGGATTGCGAAATAATCCGCGAGCCAGCCGGATTTGGTGGCATATTCAGCCGCGCGGCGTCGGCCTCGACACCGTTCAGTTCAAGAGGTTTTAGACAACATGGGTCAACCAAGATAATTGCATGATTTCAACACCCAGAAGTTGTGGATAATGCGATGAAGCCTTTGATCCACCGATCAGGAGACCGCCCGCGGCATCGATTGGCTGGGGCGCATGCTGAAATACCTCGACCCCAAGGACAAAGGGTGGGCAAGCCCCGCAGATCGTAAACGGTGGTGGCCGGTCGTGACGTAACCCGAACGCACGGCGAAGGCGCTGCATCGATCAGGCCCTGACGCACGGACCGGCGTGTTGGCGACGGTTATTACGCTGACCCAAAGCACGCGAGGTAAAGGATTCGGGCCGTCGCCGAGGATCCGATGTCGCATGCCGAGGATCCGGCTGCGGTCTTCGATGGCAACGTCCGCCAATGCCACCGTCGTGGCCGGTTCCATGGCAATCCGGTCTATCACGTGGCTGTCAAATGAAGTTCACCGCGATCAGTTTAGGCGGCGCGATTACGTCGTCCTGGACTGGTGGATGAGCGCGCGAGTGGGAGTTCGGTTTCAGCCGCTCAGGGTCCCTACATCACGATGGATAGGGCGGAATTGCATGGCTCTGGCCATTGGTCGGGTTTTTGCGGGACGTTGGATTGCGGGTCGAGTTGGTCGACGATGAAATGGCGTGTCGCTGCGCGCCATGCGTTGCGATGAGGCGCAGTGTTGGGCGATCGATTTCTATGGCGAACAGGGCAATTCATATTGCCTTTTGAGTAAAAACAAAAGAAAATGAAAGTTAAATGATAAATAAACGAAACCTTGAGGCGCGCCGGCCTGGATGATTGCGCAAACCACTGCTTGCCAATTTTTTCTTTGCCACGGGAACCAAACGAGGCGCGGATGCGACCCGGCAGCGCTCGACGCGTATGACGGGTTCGGAAATTCCGAGGCACCAAGGACAATCCGAGCCCGGTAATAGAGATGGGAGGGTATGTGAAGTCCGTAGATCGAAATCGAGGGAAAGGTGCTGGGCTTGGCGGCATCGTGATTGGACTCCTGTTTTCGGCGCCTGCGCTGTATGCGCAGGAGTCGGCGTTACAGGTTTCGATCAATGCCCATGGGGTTTACCATATTGGTCCCTCGAACTCGACCGGCCGGACGCTCGTGTCCGACGTCGCCGCGAGAGTGGACGGTCGCTGGCTCCACACGACGGACTACCCGCATTGCGAGGTTACGCATTCGCCGGCACGAGGTGATCTCGGCCCGGCCACCGCCTGGCAGGTGACCTGCTCGGGCCTCTCCGAGGCGCCCGACCTCGCGTATCGCTTGCGCGTCTATGCGTCAGAACCATTTGCCGATCTCGAGGTGGTCGTGCGTAACGGGACGGCCCGGCCCGTCCACGTCCAGGCGATGCGTCTGCTGGATGCCTCGAGTGGTGACATCGCCGATCTCGGCGGCGCCGTTGCTGCCGACCGCGTTCTATCCGACAGTTTCAGCGAGGATCGACCGGCGATACAAATTCGCGATCTCGGAGATGCCAGTCATGGCATGCATCGGGCAGTCGGAAGCCAGCTTATTTACAATCGCGATAGCCATGAGAGCGTTTTCCTCGGCGCGCTTACTTCGGAGCGCTTCCTTACGGTCCTGCGACTCCGCGTCGCTGCGGTCGGAGGCACGCCGAACATCTCAGGATACGAAGTCGACTCGACCGGTACGACCGAACTGGAGACGGAAAACTCGCTGAAGAACGCGCCGCCTCAAGATCAGATTGCGCTGAGTTTGCCGGTCGCCCCGGGGGAGGCTCTCGCATCGGAATGTCTTGCCGTGAGTGTGAGCCATGACTATCACGGGCAGCTCGAGACCTATGGCGATCTTATCCGTCGAATTCATCACGCCAGAGTCGCGGCGCCAGCGCTCATGGGATGGTGGAGTTGGACCGCTTATTATTTCGGACTCAACCAAGGAGCGGCCCTGACCAATGCCGAATGGGAAGGCGAGCATCTGCGACCGTACGGCTACGATCTTTTCCACATCGACGAGGGGTATCAGTACGCGCGCGGCGAATACGTCACACCGAACGCGACGCTCTTTCCGCGTGGCCTAATCCCCGTCGAATATGCGGTGCGCGGACTCGGTCTCACGCCAGGGATCTGGACGGCTCCATTTGAAGTCTCGCAACGATCGTCGGTGTATCTGCATCACCCGGACTGGCTAGTGAAGAACGCCGGAGGTAAGCCGATTCACGCAGGCAGCGTCGTCGACGGCAAGGACGCGCTGTATATTCTCGACACGACTAATCCCGGGGCGCAGGCATATCTTCGGGAAACGTACCGGACGCTCGTTCGTGAGTGGGGCATCCATTATATCAAACTAGATTTCATGGACGACAGCGCGATCGAGGGTTACTACCATCGGCCGCACACGACAGCCATGCAGGCGCAACGCATCGGCTTGCAAGTCATCCGCGATGCCGTCGGTAACGAGGTGTACCTCGACAAGGACGGAAGCGCGATGCTGAATCCCGTCGGATACGTCGATTACGGCCGCATATCGCAGGACACCGGCCACAGCTTCGAGGCGAGTCGAGATGCAGCGAGCGGCATTGCCGCGCGTTATTACATGAATCGCAATTTCTTCGTCGCCGATCCGGACGCTTTCACCGTGTCCACTCAACGGATCACCGATCAGACCTGGCACGAGGGTCGGCAGCCGCTGACCTTGAACGAGGCCAAGGTGTCGATTGCTCTCGCGGCGGTTTCCGGAGGTATGCTCGAGATCGGCGATAATCTCCCGTCCCTCGAAGGCTCGCCGCGACGCCTGGCCCTCCTCGAGAACCGCGATCTGATCGACATGGTGCGGCTGGGCAAGGCCTCCGTTCCGGAGGATCTGATGAGCTACGCCGTCGCCGATCGGCAGCCGAGCATTTTCTATTTGCGGGAATCGGCGCGGCAAAGTGTGCTGACTGTCTTTAATTGGACCGAGCATTCGACCCACCACGTCATCGCTCTGGCGTCGCTCGGTCTGCCGCCAGACCAACGCTACGATCTCAGCGACATCCTGGACCCAGGGCAGTCGGTACCGCTTTCATCGGGCAACGTCCGGATCGATCTGCCCGCGCATGCGGTGCGCATGATCAAGGTCATCGATCTGAATCGATCGGCGATAGCGCCCCAACTCGGCGTTGACTGTCCCGCGACCGGTCGTTCCGGCGAAGCGATCACCTGTTCGGCACGGGCATTGAATTCGGAGCCGATTCTTACGTTGCATTGGAACTTCGGCGATGGGGTGACCGGCGACGGTTGGAAGGTTCAGCATACGTGGACCGAGCCGAGCGATTACACGGTGCGCGTGCGGGCGAGCGGACTCGACGACCGGTCAGTCGAGAAGACGCTGCGCGTGCGTATCGCCGGATACCTCTCGACGACCTTCCGTCCGGCGCAAATCCGACGCCTCGAGTCACACTAGAGGACCGGAGCCGGTCGCGGTCCACCGCCCCGCCAGCCGTTCAGTTGAGGCCGGGCCAGGCCTTCGGGAACAGCGCAACCGCGTTGTCGCGATAGATCTTGTCGACGACGGTCGTCGGCAGGTGCATGCCGCGAAACGGCTGGGCGAATTCCGACGAATGCATGGCGTCGTCGGTCACGAGAAAACGCCAGTCCTGACGCCAGTCGGCGGCGATCTGCGCGACCGCGCGCGGATCGTCGTCGCCGGGACCGTATGCGTCGTCGGTTCCGTAGAGGATGCGGTCTTGATAACGGATCAGGAACCGGCGTACCTTTTCCGGGTGCCGCGCCGCCTGGTATTGAAGGTGCGCGATCCGTGCGGCGATGTCGACGCTCGCGTTCGGGAAGCGGTCGAGAAACGCGGCGACCTTGTCGACGTCCCATTCGAGGGAGGCGAGATGCAGCGCCTCAAAGCGTAGAGTCGGATGCGCCGCTAGCATGCGGTCCCGCGCCGCGAGGATCTCGTCGTGCGAGGGCCTGTCAGGATGGAGATACATGTAGTACTGCGGATGCTCGCGATAGTATTCGCGGTCCGAGCGGATCGTCATCTTCGCGTAAGGCAGCCAGCAGTTGCGGGGCTCGGCCTGATGGCCGAGCAACACGATATGGTCGCGTTGCAGTCGTGCATAGATCGGCTCGAGTCGTGGATCGTCGGGCATCACGTAGCGACCGTGCTCATCGCGCAAGCTCAAGCCGACGTTCTTCCAGATCTTCACACCGACGGCGCCTTCGGCGAGCGCGACGTCGATGTCGTGCAATGCCATATGCGCCCAGTCGGGAGAGGTGAAATGCGCGACCGAAAAGGTGCCGACGAAGGCGACCCGACCCGGGTAACGGCGGTGTAGCGAGGCGGCGGCTTTAAGTTGCTCGGGGATCGGCGGGAAGTCCGGATCATCGACGTTGATCGTTAGGATGTGAAAGTGATCGCGGGCCGCCTCGGCGACCAGGAGATCGGCTGGTCCGTGTACATGCATGTGAGCGTCGACCTTCTCGATCCGTGCGAAGTCGGCCGTCGAATAATATCGATCTTGCGAGTGCGTCGGGACCGAGCTAAACAAGAGGAGCAAAGCCGCAACGACGGCGGGTCGTGGCGATCGCGCGACCGACGATCCAGTCAATTTCACGCTAGAAGAACCTCGACGCCGCGTCTGCGAAGTTCCTCGACGACGGCGGGTGCCGCGCCGCTGTCGGTGATCAACGTATGTAGCTGCTCCACGCGAGCAATACGAGAGATGTTCCGGCGCATCAGCTTCGAGGCGTCCGCGACTGCGATCACGCGGCGGGAGATTTCGATCATCTTCGCGTTGAGTTGCGCTTCCGGCAGATGCGGCGTCATCACTCCAAGTTCCGGGTCGATGCCGTCCGCGCCGAGAAACAACCGGTCCGCGCGAAGCTCGGACAGCGCGGCTTCGGCGAGGTGACCGGACAGAGAGTTCGACTCACGTCGCAGCATGCCACCGGGCATGATCAGGCGCACCGACGGGACGTCAACGAGGAGTGCCGCCACGTTCAATGCGTTGGTGATCACGTTGATCGACTTACCGTCGGTCTTGCGGATCTGTTTGGCGATCTCCGCGGTCGTGGTGCCCGAATCGAGGATGATCGTCTCGCCGTCTTGGATTAACGAGGCTGCTACGCGCGCGATGCGTACCTTTTCGGCGTGGTGCAGCGTCTGCTTGACCGCGAGCGGCGGATCCTCGTCGTCGCGCCGCAGCAACGCGCCGCCGTGGGTGCGCATGAGCTCGCCGGCGCGTTCGAGGGCGGACAGGTCGATGCGGATGGTGACTGCGGACGTGCCGAATCGTCGTGTCAGGACATCGACGGTAACGCGACCATGTTCTTCGAGCAGGTCACAGATCCGCCGGCGCCGCTCTTCAACGAGAAGTCCGTATTCAACGGGGGTATCCACTATCGCGCGTTCCGCGCTCGATGTGCTCTCGGTATCGGATTCCTGCATGTTGTCGCGTTCGAAAAGTTACCAGTCCGTTCAGTTCATGGCGCCGCCCCTAGCTTTCCGCCGTGCCGAGGCCATCTGGCGCGCGGGGCGTCCCCCTCTATACCCGCACGCTAAGCGGCTAGTCTACTTGAGGAACGCAAGCTTGTTGACATCGAAAGAAATATAAGATGATAATAAACGAAAGCAAACGATATTTATAACCTACCGCTAGCTTCGTATCATTTCATATCGTGCCGATTTCGATAATCACGAGCGGAGCGCTGAGCGGGTCGTTCATGAGGGAGATTCCGGGATGCTCGCACGCAAGCTGTCGTACTTTGTTATCGCCGTCACTATTGCATTCGGTGCCGTGGTGTCGCCCGCCGACGGTCGCACGAACTCCGATGGCGCGGCAAATTTGGGGCCCGCGGACGCGGCGCCGGCCAGCGACTCGTCAAACCTCGACAAAGTCGCGCCGAAAAAAAAGACCGAGGACGCGCTGTCGACGATCGTTGTCACCGGATTGCGCGAGAGTCTGCGCTTGTCGCTCAATATCAAGGAAAACGCTGCGATCGTACTGGATTCAATCAATGCGACCGAACTCGGGCGTTTTCCGGACGACGATGTCGCCGACTCACTGAGCCACATTACCGGCATTTCCATCTCGCGAACGACCGGTGGCGAGGGAATGTACGTCGGCGTGCGCGGTCTCGGCTCGCAATACAACATCGTTACGCTCAACAATCGAATTCTCGCGACCGACGACGACGGCCGCGACTTCGCATTTGACATTCTCCCCGCGGACGTCATCTCCGGCGCCGACGTGTTGAAGTCCGCGCAGGCATCGGCCCTCGAGGGCAGCATCGGTGGCACCGTCAATCTGCGATCCGCGCGGCCGTTCGATCATCCGGGTCTGCACACCGCGGTGCGCGTTGAGCGAAATTACAACGATATGTCCGAATTCTACGGCAGCAAGGGCTCCGCATTCGTCAGCGATACGAACGCTGCCGGGACCCTGGGTATCCTGGTCGGCGCCGTATTCTCGAACACGAAGACTCGTACCGACGCGCTGAACTACAACACCTACGATCCCGCGAATCCGGGGGTCTGGCCGTTGACTGGCCCGAGCAGCCAGCCGGTCGTCGCCGCCTGTTGCATCTCGTTCGGGTCCGTGATCGATCAAAAGAAACGCGAGGCATTCTCGGGGACGCTCGAGTGGAAGCCGACCGATTCCTTGCACGTCACTCTCGATGGGTTGTACACGCAGCTGCGCGACCCGCAGGTCGCCTACGATCAAGCCTACTACCCGGATTTCAACTACGACGCGAACGGGAATCCCGAGTGGTCGAACGTCGTCGTGAACAACGGCTTGATCACCTCGTTCACCGCCAACACCTTCACCCCGGAGATAGTCAATCAGACCATCGACCGAGTCGTCTATACGAATCTCATCGGCCTCAACGTCGAATGGAAGCCGACGGACCGGCTGTCTTTTGCCGCCGACCTGTACCATTCCGACGCAAATCGACCGGAAGGCGGCCGCGACACTTTCGTAACCGCCGGTCTGGAATCCACGACCCCGTATAACCAGAACACGATCAACTGGACCAACACGCTGAACGGCCTGCCGAACATCGCGGTCACCTTGCCGAACGGCCAGGACTACGCGGCCGCGCTCGCCTCGGGGGCACTTACCAACAATTATTGGACCGGACACTACACGGGTCTCAACGGGTACTCGATCCGTGACTCGGTTACCGGTTCGACGCTCGACGGCAAACTTGCGTTCGAAAGCGGATATCTCGAAAAGTTGCAATTTGGACTGGCCGCGACGCGGCGCGACAAGAGTCGCGCGGACTTCAGCAACGACTGGACGGGAGGCTCGAGCCAGTACGATTTCTACACCACCCCGGCCGGTGCAAACCCGATTACGTTCGGTTCGCTCGGCGCGAACGTCGTGTCGGTCACGACATTCCCCAATTACATGCAGGGCGCCGGCGGCTCGTTCCCGAGGACGATCGCGGTGTTCAACGTTCCGGCGCTGCTCAACGCGTGGAAATCATTGAACGGGCAGCCGAACCTCTACAACGGCTTCGCGCCGACCTACGATTTCAACCTGACACTGCCGCAATTCAATGCGGTGAATTCCTACTCCGTTCGCGAAGATACGATCGCCGCGTATTTCGAGGGCGTGTTCGGCGGAGATCGGTGGAGCGGGAACGCGGGATTGCGGCTCGTCCATACCCGCACCCGCGCCTCGACCGCCGTCGATAACATCGAGACGGTCACCATCGCGAATACCGCCAACCCGACCGATCCGGCGATCGTTCAATATAGTAACCCGACCCCGACCTCCTCGACGGGGTCGTACATGCTCGCGATGCCATCGGCAAATTTCCTGTACAAAATAAGGCCAACGCTGCAGATGCGCGTCGGACTCGCGGAAACAATGACGCGACCGGAGCTCAACCAGTTGGCGCCGACGCGCACCGACAATACGCTGAACCGCGTCTATGAGATAGACTATTCGGGGAATGCGCAGCTGAAGCCGATTCGCTCGTACCAGGCGGATCTGTCTCTCGAATGGTATTACCTTCCGAACTGCGCGCTCACGGTGGCGTTGTTCGACAAGCAGATCCGCGATTTCATCACGCAGGCGCCGCAGATGAACGTCGATCTCGGCGTGAAAGGCTATTTCAACGGCAGCACGACGCCGGTGCCGGTTCTGTACACAGTGTACCAACCGATCAACGGCGACAAGGGCGTGGTCACCGGCGTAGAAATCGGCTTTCAGCACATACTTCCAAGCGGCTTCGGCGTGCATGCGCAATTTACCCATACGACTAGCAAGGCCTACGTCAGCGGACAATTCGTCGGGCAGCTCGAAGGCGTTTCTCCGTCGACGGCTTCGCTGGGGCTTATCTACGAGGCCGGCCGCATCAGTTCCAGCGTGACATGGGACTATGCCGGGAGCTTCGTTGCTCAAACCTTCACCGAAGTGCCGGGTTGGAGCGCGACCACGGATTCGTTTTCCTGGGTCACTGCGCAGGCCTCCATCGAAGTCGTAAAGAACTTGCGGGTCTATTTGCAGGGAAAGAACCTCGCGAACGCGATTGCGAAGTCCTACCTGAATGGCCGCAAGGATGCGATCTGGAGCAGCGGCACCACCGGTACGAGCAGCGCCGTCGGCGAGGGCTACACGGCCTTCGGCCGTACATTTACGCTCGGCGTGAGCTATCGGTTCTAGCGGGGCCACCGAGACATCACGATGACCGCATCGCATTGGTTGCGTTACGCGCTGCTGACCGCGCTTGCCTGGGGGGTCTGGGGCGCGTTTACGAGCCTCCCGAGCGAACATGGCTTTCCGGACACGCTGACGTACGTGGTGTGGGCGTTGACGATGATCGCCCCGGCAACCTGGGCGATGCGGCGCGCCGGCACGCCGCTCAACAAGGACCGGCGCTCCATCGCACTCGGCATGGCGGTTGGCCTCCTTGGCGCGGGGGGTCAGATGCTCCTTTTCCATGCGGTTACGATCGGGCCAACTTACCTTGTCTTCCCGATAGTCTCGCTCTCTCCCGTGATCACGATCCTGTTGTCTCTGCTGCTGCTGGGCGAGCGGACCGGACGGCTCGGCGTAATCGGGATTGTGCTCGCGGTGATTTCCCTGCCGCTGTTCGACTACTCCCCCGGAAATGGGCCACACCAATACGGCGCGTGGTTCTTTCTTGCGCTCGGCGTGATGCTGGCCTGGGGACTGCAGGCGTATTACATCAAGCTTGCCAACGCGACTATGAGTGCGGAGAGTATCTTTTTCTACATGATGATCACCGGCTTGATGTTCATTCCGGTGGCCCTGTGGCTGACCGATTTTTCTCAGCCAATTTATTTCGGACTCTCGGGACCATGGTTGGCCGCCGGCGTGCAGATGTTGAACGCGGTCGGCGCATTGCTGCTCGTCTATGCGTTCCGATACGGCAAGGCCATCGTCGTCTCGCCACTCGTCAATGCGGGCGCGCCGTTTTTAACGACGGCGATCGCGTTGGCGATTTCCGGAACGCTCCCCGGCGGCTTCAAGCTCGCCGGCGCCGTGCTCGCGCTCGCCGGTGCATTGCTGCTGTCGTTGCAACCCGGATGAACGATTGACGAAGCGGCCGAAATCACGATGAATGCGTTGCAGACATTGTTGTGCGAGCACAAGGCAGGGGCGTGTGTCGGCGTCCCGTCGGTTTGTTCGGCGCATCCTCTGGTCCTGGAAGCAGCGTTGCAGGATGCCGGGCAAAATGACGGCTGGGTCTTGATCGAAGCGACCGCCAACCAAGTCAATCAGTTCGGCGGCTACACAGGTATGGCGCCCGCGGTGTTCCGACGCTTTATGGACGACCTTGCGCAACGCGTCGGTGTGGCGCCTGGGCGGATACTGCTCGGGGGCGATCATCTCGGCCCAACCTGCTGGCGCGGACAGGGAGCCGCCGATGCGATGGCGCGGTCCGCGGCCCTGGTGGACGCTTACGTCGCGGCCGGCTTTCGCAAGTTGCACCTGGATTGCTCGATGTCCTGCGCCGATGACCCCGCCGTGTTATCCACGGAGGTCATTGCGAACCGTGCGGCGGATTTGTGCCTAGCGGCAGAGCGCGCATGGGGCGTCGCCGGCGGCGAAGCACCGGTTTATGTGATCGGCACCGAAGTGCCGACCCCCGGTGGCGCGACAGAGGTGCTCGATGTGCTGGAAGTCACGACTCCGGCCGCCGTCGACGAAACACTCACTGCTCACCGCGTGGCGTTCGCGGCGCGTGGATTGGACGGCGTTTGGCCGCGAGTCGTGGCGCTCGTCGTTCAACCGGGCGTGGAGTTCGATCATTACAAGGTCGTCGACTATGTGCCGGACAGGGCGCGCGCGTTATCGACCCGGATCGAGCGCGAGGAAGCTCTGGTGTACGAGGCACACTCGACCGACTATCAGACGCCGGCGGCCCTGCGTTGTCTCGTTAGGGATCATTTTGCGATCCTCAAAGTCGGGCCGGCATTGACGTTCGCGCTGCGAGAGGCGCTATGGTCGCTCTCCGATATTGCGCGAGAATTGACCCTTTCGCCGGAGCCGTCGCTCAGGCAATCGGTGCTGAACGCCATGCGCGCCGATCCTCGTCATTGGCGCGCATATTATGTAGATTTGAACCGGGAGACTCTCGACTTGCAATACAGTTTAAGTGACCGCATTCGCTATTACTGGAACACGCCGTCGGTGCTACGTGCGATCGAGGAACTGATGTCGGCGCTCGAGCGCATTGACATACCGATGACGGTGTTGAGCCAGTACCTGCCCGCGCAGTACGAGGCGGTGCGTGCCGGCGAACTCGAAAAGCAACCCCGCGGAATGATCCTGCACGCGATCCGTCGAGTTCTACACCAATACACACTGGCCTGCCGAGTCTGACGATGGACTACATGGGGTATGCGGAGGACGAGCTTCATGCAGCGGGGGCGTATTGGACCGCGCGCGAAATTGCGCAGCAACCCTCTCTATGGGGCGAAATGCATGACAGGTTCTCCGTCGACGGTTTGCGCTTGCAAGAGTTTCTTCGACCACTGATATCACGGCAAGATCTGCGAATCGTTTTGACCGGCGCGGGAACGTCGGCCTTCGTTGGCGACTGTCTTGCGCCGGCACTTCGGCGCCGACTCAACTTGCGAGTCGATTCCATCGCGACCACCGATTTGGTGTCTGCGCCCGATGGCTACTTGATGCGAGATGAGCCCATGTTGCTCGTGTCGTTTGCGCGCTCCGGGAACAGCCCCGAGAGTGTGGCCGCCGTCGAGCTCGCAGAACGTGTTAGCCACGACTGTCATTATCTCGTGTTTACCTGCAACGCGGAAGGCGCGCTTGCGGCGCGAGCCGCATCGTTCCGCCGCGCGCACAGCCTGGTGTTGCCGGAGCGTGCGAATGATCGCAGCTTCGCGATGACATCGAGTTTCTCGTCCATGCTTCTCTCGGCAGGATTGGCGTTTGGCGTGGTGCCGCCGCGAGAGGGGCGCGTCGTGGAGCGCGATGCCACGGATGCGCTGCGGCTGACGCTACAGAGAGCCCGTTTGCTCGCAGGCGAGGGATTCGACCGCGTCGCATATCTTGGCGCCGCGGAGCTCCACGGATTGGCACACGAGGCGGCGCTCAAGATGCTCGAATTGACGGACGGAAAGGTCGTCGCGGTAGCCGATTCACCGCTCGGGTTCCGGCATGGTCCGAAGACGATAATCAATGAACGTACTCTCGTCGTGGTGTTTTTATCCCGTGACTCGTACAGGCGAGCATACGAACACGATCTCCTCAGGGAATTGCGCGCGGACGGCATCGCCGCGCGCGTCATCGCTTTGAATTCGGCTGGCGATCCGGTCGATGACGCCACCGACGTACTGTCGGTGCCGACCGCCACGATGGCGAGGGAACTGGACCTGTGCTTTCCGTTCATCCTCTTTGCGCAGACACTTTCGTTCTTGCGGTCACGGACGCTCGGCATACGCCCTGACACGCCGAACGCGGCCGGTACCGTGAGTCGCGTCGTGCGCGGGGTCACGATTCACCCGTGGAGCTTGCGCTGATGGACGTCTTTCTCGGTGTCGACGGCGGCGGCACCAAGACGGATTTCCTGCTGATTGACGCGGGCGGCGGTGTTCTCGCACGTCACCGAGAAGGGTGCGCGTATTACCTCGAGACCGGCATGGACGCATTGCACGCGATGCTGGATCGCGGTATCGAGACGACGCTGCGGCTTGCTGCCGTCTCCGCCGAGGCGGTGGATTTCGCTTTCTTCGGGTTGCCGGCCTATGGCGAGGACAGCCGGATGCGTGACCGTCTCGATGCTGCGCCGGGTACGCGGTTGGGCGCGGGGCGCTATCGCTGCGGTAACGACGTCATCTGCGGCTGGTCCGGCGCGCTTGCGGCACAAGACGGCATCAACATCGTGGCCGGCACGGGGTCGATCGCCTACGGGGAGTATGCCGGACGGACCGCGCGGGCGGGTGGCTGGGGAGAATTGTTCAGCGACGAAGGATCCGCCTATTGGCTTGCCCGCGAGGGTCTGCAAGCTTTCGCGCGCATGAGCGATGGACGGGGCGCCAGGGGCCCGATGTACGAGTTGATGCGCGCGCATTTCGGTCTCGGCGAGGATCTCGATATTTGCGGCGCCGTATACGGTGTCGGTCAGACCGAACGCAGCCGAATCGCGCAATTGGCACCGCTTGTCGTGAAGGCCGCCGAGCAGGGGGACCCGACTGCGCGCCACATCCTCGCCGCGGCCGTGGCAGAACTCGCCGCGATCGTTCATGCCGTACGCGGTCGTCTCGCGGTGCCGCAGCACGAGCCAATCACGGTGTCTTATTCAGGCGGAATGTTCAAGTTCGAGGCGTTGTTGTTGGCACCGTTGCGAGACATTCTGATGGACGATGCGAGGCAGTACAATTTCTCCGCGCCGCTGTTACCGCCGGATGCCGGCGCGGCGATTTATGCAGCGAGGCTCAACGAGACGCTGCTCTCGGATGTTGCGATTACCGCTCTGCGGGGGCAGCTGAAAGTCGATGGAGCGCATGGCGAATAACCCTCCTGTCTGTGGCGAATTAGCGCTGGGCAGCGACCGGCCACTGGTAAAGGCCTCGACAGTGCCGGCTGCTACCAAATTCAGCGAAGTTGGCACGCGCAGGCGACGGACGGCCGGCACGTTCCGTGGGCGTCGCGCCGCCGAAATCGCCGCGCGAGCGACCCAGTGGGCCGTGATCAGTGCTTATCCGCATCGGTGGCGACTTACCGGCGATCGCCCGGTCGAACATGCGGTATACCGATCGCACCGAAACAGATCCGCGCTCCCGTATAAAAATTACCGTTATGAGAGATAATTATTGACCGCGACGGAGCCCACATGGCTGACGCTCACGTTTCGCACCGCGATCGCGATGCGCTTGCGCCGGCCGGTCTGACCGGTCTGGTCGGCTATCTGCTGCGGCGAGCGCAGCTGCGGATTCCCGCCGAACTCGTTGCGGGGCAATTCGCCCAATTACCGCATCCGTCGGGGCGAATCACACGCGCGATCGGCTTGACCGTACGGCGCAATTGGGTGCCGACGGAAGCGCAACGCGAATTGATCGACGCGCTGCGTGATCAAGTGCACGAGCTCGGCCTCAATCAGGATCCGCACCCCATAGTTCCGCCCCGTCGCGCGCCCGGAAGACCCGCGACGAGAGGCACATCCCCCGGGTGTAGAAGCGGCTGAAGTAGGCCGGCTTGCTCGAGTTCGGATCGACCTCAAGGGGCTCACCGGTCGCTCGATGCTCGTCTATGGCCAAACCGAGATCGAAGAGGATCTCGCGGACGCTGTTGTCGCGCGGGTCGTGCGGGACGCGAACGATGTCGCGATCTACGGCTTCGACGGGTCGGTTCCGCGGGTTGCCTATGTCATGGATGGCGTACCGCAGGAGATCCGCTACGATTTCATCGCCGGATGCGACGGCCACCACGGCGTGATTCGCGCGCAAGCTGCAGATAGCCGAGCTCGACTAAACCCAACCACGCTTAGGCCATTATACGAGCTGCCCACGGTTCTCCAGTCTGGCCGAGTTCGCATCACGATCCACACGAACGATCATCGTCCGGTTCATGTGCACGCCTGGGAGGCGCGACGGCAGGCGATGTTCAATTTGAACGAACGAGCGGTGAAAGCTCATGATCGTCGAGGGCTTCAGCGCATAGCGAATTTGACGCCGCCCGATCAGCGACCGACGACGCATCGCGACCGCCGCGTCGGTAAACTCCAACGCATGGGGTTGACGGCCCACCCGCTTTCCTTCTAGGCTGAAAATTCCTATCTGCAATCGAACGAGGCGAGCGGGATGTCGAAATGGTTGATCGCGGCCGTGGGCGCGGC
>Ga0307373_10002679_pt1 | contig 31831 bp, 26 predicted proteins | sample OX2MG_FD_202534 | JGI IMG/M metagenome (GOLD analysis project Ga0307373, IMG submission 202534) | Soil microbial communities from Risofladan, Vaasa, Finland - OX-2 | ecosystem: Environmental > Terrestrial > Soil > Coastal area > Acid sulfate soil | place: Finland: Risofladan, Vaasa | collected...
TCTGAGATTTTCGGGATTTTCAGGAACTTGGATTATGTCTGTTGTTGCAGATATTGTTGAAACTTTGAAAAATGCGAAATTGGCTCAAATTCGCCATAGTTAATGAAGCACAAACGCGCGTTCGCCGAAATATGCAAGCTGCATGACTAATGACGCTTCAAAAAGAAGGCTATAGAGACCGAGCCTACTCAATGATAGCTCACCGACATCTTCCCGGCTCCGCTGGAAAGGTGGAGCGTTAGGATGGGACTGTTGGAATGGTCGAAACCGGGGCTTCGGGCGTATCCATCGCGCTGGATAGCAAGGCCGGAAAAGGAAAAGGAACTGAGCAAGCCATCGTCATAGAACACCTGTACTCGTCCGGCGGTGGGAGGAATCGAAAGGCTGCACATTCCCAGCCCAATTTCGACGTAGGCATCGAGATTATGGGTCAGGCGGCCTTCGAAGCCGAGATGGTAACTTCCGACCGCGCCGTGAAACGTGAAATGATCGGCATTCAAATTAGAAATTCCGAGGAAGGTACACGACCCGATGCCGGCGTGGACCGTGCAATACTGAAGCGGTTCGGGATTAGGGGCATTGGAATAAATGAACGCCTGGGAGGCGCCGGTCTCGATCGTAGCATTGGTGAGAGGAAGCCCGCTCAAATCGAGTTTGGATTGGCCAAACCCGAAGTTGGCGATAAAAACGAGGGGAAAGTCTTTCGTGAGATAAATCTGGGTTCCCGACGGAGGATCGGCAACGATTTTCGTTCCGGCGTCGGTCGAAATCGTGCGGAACGCCGGACGCCGCGCGCATGCGAAGCCGCCGGAGCGCTGCGTGCCATGAAGCGGCATGTCGTAAACTGGTGGCATTGAAAAGAAAAAGAACGGAGAGGGGCGCATCGAAATACCCCTATCGGACTGGGGAGCGGCGGCATCCGCCGCAAGGGAAAAACCGGAATTGGCATGCCACATTGCGATCGGCGGCATGGCCATCATCCCTTCATCGGTCCCAATGCCAATTCGCAGCATCCCGACGGTTCCATCGCGCAACCCGTAACTCCAGGAGCAATTGCGGGCATCGGCATCTTCGACCAAGGTCTCGATCGTGGCAACATCCGTCAGTTCGCTACCGGGACGGAGATTTACGGATCCATAGGGGGCATCCAATTGAAAGACCAAACTTTGCTCCGGCCCCTTCCGGTCAATATGCGTGGTGAAATATCGTTCCACCGCGGCAGCCAGGCCGCCAAGCACCGCGAGCGCGAAAACGGAACAGGCCACTACACGCAATGGATGGCGCCGAATGACCGAAAACCGGCCGCCGGGCGCATCAAATACCATGCGTTGGCGCTTGGAGGAGCCGTTCGTATCTGGCTCTTGAACATCCGGCATCACAGGGGTCTTCCGCTACGTTTTCACAAAGGTAATCCCGCGCTCGAAAATTTCACGCGGGGAAATGATGAATTAGCTGTAGAACAGCGTTTCGGGTTACGAGGCCGGTTGCGAGGATGTTTCGCAAATTCGAACCGAATCAATCAATGTAATCAATCAAAATCAGCGTCATCCAGATTTTATTTCAGCCATCCAATCGGATTTTCTTTCGACTTTCCACGCCATACTTCGAAATGAAGGAGCGGGATGCTCTCATCATTCATGCCGCTCCTGCCGATCGTCTGGCCCGCATGAATGCGATCGCCAAACTGCACGCTTGCGCTCGATAGGTTCGCATAGACCGTATGCAATCCGCCCGCGTGGCGCAGCACGACAATCGTTCCGTAGCTTGGCAGCGAGGAAACGAGCGCGACTTCGCCTTCGGCGGCGGCACGTACCGCCGAGCCTTGCGAGGCCGCAATATCGATACCCAGGTTCATCGTAATCGTGTTTAGTTCGGCGTTGCGGTGCTCGCCGAAACCTTCCAGAATGTGATGTCCGGCGCTGGGCCAATCGAGCGAATGAGGCCCTCGTGCCGGGCCAAGCGATTCTTCCGGCTCGAATTCGTTGGTAGCGGATTGCCGGTGACCGGCCACGCCACGCCGCCGTGCCGTCCGGCGCGCAGAATTTTCGCGAACCACGAGATTTGCGATGATTCCTTCGAGCCGCTTTTCACTCGCCTTGCGTTCCGCGAGAAATTTCAGGAGATAGGCTTTTCGAGCCTGGATTTGCCCGAGTTGTTTCGCCTCTTCCGCCTTTTTTTCTTCGAGGGTGCTCGCTTCGTTTTGGTGCGCGCCGATCTGCTCGTGCTCGGCTTCGATCGTGCTCGCAAGCGCCGTGCTCGACTCCGCCAGCGATTGTTTCATCGAATCGAGCCGCGTACGGTTCAGCGCGTGAGCGCGGGCGATGACCTGAGCGTAATAGGAAATTCGGACCGGATCGGATTCCGAAGGCGAGATCAAGAGATCGTTTGCGTTCAGCGGAGCAAGCGCGCTTTCCATATAAAGCTGCCGGCTGCTCCGCGCATACGCATCTTTCAGTGCGTCGAGCGTATTGCTCGTTACGTGGAGCGAGCGATCGACTTCGGTTTTCGATGATTGCAGTTCCTGGGCTTGCGATTCCAGACGGGCGATCGTTGCTTTCAGGCTGGCCGTGCGCTGATCGAAAACCCGGATATTTTTTATCGAGCGTTTCTCCCGTTTTTCATGGTCGCGTAACTCGGACTCATATTTGGCAATCTCCTGTTGCAATTCGGTGAGGGCCTTTTCATTCGCGCTGCGTTCCGCATGGAGCACACGCTCCGTGTGCCGGGAGGAATGCAGCGATTTACCGGGATGGCGCTTCCGCCCCTGGGCTGGAAGCACGGCAGCCAGGATAAGAAGGCCCGCAAGTGTGATTTTTGACAAGGTCCGGAGTTGATTCAAGGCAGTCGCATGATCGCTCATGCCCAAGCGTGAACAATCCTGCGCGAGAACGCTACGATTTCAGATTCCATAAACGCGGATATGCGCGAAGTCGTCTCCCTCTTTATGAACGGACGGCGTGCTGTGAAGCTTGCCGAAGCGTGCGTGCTCTCCGCTATTATTTTCGCTGGAATTGTTCCCTCCGCCACCGCCCAGAACACCTGGAAGCGTATGAAGCAGTTCGACCGGCCCATCGGCTGCGCGTTTTTTTTCGATGCGGATCATGGGCTGATAGGCTCTGGTATTCGACCCGGAATCTATCTCGACGGATCTACCTACAGAATCCATGAAACTCAGGGAGCGAGCGTTGCTATCTATAAAACGACGGATGGTGGCGTTAGCTGGATCGAGAGTGCCGTGCCCGCCCACTTCCCAGGAGCAGTAACGCAAATCTGCATGATTGACTCGCTCGTCGGCTACGCCTCGGTCTTCAGCGACATCGAATTCGATTTCACAGGTACCTTCGGCGCGTCGTGCCTCTGGAAGACGACTGATGGCGGCTCGACGTGGTTCGATAGTTTACATCTCGATCACATCGCGACTTCGGTTTATGCCCAAAAAGGGTTACTCCTGTTTACCAAATGGGATTACTATTATCAGCTGTCCGATGTTTTTCCGGCTCCCCCGCTCGATACGTTTGGAGGCGCTTATTCCTACGATGGAGGTGCAACATGGACGGAAAATTTCCGCCGCGGAAATGGAATTGCTTTTTCCGATAGCCTGAATGGGGTGGTAAGCGAAATGAATTCTGAATTGGACGGCGCGAACTTTTGGGTAACGATGGATGCTGGCCGCACCTGGCAGCCGAGCGTAAGTAATCAATATGAGTCATGGTCCGTCTATGCTGTAACCGGTAAACGAATTTATTTTTGCGCGAATGAATCGCAGCCGGGCTACCCTTACTACTTGCCTTATAAGGCGATCAATTGGTCCACGGATGGCGGATTCACATGGAGTGAGCGAGCATCGTTTCCAGTGATGCACTTCACCGGCACAATCGCGGGCGCAGCAAATACACTTTATTTCCAGACCGATGATGCCAGCTATGACGATGTGTACCAGACCGGCATGTACCGCTCCGACGATTTAGGGGCAAACTGGCATTGGGTCGGCGGCCCTGCGAATAGCAGGGATACGCGCTTTGCAGTCACGGGCTGCCAGGGGCAGGTCGTCTATGCGTTCGATGAGTTGGGTGATGTGTGGAAGACGACGGATGGAGGCGATGGTACGCTTGGCCCCTCGATCTGGCTCAGCGCAGATACGATTCTCTGGCTCCCGAATCCCTGCGGAGACACGCTCCATTTCAATACGTCCTGTTCGAACTGCATTCCGATAACGATTGATTCGGTGAGCGTTCTGTATGGCTCGGAACTCCTTCCATTGCCTGATTCCGGCATCTTACCCGCTCCGATAACACAAAACGATACCGCCCGGATTTCGCTGCTCTATTCCCCAACGAGCAGCGGCGAAAGCTTCTCGGTCGTACGGGTCTTCGCACATTCGGGCGAGGATGTCCTCACGCGGGATGTTACCGTACGCATCGAAAATAATATACCGAATACGCTCGTGCTTTCGCCGGATTCGAGCAGTTTGAGTGTAAGCAGTTGCGGCAGTGAAATGGATAGCGTGCTGTTTTTTAATTCCGGTTGCCCGGGGCTAGTAATCGATTCCATTGATATTCCCTCTTCGGAAATTACGCTCGTCAATGGCTTGCCGGCTTTCGTTCCTGACTCACTTCCCTATTCACTCCAATTTCTCTATCAACCCGACAGCGCGGAAAATCAAACCGTAATCGTTCATCTTTATGCCCATGAGGGGCGGCGTTTATATGATACTGCTATTACGCTTCAAACACAATCCACGCTCGCGCCGCCACGCTTTGTGCTCGATAGCACCGCACTGAACTTCGCGTCCCACTATTGCCGGCCTCGAACATCGTTCCTCGGACTCATGGCGATAAGCTGCGATAGCGTTACCATCGACTCCATCTTATCCTCGAATCAAAGCTTTATCCTCCCCGGCTTCCCGACTATGATGGGCCCGAACGTGCGGGATAGTCTCGTCATTACGTACGCACCGGATTCCGCGGGAGCCGCAAGTGGAACGATTCGAATTTTCGCTCGGTCACGCTCGCAGCGGTTCGATACCACGATTTCGGTCTCGGGAACGAATTATACCCTTCCGCAAGCCGTAACGCTTTCCACGACTGGCCTTGCGCTTGCAACATCGAGCTGCCAACCTATTCTCGATACGCTCGTGCTGGGCGATCAGGGATGCGATTCGCTCGTTCTCGATTCCGTGATAACCGGCGATGATAGCGAACTTAGCGTGAGCTTCGATTCCTCACGGCTGCCGCTTCCAAGCAATGACAGCCTTCCGTTGCGTATTCTCTATAGCCCGCAGGATGGGATTTCGAAAGCGAGCGTGCTACGATTGTTCATGCACACCGCTACACGAAGCATCGATACGACGATCTCGCTCAGCCTGACGAACCAAATTCCGGCGGAGCCGCTGGCGCTATCGAGCGATTCGCTCTATCTTTTCACGAAGTACTGCCAGCCGGTTTCGATGCCCTTGCAAATCTCGAATTTTGGATGCCAACCCATGACCATCGACTCCGTAGAAATGCTGAACGATACGCTCGGCGAATTTTCGGTTCCCGCTTCAAAAGATACCATAGGGACGTATGGGACCGATTCGACCCATGTAATATTTACCCCTGATATTGCGGGAAGCCGCTCGGCGAAAATAATGGTCTATCTTCATGCGGGTTCAAAAGCACTGGACACGGTGCTTTCGATCGCGGGAAAAAACCTTACCGCGCCGGTGCCCTATATTCCACCGCTGCCACCGCAGGCGGCTGGCACCATTTTAAACATTCCCATTATGCTGGAGCCAACGGTGGATACATTTTCGATCCGAAGCTACGCCTTCCATCTTTCCTTCAACACCGATCTACTGACACCGCTCCACCTCGAATTTTTGAACACCTGCTCGCGCGACACGCTCTCCGCGACCTTCGCGGTTGAGCCGGGCAGCGGCTGCTCCGGCACCGTCTCTCTTGCGGATACGATTTCGGATACCTCGGCGCTTTCGCTCCCACTTGTTTATGTGCGGGCAGAGGTCTCGCTCACAAAAGATTCGATGACATCCGTCACACTCGATAGCTTCGTGACGGACCGCGAGCCGGCGCTCGAACTCTGTAGCATTCCAGAACAGCCGTTCCAACTCGCGCTGGAATGTGGCGATCCGCTGCTCCTTGATTTGCTAAATGCCCGGACGCTGAGTTTTAATTTCCTATCCGTCGCGCCGAATCCGGCGGCATCGGGAAGTTGGGATGTGAGTTACTCTATCGAAGGAGCTTCGCCAACTCTAACACTCGATGTTTATGATGCCGCCGGAAATCTGGTGTATCATTCCGGGGATCTTGCTGGCGAATCGGGCGAGCACACCGCGCGCATTCCCGTTCCAAAGGGCAGCGGTGATTATTTTATCGTACTCGGAAATGGACGCGAGCAAACGGCGAGAAGCGTGAGTGTGATACGGTAACCGCGAACAGCACCCGGAGTATACTCCGGGTGCTACACGAATAAACCCCCTTTCTTCACGGCATGATTCCAATTAGCAGCGTCTCCATCAGCAGTTCGTCGTTCGTATGCTGCTTGCCGCGGGTTTGAGCCTCGGCTTCGACGAGGGCGCGGAGCGCCGAGTCTAACTTCTCGCGCGTGTAGCGACGGGCTTGCCCGATAATTTCTTTCGCGAAATAGGCCGCGCCGCCGCGAAGTTCGAGCGCCTCCGCAATGGCACGCTCGTTCTCGCCTTTCGCGGAAAGTTCTCGAGCAATAGTAAGCTGTTCGATAAACCGCCCCAGCATGACGAAGAGGAATTGCCGCTGGTCCTTGCCCTGATCGAGCATTCGCAGCGTGATTTCCGCCGCGAGCGGCTTGTTGCCAGCGCCGATCGCCTTCGTAAGTTCGAAGACGTTGTTCTCCCGCGAGGCGCCGACAACTTGCTCGACATCCTTGACCGAAATGTCTTTGCGCTCACCGCAATAGATAATAAGCTTTTCCAACTCATTAGCGAGCGATCGCAGAGACGTGCCGAGATAGGCCGTCATTAGCCGCGCGGCGTCGGAGGGAAGCGAGGTGCCCATCGCTTTGGCCCTCGCGCGAACCCATTCGGCAGCCTCGCCTTCCTTCATCATCGAGAATTCTACCACCTGCGCTTTTTCACTCAACTCGCGAAACGGCGATTGATTTCGCGCGCCGAATTTATCCATATCGAAAATGAGGACGGAGCTTGGATTCGGCTGGAGAAGATAATTCAGCAGCGGATCCTCATTTTGCTTCTTGCGACCTTTCGCTGGCGCGCCGGCGGGCTTGGCACGAAGAATGCGATCCGCTTCACGAACGACAACTAACCGCCGCTCCGCCATCATCGGATATGAGCGCGCCACCGTGATGACTTGCTCCATCGACGTTTCAGCCCCATAGAGCACATCGCAATTGAACGAGCGCGTAGATTCATCGGGCACGAAGAGGTCCGGCGCTTTGGCCAGAAGTTCACTGCGAAGAAATTCTTCTTCGCCATGTAATATCCAGACGGGATGAACCGCCCCGGATTTCCATTTTTTTAGAATTTCGTCCGAGGCGCTCATGCGGGAAAGTAATTAGCAGTGATATTTGATTCTTTTTTCATGCGAATCCTGAAATATAAGCAATCTTGAGAGAGTTCTCCTCAAAACGGGAAAATTTTCGACCCGGAAAGTCAATTTCATGCGGAGTGCCAAAAGTTTTATTAGTTTCGCGTACGGGGATTTGCGCATTGCTTCGAATTCCGGCCTATGAACTACCAAATTAGAACGGATTTTTCACGCCACTACTTGAAATAAAACTCATCCTTACGGCGGGCACACGAAGTGCTTTGACGTAGTTCGATACAAACGCACCACCCATAACGAAACCCGATAAACGAACCCTCACTCGAAAACGATCATGCACTTTACCACCGATCAGCGAAAAAGCAAAACTATCTTCCGGCTCAAGGAGGAGCGGCTCGATTCCCGAAATGCCGGACAGCTAAAGGCCGAATTCCTCATCCTGGCGCAACCCGGAACCAATGCGATCATTGTCGATCTCAGCGAGGTGCAGCACGTCGATAGCGCCGGCCTCTCCGCGCTGTTGCTCGGGCAGCGGCAGATGCGGCTCAACGGCGGAGAACTTCGGCTTGCCGGATTGAACGAGTCGGTCCGCACCCTGCTCGATATTACGCAGCTGAACCGAATGTTCCCGATTTTCGCAACCGTGCAGGAAGCCATGAATGCAACGTTTGGATTTTTCCCTGGCATCGACGGAACCGAATCGTTTGCCGACGACGAGGACGACGAAGCCGAAGAGAACCGGGGAACGTTCGGTGATGCTTCCGGGATAAGCGATGTTTCTGGAACGAGCAATCTTCCCGGAATTAGAAACCACGTTGAAACAGAACAGGCCGTATCTCTCGGACCCACGGCGCCCAGCGCGAAGGCCATTCGGGCCGGAGCGATTGCGGCCGGCGGATCCTTCGGAGCGGCCGCTTTAACCAATATTATGATGACCCCTGACACCTTTGAATTAAACGATCTCGCCCTGCTCGATCTCGGGGAAGATGAAGATGACGACGACGATGAAGATCACGACCTCGATGATATCGACGACCTCGAACAGGATTTCACCGAGGACGACGATGAGGATGACGACGACCTCGATGAAGAAGACGACGTCGAGGATGACGACGAAGCCGTCGTAGAGGACGTCAAAGAGGAAGACATCGAAGAAGTCGAAGACTTGGACGAAGACTTCGAGGACGACGATTGGGACGAAGAGGAATTGGAAGAGGACGAGGAAGAAGATTACTAATTCAATTAAGAGTTATGAGTTAAGAGCACCTCGAGTAACCTGGATTCCCACATTCGCGGGAATCCAGGTTTCGGAATTTTTAGAAGTGCCCTTAAGAATGAGCAGACCAATCTCCTCAATTCTTAACTCTTCATTCTTCATTCTTCATTCTTAATTCTTCATTCTTAATTGAATCCCGGACACCTTTTTCCTTCCGGATGGAGTTGGAAGGTCCATGAAGAATCATCGCTTGTCTCCCGATCGGAGCAAGACATGGATCCGGTCGCTTCGGCGAAGCATTGCCCAGCCCCGCTGGCGGCGCTCCAAATCGCTACGCTGGACGATCGGCATTGCGCTTACGCTTGGAGTTGCTGCATTATTCCCAAGCGCGCATACCATGGCGCTTTCCGGATTTTCCGCCGGTTCGCTCTGGACCAGCGAGGATGTGACCGCCCCGTTCACGTTTCCAGTGTATAAGGACCAAGTCCGGTATAGCGAGGACGTGCGCAAAGCTCTCGCGGATGGGTTCTATCCCGTCTTTGTTCCCGATACGAATGCACCGGAACAGAGCGATGCGAATTTTCGCGCTTCATGGGAGCGTATGAGAACGCTTCTTTCCGTTGCGCGCGCGGATACGCTGGCGGAAGATTCGCTGGTGGAATCGGCGAAAGCATTGGGACTTTCCACGGAAGATTGGACCGCGCTTTCTCAATTTGCCGTGTCGAAAAATCCAAAGCAATTCGAGCGGAGCCAGCATGATCTTACGGAACTCGAGGCCTCTCTGCTTAAACAAATAGGCGCGTTGGAATCGACTCGGTTCCTCACGGCCGGCGGAGAAGAAGACCCTCTTGCCACACGAGGGCAGAATGCGCAAAACTTTTTTGCGCTGCGCCTTCATCCCACGCAGGAGGCGATTTTTGCACGAGATACGCTCCTGCCCATTCAGGCGGCTTCCAACCGCATTTATGTTGGCCTTGAAGGTCATTTGAAGCGCAATGCATCTCTTGTCCGTCCGCTCTCGGAACTGGCTTCCGGCGCGCTGGTGCCTACTGTGGCATACAGCCCTACACTCACCGAATCAAGCCGCGAGGCCATTGTGGACCGTGTCCCCCGCACGGACGGCCTTGTCATCGAAGGGGAGAAGATTGTCTCGCGCGGGGAGATCATCACGCCGAAGATCAAAGCTTCGCTCGAAAGCCTTTCGCAAGCGCGGCTCGAACGCGGCGGAATGGTCGCCGAGTTCGGACGCTTTGCCGGAACGGTCGGCCATGCGGGGCTGCTCGTCCTGCTGATCGTTCTTTATCTGAAATTTATTCGGCGGAAGATTTACAATGACAACGCGCAAATTCTTTTACTGGCGCTCGTCCTGTTTTTCCCGGCGGTGATGGCCTATTTATCCGTTTGGATTCCGGTGGACTTCCCACTCCAATATTTTATTTTGATTCCCGTCGCCTCGATGCTGCTCACCGTCCTCTTCGATAGCCGGACGGGATTTTACGGCACGGTCGTCGCGTCGCTCATCGTGGCGGGCATTCGTGGAAATGACTATTCCATCGCCCTGGCCGGACTTTGCGCGGGAGCCTTCGCGGCCTACACCGTGCGGGATTTGCGCAATCGCGCGCAGCTCTTCACCAGCACGGGCTATATTTTCTTTGGATATTTGGTCGCGATTGCTGCGCTTTCGCTCGAACAGGGAACTCCGCTTCGAGATGTTGGGTACGAACTCATCGCGTCCCTCGGCAATGCGTTGATTTCGCCCGTCCTTACGCTCGGCATTCTTTATCTGGTCGAGATGACGTTCGACACCATGAGCGATCTTCGGCTTCGGGAATTCGATAACATCAATCATCCCCTGCTCCGCGAACTTGCGCTGCGCGCACCGGGAACCTATCAGCATACCATGATGGTCGCGCAGCTTGCCGAGAACGCGGCCATCGCGATTGGTGCGAACGCCGCGCTTGCTAAAGTTGGCGCCTATTTCCACGATGTCGGCAAACTCGCCGCGCCGCAAAATTTTGTCGAAAATCAATCGGGCGATGTGGGTAATATCCACGAAAGCCTAAGCCCTGCCGAAAGCGCCGAGCGCGTGAAAAACCATGTGGAGCAAGGCATTGCGCTCGCGCGTGCGCATGACCTGCCCGAGCGCATCATCGACTTCATTCCCATGCACCACGGAACGCTGCCCATCTCCTTCTTTTACCAACGCGCCGTGATGGAAGCCGCGGGAAGCGGCATAGTCGATGAAAACGAATTCCGCTATCCCGGCCCGCTGCCGAATTCAAAAGAAACGGCTATTGTCATGCTGGCCGATGCATCGGAAGCAATCTCGCGCTCGCTCGCACAAAAAGGCGAGGATATGTCCGCCGAAGCCATCGAGGAAGCGATCGCGCAACTCATCCGAACGCGCTTCGATCAGGGCCAATTCGATCATAGCGATATTACCGTGCGGGATTTCACCATGGTCCGCTCGGTATTCGCGCGACATCTTTCCGGACTTCATCATCCGCGCATTACATATCCCGCATTGGCCGAAGTGCCTCTCGCAGATATTTCTCTTTCGCCAGCCTAACCTACCGCGTGCCAGCCACTCGCCTGAAACGCTCGAAGCGCACACTTGCAAGTCTTGCGAGCGATGGCGCCCAAGCTGGGCCGGAACGAACAAGCGGCAAGCCGCTCGATCTCTATCTGAATTATCTTCGGCTCGAACGCGGCCTGGCCGCGAACTCGCTCGATGCGTATCATCGCGACATCGAGAAATTCGAGAACTATTTGGCTGGAAGCCACAAATTGGCGGGCAGCGACAAGAATGCTCTGCCCCGCGCGCCGATCACCCGCGCATCTTCCGCCGAGCTTCAGCAATTTCTTCGCGCCCTCGGCGAAGCTGGTCTGGCACGCGCAAGTATCGTCCGCATTATGAGCGGGCTGCGTGGCTTTTACAAATTCCTGCTGACCGAGCGAATGATCCTTTCCGACCCAACGGAGAATCTCGACATCAAAGCGATGCGCCGCTCGCTGCCCGACGTGCTTTCGATCGCGGAAATCGAAGCTATCCTGAATCAGCCGGACGTAGCAACCGCGAAGGGGATTCGCGACCGGGCGATCCTCGAATTTCTCTACGCTTCCGGCGCGCGTGTTTCCGAAGCGACGGGACTGAAACTTTCGCAATTGTTTTTGAAGGATGGGCTGGTAAAGCTCTTTGGCAAAGGAAGTAAAGAGCGCGTTGTACCAATTGGTAAGATGGCGCGAGATGCAATGGACATCTATCTTTCCAAAACGCGTCCTCTCTTCCTTCGCAGCGCCAAGCGAACCGACGCTGTATTCCTGAATCAGGAACGCGGCACCGCGCTTTCTCGGATGTCGGTTTGGAATATCGTTCGTGAGTATGCTTTAGCCGCGAGAGTAGAGAAGCAGCTTTCTCCGCATACGTTTCGGCATTCGTTCGCCACGCATTTGATCGAGGGTGGCGCCGATCTTCGCATCGTGCAGGAGATGCTCGGCCATGCCGATATTTCCACGACCGAAATTTATACGCACGTCGATCGCGCATATTTGCAGGAAGTTCATCATACTTTTCATCCGCGCGGCTAATTCATTTTGATCGATGTCTAAAAATATGCACTGTCATTGCGAGGAGCATTCGGCGACCGGAGGGAGCCGAATGCGACGAAGCAATCTCCGGAGATTGCTTCGTCGCGCAAATCTCCCTTCGGTCGATTCGCGCTCCTCGCAATGACAAATAATAAAAAGTGGCTTTGGTGGATTGTGCTTGCTGGCCTTGCACTCCGCATCGTGGCGTGGTTTTATTTCCGTTCCCATACGTTGCAACTCGTCACCGCGCGGCTGCCGGATGACGCGCTCTATTATTTCACCATCGCGCGAAATCTCGCGCATGGCTATGGAATGTCGTTCGATGGCATCCATCCGACCAACGGAATGCATCCCTTGTGGCTCCTGCTTATCACGCCGATCTTTGCGCTGCATCTGACTCAATGGGGCTTTATCCATGCAACGCTGCTATTGCAAAGCTTTCTCGATGTGGTCATCATTTGGCTGATTGGCAGCACCGTCTATGATTTTCTTCCCGGCGCGCAAGAATCGAATCGAAAGACTGCCGCGGGCGCGGCGGCGCTGATCTATGCACTGAGTACGCTCGTTATTGTTCGGAGCATCGATGGGATGGAGACCACGCTTGCCGCGCTGTTTTTTGTTTTGTGGTTTCGCAGCTATTTCCATGCAACGAATGGACATAGGGGAACGAAGTGGACGGGTTGGACGGGTTTGGGGATTATTACTGGGCTGCTGCTGCTTGCGCGAACGGACAGTTTTATCGTTCTCATTCCAATCGCGCTTTATCTCATCGCTACAAAATGGCATGGCGAGTGGCGCGGAATGATACTGGCGTTCCTCGTCGCCTGCGCGGTGGTTTCGCCGTGGCTCCTTTGGAATATCGCTCACTTTGGGACAATCATGCAATCGAGCGGCGAGGCCGTGCCGATGCTCGCCATGCGGAAGTACGATGTGCTCTATGGATCCGGGCTTGGCAAATATTGGCATCTTTGCATCGAAGCATTGCGAAATGTTCTGAAGCCGTTCTGGTATGCCGCGCTTGGGCTGCCACTGTTCACGATCGGCTATGCCATTATTGCCCGAAGGAAAAAATTATCGTCCGGCGAACGCGCAATTTATCTTTTGGTATTTGGCGGCGTGCTTCTTCTTTTAGTTCACTCCCTGTTTCGCGGATTTATTCGGGATTGGTATGTCGAAGAATTGGTGCCCATTTTTCTTATTGGCTTCGGGGTGAGCATCGGAAGTAATGCAGGCCAAACCGAAGCGCGCGCGAGCGGGCGTTGGGCGCTCGCGGCGCTTGTGATCGTTCTCCAACTTTTGTTATACCGAAAGCCGCAATATGTGTCGCAGGCCGCGGTCTTAGAATCGGGTGTGCCTGCCGTGGAACAGCTCTCGACGCATTACAAAATCGCGTCCTTCAATTCCGGCTATTATGGCTATTTCGCTCGGCGGCCGGGAAGCATCGTCGATATCGACGGCGTAGTGAATTCCGATGCGTTAGCTGCGCTGAAAGCGGGCCAACTCGGTGTGTATCTCGACCGCGATTCGGTTTCCTATATTCTGGATTTCAAAGGCGATTTCGGGGGCTACATCAATCTTTTCGATCGCCATCTTCTGGATACATTCGTTCTCGATAGCGTCGTAACCAATCCATCCGATCGGACCGATCCTTTGCTGCTCTATCGCCGAGCGTCTATTTCGGGTCACAAAGAAGTACCCTATCCCGAATGAAACTTCACCAGCCCTTATTCTGTAATAGTGAGGTCAAATTCACCCAATGAAGCACAAAGCCAAGAGACCGAAATTCGTCCGCCTAATGGCGCCCTTCGCCGCGTCATGTTTTTTTCTCATACTTCATACTTCATACTTCATACTTCCCCTTTCGGCGCAGACACTGGATGAATCGGCGCGGGCGCATCTATCGGACATATTGAATAAGCCGCTCAGCCCGCGCGCGGCGGCGCTGGGCAATGCGTTTGTCGCGATGCCGGACGATCCGAACGCGCTCTTCAGCAACCCCGCCGCGATTTCCTCGATCACGATTCAGGATTCGGCGCGGATGAATGACATCTCGCTTAGTTATACGCACTATGTGCTCGATATTAACGAGGGCGCGGTCGTCTATGAGCATCCGGTTCCCGAAGGCATGCTCTTCGCCGGCAATTTCGCGGCGGGCGTACAATATTTTTCGGGCGGTTCATCGATCGAAGCGAATTCGGTCGGCGAGGAGCTTGGCACGTTCCACACAGGGGATGTCGCGCTGCTGCTGGCATATTCCAGCACCGCCTCGAATGGCCTGCACTATGGTGTAGGTGCGAAGGTCGTAAGTTCGAGCCTGGTTTCCGGTTCCGTGGTTCAGGATTACAGCGCGACCTGGATGGCCGCCGATCTTGGCCTCTTTTACGAATGGGCAAAGGAGAATATGACCTTCGGTTTTTCGGTGCTCAACCTGGGAACCGAGGCATCAACCTACGCGGGCGTTCAGGAGCCGGTTGGCCCGAACGTGCAGTTTGGCGCTTCGATCAAGCCGCCGCACTTGCCGCTCACGCTTTCGCTCGCGTTCCATAACCTCACGCGCGACCGCGAGGGACGAAATCTGTTTTACGCGCTTGACGATTTTTCCGTCGGCGGTGAATTTGTCATGGGCAAAGTAGTCCGGCTGCGATTTGGTTACCAGAATGAGTTGCGGCATGAATTGGCCGTCCCGGCCGGCAGCGGCCTCGCCGGTTTCTCCGGCGGCGTCGGACTTCACATCAAACGCTACGACATCAACTTCGCCGTGGACGATGAAGGTCCGGATTTCTCCTCGTTCGTACGTTTTGGGCTACGGACGGCGTTCTGAACATAGCTCAGCGATTGAATCAGACTCGCCCACCAGGATGGGTCTGGTCTTGGAATTGCCCCTGGTTCCGAAACAACGTCATCCTGGCCGCCCTCCGCCAAGGTAATCTTTTCCAAAGTCTTACCCAGCACCTGTTTGCCGGGCTTAAGAGCAAACGGCTGTTCTTCCGTGATAACTCGATGTTCGGAATTTGGACCAAATAAATTAGCGAAACTTCCTCTGCGAAGATCGACATTGATTGGCAATCCCTCTTTGAAATAAGAGATTTCACTGCCGAGCCGTAAATCGACAGACGAAGTCTGATATGGGCAAAGTCCTGAAGCATCCAAGAATCGTGGGAAAGGTTCTGGCTCAATCACCAATCTTCTATTATCCAGGGCCAAATGGATTTCCGTATTCGAAAGGATCATCCTTTAAGATCCCGATCCTCGATCGGCACAATGCGTGCATCTTCAGAAGGAAGCACTGCGAAGAGTGATTTTCCAGCTTGGAAGATTTTTACATCGACGCTGCTATGACCGTTTTGTTCATGCACTTTCTCTCGCGGGACGAAAACGGACACATCACGATAGGTGACAGCACGTTCATCACTGAACATGCCTTTCGATACACTACAGCCGAGTTGTCTTTCACTCATAGGTTTCTATTGCTTTGTAGCGGGGGTGGGACTTGAACCCACGACCTTCGGGTTATGAGCCCGACGAGCTACCACTGCTCCACCCCGCGATATAAGACCATCACGATCACCGTTTATGATCTGGCGCTGTAACTGGCATGTTCATCGCATCGTTCCAATGGGAAATGAGGCTTTGTTAATACCCCAAATGTGCGGTCCCATTCTTCTTTTCGATGGCTACTGCCCCTTCTGCAATTTCGTAGTGCGGATGATCTATCGATTGGACCGGAGCGGAACCATTCTATTTGCGCCGATCGAAAGCGAAAGAGGGCGAGCGGTGATCGAGCGGCATCCGGAGGTAAAAGCGCTTGATTCCGCCTTCCTCCTCGAACACGATGAATACGGTACCGAGCGCATTTCAGCGAAGTCCGATATGTTGGCACGCCTCGCGGATTATATTGCCTGGCCGGGCAAGCTCCTGCTTCTACCGTTCAAAATTATTCCATGCAGAATTGGCGATTTGCTTTACGATCAGGTAGCACGGAACCGGAATCGATTGTTCGGGCGATATGAATCGTGTCCGCTGCCATCGCGGGGATTGAGGGATCGCTTTATCTCCAACCACAAATAATCACTCTTCCTGGGACTCCGCCTTCGCGATGGCATCGAGCAATTTCTCTTTCGTCGCAAAGCCTTCGAACGTTGCGGCAATCTTGCGGCGGAGATCGATGACGAACGAGGTTGGCACAACATCGATGCCGCCATAGGTATCTCCGAAATCCGGGCTGCCAACGAGGACTTCATAGGGAACTCCGCGCGCCCGCGCAAACGAGTCGAGACGAATAACGGCTTTCCCGCCTCGGACCGCTTCCTTCATCGCCACCGCGAGAAAGAGAACATTGGTGTCGCGTCCGTCTATGCTATCCAGGACTTCCAATTGCTGGATGGAAGACGGCGACCAGGTGCCGAAAAAATTCAACACGACGATTTTGTTATAGAACTCATTCATCTCATGCACCTTGCCGGCGGAATCCCACCATCCGAAATTCGTGGCGCGATCCGCCGCCGTAATGCGGTCCCAATATTTTATCTGCGAAACCGTGTGGAGATAATCCGGTCCGACCGTATCGGGCGCGACATTTGGCGGAAGATAGAGCGTCCGCATCACGCTGTTTGGGTTACAGCTTTGGAGCATGCCGGCGAGGAACATTCCCGCCACCGCAAGCAATGAAATAGCAGCAAGGAAGGAAATAGCCGGGTTGGACCGCATTCTCCCGTTTCCTTTGGTTCCCGTCACTCGCGCTCTCCAGCCCATTCTAATCTTCTTCGATGGCGGAGAGGATGGATTGATACGTGTCGCTCGGGGTTTCGACAATGGGCAGGCGCGCGCGCACGATGTGCGAGGTCATACGATCCATCTCATATTCATAGCGGCATTTCGGGCACGTCACGAGATGCGCTTCGACGTGCGCTAATTCTTTTGGGCCAAGCGACTCGTGATCGATTAGAGCCGCGGCTAAATCCTGGACTTCGGTGCAGTTCACGATAGTAATGGATTAGTAAAAGATATTGGATACAAAGACTAACGGGCCTTCTGCAAAAAAAATTGCGTTTAGATTTTCCCTTCGAGCATTCTTGCGAGCGCGGCACGGGCGCGGTGCAAATGCACTTTGACGGTTCCCATCGGAAGTTTTAGCACCCGGGCGATTTCTTCGTACTCCATATCCTCGTTGTGGCGCAGCCGAATGATTCTCCGGTAATTTTCCGGAAGGAGGTCGATGGCTTGTTCGATCAGCTGCGTCCGTTCGCCGGCGAGGAGCACATCATCCGGCACCCAGGAGGAATCGCTAATCTCATACTCCTTGCCTTCTTCATCGTGCCGGCCCAGGTTCGAGGAAGGTGGAGCGCTGATGGAAAAAGCGTTGAGCTTTCGGCGGCGGAGATAATCGATCGCATGATTTGTCGCGATGCGGTAGAGCCACGTCGAAAACGCGTATTCCTCGGAATAGGAATTGAGATGGAGCATCGCTTTCGTAAGCGCCTCCTGCACCAAATCCTCGACCTCATCGCTCGATGCGCTGCGGACCATCGGGCGGATAAGCCGCTCCACGCCATGCTTGTGCCGCTTAACAAGATCGTTATAGGCAAGCTGATCGCCCGCGCGCGCGCGTTGCACGAGCAGCTTATCTTCCTGTTGCTTTATGGAAGCTGGCGGACGCCCATCGGCCCGTGGCGTTGAGGTTGGCGCTTCCGGCGTGGGCTTGGGCGCAACTATTTGCTCGGAGCGCGAAGCGGCCGAGTTCTCCCGCTCCGAAACAGATCGTTCCGAAGGCTTGTCGTTTTTATGAGCGCGGGGACTCAAGTGCGTTTCAACTCTTTTGAGCGTGGAGTGATTCTCTAAATAACATCTATATTTTCGAGACCTCCATAAATCGCGTACCAGGGCCGGGCACTGGCATGAACGATTTTGTTAAGCTTTTCAATATTCTCGACTCCTCGCTTAGCCAGCCATGCTTCAAGCGCCTCGGTGCCTTGTTTGCCATAGACCGCTATTCCATCCTGCCAGGTTGCGCGGCCGCACAGCACCCCGGAGAAGCCCGCATCCGCTTCGCCCGCTAACTCGATGGTCTCGCGGAAGACATCGTCGGTCACACCTGCGCTCAAATAGATAAAAGGCTTCGTTGCGGCTTGCCCGGCCTCGCGAAAAAGTTGGAGAGCCTCCTCGCGCGTTTGGGCTGCCTCGCCGCCAGCAAAAGCCGCGGTGCTGGAAACGAATTTCATATTCACCGGCACCTCGACTTTCAAAACATCGACGCCATATCGCTCCTTCGAATACTCATTCATATAAGCCGCGACATATTTAGGCTTTAACTTCGCGAAGTCAAGGCCCTTTTCATCATGAGCATCGTCATACGCTAATACCTCGAGGAAGAAAGGTCTATTGACCGCCTGGCATTCCGCGCCCACGCGCTCGATGAACGCATGTTTGATCCGGTTCGTCCGCTCATTATCGAAAGGATTATAATAGAGTAAAATCTTCACCGCGTCCGCGCCCTCCCTGGCGAGGCGATAGGCACTCCACTCGTCGAGCAAATCGGGAAGCCGGCCTTTTTGGGTCGCGTCGTAGCCGGTCTTTTCATAGGAGAGGAGCACGCCGCATTCTGGCGCGCGAACTTCGAGCGCTGGAAGCCCATACTCCGGGTCCATGAGGAGTGCGGTCGCGTGCGGTGTAAGAACTTTTGATACCGATACCTTGAATTGCGTCAGCTCGGCGTCGGTGGCATCTCGGCCCATCGCCTTGCCGATACTTTTTTTGAGTGAGCCGCGCTGATCCATCGCGGCAGCGGCGATGATGCCATCCGAGCCAGCGCAGGCTTGAATGCCCTCGAATTTTCCTTTGGTGATTTGAAATTTTGACATTACTGAACATTAGAACAGATTGGAAAATTGGTTGGTTGCGCTTCACCCCAAAAGAAGAGATGATGTCGGAACCAAGCGCGGATATTTTGCTTTCAAGCAACCGAGGGTTTGCCCTCCGTTCCAGAGTTTATAGCTCATGTCTGACTACGCTCAGCCTGTCCAAGATGCTACCGATATTACCCCGCGAATGGAATGCGCGCTCGGGCAAAAATACTGGCATGTGCCACCCGAAGAAATTTCAATCGCGGTCGATGGGGCATTTCTCTCTTATTGCAACGCGGCGCGGTCGGGAACTATTGGGAACGAAGAGCCGTGGGGATATATTTGGAGTGCTTCTGAGCGATTGCTTCAAAAATATCTTTTGCATAATAAGCGCGAAGCGCCGATGGGCGAGGAGCGGTATGAATATGACGCGATGGATCACGCCGCCCATGATTTCAATATCAGCGAGACGTTACACATCATCCTTCCGTTACTTAGCAACAGTTACCGTGAGATTCTCGAACTGCATAAGCTTGAGGAACTATCTTTCGAGGAGATTGCAGTGATGAAATCTAAACCTATAGGAACTATTCGCCAGCAGTACCACCGCGCGTTGCTGGCCGCACGCGAGATTGCCGCGCGAGATGGGCTGTGCCCCCCCCCCACGTAGCAACAATAATGCCAAGCGGCCTAAAAATAAATTTTAAAATAGTGTGTCACATTTTCGGGGGAATCGGTACTTAGATAATACCGGGCGAGTTCAATTCCGAATTCGTCAACGTCGCTAAATATAATTGTCGGAGGTTATCATGTTGAAGAGAGTGTTTTTGGGAATTATCATAGTGTTAGGGCTTGGATCGCTGAATCGGGCAGTGGCTCAACCACCTGCTCATCAAATTTTTTATATTGACGGCGAACCTGGCCCAGAATTGGGACCATCTCAATCTCATACTACATCAGGTACTATTTATGTTCCATGCACAGGCTGCGCCGTTGACGCCACCGGACTTGGAGATAACGGGTGTGTTACGTGGGCAGCAACGGAAAACATTTCGTATGTGAACGGATTCACATACTTAACGGTGACCTTGAGTTTCAAGAATAACTCAAGCTCGGAGGTCGATTTTGTAGCGTGTGCAATGGCCGAGTTTAAACAACCCACGCAAGCTTATGACCTTGGCCTTGTCCCTCAAATTACCACCTATAAATTGCATGAATGTCCAGGACCTCCATGTGAGTATTATTGTGAAAATACCGGTGTTTCCTATGGAAATAGTGAGACACCTGCTGATGGCTACCAATCTTGGAGCTATTATGTGGGATGTAAAGAGTATCATCTTCCCGCTAACGGGGGGAGTGCCTTAGAAACTTATGAGCAAGGGTTCGCACCCGGAACAATTCTCGCATACACAGATGTTCCTGGATTGCCAAATGATCCTGTTTCAATATGGTTGTCAACGAACTCACCAAATGACAATGATGATACAATAACAAGTTGGAATTTCAATTCGTTGTATGTGGACTTTTTTCAAGATTGCGCGATAAATATGACGGGAACAGGTTCTTGCGGCGCACATAGCGAGGGAAGTTGTGATGGACTCATGGGTGGACCGAATGTTGAGCTTGAGCCGACGGATTGTACGGACCATTCCGATAATTATGACCCAGTTACCTGCAAGTCTGGGAACAGTGGACAAGTATGCTACTCGAACAATTGGGTAGCAACGTCTCGCATAAAAACTGGCGGCGGTTCACCGAATGCTTCGGCAGCTTGCGATGTCGGAAACTGGGTAACCATGTCCCACATGGACACATCCTATCCCTCCAGAATGTTTGTCACAGTTGCAAATGCGCCGGCGGGAACAAAAATCACCGGATATTGCCCATACGATACTTTATCTGGAGGAATGCCCGTTACCGATAGCACAGGGCTACCCATTGTAGGCAGCGGTTACATTTTCACGGATACCTCTTCGGGGTGCAATTCCGATACGCTTGGATTTCAGTTCCCATTTCTAATCCCAGCAATGGCGAACGGCGACATGGGGTGGGAAATTACACTGCCGGCGGGTTCCTGTTCGGATATCGGGAATGGACGGAGAATTTATTTGCATGGTGAAGTTTATGCCGCGTCGAACACCCCTGTCTATGATAGTGGTCAGTTTATGTATGGCGTGTCGATGACATTCGTTTTAGATACGACTCCACCTACCGCGACCAGCTTTACATTACATGCGGTCGATTCCACCCATCTGGCGGTAAGCTTAACCGGATCCGATGATACCACGATCGTGAATGCAGGATACGTGAAGTATTCAGTTAATGGGGGTTCGGAAGTGTCTCAATTGCTTCGAGTTCAGCACGATTCGGTCGGCCTTACAACTATATTTGTGGACACAATTATCTCGCCTTTTCCTCATGCAACTATTAATATTCGGGGATTCGTAGCGAATCAACTCGGTCTCTTAGACTCGACAGCCATCGACACCTGCAACCTTCCAGTGATTGCGCCGGCCAGCGTCAAAGATCTGTCGGCCGACGGATGTCATGTCGAGCTGATTCAAGTAGATCCCGCTGATAGGACGATCACTCTAAAATTCGAGACTACTGGCGGGCAGCTTACTTTGTCTCTGACAGACGAACTCGGGCGTGTATGGCCAATATCGCCAGCGACGAATCTCGCACCCGGCGAAGAGATAATTACTCGTACTTTCCCGGACCTGCCGCACGGTGCTTATTTTCTTCGGCTCCAAACGGGAACCTGTGACGTTTTAGAAAAGGTAATTTTATAGCCTTTTCAAATTATGATACATCGAATTCACGCCACAATGGGATTAGCCATCATGCTATTCTTTGCGAGTGTCCAGGACGGGCACTCGCAGTGGACGGTGCTGCATCCCAGCTTTCTGAATCCAGCCGTGGCTGCGGCTTGCATCTTCGTGAGCGAGGATACCGGCTTTATTTGGGGCAAGGCTGGACTTGCCATTTCGCAAGATGGCGGAAATACCTGGGCTGTCAATTCCTCGGTGCCAGACACTGGTGAACAATTATCCTTCTTAAACTTTAATGTCGGGTGGCTTTGGACTGTTGAAAGTTCCCCGGCGTATCTCTTCCGCACCACCGATCATGGAACCAATTGGGAAAAGGATTCGAACACACTCGTTTCAGGATTGCCTCCCGATCTGGGTGCCGGTGCTTACTTTAAAGATTCCGAGAATGGATGGTATGGCACGTCCGAACTTGCGATTTTTCACACGACGGACGGAGCCAAAACTTGGCAGAAGCAATACTTGGATGACCGCTTTACCTCCTCGGCTATTTCGGATATTGCCTTCTGTAGCGATAGTCTCGGAATTGCACTTGCGGGACCATATGAAATGTATGTACTCTACACAACGAATGGTGGAATGAACTGGCATAATCTTTCCAGCAACGTGGCCCCCTCCTTCATTGCTTCCACACCGACAGGTCTTGCTTACACCGACCCAGGTCATGCGTGGTTCTCCACTGCGAGCGGGGATTTATTTCGTTCGACGGACAGCGGTTTGACCTGGACCGGAGTAATTGTTCCGGGGTCTGGATACGGGATTCAAGCCATCAGTTTCGCCGATTCGAACCACGGTGTGGTTGTGAAACGCAATCAGGTTATAGGGAATGGCGTTATCGATGTAGTTGCGTATACCTCTGACGGCGGTCAAACTTGGGATACCACACGCTTTAATGATGCGATTTGGTACGCTTCTTTTCCCGACACTTCGACGGCCTTCGTGTGTAGCCATCTGAATTTGTATCGACTTTCCACGGCTGCTCTTGCGGTAGCACCAACGACACCGAATTTTTCCTCCGCATCTCTCGAAAGCGAAGCGGGGAATTTTTTCATCGATCTTCCGCAATCATCCGGCGGGCGGCTGCGAATTATGGATGAACTGGGCCGCGTGCATGCCGAGTGCACGCTTCCGCCCGGCGCGCGGTATAAATTAAGTTCCACGAATAACCCACCCCGCTTCCGGTTTGTGGAGGTGGAGTGCGATGGAAAGTTTCAAGTTTTTAAGGTGATAGAATGAGACATACCGTATCGTTTCCCGCGATTGTTGCAACCTTGCTTTTGCTTGGCAGTCTTAGTTCCTGCCAACCAAACGTGACGTCTCCCGCGATGCCGGTCACGCCGGACGAAGCGGCGTTAGGGAAATTGATTTTTTTCGATTCGACGCTTTCGAACCCAGCCGGTCAGGCCTGCGCCGGCTGCCATGATCCGGGAGCGGCCTTCAGCGACCCGAACCATGCGATCGTTTCGCCCGGAGTGATACCGGGCCGTGCGGCTGACCGCAACGCGCCTGCGATTACCTATTCGAGTTTTTGCCCCGAAAATTGTGTCTGGAGTCCGGCAGATCGTTCCTATAAGGGTGGATTTTTCGATGACGGCCGCTCGCCAACATTGGAAGACCAGGCGGCTCACCCGTTTCTCGGCGGACCCGAAATGAATGACACCAGCAAATCTCAAGTCATCGCTAAACTCCGAACGCGCCCGTATTTCTCGCAATTTGCTCAAATTTTCGGCCCGGTGGACGATACCGATGCCGTCTATCGCGAGATGACCCAAGCCATTGCGGCCTTCGAACGATCCGACGAGCTTCACCCATTCACTTCGAAATTCGATTATTACCTTTTGGGTCAGGCAACCTTGACGGATCAGGAAATGCGCGGCATGAAGCTATTTTCCGACTCCACGAAAGGAAACTGTGCTTCGTGTCATCTAATGACGCCGGACCCAGCGAGCGGGCGAATTCTCTTCACCGATTTTACATACGCAAATAATGGGGTTCCCAGAAATCTGAACGATCCCTTTTACACCGAACCACCTTCGATCAATCCGGCGGGCCTTAATTTCATCGACTCCGGTTTGGGCTCCGTATTGCACGACCGCTCGCAGATCGGCGCATTCAAAGTGCCCTCGCTTCGGAACGTAGCGATTACAGCGCCATATTTTCATAATGGATATTTCAACACCTTGCAACAGGTGGTCCATTTTTACAACATCCGCGATTCCGCCATGCACGCAGGAATTCTTCCGCCCGCGGAATGTCCCGTCAATGTGGATACTACCGATATGGGGCATCTGGGTTTATCAACGCAGAATGAAGAAGACATTGTTGCATTTCTCAACACGCTCACCGACGGGTATAAAAAATAGAATGCGCGCGTTTGAGGTATGTACCCGTATCTATACCTCAATTAATTTAGTAGCTTCGCACGCTCGCCGCATTTCGCGAATAGTCTCCGCCGGATTCGGCGTCTCGAAGACACCGGAACCCGATACGATGGCATCCACGCCGGCTTCATAAACTTGCGCGGCATTATCGAGCTTGATCCCGCCATCCGCTTCGATCGTACATTCGAATCCTTCCCGATCGATCCAGTTTCGTAATGTCCGGGCGCGGCGGAAGAGCGACGGCAGAAAGGCCTGCCCCCCGAAGCCAGGATTCACGCTCATGAGCAGCACCAAATCCACATCGGGCAAAATCTCTTCCAACATTCCGAGCGGCGTTGCGGGGTTGAGCGCCACGCCTGCTTTCACTCCCAGCGATTTGATATGCGCGACCGTCCGGTTAAGATGGACGCATGCTTCCAGATGCACCGTAACTAGGTCCGCGCCAGCATTTATGAATTGCGGAATATAGGCGTCGGGGTCGTCGATCATGAGATGCACATCGAGCAGAAGCTCCGTAATCGGCCGCAGCGCCTCGACGATGATCGGCCCAACTGTGATGTTCGGCACGAAGTGGCCGTCCATTACATCGATATGCAGCCAGTCCGCGCCGCCCGCTTCGATCTGTCGAACGCTCGCGGTGAGGTCCGCGAAATTCGCGGAAAGCAGCGATGGTGAAAGAATGACGCCCTTCCGCCGGTGATTGGAATTTGAAAAATTCACGTCGTTTTCAAAAAATGCGCAGCAAAAATAGCAGGATTGTTTTGACAACAATCCCATTACATAAAAGACTCATTGCTTTTAAAAGTCTCTTTGTTCATTTAAAAGTCTCTTTGTTCATAAGACTCTTTGCCTTAAAAGCGAACGATGCTCTTTGAATTTTCCACGCTGTCACAGCAAAACGTGCTCTTTCGAAACCCGATAGTCGCAGCCGAATAAAGTCGGAGTGGGGAGGTCAAAAACGAGAGATGCCAAGGGCCGCATCGGTTAATTATCATTTCGAACATCCATTTTAAAAAGTATGAATTGCAAATTTTCAAGTATGTCTTTCATCGAAGTGTCTCATTTCAAGACAGTTTCTAAAGGATCCATTACAATTTGAAAGATTCTGAGTTGGCTATATAAAGTTCAAAACTTATTTTTGTCGATTCCAGCCGAAAAACAGCACTTTTAAATATTCTTAAAAAATCTCCAAATGTCAGAGGTATTGACAGCCGCCGGATTATATTGTAACCATGTTAAATACACAGAGTGCTCGAAAGCGCCCAACGGAGCAACGAGCACTCGGCGGAAAGGTCAATAATCGACCGTCCGCATGCCAGATCAACCATTTGAATTGAAATTTCATGCTTAAGTCATGTCCATCGTGCTCCTACATCGGTAACGATGGAGAGTATGTCTGTCCGTTTTGCAAGACAGACCTTGCGTTAGGCCGGCCTCGCCGGTCTACCTCGGATGCAACAATTGCGAATAGCGTAGTGCGGAGCTCTGGAGGCAGAGCCCATTTGCCTCGCGGTTTATCTGCTTGCCTTCGCACCGATGAAGGCCTTGGTTTCGGGATGATCGGCCAAAAGTTCGGAGCTGCCCGAACCTGGTCGATACCCGTTGCGAAATTTTAAGTTGCGAATTTTTTAAGTTGCGAATTTTTAAGTTGCTATATTTTAAAAAGACCAAAGTTTTACCTCATTCACTCAAAACGTTAGTACAACAATGAAATCCCCTAAACTCACATGGCTCACTCGGTTTGCGACAGCCACCTTCATCAGTGCTGCAGCATCGTCGGCGATGCTTCTTGCCTCGTGCGCAGTCAGCCCGAACGGCCCTGCCGGGCCGGGCGGCTCCAACGGCAGCTTAGGCTCGCCGAACATGAGCGATTATTTTTACCGCACTTCGGCGGGCTGGACCTACGTATACCAGAACGTTGAAAATATTTACAATAGCGATGGCTCGATCTCCTCGACCATGACCGGCTCGAACGATACCGTTCGGACGATGGGGTTCGATCAGATCGCCTCGAATGGGGACTCTCTCTTCCGCTACCAGATTACCTATCGGGTTGCGACAAACTACGCGGGCCGCCCGTACATCCCCATCAATTATATCTCCGCGACCAAATCTAACAAAACGCACGGTGCCTTCGTGGATGTCGGCTATGCCGTTCCGGGAATGCAAACGATGGAGGCGGAAACCCAACCGGTTTCGACGGATACGATCCTCGCCGGCATCGGCGGCCTCATCCGCACCCGTTCCAACGACTTCACGAACAGCAGCAGCTACGTGTGGCAAACCGATACGATTTGGTATAGCGAACACAACGATTCCGCATTCATTTGGGAACATGCGGGCGGAATGCCCGGCATGCCCATCGTCATGGAGCGGTGTGTATTCATCCAGAATTTCCAGAATGGGGCAACCTGGACCTATGACGTGATCAATAATCCGAATCCGACCACAACGTGTATCGTCGCGAAACCGAATCTTATACAGACCGTTTTAGGCGGAACTTTCAACAAAACCGTCAAAATCCGGATCGCAACCAGCGAGGTCGATGATAAGGATTTCAACCGCGAGTTTAAATTCTACGGCTGCTATACCGGCCCGATCTCGCAATACGATTGGTGGTACGTTACTTCCGATGGTATTAACTTCACGATGGAAGATTTTAACCGCCAACTGATCTCCCTTACTCAGAACTAATCGGCGAGCGTTTTTTGATAAAAGAGAAAGAACAGGCCCCGGAGAACACTCCGGGGTTTTTTATGAGCCGGGAAGTTTTCTCCCGCCTCGAAGTGTCTCATTTCAAGACAGTTTCTAATGAATATATTACAATTTGAAAGATTAAGAAATGACTACGTTAGCGTTCAAAATTTATTTTTGTTGAATCCAGCCGAAAATCAGCACTTTAAGATATTTAAAAAAAAGTCTCCTGGTGTCAGAGGTTTTGACAGCCACCGGATTATATTGGAGCCATGCCAAACGCACAGAGTGCTCGAAAGCTCCGAAGGGAGCAACGGGCACTCGGCGGAATGGTCGATACTCGACCGTCCGCATGCCACATCAACCATTTGAACTGAACTTTCATGCTAAAATCATGTCCATCCTGCTCCTACATCGGTAACGATGGAGAGCACGTCTGCCCGTTTTGCAAGGCAGACCTTGCGGTAGGCCGGCCTCGCCGAGCCGCGACTTCAAATGCCCCACGATTCGCTTCCCAGAGCGTTTTGCGGAGTTCTGGAGGCAGAGCCACGTTGCCGCGTGGCCTCTCGGCATGCCTTCGAACGAACGAAGGCCCAGGTTATGGTATCAATGAGGGGACGTTCGGTGCCACAGGATCATGGCCGCTGGTTGCGGGCTCATGGCCGCCTGGCAGCCACTCATCCATCCCCGTTGCGAAATTCTGACACCCGTTGCGAAATTCTAACTCATCACAAAGTTTACATCCATTAGTTAAAATCGTTAGTACAACAATGAAAACCCTTAACATCAAATGGCTTACTCGGTTTGCGTATGCCATCATTACCTGCGCGACTCTCGCATCATGCGCGGTCAGCCCTAACGGCCCTGCCGGGCCGGGCGGCTCCAACGGCAGCTTAGGCTCGCCGAACATGAGCGATTATTTTTACCACAAGGCGGCGGGATGGACCTACGTGTTCCAAAACGTTGAAAATATCTACGACAGCAATGGCAACGTTGCATCGACCCTGACCGCCGCGAACGATACCGTTCGCACGATGGGGTACGATCAGATCGCCTCGAATGGGGACTCGCTCTTCCGCTACCAGATTACCTACCGGGTTGCGGCGGCCTATGCGGGCCGTCCTCACATCCCGATCAATTACATCCCCGCGACCAGGAGTGACGATACTCACGGCGCCTTCGTGGCGGCCGGCGATAGCGTCTCCGGGATGTACACGATGGAAAAAGAGCCGCAGCCGGTTTCGACGGATACGATCCTCGCCGGCATCGGAGGCCTCATCCGCACTCGCTCCGACGACTTCACGAACAGCAGCAGCTACGTGTGGCAAACCGATACGATTTGGTATAGCGAACACAACGATTCCGCATTCATTTGGGAACATGCGGGCGGAATGGCCGGCCAGCCCATCGTCATGGAGCGCTGCGTATTCATCAAGAATTTCCAGAATGGGGCAACCTGGACCTATGACGTGATCAACAATCCGAATCCGACCACAACATGTATCGTCGCGAACCCGAATCTTGTGCAGACCCTATTAGGGGGGACGTTCGACCACACCGTCAAAATCCGCATCAAGACCAGCGAGGTCGATGATAAGGATTTCAACCGAGAATTTAAATACTACGGCTGCTATACCGGGCCGACCTCTCAATACGATTGGTGGTACATTACCACCGATGGGGTTAACTTCACGAAACAGGATTTTAGCCGCCAGCTAATCTCCGTTACTCAGAACTAATCGGCGAGCATTTTTAGCAGAAGAAAAAGAACAGACCCCGGAGAACACTCCGGGGTTTTTTATTGCCGGCTACGGGGAAATGCTGAGTGCCGAGTGCCGAGTACCGAATAGCAAAGTGGCGAATGGCCGGTGAGATGTTCTTAGCGCTTAGCACTTAGCACTTAGCACTTAGCACTCAGCACTCAGCACTCAGCACTTTAGCACTTTAGCACTTCCTTAGAGTTTCGATCCGATGGAGAAATAAAAATGCGGAGAATTTACGGCAAGGATATGAGTTGGCCGGCTGAGTGGGTTGCTGCCCGGAACTTTTACAAACCGGAAGTTTTCTCCCATTCCAAATTGCGCGAGGCCCAAGGGGGTTTTTACTCCCACCTGAGCGCCAATACCGTGTAACAACGATTCGAACTTGATCTCCGCCGGTTCCGGCCACATTGCGCCAAGATCGTAGCGGGCAGCAACGAACGTGGGAAAATAAAGCGCGTGAGGAATCGCAATTTGATAACGAAGGCTTGTCTCGATCATTTGCTTACCACGGAGTTCGTATTCGTTCAACCCATAAAACGATCCCATTCCGCCCAACGCGAACTCCTCCAAGCGCGGCAGAAAGGCGTCCCCGAAGCCAATCCGCAGCCGCGGCACGAGGGTATGGAGCGCGGAAATCGGAATGGCTTGTTCGACCTCGCCAAAAAACTTCGTGTAGTTCGTTCCCTGTCCGAACAGACTAAGTCCGGTCTCGGCATATCCCCGCACCAGCGTACCCTCATGGGGATAATCCGCATCATCGCGGGAATCGATAAGCAGCTGCGCGCGGAGCGTGCGAAGCTGATCGTCCCCGGCCGTCGCCGGCGATGCGCCGGCACTGGTACTCATCCACCGCTGGTGCTCGGCGCGCATCTCGACCGTGATCGCGCCCAGGCGCTCGACCTGCCCGCCCGCCCGTAGCCGCACGCCCAGATCCCGCTCTTCTCGAACGACATCCGTTATGCTGCTGGTAATTCGACCCTCGCTCGGGTTGGTGAGGAGCGAATAGACATTGATGTCTCGGTATCCGGAATAAATTCTCGCGTCGAGGATGCCGAAGCCGTGAAAAAGCCGCGGGGCGCTAAAATCGAGCGATGCCGAGCGCGCCAACGACCCCAGGCTGCCCAGGAGGGAATACTCCATACCGGTGCCGCTAATATTTTCATTGGCTAATTCCGCCGAGAACTCCGCGCCGAATTCGTTATCGGCCAGCGCGCCTAAGCGGAGAACGTTCGGACTTTCGGAATGGACCGTGAGGATTACCATCGGGCCTAACGACGGCGGATGCATCGTCTGCGGCGATTCACCGGAAGCGAAGGTGTCCGTTGTCTCGATGTAGCGCGTGCCGGGCCAAAGACTGTCATACGAAATTTGGAGGATGGCAAAATCGAACAGGCCCGTGCCCGTAAGATTTTGCAGCGATTGCTCCCCGGCTCGCGCGTGAAAAATATCGCCGCGGTTGAACGATAATTCCCGCAGGACGAAATCCGTGTCTGTATTTTCTCCACCATGGACGGCAATGCGGGCAATATGCCCCTCATCGAGGTACAAGTCCGCGCGGTCGATGCGCGGCCGCAGCACAACGCTATCGATGCGAACGAGGCTGTATCCCCGCGAACGATAATCCCGGAGCACCCGCTGCTCGATCGTCTTCATAGTTCCGGAACGAACGAGCGGCCATCCCAGAAGGGATCGGTCCGTGAGGATAGCCGAATCGACATATTCCCCTTTTGTACCAACGATTCGAAGCTCGCCGAGCGCGGGCAGGAGCGTATCCTGGGCGCTGGGAGCAACCGGAGGATCCTTGAGGGACGCAAGTTCGCCCTCGATCTTCGGCAGCATCGCGCGTGCGGCCTCGCGGCCCGCTTCGATCATCGCGGGAATATTTGAATAATCATTCTCATCGAGATCGGAAACATTGGGGGTGATCGTGCAGTCCGAAAGTTTAAGTTCCTTTGCATTCTGCCGCAGCATCATCAAGGTGATAACCTGATCGGCCACATCCCACGGCGTATTTAGCGCCTCGCGCGGATGCAGCCCCGCCGTGGCATTCGAAACAATAACGCGGGAAGCGCCGAATTCACGCGCCACATCAGCCGGAATGTTGGCAAGGAGGCCGCCATCCATCAGAATTTCGGAGTCGCCCGGCACGGGGCTAAACCGCAGCGGCAGCGTAGCGCTTGCCCGCAACGCCTCGGTGAGATCGCCCTTCGTAAGCAACTGCCGCGTACCATGCACGATGTCGGTTGTGACCGCGACAAACGGTACGCGGAGATCGCGCAGAAAATCGCGCGGCACGCCGGCCGGAGCGTTCAGCACCATCTCATTCAGCAGCATCGTGAGCCGCTCGCCATTGGAGATCGCCTGTGGAATGACCGGATTGAAAAATCCCGTGAACCGAAGCGAGAGCAGCGCGTGGTCCATGTCCTTCTGGTTGAGCGACCGCTCGGAACGATTCGATTCGCCCTGAAGGCCAAGCACATCTCCCCAATGGACCGACTCGGCGAAGTGCTCCAACTGTTTCGGCGTGTAACCCGCCGCATACAAGCCGCCGACGACCGCGCCGATGCTCGTGCCAGCGATCAGGCCGATCGGCACATGCGCCGAATCGAGCACCTCCAAGACGCCGATATGCGCGAAACCCTTAATCCCGCCGCCCGAAAGCACTAAGGCCACGCCCGGCGGATGGGCAAGCCGCCTGGCCTCCGGTAGGGACGTGCCGCGCACGTCCTGACCCCGCGCAAGAGATGCGTACAATAATAAAAAACCGAGAGCGAGCCGAGCGATCATGCGAATGGGAGCGGAACACCGGAAGGCGAGGACTTAACTCCCGGCTGTGGCCGCTTTGAGGAACAAGACGTTCCTAATCCTGTTTTGTTTGATTATGCAGACATTTAGCACGGAGGCGACCATTCGGCGTGAGGGAGAACTTCATCTTCAACACATTCCTTTTCACCCGGGAGAAAAAGTAAAAATAATTATCGTTC
>Ga0307373_10002680_pt1 | contig 31829 bp, 29 predicted proteins | sample OX2MG_FD_202534 | JGI IMG/M metagenome (GOLD analysis project Ga0307373, IMG submission 202534) | Soil microbial communities from Risofladan, Vaasa, Finland - OX-2 | ecosystem: Environmental > Terrestrial > Soil > Coastal area > Acid sulfate soil | place: Finland: Risofladan, Vaasa | collected...
CCGACCCGCGATCAGATCCGGGAGTGGATGATGGGTAATCTCTGTCGCTGCACCGGCTACTACAAGATCATCGAGTCGATACAGGCCGCCGCCGAGGGCAAGACCGGATCATGAACCCGTTCACCTATACCGAGCCGGCCACTATCGACGAAGCGATCGCGACTCTGAGCCGCTACGGCGAGGAGGCCAAACTTATCGCCGGCGGCACCGGACTTATCAACCTGATGAAGCAGCGGCTGGTGAATCCGGGCTACCTCGTCGGTTTGCGGCGCCTGTCTGAGCTTACGAAGATCAGCTTTGACCGCGGCTTGCGAATCGGCGCCCTCTGCACCCATCGAACGCTCGAGACCTCGGCGCTGGTGCGCGAGCACGCGCCGCTGCTGGCCGAAGCCGCCCGCCAGGTCGCCACGATCCGCATCCGTACGATGGCGACGATTGGTGGCGCGGTGGCGCATGCCGATCCGAACCAGGACCTGCCGCCGGCGCTGATCGCTCTCGATGCGCGCGTCAAGTTGCGCTCCCCCAGGGGCGAGCGCGAGGTGCCGATCGATTCGTTCTTCACCGGCTATTACGAGACGCTGATACAGCCGGACGAAATCGTAACCGAGCTGGCGATTGCGTCGGCGCCCCCCGCCAGCGGTCATGCGTTTCTCAAATTCCTGCCGCAGACCGCCGACGACTATGCGACGGTCGGCGTCGCTGCCATGGTCACGATCGACCGCGGCCGCATCGCCGACGTGCGGGTCGCGTTGGGCGCCGCGGCTTCCACGCCGCTCCGGGCAACTGTGGTCGAGAGCGCACTGCGTGGCCAGGAGCCGACGGCGCGGCGACTCGCGGAAGCCGCAGCACTGGTTGCTGATATCGTCGACCCGATCGCAGATTTTCGCGGCTCCGCCGAATACAAGCGGGACATGGCGGTGGTCTTCGTTCGGCGGGCGCTCGCGCAGGCGGTCACCCGTGCGCAAGCCGGCGGTCGCGGCGTATGAATTTCGAACAGCGCTGCGTAATCCCGGTGGCACCTGGCGAGTTGTGGCGCTTCCTGATGGATGTGCCGCAAATGGCGACCTGCGTGCCCGGGGTCGAGAATGTCACGGCCGACGGCAACGACCAGTATCGCGGCGCTCTGAAGGTCAAGCTGGGCCCGATCAGTATCACGCTCAATGGCATGATGACTATCCAGGAGCGCGATGAGGGCAACTGGCGGGCCGTCGGTCGCGCGGAGGGCAACGATCGTCGAATCGGCGGCGGCGCCCGGGTCACCGCCACGATGAGCCTGGTCGAGAACGCTCCCAACCAGACCGAGATGCTGGTTCAGGCCGAGGTGCGATTCCTCGGCAAGCTGGGCGAGTTCGGCGAGCCGTTGATTCGCAAGCAGGCGGACGCGACCGTGGCCGCCTTCGCTCGCAACGTAGCCGCGCGCTTCGAGACGCCGGCCGTCGTTCCATCGCCCGGCGGCGAGCAGCCGGCGCCTGCGATCACGCCGACTGCGCCGCCGGAGCAAGCGGGCGTCCGCGGATACCCGTGGATCGGCGCGAGCCTCGGCCTGCTGCTCGCGATCGTCGCACTGGCGGTTTTCCCGATGCCGGCGTGGATCTCGTCCGCATCGTGGACCGACGCCGCTTTCGCCGCCGTGCTGACGGCGGCAGGCGCGCTCGCGGAGCGCGGTCTGCGGCCGCCGGCTTCACGCTAACGACACGAGGGAGGTCTGTGATGGCATCAAGCGGGCGCAAGACGAGGAAACCCGGGACCAAGGCGAAACCGCGCGCGGTCCGCTCCAGGAGCACCGCCAAGCCGGTCGTCAAGCCTGCTCGCAGGACTCGCATTGACCCCGGATGGGCGTGGGACGACGTCTACCCGCTGTCCCAGGGGATACAGTCCGGGCAGATGATTTTCGTCTCAGGTCAGGTGGCGTTCGGTCCCGACGGCAACGTGGTCGGCGCGGGCGATATCAAGGCGCAAACCCATCAGGCTTTCAAGAACGTCGCGGCAGTGCTCGCCAAAGCCGGCGCCGCTCTCAAGGACATCGTCAAGATCACCTCTTTTCTGACCGACGAAAACAGCTTCGGACAGATGCTCGAGGCGCGCCGGGAGGTGTTCGGCGCGGAACCGCCGGCCAGCACCGCGGTGGTAGTCAAACGGTTGGTGATGCCCGAGTTGCTGATCGAGATCGAAGCGATCGCGATCAAGCCCTGAGCGGCTTCGCGGCGCGACCCCGCTAGAGCGGCAGCTTGGATTTCCAGCGCTCGCGGATGCCGAGGTCGCTGGTGGCGCGAACTTCTCAGCGCCAGGATTTTCCTGATAGATTCACGCCCATCCGAAAAGCGCTCGGTCACATCTGACGGCGGCATCGGGATCGGCCCGAGGAACCAGCGATGAATCGAAATTTGCTACGTCCAATTACGAATGAAGAGTTGGAGACCTACGAGCGGGACGGCGTGGTCTGGCTGCCCGCAATCCTCGACCCTGAGTGGGCGAAGTTGCTGGCCTCAACGATCGAGGAAATTCTGGCGAAGCAGATCGGCCAGACGATCGATTTCACCGGCCTCGGTCTCGCGCTGGCGGGCGAGAAATTGGCGGCCAGCGGGCGATGGTCAGATCCCGATCGCGACTGGGGTACGCCCGGGCAATTGAGCGGCAACGTGCTGCTCGATCCACAAGTAAAGCCGGCGAAAGAAAGGGGGCACTACATTTCCGCGACCGAGGCCTGGAAGGCTCATGCCGGGATGCGCGAGCTGGCGCTCAGATCGCCGGCGCCAAAAATCGCCGCCGCGCTCATGAAATCGCGCCGGGTCTACCTTTACGGCGAGCAGGTCCTGGTCAAGCCGCCCGGAACGATGGAAAAGACCGCGTGGCATTCCGACCAGGGCTATGATCATATCCAGGGCGAGCAGGTATGCGGCGTGCGGATTCCAACCACGCAGGAAACCGCCGAGATGGGCCTGGTTCAGTATCTCAAGGGATCCCACAAGTCGGGCGATATCTACAAGATCAACTATTTCATCAGCGACGCCAGCGACGACGATATCGGCGCGCCGATGCCGCAGATCGAAGGCCACGAAGCGGATTTCGATCTCGCTGTTTACGCGTCTGCGCCGGGCGACGTCGTAGTCCATCATCTGCGCACGTTGCATGGGCCTCTCGCACCCGCGCCGCGGTGACGATCCGCTACGGCGGCGACGACGCGACCTACAAATTCAGGCGCTTCGCACCGCCGCAGGACAGCGTCAGTTCCGTGCTCAAGGACGGCGACCGCCTGGACGGCGAGCCGGAGCGATTTCCGCAGGCCGAACTCTGACCGCGGCCGCATCGCGACCGCCAACTCAAACTAGTCGCCAGGCCAGCTCGCGGTGAAGCTGGGTCGCGCCTTCATCCGCTTCCACCATGCCGTGAGCCTGGGGAACTCGTCCGGTATCGAGAAGCCGGCACGCTCCAGGTTGGCGAGCGGCGGAACGAACGAGATATCCGCCAGGCTGAACTCGCCGGCAAAGTAGTCGCGGCCTTCGAGTTCACGTTCGAGATAGGCGAAATGCTCGCGCGCTTCGCGCTCGCCCTCGGCGATTTTCGCGCCGTCCCGTTCGGCTGCGGGCTTGCGCATCTGGAAGAAAATCTTGAACAGCGACGGCATCAGGTAGGCGTCGGCGTAATCCTCGAAGGCGCGCGCCCGCGCCCGCACCACCGGGTCATCGGGCAGCAACGCGTGGTCCGGGAACTTGTCCTCGAGATACTCGTTGATGATGGTCGAGTCGTGGACGATCACCCCGCCATCGATTAGCGCGGGCACCTTGCCGACCGGGTTGATCGCGAGATATTCGGGCTGCTTGTGCTCACCTGCGGGCAGGTCGAGCCAGGTGGTTTGCCATTGGAGCCCTTTTTCCAAAAGGGCCATGCGCGTCTTGCGCGCGTAGGGTCACGGCTTGTAGTCGAACAGTTTCAGCATCGCGAGTCTCCTCGCGAATCAATCTATTGAAGGCCGCGCGCGAGCGTCAAGCGCGGCGGTTAAGGCTCCACTTCAGGGTCGGCGGCGTGACCAGCGTGGTCGCCATGACCATCACGACGATGGCGGAGAAGGTGGCGTCGGTGATGATCGGATGGGAACCGTGACTCAGCTTGAGCCCGACATCGGCAAAGATAAGTCCGACTTCGCCGCGCGGAATCATCCCAATCCCGATCGACAGGCGATCGATTCCGCCGCCAATGACACCAAGAGAACAGGCTTGCTTGCCCACGATCGCGACGACCGTAAGCGCGATGGCGAGTCCGGCGGTCTGGGAGCCCGCGAAGCTCGCAAGATCGGTTCGCATCCCCATCAGCACAAAAAAGATCGGGGTGAGAAACGAAGAGAGCGGTTCGATAAGCTCACCGAGCGACTTCTCGCCACGCTCGACGAAGGGGCGGGAATGAAGTTCCTCCAGCACCAGGCCGGCCGCGAAGGCGCCCACGATCGCAGCAAGTCCGGCCACCGCGGCCAGCCACGATAGCAGGAGGCAGAACGTTAGCCCTGCGATCAGCAACGCGCCCTGGCCGCGGAGCTTTGCGGCGAGGCCAAAGAGCCTGGGCGTCGCCATTACGCCGACGATCAGTGCGCCCGCAAGGAAGACCGTGGCCTTCAGAACAATCACCAACAGGGCGAAATAAGAGAACGCCTGGGAATTCGACGAGGCCCCGATAATTCCAACCACGGTCGCGAGAATAAGCAGGCCGAGTACGTCGTCGACGACCGCGGCGCCCAGGATGATACGGGCTTCGGGCGACGACGAGCGGCCAAGGTCCTTCAGAACCCGTGCCGTGATGCCGACGCTGGTGGCGGTGAGGGTGGCGCCCAGAAAAATCTGTACGTAAATCGTCGACCCGGGGAGCAGCCAGGCCGTGACCAGCCAGCCCAGCGCAAAGGGTGTTATTACCCCAAGCACCGCGACCGGGACCGCGGAGAGTCCGACCCTCATCATCTGCGCGACGGTGGATTCAAGGCCGACCTCAAACAGCAGCAGCAGGACGCCGAGGCCCGCCAGCATCTCGATCGACGGCGCGTGTTTGATCGGCTCGAGAAATTCAATCCCCGCCAAGCGCAAGTTACCCAGGATGATTCCGGCCGCCAGTTCACCCAGCACCGCGGGCTGGCCCAGACGGACGGCGCCTTCACCGCCGAGCCGGGCGCCCAGCAACATGATCACCAGCCACAGGGCAAGCGATGCGACCGGATCAAGATGGGGGGCCATAACAGGTTCCTGATTTACAAGCCGAGTAGCACTTACACAAGCTACTGTTCAGATCAAATTAGCTCAGGCGGTGAGCCGCGGCGAAACTTTTTTGAGATCAGAATTGGTAGGCGGCAACCAACCAGAGTTCGCTGCCGGACGATCGATTCCGCGTCGCAAACTCGAAATCGTATTTGACGGTGAAGGTTATGGGCCGCCCGGCGATGGCGACGGTCTTGCCCACCAGCGGGCCGAGCGCCAACACCCGTCTTTTGAACGGACCCAGTTGCGCGACGCTCCTGGAATCGGCGGTGGTCTGCTGAAGCGCGTAGCCGGCAAGCGCGAGAATAACCCCCTCCAGCAGATGTTGCGCGGCGGCGAAGTCGGCATGATATTGCTCGCCGCTCTGATAATGAGACGCGGTGTTTTCGCTGTTGATGGTGTAACCGGTGAACAACGAGAGCTCGCGCCCGCTCTCATCGCTCATCCAGGTGAAGCCGAAGTCGGGCTCAACCGCCCAACGATTGGTTCCGCCGTCGATGATGCGCTGAGCATCGTAGCTGCCGGTTGGCGCATACAGTGACAGCGCTCCCAACAAATGAAACTGGCCGATGTTCCAGCTCGACATGTATGGCACGACCACCAAGTCGTCGGGGCCGCCGAGCGTGGAAGTCTGACGCTTGAAAGGTCCGCCGCGTAATCCGCCGTCGGCGGTTTGGTCGGCTAATCGAAACTGCATCATCGCGCCGAATCCCCAGTACGCGCCAAGTAAACGTAGGTGGGCGATGTAGGCCGCCAAAGTCGCAGCCGCATATGTTTTAGTCCTGGCGTGCGCTTCGATGATGCCGTTTTCAGTGACCACCCCTGCCTTGGCGTCCTGGTACATGAAGTAATTCTTCACCATCGCCGTTCCTGGCGGTGGAAGAAATCCGGCGAACAGATCCAGCAGGCCCGGACGATAGGTGCTGATAGCGAATTCGGAGGCGAAGCAGAGACTCGGCGCAATCGACAGAACGACAACGATCAGGCATAGCCGCGATGACCATCGGCGCAACTGGTGGGATCTGAAGGGCCGCACCCAGCGAATTGGCGCAAAACCAGTGCCAGATGATTAAATGAACTGAAAAAGGATTGTTGTGTCTTGTTTATGATTATTTAAATGATTCAAAGACAAAGCATACGGTCACTAGACCCACTTAACCGTTTCCGCTCCCGAGGATTTCCAGTCGACGCTTATATCCCCAATTCAACTCGCACCAGCCAAGTTACTGGCCATCTATGGGATCACTTGCCGGCCTTTGGTGGCATCACCCCGGCTGGTAGCGGTGCAAAGAAATCGCGCGCCAGCGATATCAGGCGCGCATTTGCAAGGAGGCTCGCCGCGCTATCGACCCAGCAGCGCGCGCGCCAGCAAGCCGTCGATCGACAGCGCGCCGGCGCCGGTGAAGATCACCGAGAGCGCCATCGCCAGCGCGAGCAGAGAGTACTCGTAGCCTTCGCCGCTTTTCTGGCCGAACCAGTTCATGAAGAAGCCGTCGCGCAGATGGATCCGCGTGGCGCCGATCATGACCACCGCGATACCGAGCGCCGCCGGCCGCGCGAGCAGGCCAACGATGAGCGCGATCGCGCCGAACAGTTCCACCAGGGTGAAAAATGCGCCGGCCGCAACCGGCACGCCAGCCTGCTCCCTGAGCTGGCGAGCGGCGGCCATCAGGCCGGGGCCCCCGAACCATCCAAGCGCCATCATCGAGCCGTGCGCAAACATCGCCACGCCCAGCGTCACCCGGATGATCAGCGCCGCGACGCCGCCGTCGGTCTGGAGCAATGCCGCCATCGTTCCCCTCCTCGATCATCGCGCCGACCAGCACGGCCCGGCTGCGGGAATTCGATTGGCCGTTTGTAGCACGAGGCGCGGCGCACCACGCAAGCCGATTAAATCAGCCGCTGCCGAATCCGCTTGACGCCGCTGACCCTGCGTCTTAATGCTTCTGGTATGGCATCGAACTTACGCGTTGCGCCCGAGGCCGGAGCTGCTGCTCCGATCATGGAGCGTGTGCTCGCGGTTCGCGATCGCTGGCACACCAAGCGCCATCCGTTTTTCGCCGAATTCAGCGCAGGACGGCTGCCGTTGAAGGCGCTGGGCCGCTACCAGGCGCTGCACTATCATTTCGTGTCCTACGCCTTGCCGAGCATGGGGCTCTTTTATGCACGGGCCTACAAGTTCGAAGACATCCGCAAAATGATGGCGGAGAATCTGGCGGAGGAAGAGGGATTGAAGGCGATCCCGCGCGAGGGGCATACGCCGCACGATCACAACGAGCTGATGTTCCGCTTCTGCCGGGCCGCGGGCCTGAGCGACGCGGAAGTCCGGACCATGAAAATGCCGCCGGCCTGGTGGGCGCGCTCGCTGTATCACTACAACGCCACCGCGGTCGAGCCGTTCGGCGTCGTGCTGGCGATGCAGAGCACCCAGGAGGGCCAGATGCCGGGGCTCATCGGCGAGGTGCTGCTGCCCGCCTTTGAGAGACATTACGGCTTCAAGCGAACCGCCCCGGAGATTGAGTTCTTCGCCGAGCATGACGTGGCCGACGTCGAGCACAGCCGCCGGCAGGGCGATCTGTGCGGCAAATATCTCGATACGCCGGAACTCGAGACCCGTGCCCTCCAGGTCGCCGAGCAACTCTGTATTCTGCGCTGGGCCTCGATCACCGACCTCTACCGCCAGGAAGTGCTGGGCGAGAAGGAGATTCTCCCGCCGGGGGTGGAGTGACGACAAGCGAAATTCGTCGCCCGCACGTGTTTAATCCATCACGACCTCACCGCCGCGCCACGTCACGAGCGCCCGGCGGCGGTTCCTGGATACCGCGGTTGAAGCGCGCCGCCAGCTTGCGCCATCCGACCACCACCGCGTCGAGCTTGCACAACTCCTCCCGGTTCCAGCCGTCCATGGTGGCATAGAAATCCTGCATCGCCTCGCGCGCAAACAGATCGTTGCCGTTGAAATCGCGCAGCCCCAGCGGCTCGAAGAAGTTAGTATATTTGAACTCGGCCTCCTTGTACTCTTCTTCGCTGTTGCAACGACCGACGATCACCTCCCAGTATTCGTGATGCGTGTCGTCGACCGGCACAAACCATTCATACTGTGCGAAGTGAGTAATCGGCCAGTGCTCGACGAGAATCACTCCCGGCACCCACATCGAAGTGCGCAGGTAATGATCCTGCTTGCCGTAGACCTTCATGCCGGTGACCTGGTTCTCCATAATGTAATTGTACAAGCCGCTGTCGTAACGATTCATGATGCCCTTGGGACCGTCGGCCACGTCGATCACCTCGATCGCTTCGGGCGCCGTGGGCTGCCATCCGAGCGCCAGCTTGCGATCGGTCGCGACGACCAGCGGATTGTCGTAGTGAATCAGGATGTGGCCCGGATCGAAGGCGTTCTCGACTGCCAGACGCCAGTTGGAATTGCCGGTCAGATGGATTCCGCGCACAAATAGGTGGTCGTCGAGCAAATAGCCGATCGGGTTCGGGTCACGGTCCCTGGCAATGCGTATCGGCAGGTCAGCTTCAATCGACGGCACCGGCTTATAATCCTCGTCGCCGACGAACACCCAGATCATCCCGTTCTTCTCGAAAGTCGGGTAGGTCCGAATCCGCACCTTTCCGATCTGCGCGTCGTCAGGCGAAGCAAGAATGGTCTTCAGCACCCCGTCGTCGAGCCCGTAGGTGAAGCCGTGGTACCAGCAGGTCAGATGTTCATCCGTCAGACACATCGACTTCTTGGAAATCCTGACGCCGCGATGCGCGCATCGATCGGCCAGCGCGTAAACCTTCCCGTGTGCGCGGCGCAGCGCGATCTCGTGGCCGGCGATCATCACGCCCTTGACGAGCCGGTCGGGCAGTTCATGGCTGAATGCTGCCGGGTACCAGTGATTTTTGAGCCCCCACACGGCTTCCAGGTAGGGTTCGTATTCGCGCGACGCTCGTAGCGACTGCGCTGCGACCTTGCGTGTTCCCGCTGCCATCGCTAATTCTCCTCTCTCGCGCCTGTATCACCTTTGATTTTGAAATTAGTGTTTGGTTCGGAATTCTGTGTCACTCGCCTCAACAGTCTAGCGAATCTCTGTACGCCAGTTCAAAGCGATATTAAGAACCCCAACACCGCTCGCTCTGGCGAGTCGCGACTTCATGGATCGCCGCGCCCCCGTTTGCGAACGTTGTTGCTCGCAATCCGATCTGGTAAGAGGCCATTATCGGTTTAACCGCGAGAGGTAGTGTGACTTATGGCGAATCACGATGCGTCGGGCCGCCTGGCAGGAAAGGTTGCCCTGATTTTCGGAGCGGGACCCAATATTGGCGGGACCTGTGCTCATTTCATGGCGCGCGAAGGCGCCAAGGTCGCGCTGGTCGGCACGCGGCCCGAGACCGCGGGCGATGCAGCGCGGTTTCTCCGCGCGCGCAACTTCGAGGCGCTCGCGCTCACCGGTGACGCCGGCGACGAACGCGACGTTGAGAAAGCCGTCGCCGCCACGCTCGAGCGCTACGGCGCTGTCGATACGATGGTTTACGTGGCGGGCCGCCAGTACCGCCAGGAAATAGTCAATTTCGATCTCGCGGGTTGGGATCTCCAGATCAGAGGTTATCTGACCGGGGCGATGCTCGCGACCAAGCACTGCGCGCGCGCCATGATCGGCGCGAAACGGCCGGGCTCGATCATCTATGTACTCTCTGACGCCGCCCATCAGGGCGAGCCGGGCAACTCATGCTATTGCGCCGCCAAGGCGGGCCTGTTGAATTTCGCGCGCGCCGCCGCGATGGAGTTCGCACGCCACGATATCCGCGTTAACTCGGTCAGCCCCACTTTTATGGAGCAGAATTTCTGGATGTTTCCGCCCGAGTTCATGAACCCGCCGTCACGGGCAGCCAACAGCGTGACGGCCGACGATTTTCTGCAGGGCATTCCGCTGGCGCGATTCTGCACTACCAGCGACGTGGCGAACGCGGTGATATTTCTCGCTGCCGATGAATCGACCTACCTGACCGCGGTAGACATTCCCCTCGACGGCGGCGCGCGGGCAAAATACTGGCCATGGACGCCTGGCAAGTATACTGGGATCACCAGCGAGAGTTATGCGAAGATGAAGCCGAATCGATATGGAGTCGGCGACGAGGATACCAAATGATGAGTCTCCGCGACGAAAGTATAGCGGCCGGGTAGCGCGATGAATCACAACGCGAACGACCAGATTTCGCTCTTCGAGGCTATCTTCACGACCCGCGCGATGCGCCGGTTGAAGCCCGACCCGGTCCCTGACGATCTCATCCGCCGGGTTCTGCAAGCGGGGCTCTGCGCGCCAACCGGTGGCGACGTTCAGCACTGGCGCTTCATCGTGGTCAAGGATCCCGCGATCAAGCGGCAGCTCCAAATCCACTACCATCGTGCGCTCGAGGATGTAATCACCCGGTATCGTGCGAATCCGCCGCCGCCGGGCAAGACCGAAGCACAGAAGCAGCGGATGCTGGCGGCGGTCGAGTATCTGACCGAACACTTTCACGAGGCGCCCGTGTTGATCGTGTGCTGCCTGGTGGATGATTTCGCGCGCAAGGTCGGGCTCGAAAAGATGTCGGGCGCTTCAATCTATCCTGCCGCCCAGAACATTTTGCTGGCGGCGCGCGCGCTTGGGCTGGGCGCGACACTCACCACGCGGCATCTGATATACGAAAAGGAAGTAAACGATATATTGGGCCTGCCGCCCGGCGCCGAGACTTTTGCGATCATTCCGATCGGATATCCGATGGGCCGCTTCGGCCCGGTCTCGCGCGAGCCGCTGGAGAAGGTCGCTTTCATCGATCGCTGGGGCAACAGCTACCGATGATCGTTACGGCGCGGCCGAGCGCATTTGAGAGTCCCCCTCTAGTGCCGTCTCACACAACGAGCGGAGGTTCCTGATGGGATACTGGCATTCGCTCAGGCGCTGGGCGCTGGTCCTGGCGCTCACGGTGGTCCTGTTCGCCGCACCCCGCGCGGCGTCCGCGGCTGGCACCGAAGAACCGCTTCCCAGCGGCACGGTTATTACTCTTAAAAACTGGCAACAGTACAAGCAGTTCATGCCGGCCGGGATGCAGGCGCTGTTTGCCGGAACTTATTTCTGGAAGCTGCCGCCGGATTTCAAGATGGTGGTCGGCCCGACCAGCTTTTACCCATTGCCGAAGGCCTACCTGGAGCATACCCGGCAATATGCCGATCAGGTACGGATCAAGAACCTGCCCGATGGCGAGCACACCGTGACCGGCTACGTCGCCGGTCAGCCGTTCCCGCATCCGGCCGATCCGATGAAGGGCTACAAGATCCTGGTCAATAACTGGTTTCGCTACATTCCGCACCTGTACTGCGGCAACGACGTCCATCGCTACCTGAAGGATCGATACGGCAATGTCCTTAACTCCCGGTTTGTGATAGTTGCGCGCCGCCTGAGCCACATCAGCGCCAAGGGCCAGCCGATCAACGATCCGCGCGCGCAGGGAATACACTATACCGAGTACAGCATGGTGCTCGAGCCGGAGCAGGAAAAGTATACTGAGATACTGACGATCTACTATACTGACCCCGCCAAGCCCGAGTCGGAGTTTATCTTTTCGCCGCAGTTGCGTCGCGTAATCCGCGGCTCATCCAACAGCCGCTGCGCGCCGGTCAACGGCGGCGATTTCACGCCCGATGACTATGGTGGTTTCAACGGGGGCATCGCGCGCTTTCAGGCTGATTACCTCAGAGATCAGCCAATCCTCACGCTGGTCAATGTAAATCCAGACAAGTACGGTAACCTGGCGAATTACTATCCATTGATATTTCCCAAGCCGGCGCTGGGTAAGTGGGAGGTGCGCAATACTTATGTAATCGATACGCGCAGAGTCCCCTCCCAGCAATCGGGCTACTGCTACGGAAAACAGATACTTTACGTGGACAAGTATACCTACCAGGTGTTGTGGAAGGATGGCTATAATCCGGCAATGAAGCTTTTCAAGATCGACGCGGCGATCAAGGTGGCCGGGCCCGTGCCGGGCGCGGGGATTCAATTTGCGACGGGCAATGTCATCGAGGTTGTCTGGGACGTCGATAAGGACCATCTGACCGCCTTTATAACCGCCGGGGCCGGCGGCAAGGAGCTGGTAAGCGACGATCAGTGTCGCAATCTCGAGGGGGTCAATTACGACGATATCCAGCAGTACTCCACGCCGGGCGGTCTGACCCAGGTGATGAGATGATCAGCCGGGGGCGAAAATAGATGCCTCGCGATGACTTCGACCTGTTCGTGATCGGCGCCGGATCGGGCGGGGTGCGCGCCTCGCGCGTGGCGGCCGCGTACGGCGCGCGGGTCGCGGTGGCCGAGGAGCGCTACCTCGGCGGCACCTGCGTCAATGTCGGCTGCATTCCAAAGAAGCTGCTGCTCTATGCTTCCGAAGTCGGCGGCGACTGTGACGATGGTCTCGGTTTCGGCTGGACTATCGGCCGGCGGCAGTTCGATTGGCGAACCCTGATCACCAACAAAGACCGCGAAATAGCGCGTCTCAATGGCATCTATCGCCGTTTGCTGGAAGGCTCCGGGGTGCAGATTATCGAGCAGCGCGCCACCATCGTCGATGCGCACACGATCGCGATCGGCGACGCGCGTTACCGCACCGGACACATCCTGGTGGCGACCGGAAGCTGGCCGACCGTTCCGGAGGTACCCGGCGCCGAGCACGCGATCACCTCGAACGAGGCCTTTCACCTGGAACGGATCCCGGAGCGCGTGGTGATCGTGGGCGGCGGATATATCGGCGTCGAGTTTGCCGGAATCTTTCATGGGCTGGGCGCCCGCGTGACGCAGCTCTATCACGGTCCGTTGTTCCTGCGCGGTTTCGACGACGATGCGCGGCGCGCGGTGGCGGACGAAATGATTCGGCACGGGATCGATCTTCGGTTCGAAGCCGACGTGACGCGAATCGAAAGTATCGACGCGGGAATTCGCGCCACCCTGACCGACGGCTCGACGCTCGAGGCCGATACCATCATGTACGCGACCGGACGGCATCCGCACACGCGCGAGCTGGGGCTCGATCAGGCGGGGGTGGCGCTCGCTGCGGATGGCTCGGTGATCGTGGATGAGTATTCGCGCAGCTCGGTCCCGAATATCTACGCGATCGGTGATTGCGCGAACCGTATCATGTTGACGCCGGTTGCGATCGCCGAAGGCCGGGCATTTGCCGAAACGGTCTTCAACAACAACCCCATGAAGATCGATTACGAGGGCGTGCCGGCATGCGTCTTCAGCCAGCCGCCGCTCGGCACGGTCGGCCTGACCGAGACGCGGGCGCGCGAGGTTTACGGCGCGATCGATGTCTATCGCAGCAGCTTCCGGCCGCTGAAGCATACGCTGTCGGGCCGCGATGAACGCGCGATGATGAAACTGGTGGTCGATTCGGCGAGCGATCGCGTGGTCGGCTGCCACATGGTCGGTCCCGAAGCCGGCGAAATCATCCAGGGCTTCGCGGTGGCGCTCAAATGCGGCGCGACCAAGGCTCAGTTCGACGCGACTATCGCGATCCACCCGACCGCGGCAGAGGAGTTCGTCACGATGCGCGAGAAGGTCCAGGCGACTACCCCACGGCAATGATCCGGCGATAGCTAGCGCGGCAAGCGGCCGGCGAGCCCGTATCTCAGGGCGATCCAGCCTGAAGCGGGGCTGTGGAGAGCGCAGCGATCCGGCATGGAATCGCACGCAGCGGCCACGCACCCATCACCGGATCGCACGCCTGCGGATCGTTGTCGATGCAGGCGTTGATACTGGTTTCCAGCACGCCATAAAGATACGGCGCGGCCCCGTCGCGCTCCGGATACCACCATCGGTCGGCCTGAACCACGCGCTCGTGGACAACCTCGGTAAGGTGCGCGCGATGGGCCACTCGTCCCGCCGGCGTTTCGATCGAAATCCAATCGCCCTCGCGCACGCCGACCGCGGCGGCGGTGCGGGGATGTATCTGCGCGACCGGATCGGGGAACTTCCGGCGAAACCACGGCATCTGCTGAGCATTCTGATGGAAGCCCTCGATCACGCGGCCGCCGGTGGTGAGCACCAGCGGGAACTCCTCGGAGAACTCGCGGAACAGCCGCGACTCCTCGTATTGCGGGAGCGAATCGACCCCGAATCGAGCGAGCAACTCCGAGCGCAGTTCAACCTTGCCGCTGACCGTGCCGTAGGGCCGGCTGCCATCACCAGACTGAAGATTCGGATCCCGCCACGGTCCGCGCCGCCTGGCGAGCTGATCGAAGTCGATACCGGCGGGCTGAAGCCACTGGTTCCACAGCTCCTCGACGCGCTCGGGCCATTCTGCCTCCTGTCCGAGGCGCCGGCCGAGGTCGCGCCACAAGTCGTAGTCGCTGCGATGGCCGAAGGCGGTGGGAAGCGTCGCTTGGTTCGCCTCGGCATAGTCGCCGACCGCGCCGAGAAACGCGAATCCCTCGGAGAAAAACGGCTTCTCGAGCCAATGAGCGGCGGGCAGGATGTAATCGGCCAACATCGCGGTCGGGCTCTTGAAGAGATCGTGCACCACCAGCAGCTCGAGGTTCGGATGCTTTAGCGCCGCGGCGACCTGGTGCGCGTTCGGACTGCCGCCCAACGGGTTATGATATTGCACGATCAGCGCCTTGACCGGATATGGCTGCTGGCGCGTAATCGCCTCCCATAGCAGCGGTTCGTGGGCCGAGGTGAAGATGCTGAAGATATGGCGCTGGCCGAACCAGGCGCGGCCCAGCGCGTCGGCAAAAAGCCGATAACCGGGTCCGCCCAGCAGGGTAAAGCGATCGGCGCCCAGCCGCTTGTCACGCTGCGCGTCCGGCAGCCGGTCGACCAGGACCGCATCGCCATTCGAGACGATTTTGCGCGGCGGGCCAATCACCATGTGACCGCCGCGCCGATTCAGGTTACCGGTGATCGCGACGATACACGCCAATGCGCGCGCCGCCTGCACCGAGGTCGCCCCGACCTGGCAAAGTCCGTTGCCCGGCCCTAGGATCGCAGGCCCGTGGGTCGCGAACATCCGCGCCGATTCGACGATCAACGATTCCGGCAGCCAGGTGATTTCCGCGACCCGCGACGGCGAATACTCGGCCGCCCGTTCGCTTAGCGCCTCGAAACCGACCGTATCGCCGGCGACGAATTCACGGTCGTAGAGGCCCTCGCCGATGATGACGTTGAGCCATCCCAGGGCCAGCGCACAATCGGTACCCGGGCGTAGCTGGACGAACAGGTCGGCGCGGCGGGCTTCGAGCGTGCGCAGCGGATCGACCACGATCAGTTTGGCGCCGGCCCGCAACGCCTTGACGATCTTCTTCCACAGCAGCGGTTTTCCGGCCGCCGGCCGCATCCCCCACAGCACCACGCATCTGGTAACGCCGGGGATGGGCGGGGTGTATCCGGTCGGCCCGTAGCCGGAGGTCAGCGCCTCGCCGATCGCGATCGGCCCGTTGCAGACCTTGTCCTGGCCGACCAGGTTGGGGCTGCCGAGCAGATTCAGGAAGCGCTCGCCCATCCCCCAATCCGCACCGTGCAGGGTACCGGTCGAGACGGCGATGCTTTCGGGACCATGTTCAGCGCTGAGCGCGCCGAGCCGGGCCGCGATCTCATCGAGCGCCTGCTCCCACTCGATCCGTTCCCAGCGGTCTTCGCCGCGCGCGCCGACCCGCTTGAGCGGCCAATGAATCCGATCGGGGCGGTAATGGAACTCCGCCGCGCGCGCCCCCTTGACACAGATGAAGCCCTCGCTGACGGGATGCTCCTTGTCGCCGGTAATCTCGACTACGCGTCCGTCCTCAATCCGGACCAGCACCCCGCATTGCTGACTGCACGCCACGCAGACGACCGGCACGCAGACGACCGATTTGAGCGGTGGGCTTTTGTGCGGCTGACGATCGGGCGCCATCATCCCTCCCTATCCGGGCCTCGGCAATTCTCGGCTATCGAGAGGGCGACAGGCAACCCCGCAGGAGGACCCGCGCCTTGCCGGCCGCTCGCACCGACAACCCCGCCCGTCAGCCTGGCAGACAGGGCAATCCCGTCATGATAGAATATAGGGCTTGAGTCGTATCGAAACGACTCCGGGGAGCACTTGATGAATCAAGCACGCATAGCCCGCCTCCTGTGCGAGGGCCTGGACTTTCGCTGGCGCGGGGTTTTCTCGGCGATCGCGGCGGTTGCGATAGCCGCCGGCCTCACTCTCTCGATTCCGGGAGCGGCAGTCGCGCAAGCCCCCGGCCAGCCCTCTGACCCGAACCGGGTCGTGGCCACGGTCGGCAATCACAAAATCACCGAGGGCGAAGTTGACGAAGAGATAAAGCCGCAACTGGCCAGCATGCAGAACCAGCTTTATCAGGACCGCCGCGATGCGATTAACAAGCTCGCCGACGACTACATCATCGACCAGGCTGCCAAGAAGGCGAAGATAACTGCGGCGGAGTTCATCGACAAGCAGATCGCCGGAAAGTCGGCCAAGGTAACGGACAAAGAGGCCAAGGAATTTTACGATCAGCACAAGGACCGCATTCGGCAGCCCTACGATAAAATCAAGGCTCCGCTGATCGCCGCGCTGCAGCGCCGCAGCGATCAGCAAGCCCGCCAGCAGGTGATCGCGCGGTTGCGCGAGGATCATCATGTGAAGGTCCTGCTCGAACCGCCGCGGCTCAAGATCGCGACCGCCGGCTACCCCTCGCTCGGACCCAAGAACGCGCCGGTGACGGTGGTCGAGTTCGCCGACTTCCAGTGTCCCTATTGCAAGCGTTCCGAGGACACGATCCAGGAGCTGCGCAAGGAGTATGGCGACAAGATGCGGTTGGTGTACATCAACTTTCCGCTGACCTTTCATCAATACGCTTTCCAGGCCGCCGAGGCGGCGAGCTGTGCCGGCGAGCAGGGCAAGTTCTGGGAATACCACGACGAGCTGTTCAAGGATCAGTCGAAGCTGAGCACCAAGGATCTCAAGGCCGACGCAGCCAAGCTGAAGCTCAATACCAAGCAGTTCGACTCCTGTCTGGACAAGGGCAAGTATGCCGACGCGGTGCGTGAGGCGATGAGCCAGGGCAGTGCAGCCGGGGTCAACGGCACGCCCGGTTTCTTCATCAACGGCCGGCCGCTGACCGGCGCTCAGCCGGCAACTGCGTTCGAGAGCATCATCAACGAGGAATTGGCCCACAACGGCCAGCATCAGCGCAATGCCTCAGCGAAGAAGGGTACTGCGGGCTAAAGCGGCGCCGCGGCATCGAATTGTCCGTTAAGCGGGCGGCTGGATTCAGTCGCCCGCTTTTTTTGGGCCGGCCGCGAGGGCCAAGTCAGCGCCCGCGATTGGACATCAACTGATTGGCCTCGACATGGGTCATGATGTTGCGCGTGAAGCCGGCGTAGCTGCCGGTCTTGATCAGTTGATCTGCGATCGCGCGAGTCACGGTCAGCGCCGCGCGGGCCGGTCCCGAGGCGGTGCTCGCGCGCCGCACGCCGAGCTTTTCGAGCACTTTGGGCGGCGGCGTCGACTGCCAGATCATCACGTTGAGCGGCCCGTCCAGCACCTTCACCAAGGCGCCAATGGTCTTGCGATCGGCGACCCCCGGCACGAACACGCAATCGGCGCCCGCGGCGTGCCACGCGTTGCAACGGCGCACGGTTTCATCGAAGCGCGCAGATTCCTTGCCGACTCGATGCAAGTAGACGTCGGTCCGCGCGTTGATCACCAGGTTGAGCCCGAGCGCCTTTGCCACCTCGCGGGTTACGCGCAGTCGCTCGACCTGCTGGTCGATATCGCGCAGCGGTTTGCGCGATCCGCGCGGCAGGCCATCTTCCAGGTTGACGCCGACTGCGCCCGCCTCGATCACTTCCTTGATCGTCACGGCGAGTTCGTTCGGCGTGCGGCCATAGCCAGCCTCGATATCCGCGCTGACCGGGAGGTCGACCGCACGTGCGATTCGATGGGTGGCGTCGATCATTTCGTCGCGCGGCACCGCCTCGCCGTCAGGATAGCCGAGCGACACGGCCACGCCGCCGCTGGTGGTTGCGACGGCTGCGAAGCCGGCAGCCTCAAAGATGCGCGCGCTGGCGGCATCCCACGCGTTGGGCAGGACCAGGATACGCGGCCCCTGATGGAGCCGGAGAAAGCGCGCCGCCTTTTCCCTCTGTGATTTGGACACCATCGCTTTCTTTTCTCCTTCGAGCTTCGTTAGCGATACGGATAGAAGATAAAGAAGCACAGCGAGAGCGCGAACAGCGCCCACAGGCCGGGCCGGACTTCACGGGCGCGGCCGCAGGCCAGCTTGAACAGCGGATGGAGCACGAAGCCGGCGGTGATGCCGACCCCGATATTGTAGGTGAAGCTCATCAGGGTGATCACGGCGAAGGCGGGTATCAACTCGGCCGGATCGTCGAAGTTAAGCCGCACGATCGGCGCCATCATCAGCGATCCGACCACGATCAGCGCGGGACCGAAGGCCTGCGGCGGAATCGCGGTCACCAGCGGCGCAAAGAACAGTGACAGTGCGAACAAGAGCGCGGCGACCACCGCCGTCAGACCGCTGCGACCGCCGACGCTGATCCCCGCCGCCGACTCGACATAGGCCCCCGCCGTGGTGGTGCCGACCAGCGCAGCGAAGGTAGTCGCGAGCGCATCAGCCATCATCGGGCGCTCGATGCCCGGCAGATTGCCCTCGGCGTCCAGCAGTCCCGCGCGTTCGGAGACCCCGACCAGCGTGCCCATCGTGTCGATCAGCGCCATCACGAAGATCGTCAGCAACACGCCGAAGAAGCCGACCGACAGCACCGCGCTCAGATCTAGCTTGAGCAGGATCGGCGCCGGGCTCGGCGGCATCCCGAGGATCGCCGCCGGTGCACGGGCGACGCCGGTTGCGAAGGCAGCGACGGAGGTGGCGATGATGCCGAGCAGGATCGCGCCCGGCACGCGCCACAGGAGGAGAATCGAGATAAGGACGAAGCCGAACACGGCGAGCGCGACCGGCGCCGTGGTGATCGCGCCGATCCTGACTGGCACGCCCGGCACGCCCAGCGCGACGATGCCCGATTCGTTGAGCCCGATGAAGGCCAGGAACAGTCCGATCCCGACCGCGAAGCTGTAGCGCAGGCTGGGCGGTATCGCCTCGACCATCCATTGGCGGACACGGGCGACGGTCAGCGCCGCGAACATCACCCCGGCGACAAAAACCGCACCCAGCGCCGTCTCCCATCGGTAGCCCAGCACGCGCACAACGGTATAAGCGACGAAGGCGTTCTCGCCCATGTACGGAGCGATAGCGAACGGACGATTCGCGTACAGTCCCATGATCAGCGAGCCGAAGACCGCGGTCAGGATAGTCGCGACCATCGAGGGCCCTTCCGGAATTCCCGCGGCCTTCAGGATCGCGGGGTTGACCGCGATGATGTAGGACATCGTAACGAAGGTCGTGACGCCGGCCACCACCTCGCGCCTGAAGGTCGTGCCGAGCGCGTCAAAGGCGAAGAAATCCGCGAGCGCATCCCCCATCCTGAGGTCTCCACAAGCCGGCGTGGCTGCGAGGCCTGATTAACACGCCCGCCATCGCACCGCCACCGATAGTTTGCGCCCCCGCTCCGGCTGAATCAGAATAATTGCGATGCAGCGAGCGAGCGCACCACAAGCAATGGAGGGGGTAATGGCGCAAGCGCAACCGAAGACCACGCAACAGGCGCCGGCCGCGGGTCCCCGCACTTTGGCGGTGGATGTCGGTGGTACCGGCACCAAGGTCGAAATCCTCGACACCAGCGGCAATCCCGTCAGCGACCGTATCCGGGTTCCGACCCCCAAACAGGCCACGCCGCACGCCCTGGTCCGGGTGATTAGCAAGCTGGCTCAGGCGGCGGGAGAGTTCGACCGCGTCTCGGTCGGCTTTCCGGGGGTAGTCAAAAACGGAGAAATCTACACCGCGCCGAACCTGGGCAAGGGATGGCGTAACGTCGCGCTCGACAAACGCCTGCAGCGCAAGCTCGGCCGGCCGGTGCGGGTCGCGAACGATGCCGACATCCAGGGATTAGGATCGGTCACCGGGCACGGGATCGAGCTGGTAATCACGCTCGGCACCGGCTTCGGATCAGTAATCTTCGCCGACGGCCATCGCATCCATCTGGAGGTCGGACATGCTCCGTTTCACAAGGGTAAGACCTACGAAGAGGAACTCGGGATCCGGGCGCTGAAGAAGAAGGGCAAGCGCAAGTGGAACAAGCTGCTGCGCGAGGCGATCGATGATCTGGCGACCGCTTTCGTTTACGATCGGCTCTACATCGGCGGCGGCAATACGCGGTACATCAAGTTCGCGCTGCCGAAAAACGTCAAGCTGGTGAGCAATCTGGAGGGGCTGCTCGGCGGGATCAGATTATGGGACGATCTGCCCGGCGGCAGTCTATCGCCAGGCAAGCGAACGGCCACGCCTGCGGGCAAGCGCGGCGGCCGGCGGACCTCGGCGAAGACCACCACGGCCGCGAACGGGCCTGCGCCGACGATCGCCTAGCGCGGGCCTTTGACAAGCGAGCGGCTTGCGGGGCAGAATCGCCACAGGTTCGGCTGAAGGAGAACATGATGACTTGGACAAAACCGGAATTTACTGAGCTCAGGTTCGGCTTCGAAGTCACGATGTACATCTGGAATCGCTAGCGCGCAGCATCGTCTGGCGCTGGCGGCGGCAGGCGGCGCCTGCTCGCGCTGCTTTTCAAGGTTTTGACATTTCGCGGCGCCGGCCGGTTTCGATAAGGCCCGCCACGACCATCCGCGCGTGAGAACATGCGGCCGTGAAGATTCTGGTGTTGGGGTCCGCGGCCGGTGGCGGCTTTCCGCAATGGAATTGCAATTGCCGCAACTGCCGTGGGATCCGCGACGGGAGTATTCGTGCCCTACCCCGCACGCAATCCTCGATAGCCGTAAGCCCCGATTCAAACGACTGGATTCTGATAAACGCCTCTCCCGACATACTGACGCAGATCAAGTCGCTGCCGCGGCTGAGCCCCAAGCGTGAGCCGCGCGATGCGCAGTTCCGCGCCGTCGTCCTGGTCGACAGCCAGATCGATCACACCGTCGGGCTGCTGATGCTGCGTGAAGGCGAGCGGCTGCCGATTTTTTGCACGGCGAACGTTCACGACGACCTCGCGACCGGCAACCCGATCCTGCGCGTGCTCGAAAGCTACTGCGGCACCGAATGGCATCGTATCCCGATCGAACCGGACAGCGGATTCACGGCTCCCGGAGTCGACGACCTGCGTTTCTCGGCGCTCGCCGTCGCCGGCAAGGCGCCGCCCTACTCGCCGCGGCGCGAAGCGCCGCTACCCGGCGACAACATCGCACTCACGATCGAAGACCGGCGCAGTCGAAAGTCGCTGTTTTACGCGCCTGGACTCGCCAGCGTGGATGAAGCGGTAGTTGAGCGGATGAAACGCGCCGACTGTATACTGATCGACGGTACATTCTGGACCAGCGACGAGATGATTCGCCAGGGCGTAGGCCGCAAGTACGCCGGCGACATGGGACATCTCGCGCAGTCAGGAACTGACGGGATGCTGGCGCACCTGGAGCGCATCGACGGTCCACGCAAGGTGCTGATTCATATCAACAATACCAACCCGATCCTCGACGAGGACTCGGTCGAACGCCGCGAACTGGCGCGCGCGGGAGTAGAAGTCGCGTACGACGGGATGGAGATCGATCTGCCATGACGGCGCTCGCCCCAGCCGATATCGCAGGTATGAGGAGCTGAATTGATGGCGGCAGCGGAACGTAGCGCCTGGAGCCGAGAGGAATTCGAGCGGCAGCTGCGGGCGAAAGAAGCCGGCTATCACGTTCATCATCGGTTTCACATCATGATGAATGAGGGAAAGCTGACCCCGGAGCAGATTCGCGGATGGGTCGCCAACCGCTTCTATTATCAGGCGAACATCCCGCTCAAGGACGGCGCGATCCTTTCCAATTGCCCGGATCGCGAAGTGCGCCGCGCCTGGATAAGGCGGATTGTCGATCAGGATGGCGCCGGCGGCGAAGAAGGCGGCATCGAGGCCTGGATTCGGCTGGGCGAGGCCTGCGGAATCGATCGGGCCGAGATGGTCGGCTTTCGCCACGTGATTCCGGCGGTACGCTTCGCGGTCGACGCCTATGTGAATTTCGCCCGCACCCGTCCGTGGCCGGAAGCCGTCTGCTCGTCGCTGACGGAGCTGTTCGCCCCGCAGGCCCATCGCGATCGCCTGGCCAACTGGCCGATACATTATGGATGGGTGAAACCGTCCGGATTGCAGTATTTTCAGATGCGGCTGTCGCAGGCCCGGCGCGACGTCGAGGATGGGCTGCGGATCACGCTCGATCATTTCACCACCCGCGAGCTGCAGGAGCGGGCGCTCGAGATCCTGCAATTCAAGCTCAACGTGCTGTGGTCGCTGCTCGACGCCGTGCAACTCGAGTACTGCAAGTCATGACGATAGCCGGGGACGCGCAACTGAAGCTCGAGGACGTGCCGGTAATCTCGTCCGGCTTTCGCCTGCAGTGGGAGCCTGCGCAACAGGCCCACGTGCTGCTCTATCCGGAAGGGATGGTGAAGCTTTCGGCGAGCGCCGCCGAAATCATGCGACGGGTTGACGGCGTATCAACGGTCGGCGCAATCATTGCGGACCTGGAGCGATCGTTTCCCGGCGCCGAGCTGCGTGCCGACGTGATCGCGTTTCTCGCCACCGCGCGCGAACGAGGATGGATTGGAACCAAAGCTTAGCAATCCGCTGTGGCTGCTTGCCGAGCTCACCTACCGATGTCCGCTGCATTGCGTGTTCTGCTCCAATCCCGTCGACTACACGCGCTCCGGACCGGAACTCACGACCGATGATTGGCTCAGGGTACTGCGCGAGGGACGCGAACTGGGCGCGGTGCAGCTTGGCCTGTCGGGCGGCGAACCGCTGGGGCGGGAGGATCTCGAAGTCCTGGTGCGCGAGGCCCACGCGCTCGGCTATTACATCAACCTCATAACTTCGGGCCTCGGGCTCGACGAGCGCCGCATCGCCGCGCTGCGCGAGGCCGGGCTCGACCATATCCAGCTGAGCTTTCAGGATTCGACCCGCGAGCTGAACGATTTTCTGAGCCATACCCGAACCTTTGATTTGAAGCAGCGCCTCGCGCGGCTCGTCAAGCAGCACGGCTACCCGATGGTGCTGAACGTGGTGCTACATCGCTACAACCTCGACCATATCGAAGCGATACTCGCGATGGCCGAGCGGCTCGAGGTCGATTACCTGGAGCTCGCCAATACTCAGTACTATGGCTGGGCCTTCCTGAACCGCGCGCTGCTGCTGCCGACGCGCGAGCAGCTTGCGCGCGCCGAGCAAGCCACGAATCGCTTCCGCGCGCGCGTGGGTGAGCGGATGCGCGTTTATTTCGTGGTCCCAGATTATTTCGAGAAGCGCCCCAAACCGTGCATGAACGGATGGGGTTCGGTGTTCCTCGCGATCACGGCCGATGGCCTGGCGCTGCCGTGCCATTCCGCACGGATGCTGCCGGGCCTGGAGTTTCCCCGGGTCGCCGACCGCGGTCTCGGATGGATCTGGCGCGAGTCGCCAGCCTTCAATGCCTTTCGCGGCTTCGGCTGGATGAAGGAGCCGTGCCGGTCATGTCCGGAACGTTTCAAGGATTTTGGCGGCTGCCGATGCCAGGCTTACCTGCTGAGCGGCGACGCCGCCAATACCGATCCGGTGTGTGAATTCTCGCCTCATCACGGCGAGGTCGTCGCGGCGGTTGCGGGCGCCAGGCTCGGCGTCACGGCGGAGCGTCAACCGTATTTTCGCGACGATCGGAACTCGCGAATCCTGAGCTCCCGGTAAGGTGCCGCAAGCGTTCGATCCGGCCACCGTCCGAATTCCCGCGGTCGTCGCGACACTCGGCAACGGACTGCGGGTCGTCGCCCATCGCGATCCCAAGTCGCCGATCGTGGCCGTCCACGTCGCCTATCGTGCCGGCTCGGGCGACGAACCGCCGGGGAAGTACGGCCTCGCGCATCTCTTCGAACACCTGATGTTCTCCGGCAGCGAGCATTCGCCGGAGAATTATTTCGTGCCGCTCGAACGGATCGGCGCAACCTCGATTAACGCCATCGCGACCGACGACTACAGCGCATACTTTGCCGCCGTTCCTGCCGAGGCACTCGACTATGCGCTGTCGATGGAAGCCGAGCGGCTGAGCTGTCTTGGCGGAGCCCTCGACCGGAGCGCGCTCGATCGCCAACGGGAAGTCGTTCGCAACGAACTCCGGCAGCGTCAAGCAGCGCCGTACGGCAGGGTCGCGGGCCTGATTCGCCGCCACAGCTACCCACGCGAACATCCCTACGCGCATCATCCTTACGGCCTGATTGAAGACCTCGATAACATCTCGCTCGATGATGCACTGCGCTGGTTCGAGACCGGCTACAGCGCCGCCAACGCGACGCTCGTGATCGCCGGCGATATAGAACTCCGCGATGCGATCGAGAAAACGCGCCGCCGCTTCGAAACGATTTCCGCCGGAACGCCCCGTCCACAGCGCTCGCCATGGATCGCCAGGCCCGAGCGCGAGACGCGATTACAGCTTTATGAGCGTGATGCGCCCGCGCGAATCTACCGGGTGTGGAACGTTCCCGGGCTCGGGTCGCCCGAGCGCGCGAGCCTGGCGATCGCCTGCGAGCTGCTGGCCGGCGGCGAGTCATCGTGGCTGTTCAGGCAACTGGTCCGCGAAGCCCGACTAGCGAGCGCGGTTTCGATCGAACTGCAGGAACGAGAGCTGGGCTCGCAAATCGTCCTGTGGGCGACGGCTGCGCCTGACGCACAGCTCGCGGAGCTGGATTCCGCACTGACTGTCGAACTCTCGCGCTTCGCCAGCGAGACTTCCTCGAAGCAGGATTATGAATCGGCTCGTGCGCGAATCGTTGCAAGATTCATCCGGGAAACCGAGCGTGTATGCGGCCCGCGGAGCAAATCGGACGTACTGGCGACGGCAACTATCGCGACTGGAGATCCGGGCGCCGCAACCGCGCATCTCCAGACCATCGCCGCGCTCAACCCCGGCTCGGCTGCTGCAAGCGTCGCGCGCTGGCTCGATGGCAGGAATCTGGTGATCGAGGTCTGCCCGCAGGCGCCGAGCCGACCACCATCACGAGGCATCGTGCACGGAAGGCCACCCGCGCCTCCGGCCCCGAGCACATGGCAATGGCCGCAGGTTTCGTGCGCGCGGCTGGAGAACGGCCTGCGCGTGATGCATATCGAACGGGAAGGAACCGGACCGATCGAATTGCGCCTGATCCTCGAACCCGGTGCGGCAGCGGAGAGTCCCGCTATCGGCGGACTCGTCGGTCTCGGTCTAAACCTGATTAGCCGCGCTCGCACAGGTCCGCGCGGTGCTAGCGTCGGCGAGGAGCTGGCGCGCATAGGCTCGATTCTTGGTGGTCGGGCGGAACTCGACGGGGGCGTGCTCGAGAGTTCGATGATGCCAGATAACCTCGCGAGCGGTCTGTCACTGCTGGCCCGCGCGGTGACGAATCCCCGGTTCGAGGAGCTTGACTTGGAGCAGACCAAATCACGCTGCGCCGGGATCATCCGCGATGAGATCGCGCGGCCTCTCGACCTCGCGCTGCGCAAGCTCCCGTACCGGATCTATCCCAATGGCCATCCGTACGCCCGGCCGTTCAGCGGGTCCGACACCGAAGCCGGCCTCGCAAGCGCGACTGTCGAGCGCGTACAGGAGTTCTATTCCCGTTGGCTCAGACCGAATCGCGCGACGTTGGTCGTCGTCGGTCCGGTCAGGATACGCGATCTCCTGGCGCTGCTCGGGCAAACCTTCGGCGCCTGGCAGCCGTCGTCGAATCCGCTGGCGGAGCCGATAACGCCGGCGATGAAGTTCTCTCGCTCGAGGCCCTGCTTGATCGACCGGATCGGGCTGGCGCAAGCCGGAATTTTCGCCGCGCTGCCGCTGCCGCCGCGACGCGAGCCGGACATCGACGCGCTTATGGTTGCCAACGCGGTCCTGGGCGGAATGTTCAGCTCGAGGCTGAACCTTGCGCTTCGCGAAACGCACGGCTGGTCGTATGGCGCGCGCTCCAAACTGCTCCATGCGCGCTTTGGGGGATTGTGGCTCGTCCATTCTTTCGTTCGAAGCGACCGGGCTGCCGACGCGATAAATGAAATTCGACAGCATCTGGACCGCCTTGCGCGACAACGATCGATGACCAATGCGGAATTCACGCGGGCGTGTAAGCACGTTGTTGCGAGCCTGCCGGCCGGGTATGAGACCAACGCTCAGTGCGCACAGGCGTTGGAACACCTCGTCCTGCATGCCCTACCCGACAACTACTATGCGGCGATGGCTGGACGCCTCGCCGGTCTGCGGGCGCATGACCTGTCGCGCTCGGTGCGGCGGGTCGGCGCTGCACCGGTCTCGTGGCTCATCATCGGCGACGCGCCTCGGATCTCAGAGCAGATTTCATCTTCCGGCCTTGGCGCCCCTGAAATAATCACCGCCGGTTAACGAGCCGTCCGCTTCCTTGACGTGCTCGGCGCGTTTGTACTACTCGAAGTCAGGCATCAGGTAGCAATGTAAGCTCGGGGAGTCACAACCGGTTAACGGTGAAGAACGATGAAAGCGCAAAACACGCCTCGCGGTTCCCTAACTTTTTTGCTCATCGCCTGTTTCATCTGCATCCCCTCGCTGGCGCACGCCAATTCCATGCTGGCGCAAATGTCCACCGACGCCAACCAATGGGTGATGCCGGGCGGCAACTACGCTGTTACACGATTCAGCAAACTGAAACAGATAACTGCCGATAATGCGAAGCGGCTGCAGGTCGCGTGGACGATGTCGACCGGCGCCTTACGCGGCCACGAAGGCCAGCCGCTAGTGGTCGGCAACATGATGTACTTCGAAAGCGCGTATCCGAACTACATTTTCGCCGTCGACCTTGACGATGTCGGGCGAATGGTTTGGAAATTCGAGCCACCGAAGAATCCTGACGCGCCGCCCGTTGCCTGCTGCGACGTGGTCAACCGCGGCGTCGCTTACGCCGACGGCAAAGTAATTGCGAGCATTCTCGATGGTCACGTTTACGCGCTCGATGCGAAGACCGGGAAAGTGTTGTGGACTGCAGATAACGCCGACCCGCTGAAGGGGCAGACTGTCACTGCTGCGCCCCTGGTGGTCAAGGACAAGGTTATCATCGGTGTATCAGGCGGCGAGTTTGGCGTGCTCGGTTATCTCAGCGCTTTCGATCTTAATACCGGCAAGCTGGCGTGGCGCGCATACAGCGCGGGGCCCGACGAGGGAATGCTTTTCGACCCTGCCAAGACCATCAACGCCAATGAACAGAAACCGGTGGGAAAGGACTCCAGCCTCAGCACCTGGCAGGGCGACCAATGGAAACTGGGCGGCGGCACAACCTGGGGCTGGTATTCGTACGATCCCAAGCTCAACCTGCTTTACTATGGCACCGGAAATCCGGGCAGCTGGAACCCGACTCAACGGCCTGGCGATAACCGTTGGTCGATGAGCATCATCGCCCGGAATCCAGATACCGGAGTGGCGGCGTGGGCCTTCCAGATGACGCCTCACGACGGCTGGGACTATGATGGGGTTAACGAAGACATCGTTGTCGACCTCGACGTAAAAGGTCACACCGTCCCCTGCATAGTACACTTTGATCGCAATGGCTACTGCTGGGTCCTCGACCGCCGTAATGGCAAGCTGGTTGCCGTCCACAAGTATGACCCTTCGGTAAACTGGGCCACCAGGATTAATCCCGTAACCGGCAGACCGGACGTCGATCCCAGCAAAATGACCAAGGCCGGCGTCAACGTTAAGCACATCTGTCCGGCAGCCGAGGGCGACAAGGATGAACAGCCGGCCTCATACGATCCGGCCACCGGGCTCTTTTACGTCCCGACCAATCACATATGCATGGACTATCAGGCCTTTGACGTAAAATATAAGGCCGGCTTTCCATACGTCGGTGCAATCTTGAATATGTATCCGGCCTCGCCAGATGTGCGCGGCCGCTTCATCGCCTTCGACGCTATCACCGGCGCCACCAAGTGGGCCATCAACGATCGGTTTCAGGATTGGTCGGGAGTCTTAACCACCGCCGGGGGAGTGGGATTTTACGGCACCCTGGATGGCTGGTTCAGGGCGGTGAATCTCAAAACCGGCAAGATTCTCTATCAGTTCAAATGCCCTTCCGGAATTATAGGTAATCCGATCACCTACACGCACAAGGGTAAGCAATACGTTGCCGTTCTAACTGGCGTAGGGGGATGGGCCGCGATAGGTCTGGCGGCGGGCCTCACCAAGGGTAGTGAAGGTCTTGGCGCAGTCGGCCTGACAGCTTCGCTCGGGGATTATACCAACTTGGGCGGCACGCTGATGGTCTTCGCGCTGAGCGCTCCATGACTGGCGCCATCATGACGACTGAGTCAGCTTTGATGAAGTATTTCACGAGATTCGCTTTGATCTTGCTGTTGCTATCAGCGGCGACACCGGCGCGGTCGGCCAGCTTGCGGGTTTGCGCCGACCCGAATTACATGCCGTTTTCTAACCAGGCCGGACAGGGGTTCGAGAACCGGATCGCAACGATCGTCGCGAAAGCGCTGAATCGCAAACTGGAATACTACTGGGCCAGCTACCGCGGCAACGGCGGTTTTAGTGAGTTTTTGGCGCGGACCCTCGATGCCAACAAATGCGACTTGGTGATCAACCTACCATACGGCAGCCAGGAGGAGCTGACGACAGACCCGTACTACGCCTCGTCGTATGTGTTCGTTTTCAGAAAGGGCAAAGGGTACGACCTCGAAAGTATGGACTCCGCCGTCCTGCACAAGGTTAAGATCGGCTTTGAGGAAGGCACCCCACCGCAAGACGGTCTCAAGATTCGCGACCTGATCTTCGACGCCAAGGCCTTCCACGTCGGCGATCAGGAAGGCAGCTCACCGGCCTCAATGCTCAAGGCGGTCGAGGATGGCCGCGTCGACGTCATGATCACGTGGGAGCCCGCAATCGGGTGGTTTCTCAAGGACTATCCCAACTTGCAGGTGCTGCGAGTTCCGAACACCCGCGCCATGGGCTCGCCGGAGCAGTATATGTTCTCGATGGCAATGGGCGTGAGGAAGGATGACAATGCGCTGTGCTCACAACTAAACCGCGTAATTGCCTCGCACAAGGCCGAGATACACGACGTCCTGGTGCAATACGACGTCAGGCTGTACGCGGCCGCGAACGACTTCCCCTGAACACGGCGCTCGGATTGTTGCATCGACTGGGCCGGCTTATCTCGAGGTCACTCCGACCGGCGACACAGCTTGGCCAGCGGCCGCTGCTTTCGCTCTTAGTGCTATTTCTGCTGACTTGGCCAACGCCGCTCACGGCGGAAACTGCGCCAGGCTCAAAGGCGATGCAGCTCGCCCAGCAACAGGATTGCTTCTCGTGTCACGCAATCGATCACGAAGTTGTCGGTCCGGCGTGGCTCAAGGTCGCGCAGACTTACAATGGCCAGCCTCAGGCTGCTACGATCCTGACGTTCAAGGTCATTAACGGCGGGGTCGGACATTGGGGCACGGTGCCGATGCCGGCGCATCCCAAACTGAGCCAGGCCGATGCCTCTAAAATCGTAAAATGGATACTCAGTTTGAAAGGCGAAGTAAAGGAACGGACGGCCAGAATATATACTTATAAGGAGCCGAATGGAAAGTCGGTCAGCGTCGATTTCAAGGTATTTAATGACAAACGTCAGGTGACCGCCAATATCTTCGCAGGATTCGAAAAGTACGACTCATATTGTTATCGATGCCATGGCCTTGACGCGCAAGGCGGCGAATACGCGCCCGATCTCAGAAAGTCGCTGGCCAACGGTATGAGCAGGAAGCAGTTTTTCATTGTTTCGATGGAGGGCAGGAAAGACAAGGGGATGCCGGACTGGGCGGGATTTTTCACTGCCGACGAAATGGAACAAATTTACGAGTACGTAAAGGCGCGTCAACTTGGACTTTTGGGCCCCGGCAGACCACTTTCGGCCAACGACTGACGAGCGTTCGCCAGCAGGAGAGCAGCCAGGCGCGAGAGATTTCGCAGGGCTCGAGGAGTGATCCAATGACAGCTGCGGATGGCAACGGGGAAATCGTCGCGATCGTCGGAGCCGGCGAGATGGGGAGCGCGATCGGCCGTCGGCTGCGCGAGTATGGCGCCCGCGTCACGACTTCGCTGCGGGGACGTAGTCCTGCAAGTGTGCGGCGGGTTGAGCAAGCAGGCCTCGAGGTGAGGAACGACGACCGGCAACTGGTCGACGACGCGGGATTTGTGCTGTCAATTGTTCCTCCCGGGCAGGCCGTAGCGGTGGCGGAGCGTTTTCACGAACCACTTAGGCGCGCGAGCAGAAGGCCAATCTACGTCGAGTGCAATGCGATCTCGCCTGCCACTGCGCTGCGAATCGCAAGGCTGTTGGAGGATACGAAGTGCGGTTTTATTGACGCCGGTATAATCGGGGGACCGCCGCCGGCCAAACGCGATCCGACCGCTCGGCGAACATCGATTTACGCATCTGGTAAAGATGCTTCGCTTCTGAAGCGTTTGACGATTCATGGTCTTGATATTGAGATGCTCGACGACCGGGTCGGCTCAGCTTCGGCCTTCAAGATGTGCTACGCAGGGCTTACCAAGGGGCTGACGGCGCTTGGCAGCATCATGATCCGCGCTGCGGCGCGGCACAACCTCGCCATGCCGCTACGCGAGGAGCTGGCGAAGAGTCAGGCGGAGATGCTGAAGCTGCTGGCCCGCAGGATTCCCGGCATGCTCCCGAAAGCCTATCGTTGGGAAGGCGAGATGGAAGAGATAGCCAATTTTCTTGATGATGACGACGCCGGAGTGAGCATATTCAAGGGCGCGGCAAGGCTTTATTCGCGGCTCGCCGAGGAAGTACGGCAGAATCCCGAGACGAAAAGTCAGGAGCTGTCGAGGTTGCTGGATTTCTTCGAAGGTTTGTGACCGGCGACACGCCGACACCGCTATCCTGACGATATCGCACCAGGACGCAAGTTCGCCGGTTTTATCAGCAACACAATTTTCATGCTGGGTTCTTTTTCGTATGCTTGAGCGATCGCACTGATCGACGCGGGCAAGCCTGTTTTTTCGGAGGGGTGGCCGAGCGGTTGAAGGCACCGGTCTTGAAATTCTGCCCGAGGGTTTTTGAGGGATCGGCTCAGGTCATATAAGGCAGTAAATATAAGGGTTTTCTGTCGACCGAGATCGTCTGAGATCCTGTGGATAAATCCGGAAGTGGGCACTAAGTGGGCACTGAAATGGCTCATTCGCAGTTGACAAATGGCTGTACAACCGTCCATACTTAGGAACGTCGGTTGGCTGGGACTCCGATGCAGATAGCCGGCTTTGATTGGGACGATGGCAACCGGTCCAAGTGCCAGGAGCATGGCATTTCTCAGGGCGCGATCGAGTCCATGTTCCGCAGTTCAATCGCTGTGCTGCCTGACCCTCTGCACTCGAAGTCCGAGGAACGGTTCAAGGCAATTGGAAAGAGCGAAGCGGGCCGCTGGATCTTCGTCGTCTTCA
>Ga0307373_10002682_pt1 | contig 31816 bp, 33 predicted proteins | sample OX2MG_FD_202534 | JGI IMG/M metagenome (GOLD analysis project Ga0307373, IMG submission 202534) | Soil microbial communities from Risofladan, Vaasa, Finland - OX-2 | ecosystem: Environmental > Terrestrial > Soil > Coastal area > Acid sulfate soil | place: Finland: Risofladan, Vaasa | collected...
CCAACCCGTATGCCGCATCCTTCCATCTCATAAGCGGCACGCTGGCGACATCGCAGCAGCTCTACACCTCGATTTATAACATATACTATTACTTTGACTACGTACTCAGCGTAAACTTCGGCATAACATCATCCGTGCCTATACTCGGGCAGCAGAAGTTCGGACTCGGTGAGAGTTCCGCAGAAGGCAGATTGGGGACGGTTGCCACTGCAGCCTACACGATACCCATAACTGTATTCATACTGGATCCCGCCAGGACAATAGGGATATTCCTTGTCGACTCCACTCTCGCACTCTCGGCTGAGTACTACGCTCTGCAGATGTTTGCCAGCGCGGCCATACCTGCATTCATAGTTCCCGGCATCGTGCTCAGGTCCATATTTCCCACAAGGGCACTCGGCGGCTTCCTGATAGCCTTGGGCATAGCGTTCTACCTCGTTGCGCCCACTCTGTTCGCCCTGGCATTCTACTTCACCGCGCCGACACTGCAGAGCGCCATGCAGAACTCGATCAACCAGCTTAGCCAGTACTCCAGCGGAGCCTCTATCCAGCCGCAGTCAATCAGTGCCTCCAGCCCCCTGGCCACGACCCTAAGCTCTATACCGACATCGATGAGCGCGTTCTGGCTGCTCGCGCTGTTCTTCCCGGCGCTTATCATAGCGATAACCTATGCGTTCACCACCCAGCTCTCAAGGTTTCTGGGCGGCGCGAGCAGGACCGGCTCGAGGCTCAGGGGCTTCATCTGATTCCGTGAGCGCTAAAGGCAGGGATAAAAAACACATAAAAGGCTTAACGTTCAAGAATGATTGCGGGCGAATACATGGACAAGAAACTTCTGGTATTCCTTGGTCTGCTCGGCCTCTCATTCGTGCTGGTCATAATAGCATCGGTGATACCGCTCAGCGCCGCGGCCGACGTCCTCAAGCTTATCATACTCGCCGTGGCCGTGGTCGCCAACGTGCTCGCGTTCTCCTCAAGGTACTATCTGTACCTCATACTCCCTCTCTTCCAGCAGAGGAAGAGGGACATAGTGATAGCAGACCAGAGCCCGTACTGGCTCTCAAGCACATCCGACTCCATTCTCCAGAAGGCGGGGGACGACTTCATAGCAACGGTTTACATCAACATACCCCTCTACCGCTCCGCGACCGAGATGAGCGACGAGGACAAGCTCAACTTCGCGCAGCAGGTGAGCAGGATGGTGGGCATAAGCAAGGAGCCTACCAGGTTCTCTACCCAGCTGTACGTGATGAACAAAGACTCTTACATTCAGAAGCTCAGGGACACCATAACTACCGTCGAGGAGGAGGAGGCAAAGCTGGTGACTGGAAACGCCCCGGCCAACGAGATAGAGCGAGTGCGAGGAAAGGCCGCGATGTGGAGGAAGATGCTTGACAATGTGGGCAGGGGAAGCTCGCTCGAGCTCTCCTCATACGCCTCGCTCTCGGTGAAGGGGGGGAAGGAGTTCGAGGCTGTGAGCCTGGTGCAGCAGAAGGCGAGGGAGCTGATGTCCGGAATCGGGGCAACATTCGGCGTATCGCCCAACGTGGTTCTGGGCAACGAGCTGCTCAAGTTCATCGAGCCCGAGTACCTGATTCCTTTCTCGACGATAAGCGAGCAGATAACTAAGAACATACAGGAGGAGGTGATCTGATGGACGAAGAAGGAGTGATGTATCTCGTGTTCGCGCTTCTGATGCCGCTGATAGGCTTCACAATACTGCCCAGCTTCGGCAAGGGCGGATTCGCGATAGTCGCCGCCGCGCTCCTCATACTCAACGTCATCCTAGTGATGCTGATGAACTGGGCCGACTTCATACTCTTCCCGCTGGTCACTAACCTGCTGGGCATCACATTCCAGCCCGCGTCAGGCTACAAGATAGTCAAGGGGCAGGACACCATACTCAAGGAGATAAACGGGCTTTACTACGCCACCGGCTTCGTCACAGGAAACCTGTTCGGATACTCGTTCAAGCAGGAGACCGCGCTGCAGGACGAGCAGGGCAAGATGATACAGGCACCCGACACATGGGAGAGGGGCATCATGAGCATAGACTTCCCGTTCAAGTTCCACGTCATAGCGGCCGGTCTGGACTCGCAGAAGGTGAGGGACGAATACGAGGGCAAGAGGTCGTACCAGGAGTTCCAGCTCTCTAGGGCGCTGCAGGGCGGCGGCAACGAGGTCACGATAACGGACATACAGAGGAAGATAAACATCTTCCAGACAAAGATTGACAGGCTGTCACAGGGAGAGAGGCCCCTTGCCTCGGTGATGTACTTCGAGACGACTGCCATAGGAGTCAGCGAGAAGGCGGCCCTCGACTCCCTGACATCGCAGATAAAGGCGCTCCAGATATCCATGGGCTCTATGGACATAGACCTTGCAAGGGTGCAGGGCAGGGAACTCTACACGCTGTTCAAGTTCAACTTCGGCCTCCCGACAAGCTTCGAGGAGATGGCACTCTACTTTGACCAGCAGGGCTAGCCAGGATCAGACCAATGACGGAGGAGGCAGCGCCACCTCCCTTCCTCCCTTGCGCAAGTATTCATATCTGGCGTACAGCTCGTTGTAAAGGCCTATCCACTCCTTGTCGCGGCCGTAGTACCTCGTGTGATCCGAAAGTAGTGTCGATGCGTGCTCGCCTATCTCCGCTGACACGTCTATCTTCAAAGATAATATGTAGCGCTCCAGCCCCTCCTTGCTCAGCCGCCTTATGTCTTCCACTACCCTGTTCTCCATGAGGTTCTTGCCCACTATCCTCTCAAGCTCTGCATTCTTCTTGAGCAGGTCGTTCCTCTCCCTGTCAGGGAGGCGCGAATGGGATATCCAGACAGCGTTCATCTCAAGAAACATTGATATCGCATCCGTCACCTTTGAGTCGACATCGAGCTGGCGTATATCCCTCCTTATCATGCTATAATGGGAGTCCAGGACGCGAAGATACGAGTTCATCCTGTCAATCAGCCTCTGGCTTACCGTTGCGTTCTTGTCGAAAGCCCTCAGTATCGGCTCCTCACCCTCGAAATCGGTTCCGAGGAATGTCTTTATCGCCTCCTTCCTCTTGGCATCATCGCCGTTTATCTTCTCAAACGCCGCGAGAAGCATTGCCGCCGACCTGAGGAATTTTCTCGAGCCCTCAGCAGTCACCAAGGCATTGTCAATGCTATCATCGTCCTTGCAGCTTTCCATTATCTCCCTGACTAGACGGTCCACGGCGTCCTTTATCCTCGTGTCACTGCCCTTTGCCTTCAGCATCGTTATCGTAGCATCCCCGATTATGCCCTTCGACTCGTCTATCGGTATCTTGGAGGCGTTGAGGACCGTGAACAGCGCCCTGAACTCATCAGAGGCTATGTTGTTCACAAAAGATATATCGTCCTTTATGTGGCCCATTGCGCTGTTGACCTTTATGTTGAGTTCGGAGATGAAGGATGGCATGTGGCCCCCAGTCTCATCGTAAATCGAATTAAGCTCCAGAAGTATCTCCGATGCGAACTTGTTGGAGCTTTCCACTATCTCAGTGCCTGACATCTTGCCCGCAAGGTACTTGACCGATTTCGTTGCCTGGCTGAATCCGTTCTCATCAGATTTCGCATAAACCTTGCCCAGCCCCTGCACGCAGGCGTCCAGATCTACTATGCCCCTTACTGCCGTCTCCCTGCAGTGTTTGTGCAACGCCTTCAGCACATCTGTTGAGGTATTCCTTTTGGTCTGGTACATTGCCTTAAACCCCTATTTCCGTCCTAATGCCTGATCCCCTACGACGGTACTTCCCTGTATAAAAAGTGGGTTTCCTTATATATAAATGTTGCGATTTTCGACTGTAAGCTTTAAATACGCCCAGCCGGGATTCGCCGCTCTCGACAGGAATATCGGCCAACCGGTTGCACAAACTATTTATACCTGCAATCAGTAGTGTTATCGATAAGATGACCCTCCTGAAGCTTCAGCACATAATGAGCAACGAGATAGGGAAGAGGTCATTCCTGTCGAGGCCGCCCGAGCCTCCTGCCGGGGTGCTGCTGAGCGACCCGTTCGAGTCCATTTACGTCGGCACAACCAAGATATTCAAGGTGCCGTTCACCTGGTCCTACATGAACCTCACCAACCCCCACATCTCGGTGGTCGGAATAACCGGTTCAGGTAAGAGCTACTTCGTCAAGACCCTGCTGATCAGGGCGAGCTACGTCTGGAACACCAACGCGGTCATCATCGACTGGGCCGGGGAGTACAAGGCATGGGTAAAACAGACGGGCGGCATAGTAGTCTCGCTGGCCAAGGGCGACTACCTCAACATAATGGACCTCTCGGGCATGAAGCCGCTTGACAGGTCGAAGCAGATAATGAACTCATTCGACATACTCACCGATATCGCACTTTATCCTGAGCAGAAGAGGATAACCGAGGAGGCTCTTGAGCAGGCGTACCTCAACGCAGGATTCATACCCTCCGAAAGGGCGCCGGAAGGCAAGGATGCGCCCACTCTGAAGGAGGTGATAAGCCTCCTGCAGGAGAAGTTGCAGGAAGGCACTTACGAGTACCCCGCCGAGCTGGAGAACGCGATATACAGGCTCAGGCAGTTCGCAAGGGAGGGCGAGGATTACTTTTCGAGGAAGAGCACACTGGACATAGGCAAGCTCGCCCAGTCTGGCCTTGTTTCCATCGACCTCTCATCCCTGCCTGACGAGAAGTTCAGGGCGCTTGCAGCGCTGTTCATACTCCAGACACTCAAGGAGAAGATGAGGAGCGAAGGCTTCACCGACATCAAGGGGCTGAAGGCCATAGTGGTGCTCGACGAGGCATGGAAGGTCGCGAGCGACGAGAAGAGCGACGCCATCATGATAGTGAGGGAGGGAAGGAAGTACCAGTTTGGGCTGATAGTCGCATCGCAGAACCCGACCGACATAAACGAGGCGATATTCTCCAACGTGGGCACATCGTTCATACTCAGGATAAAGTTCGAGAAGTTCATGAACTACCTGCAGGGGTCGCTCAACTTCTCCAACTTCATAAGGAGCGAGATAAGCAAGTTCGGGGTGGGCCAGGCCGCGGTGGAGATGGCATTCCAGACGGCGCTCAGGTTCCCTGAGACATTCCTGCTCGAGAAGATACAGGGAGAGGAGCCGCTTTACGTATACACCCTCGACATGTCGGACGTGCTCACCCAGAGTGAGCTATCCGCAAACGTTCTTCAGAGGGACTACCAGTTCGAGAAGGACGAGCTGAAGAACAAGTTCATAGAGTACAACATGAGCAGCGACGGGATAGATGAGATATTCAGCATGATGAACAGCCAGAGCAGGAACATGAAGATGCTTGACCTGGTCAAGGAGCTGAAGAAGAGCGGGATAAGCATTGCGAACATCGTGGCCTTCCTCAAGAGCCTAAGCATCGACGACCCGCTCATAACGAGGATAATCTCGAGTTCAGGTATAGAGAATGCCCAAGTCTAGCACCTTTACGATACCCAGGCAGGACCTGAGGAGGATACTTGTCATCTACAGCGTGAGCGAGAAGAACATACAGGGGCTGTTCGCCTCTATGGAGAAGGCCCACAGGCACATAAACGTCATCTCCTTCGCCGCGCTGCTGGAGAAGGCGGGGGTGGACAGGGACAAGAGCGCCAATATATTGAGGAGGCTCGGCATGGACGACATAGCCATAAGGACCATCTTCAACATGGTCGACGAGCAGAAGATAAGCGCGGAGACCGGAAGGGTATACAACGTCACGATTGACTTCAGCTGATTTGGATTGATTACATGGTAGCCAAGGAAGACAGGTGCATAATCTGCGGGGAGCCGCGGCGCGGCCTCAGGGTTAAGGAGGACTACCAGATAAGGGCGATAAGGTGGTTCAAGAAGAGCATACTGAGGAACGAGAAAGGCTACGGCCTGGTGGTGTGCAAGGAGTGCTACCCCAAGTACAAGAAGGCCAAGGACTCATACAACAGGAAGCAGGGGATTTACATTGGCATAGGGGTGCTGTTCGCGTTCGCACTGGGTATCTTCTCGGGAGGCAACATACTGCCCGCGATCCTCTATGGCGGCATAGTCATCGTGTTCATGTACGCCCTGTCTCAGATAAGCTACATGCCGGACGTAATAACCGCCGCGCAGCCCAAGAAAAACGAGCCGAAGAAGAGGGCATGAGCGCGTTTGCTGCACACAGCTTTCCCTCTCGTCTTGCGCCGATAAATGCCGACGCAAAGCTATTTATATAGCTTTTTCTTAATACAAGTAATCCCGCTTTTCGGGACAGGGTTGGTCATTTGCCTGAGGAAGTCAACGTAATCGAGCCTAAAACCGATGAGATAAAGCTCAAGGGCGCCCTATCGGGAAGCTACGAGCAGATACAGGCAAGGCTCTCCTCACTGCAGCTCTTCTCCACCGACATAACCAACGATGGCCTTACGATACTTCGGGTGGAAAGCAGGGACATACAGAAGAGGCCCTTCCTTTTCGTGATAATAACGCTAGGCAGGGACAGCGTCTCGATCAAGTACACCATAGGCCTTGACTCAAGCCCCAAGATGAGGAGGCTTTACGTGCTCCAGTCTCTGTTGAGCATACTCGCGCTTGTGACCGATCTCTACCACGTGGATGACACCGAGCTCTTTCAGCATCTCGATTCATCTATAGACGAGGTGCTGAACTCGGTCTCGCAGAGCTACTCCACGCTGTTCAACAACTACGACTCGCTGTTCAACGAGTTCAGGGAGCTGAAGAGGAGGAACATAGAGCTCACGTCGTCCAACAAGAACCTGACAGTGCAGGCCACCCAGCTCAGCGACCAGAACCAGGAGCTGGCCTCGAGGCTGAAGGTGCTCGAGACCTACTCTGACGAGGCGCTGATGGTGATGGTTGAGGACTGGATAGAGTCGCACGACAACACCATAGACGTCAACGGCTTCGCCAACACGTACAAGATAGTACCGACTAGGGTGGAAGAGATGCTTAACAAGATGGTCTCGCTGAACTACATAGAGCTGAAGGGATGATACGATGATATACACGGTCAGGGTAAACAAGCGGCTGCGTTACATAAAGGTCTACGCCATAAAGCAGAAGGTGGGCCACCGCGATACCTTCATGACGAAGTTCTTCACCAAGATCTTCAACCCCACCAAGAAGGAGGAGGGGGCGATGTCCACGCAATAGTTTACGATGAGTTGAGCTGAGCTGATGCCGATAAACCTCAAGAGTTTCAGCATCAAGGAGATTGCGATAATAGCCGCCATAGTCGTGGCTATCGCAGTAGTCGGGATTGTGCTCTATACCACCTCGGTGCTATCCGCATACAAGGCCCAGGCCGCGCTTTCAGCCAATGTGATAACGCCGTTCTCCACCGTGGGGGCACACATCTCCAGCCAGAACCTGCTTACCTACAACAACGGCGCGCAGCTTGCGCCCTATGTGATTGTCTCGTACTCCGTCACCAATTCAACATACGTGGTGGCCAACTCCACGCTGTTCAAGTCCCAGATACCCTCAAGGATATACTTTCTTAACATAAGCGACGAGTGCTTCAACTGCGCCAACACAGCGGCAATCGAGCAATCCGTAATCTCTGATCTGGTGCACTTCAGGGTGATAAACAGCTCGGCACCGGTGGCGCAGATATCGATAAGCAACATCGGCACCATACAGCCTAACTCGATACTAGTAGTGCTAAACGGCCTCATGCCCTCCTCAATGTTCGCCAACATGAGCGGTAGGAACGTCAGTACCCTGCAGTACCTGCTGCAGAAGGGGACAAGCATACTCTACACGGGTCAGGACTTCTCACACGTCCTTCTTCCCGGTTCAATAGTAGTGCCCAACCCCAATCCAATGCCCAGTTTCATGGCGACCAGCCCTGGAAACTCCACCCTGCGCACTCCAAACTATTTCATTGCTGCACCCACCTTCGCCTTTTCAAGCGGAGCCAATCTCGGAGGCATAACATACGTAAACGCCTACAACGGCTCGGTTGTCGCGTTCCCGGATACGCCCAACACATGGCAGAACAGCACATATGTGGGTTTCGACATATCGAAGGCGATACTCGGGCTCTTCTGGCTGCAGAAATACGCCTCCGGCACCGGGTTCCAGCAGGTGACCGTCAAGGGAACCAACACGACATCAGGCGAGATGGGCGTAGCGTTGACCGATATAAATTTCCCCTACTCTTACCAGGATGTTGCAACGGCAAACTCTGGAGGGCTTAGGACTATAGTCTATGCGTACAGCATCGTCGGGATGAAGCTGACCAATATCACATACGTCTTGCTCTACAGCGCCCCCCACTTCACGCTCAACGGAACCGTGGGCCTGCCCTCCAAGGTCACGCCTGTCCAGCAGGTACCGCTGACAATGACGATATTCAGCAATGCTACAAGCGGGGTGAACATACAGCCCCACCTGACAATCTACAACACCTACAACAAGACCGTGCTTAGCGAGCCCCTCTCGGCCACCACCATACACGGCAACTTCACTTTCCTCAAGTATCTCACGCTCAACCTGCCCGCTGGGCAGTATGTGGCGCTGCTGCAGAGCTTCTCGGGAACCCAGTACGGCGGAGGGTACTTCTCGGTATACCCGATCAACGTAACCCAAACATACCACAACTACACAACCCAAACTTTCAACTTCTATCTCTTCTCAGGCGGTGCGCCCCTAACCGGCATACCCTACCACGTCTCGCTCAACGGCCTCTACAAGGCCAACGGCACAGTGCAGAACGGCACCATATCCTACCGGCTGCCCAGCGGCACCCCCGCAATATACGGGGTCCTCGGCTTCAACATAACGATGCCGTCCCTGTCGCAGAGCGTCTATTATGCGGTGTACAACGCCCCCCCGATAATAACCATAAACAAGCAGTATGTGGAGCTGGGCATAGTGGGGGTAATAGTGCTGCTCATGGTAGTGCTCGTGAAGGCGCCCAACAGGGACGAGTTCTACATAGACGTGCCTAGCCTGCCCAGGATGCAGAGGACCGAGATAAAGCTGAAGCCCAGGGAGCTGCTCGCCGTGTTCGACAAGCTCAACCTCTACTACCACTGGAAGTTCATGCCCCTGTCCAAGGCCGAGCTCAGGACGGGCATAGCGACCAACATAAGGTTCGGCAACATGCCCGTCAGCCTCACCTACGGCAACGTGGAGATAGTGTTGGACCAGATGGCTGTGAAGGGCTATGTCGAGGGGGCGGACGAGCTGTACGCGCCCAAGGATTGGATAAAGCAGAGCGGGCACGACATAGAGTATCTCGCCACCTTCAAGAAGATGAGGATCTACCTGGTCACCCACGCATACGTGTTCACCGACATAGACTCGAGCAACCTCGCCGACATAGTTGCGACGCTGCACGGAGAGAGGAAGTACATAGCGATACACTCCAAGACCAGCAAGTTCCAGAAGCTGCCAATTTACGCCAACTCCAAGACATACCTAGTCTTCCTCAACTCGTACGCGCTGGACCAGTTCAGGGAGGGGATGAACAGCTCTATGACAAAGGAGGCCGAGGAGTTGAAGATATACATCTCCACCGGGTACGTTAAGCTAATCGACGCCGACAACCCCGACGAGATGCTGGAGTAGCCAGTATGCGGCTCAGGGCGCACACAAGCTATAAATAAGCGCGCGGCGCAAGTGCTTATGGGTGGAACAATGCCGAAGGGAACCAAAGAGCAGTTAGTGGGTAAGGAGATGGTCATCAAGACCACGTTCACGCAGTCCGTCATTCGAGAGATGGTGTCCAACGGGGACTGTGCGGGCAATGTCGAGCATATGAGGCTCACGGATTTCAGTTCGGCCGGGACAAGCTGGGGCGAACTGAAGAGCGCGAACATACGCGGCGTAATATTCAACATGCGATACGATTTGGAAACGTCTAAGAGTGGCGTAATCATGAGACTGGGCGGCCTTGGGGCCGAGAAGGCGATTCATCTGAACCCCAGCACTTATCAGGCCATACCCGTGGCGCCATCTGAGTACGACAAGTTCGATAACAACTTCAAGGAAATGGCCAAGGGGGCAAAAGAGACGCTGATAGAGGCCGCCATATACTACGGGATGAAGAACAAATACACCGTGTTGGTTTCAAGCCCTGAGTTCACTAAGGAGATAAGATCGTATGCGAAGAAGAGGGGCTATAACATTGAAGCTGTTGATAAGTGGAATACGATAAAGATCACTGAAACCCAGAACACAAAACTGCTTAGGGTAGTAGGTTAACAAGGCCTGTAGCGGGCCTTACTCCTCTTCCTTCTCTTCAGTATCATCCTCTTCCGACTGCTCGGCTGGCTGGAGCGCTGTGATCTCCGCAACCTCGTCCATGGGCTCACCCTTCCCGTTCATCTTCACATTGGGATAGTGCTTCGAGACCAGGGCGGTCACCTTCTCGAGTATCTTCTTCTCGTCCTTCCCAGTGAGGCCGCTCAAATCCATCGAGAGCTGCTTTGTGTACCTCATTATCATCTTGTACCTGTTGGTCTCGCTGTTGAGGGCCATCTTGCCGCTCACGTATCTCTGGACACCCCTTGCGGCGTCCATCACCGCCAGCTTTATCTCCTCGATTATCTCGTCCTCCTGCGCCACCGACTCCTTTCCCACTCCAGAGTAGGGTATGTGCACGGATGAGATGTTCACCAGCACGCTCACCGGCTGGGTGTCCATGTCTATCTTGTACCTCCTCCACTGTATGTCCTTGACCGCCACGGTTATCGCGCAGCTTCCGCTGTCGAACAGCAGCGGGACTCGGTTGGCGAACCTGAGTATGCTGCCCTCGTATCCGGTCTCCGTCTTCCTTCCCGCCTGGCCGCCGAACGCCACAGCGGCCTCCACTATGAACGGGATTCCCCCCCTGAAAACCTTCGGCTTCCTCTCTATCACCACCATGAATTCCGGGTCGAGTATGTTCTTGACCGCGACCTTTACCTGCTCCTCGCCTATCGGCATTATCGATAACGCGTCGGGGGCTATCCATTTGACCTGCTTGAACGCCTTTATCATCTTGTCAGCGTCGTCCCAGCTCATCTTCTTCGGGTCCTTCTCGAAATCCACATCCTTGGCGAACTCCTTCAGCTCCGCCACCTTGTTAGGGGTGACGCGGGCGAAGAACTCGACCATGAACGACGATATCTTCCTGCTCTCGCTGGTGTGGGCGAAGTCGAGAAGGTCGTTTATCGCAAGCCCGAGCGGGTGCGGCTTGGCCGGCTTCGGCCTCTCCGGCACGGTCTCAACCGCCCTGACGAACGTGCTCTCCTTCCCCTCGGGGTCTGTGAACTTGAGCTGCACGTGCGGGTTTGACAGCGCTGTCCTCCTGAGGTACTCGAAGACCCCGTGGTCGCTGTTCTCGTACTTGACATCGGCAAACTCGCCGTAGACCCTAAGTCCCTGGAACTTCTCCTCGATGTCCACGAGGTTGGTTACCACCGGCTTGTTCTTCACCGTGTCAATCGAGATCTCGCACGAGTAGGCTTTCCCCGTCCCGGTGCACGAGCTCGCCTTGATCGGCTTGCCCGTCGTCATCTGGGAGAACATGGTGCATCCGGACGCGCCGATTCCCTGCTGCCCCCTCTGCTGCATGTACCTGTTGAACTTGGTTCCTGCCAGCACCGTTGCCAGCGCCTTGCCTATGTAGGTCTTTGGTATGCCCGGCCCGTTGTCCGCAACCATTATGGAGTACTTCTCCTCGCCTATGTTCTTCAGCTCAACTGTTATGTCCGGCAGTATTCCGGCCTCCTCGCAGGCGTCCAGGCTGTTGGTCACGTACTCGTGCACCAGCGTAACGAGCGACCTTATCTTGCCCGAGTAGCCAAGCATCTGCCTGTTCTTCTTGAAGAACTCCGACACGGAGTGCTCCTTGAACTCCTTGAATATCTCCTCTGCTCTCTTTACCTCCATATAATCGTCCTCTTTGTGCCTGGCCTAGAAGCCCGGCATGGCCCTCTGCGCCTTGTTCTTCCTGTGCGCCGCCTCCATTCGCATGTAGGCCAGCTTGTGGGTGCCCCCGTCTATCAGGGTATCCATGGCAGCCTCGGCCTCAGTTATCTCGTCAATCGTGCCTATGAAGCTTACAGTGTCGCCGTAAACGCTTATCCTTGCACCGGTAACCTCTTCAATGTATCGCTTTGTCCTTCCGTTCTCGCCTATTACCCTGGCCTTAACCTGCATCACCCTCTTCCTGCTGCCGAACAGGTGGCCTATGTCCTTCGTGGTGAAGTAGTAGTCGTTCTCCACCAGCTTTGCCGCCACGTCGACGTCGAACCCCCTCCCGAAGGCCGCCAGTACGCCCTTCGCCGAGAACTCGGCGTAAGGCTCCCCCTCGAGCTCTATCGTGCCCTCCCCGACCATCGTTATATTGCATCCGCCGCAAAGCTTTGATATCTTCTTGATAATGGCGGGCTCACCCTTGAGCTTCCTTGCCCTCTCCGCCGGTATAAGTATGCTGTCCATCCGCTCACTTTCACTACTCTATGCCCTAAACCTATTTTAAGCCTTGCTGTTATACGAGGGTAATCCCTTATAAGTTTGGGAGGCTTCCTTTGTTCCGCTAATTCCTAAAACCGAAAGATTTAAATATCTGAGTTATCACAATAACAATCGTGATTCATTCATGATTCTTACATAGAAGTTTCATGAATGACTCTGATGTGTGTTTGGATGCGCACTAAAAAGGAATTGGAGAAGGAGCTTAGGACCATGAGGGGGCAGATAGCCGGCCTCACTACCAAGAGCGCTACGATGGATACCGCCATAGCCGAGAAGGCGAAGGCAGAGGACACCACATCCAACATACTGGTGCTCTACAAGATAATGCTGGAGAACCAGAGGCAGACCCAGATCATGCTGAAGCAGCTGGCCAACAACGTCGATGCCCTCACCACCGAGATAGGGGGAGGGATAGAGGATGAGGCTTACCAGAACGACGCCCTCCAGGGAATGCCCGAGAGGCAGGCAAGGGAGCTCCCGATATCGGGGCTCGACGCCAAGATCATCCAGTTCATACAGGTGAAGGGGATGGTCTGCGCGGATGACATAAAGTCAACAATGAATTACAAGGGAAGGAATGCGGCCTCGTCCAGGCTGAACAAGCTCTACAAGCAGGGAGTGCTTGAGAGATACCAGCTGGGCCACAAGGTCTATTACAAATATGATGCTGGCAAGGCGACCAACCTGCTAATTGTTTCACCCCCACAGTAACAGGGAGGCCGCGTCGAGACCCGCGGCCTCCAACCCTAATTTCCGGGACAACGGCGGGGCCTGCCAGGCTTATGCTTTCCCAGCTGCGGCTTTCCGGCTCAAATGACTCCTTTTAAACCTTTTGGACGGGCTATAAATATATCCTGAAACAGAGTCTTTCTTGATTAAAGTGAGTGAAAGTAAGGAATTACCCAACGATGCAACTAGGCTTAGCTCTGCACGTACATTCGACGAAAAAACTGCCCTCAAGCAAGTACTAGACGGGGAGACACAGAGACGCATACTAAGAACTGCAAAGGATAGCGACCAGAAGTTCACAATGGAAGACTTCTGGATAATGAAAGGATGGCATGATGAGAACGGTCTAACCCTAGCTCAGTGGCAATACGATACCGGGTCACCCAGAGAAGCCGTAAGGTTCTTAGTGGAAAAGGTGCTTGAGAAGGACCCTAGGGATGTTACAAGGGCAGATTTTTATAATAATAAATTACGTTCTATAATACATAATAAACGCCGTGGTGCACAAGCGCATTACGCAAACGTTTATGCGGCTGTGGCAGATGCGTTCCCCGAAGAAAATATAAAGCCATGGCAGATGAGAACTCCAAGGCATAATGTATGGATTAAGGAGCAAAATAGGGTGGGTGCAATTAAGGAACTTATTGCAGGGCTGGAAAGAGAGCTAAAAATCCCCATTGAGAAGATTGTGAGGGAGACTACTTTCTTTGAAACTATTGAAAAAAGGTATCGTGGTTTGCTTGAATATGTTGATATATACACGGCCATTAATGAGTCTTTTCCGGAACTAAACCTTAAGCCATGGGATCTTAAGCAAGCTGGCAATGGTACATGGAAGATAAGACAGAATAGGATAGATGCGACAAGGGAGCTTATTGGAAAACTTGGCAAAGAGCTTACAGAAATTAGCCAATCCGATTTCCGGGAAAACGGGTTTGGTGGGGTACTGGATGTCCATAACGGCATACCCTATCTTGCTATTGCTGAAGCCTACCCTGAAAAGAATATCAGACCTTGGCACATGAAAGGTATACCTAACGGAACGTGGAATATTAAGAAAAATAGGATTCAGGCCACGAAAGAACTCATGAGTTCCTCAACTAAAGATATACATGACTTTACGGTTGACGATTTCGTCAACAAGCGCATGCGTGGGTTATTCACATACCACAATAGCGTGTATTCAGTACTAAAGGAGGCTGGTTTTGTCGAAGAAACCTACGAGGAGTACATGGACATACGTAAGCTTATGAGGGGCGAGCACCAATAGAAGTCTTAGCATTCATGTATCGGTTATTAAAACCTTAACCGCTTATTCTAACTGATTCAATGGAGGGCGAAAGCAGCGCTGCGGAGCTCAGGGAGCTTATCTCCTCCCTGCCGTACTCATACAAGGTCACCGATTACTCCGCTGAGATAAAGGCGGCATACGAGAAGTACGAGGGCAAAGCAGTATCGGTCGCGGGCAGGCTGGTTGGCTTCAGGAAGTCGGGCAAGCTGATTTTCGCGGACCTCCAGGACAGCAAGGGAAAGATACAGATATTCATCGAGTTCTCTGCGGTGGGCGAACACGTGTTCGAGCAGGCGAAGAGGCTCAACGCTGGCGACATCATAGGCGCATCGGGCACCATAATGAAGACCAACAACGGCGAGATAAGCGTCAAGGCTGCTGAGTACTCAATGCTGGCAAAGGCGATACGGATGCTGCCGGACAAGTGGCACGGGATACAGGACGTCGAGACAAGGTACAGGAAGAGGCATCTCGACCTGATAATGAACCCTGACATAAAGGAGGTGTTCGTCAAGAGGTCCAAGACAATCAGGCTTATACAGGCCTTCCTTGACAAGAAGGGCTTCACCGAGTTCGAGACTCCCGTAATACAGCCGCTCTACGGCGGTGCCGACGCCGAGCCGTTCAGGACACAGGTCAACACGCTCAACGAGAGCCACTACCTTCGCATCTCTGACGAGCTGTACCTCAAGAGGCTGATAATAGGCGGGTTCGACAGGGTCTACGAGATATGCAGGGACTTCAGGAACGAGGACATAGACTCCACCCACAGCCCTGAGTTCACCATGATAGAGTGGTATCAGGCATACGCGGATTACAAGGAGATGATGAGGCTCACGGAGGGCATGATAAACTCCGTGGCGATGAAGATACTGGGGACGGACCAGATAACCTACCTGGGCAAGCAGATCAGCCTGAAGAAGCCGTTCAAACGGATAAGCTTCATCGACTCCATCAACGAGAAGGCCGGGACCAACGTGCTTAAGCTCAGCGACGAGCAGCTCTTCGCCGTGGCGGAGGGCAAGGGAATCAGGTTCGAGAAGGGGAAGAGGAACAGGGCTCACGCATATGGAAAGCTGTTCGACGTGCTGGTCCAGCCCGAGCTGGAACAGCCCACGTTCGTCATAGACTTCCCAAGGGAGACATCTCCCCTAACGAGGCCGAAGAGGGGCAAGCCGAAGCTGGTCGAGAGGTTCGAGCTGTTCATATCCGGCCTGGAGATTGCGAACTCATACTCGGAGCTCAACAATCCGATAATACAGAGGGAGAACTTCGAGGCCGAGATGAAGAAGGCGGAGCAGGGCGACAAGGAAGCAGAACCATTGGACATGGACTTCATCGAGGCGATGGAGCAGGGCATGCCGCCGACTGGCGGAGTGGGTCTGGGCATAGACAGGCTTGTGATGCTCCTAACCGACAAGGCCTCGATCAAGGAGGTAATACTCTTCCCTATGGAAAGAAGGGGAAGCAACTAAGCCGGTTTGAGCAGCGCCTTCAGCTTCCTGAAGTCCTCCTCAATCAGCGGCACGTGCTTCTTGAGACGGACAGCGGCGGCCGGGTGTATTGTAGAAAAGTAGGTTATCCCCTCTTTCTTCGTTATCCTACCGTGGTTCTCCATTATGTTGTCTACATCCACAAGGATCCTTCCCGAAAGCGAGCCCAGTGTCACGACCACAGCAGGCTTAACTATCTCTATCTGCCGCATCAGGAAATCCTTGCACGCTGCCACCTCCTCATCGGTAGGCATACGGTTCTCTGGTGGGAAGAACTGGACCGCGCTTGTTATGTAGATGTTCTCCCTTCGCGTCCCGGCGATCTTGAAGAGATGGTCAAGCAGCCTGCCGCTTATCCCTATGAACGGCCTCCTCTGTATGTCCTCGTTCCGCCCTGGAGCCTGGCCCACAACCATGAGCCTCGCGTCAAGAGGGCCGTGGCCCGGGACGAGGTTCTTGCTGAGGTCCCACCCCTTGGTCTTTTCAGGTAGCGCGGCGTACTCCATATTGAGCTTGTCCATGCTCTCCATCTTGTTCACATATGCGTCAGCCTCCTTAAGCGCGGCGCGTATGTTGTCGAAGGGTATCGCCTTCATCGCCTTCTCCATCTCCATCCATGCTGAGGCCTGTATCTCCTTCTTCTGGATCGTGGGCTTAATCGGGCGAGGTAGCCTTGCCAGGAAGAAGGCAACGCTCTTCTCTACCTTGATTCTGTTCCTTGTGAACAGGTACTTTGTCTCCTGCTTGAAGTAGGGGATGAGCCTGACCCTTATCCCGCTCTCCTCGCGCGTCTCCCTGACCGCCGCGTCTGCCATGTTCTCCCCCTTCTCCACGTGGCCCTTGGGGAAGCCCCAGTAGCCTCCGCGCCCCCTTGATTTGAGCAGAAGGTATACCCTCTTGCCCTCCTTGTAAGTGTAAACGATTCCCCCTCCGCTATATTCGAACTTCATCTTATCATCTCATCTGTGCGCGGCTGCCGCAACGAGCTCTGCGGCGCAACTCATCGGGCTGCTCTTTGTGCCAGACACGAACAGGTTGTATATCCCTGACTGCACTTGCTCAATGGCGCCGGAGTCTCCGGATCCGCAGCTCTGCACCGATGTGCTATTGTATAACGTTATGAACTCGTAATTTACAAAGGTGTATCCTCCTGAGATGTTGTACGGCAGGGCGTAGTAGCTCACTGTGGCTGTGCTGTTCCCTTCCGCTACCAACGCGCTTTTCACAGTTATACCGTTCCTCAGAAGCAGCGCGGTAGAGCCGAGTGTCGAGTTATACGTACCAACTATACTTCCGGAGACCGCCATGTTAGAAACCGATGCCAGCACATAAGTGTTGTACATGGTTGAGTTGCCGTTAGGGGGACCGAGCGCGAACACCGTTCCATTGTTGTTCGCACCGATAAGCCTTACGCTCTGCATCGAGGCGTTAAGGCTTGCGAAGACATCGGAATAGAGCAGCGACTGTACTGGCGCAGATGTGTTGGTTAATTGAATTGGGGAGGAGATGGCGTCATGGTAATCCAGCGAGATGGAGAGCGCGGCTATCCCTATCAGCAGTGCGAGAACCAGCCCTGGGATAAAGTACTCTTCGTGTCTCACCGCGTGCTTAGCCTTGGCTGCTTTCCTTTCCCTCTTCCTCAGAGAGAGCCCAAACCTCCCGGCCAACAGCAGCATGATTATTATTGCTGCGTAGAAGAGCAGCTGTCCCGCGAAGATATGGAACGCGCCTATGGCGCTGCCCAGCCCGTAGTACAGCCAGACCAGCGAGAGAGAGAGCATCCTGAGGATGTTAAGCAGCAACAGTAGCAGCACTCCGCAGGCCACGAACACGTATTTGCGCAGATTTCTGCCCTCGTAAAGGTAGGCTACTGGTACAAGGAACATCAGCATGGCCACGAAGAACCCCAATGATACGCAGGTGGTCGATATCGATATGCTGGTCGTGGATGGCGCGGTTATCATCAGGCCGCTCTGCGCAACATGGGTGCCCAATGCGCTGAGTATTCCGTATATCAGGTTGGAGTTCAGCAGCGCAAAGCCCTGGTTGAGCGCCAGCAGCGGAAGCAGTATCAGGGGCGAAGCAAAAAGCGTATACAGTATTGGGTATCTCAGCCTCCGTACTCCGTCCACGCCGAACACCGCCAATACTATCGCGGCAAGAAGCAGCGGGAAGAGAAGGGCGTCTATCCTGTATGTCATGAAAAGGTAGGACAGGCTGACTCGCGCATACGACAGCACAAGGAAGTAGATTGCCAGCACAGTTATCGCGTAGGCGATGTTCTTCCATCTCCTGTTCAGCTCGAGCTTCTCCTTCAGCCCGAAGGCCAGGAATACGAAGGACATGAGCATCACCACGATGACGTAGGTGCTCGGATCTGTATCAAGTATGCTGGGGTTGGTTATCCAGATTGAGTTGAACGCGCCTACAAGGAAGGCGACCATGACGATGGCCATCCCCAATGTCTTGGCTCCCTTGTAGTTCATGTGTATACCAGAATAAAAGTCCTCAGTCGATATGGTCGTCATCACGTGTCAGTAGTTACTCTTCTCCTCATCGGACTATTTATCATCAGTAAAGAGGTTGTGTAACCAAAGTATAAAATAGTGGTGGTATCATCTATTACTGTCCTCGGGGTCTGAGAATGCACTATTCAAAGCTGAACAACAAAACCTTTCTTGTGCGCCTGGAAAAAGGGGAGAAGGTAAACGGCTCGATAAAGCGGTTCTGCGAGTCGCAGAGGATATTAAACGCATACTTCCTCGCAATCGGTTCCATAGTAGATCCCGTGCTTTCACACTACAAGGTCGACAACAAGGCATACAAGGAGAAGTCGATGAAAGGGATATTCGAGATAACGAGTTTAATAGGGACCGTGGGAATGTTTGAGGGAGCCCCGCTCGTGCACAGCCACATCAATATATCGGATGACGAGATGAGGGTGTTCGGAGGGCACCTTGTAGACACCGATGTTTCTGCCACTGTGGAGCTTGTTGTGAAAGATCTGGAGTCCAGCAAGACTAAGAAGCACAGTGAGGAGATAGGTCTGAAGCTGTTTGAGCTTGACGAAAGGATGTGAGCATGGCTAAGGGCTACAGGTATGTTGACCACACCGCGGATGTCGAGTACATAGCCAGCGGCGCAACGATGGAGAAGGCGTTCAGCAACGCCTTTGTAGGCCTGTTTGCAACCCTATCTGAGATAAAGGACGTAAAGAAGCAGAGGTCGGAGACGAAGCAGATGAAGATAAGGGACAGCGCAAAAAGCATGGAGGACCTTCTGTGGTACTCCCTTCAAGATGCGCTCTCCGCAGCGGACTCCACTGCAGTGTTTCCCTATGGTGTAAAGTCGCTCAAGATAACGGAGAGGAGGGGCAAGTTCTGGCTTGAGGCCGTGCTGCTTTGCAAGGCGCAGGACCAGAAGCACGGCCACTTCGACGTCAAGGGGATAGCGAGATACGACCTCGCCATAAAGAAGGCTGGAAGGCTGTACTCCGTGAGCGTGGTTGTGGACGTATAATGTAATGTTTGAATAAGAAGCCAGGAGAGGGAGTTGAACCCCCCTTTACCGCTCTGCAGGCGGTCGCATGGCCGATCTGCCATCCTGGCCTAACAGGGATTTGTGACCCGCAATATTTATATTTATCCACTCTTTATTATGTTGGGGTAACAATCATGCTCAACCTAAAGAATATACCGTCCGAACTGGTCACACAGACCGAAACCTTCGACATCAAGACGCCTATAACCCAGATAATACCCGTCCTGAAGAAGTACCCTTCCGTGCTCATCAACAAGGGCAAGGAGTACTATGGCGTCGTGGATGCAAGGACGATATACAGGGCAAGGCCGAGCCTTACCATGTCAAAGGGACAGAGCGCGGAGAAGTTCGCGGTCGTGGCTCCCAGGATAACGAACAGCACATCGCTCGACGACCTTGTGTATTACTTCTATAGGACGGGCGTAAAGGCCCTTCCATTCATGGTCGCGGGCAAGGTTACCGGCGTCCTGGAGAGGAACACGATGCTCAAGATACTGCTCTCTACCGAATCGCTCAAGGAGATACGCATAGGCGAGGCTATGACCACTCCCGTGCTCGGGATAGCGCCAAACTCCTCTCTCGCGCAGGCCAAGGCCGCGATGAGGGACCACAAGGTTAACAGGCTCGTGGTGGTTGAGGGAAAGCACCTCAGGGGAATAATCACCAATCACGATATCATACACAAGTACATGAAGTCCGGCCAGAGGCTTCCGGAGATGAAGACCATGGTCTACAGCCCAGCCAACGTGCCCGTAAGCAGCATAATGGAGGCCGAGCCGCTACACATAGACGAGAGCAAGAGCCTTGTCGAGGGAGTGCGCATTCTGATAGAGAACAAGGTCTCATCCGTCATTGTGGTAAAGAGGAACACTCCGGTTGGCATACTGACCGTGACTGACGTTCTGGAGAGCGTGATGGCCAGGACAAAGATAAAGGACAGGAGGGTATTCCTGTCGGGTCTGGACCAGCACACCTACGAGTACGAGGACCAGGTGAGGGAGACTCTCGCCGAGTTCATAGACTCCATGGAGAAGATGAACAGGGTCAAGGTTGATTACATAACGATGAGGGTCAAGGGCATAAAGGGAGAGAGGGAGTACGAGCTTTATGTGAGACTCTCTCTGGGCAGGCAGGGCATCATCACCATATCCACCACCAAGTTCCTCTTCACCGACGCGTTCAAGGACCTGATGAAGAAGCTCAAGGAGCAGGTGAGGAAGGAAAAGGAGAAGGCCCTCACGGTAAGGAAAGTAACCAAGCAATCAGAGATGGAGGAATGATTCCAACAACGCTATCGAGGTCCAAGAGAGGGCAGTCAAGCATAGAGCTTCTCATAACCCTATCGTTCGGCCTTATAGTACTGCTGCCCATCGTCATACTCGCCTTCATACAGATATCGACCTCGACCTCGACGCTGGCTACCACAGAGGCCCAGGCGGCTGCCACCAAGTTGGCTAGCATAACCGTGTCTGTGGGCTCGCAGGGCTTCCCGGCAAAGCAGCTGGTGCTGATACAGATACCGCCCAACATAAACAACATCCTTGTGGGCACATCGAGCAACGGGGTGGGCCACCAGATAATATTCATAGTGAACACCAACGCAGGGCCGAGCTACGTGACCGCATACACACCGGTCAACGTGAGCGGGTACATAGAGCAGCTGGCGCAGACCGGAACCTACCTTATCAACGTGAGCGCGCAGAACAGGTGCCCGTCCAACGGCGCGGTGCCGTGCGTATACATAAAAGCAGTTTAATCCCTTCTTCTTCAGTTCTCACTCCGCAACCCTGAACCTTGGGTTCTCAGTGTCCAGGTGCAGCGAATAGACATTCCTGTAGGCCTCCTTGCCCCTCACCAGCCCGTATAGGATGTAGGACCTCTTCGGCTTCAGCTTGAACCTCGCAAAGAACTCGTTGACCACAATCTTGTTGCTCACGTAGATGTCCGAGCCGTTGCCCATGGGCTCTATCTTCGTTATGAAGGAGTCCCTCCTCTCTGCGAACTTGGTCATGTTGCTGATCAGCTTGTCCACCTTCTTCGCCTCTCCCCTCGCCTGTATAACCGCCTCGAAGTAGCCCGAGCTCCTCCTGTAGCAGTTCATGCAGGTCTTGTGCTCCACCTTTATCGGTATGTCGCAGTTGAACCTAGCCATGTCGCCATCAACATCGTAGATCAGCTCGCAGTGCGCCACCTTGCCGTCGAACTCGCGCACCTTGATGTTGCAGTTCTTTATGTGCAGGTAGATATTGAGCGCCCTGCTCAGTGATTTGTTGGTCTGGTCTGAGTAGTCGTTGCCAAGAGCCACACGGTTGCAGAACCTGCAGGTGTATATTATACCCCTGTTAGGCGTCCTTGTCTTCAGCTTGTCAAGTACGCATGACTCGCAGAAGTTGCCTATGAATCGTAGCTCTTCACTTGTTTTGTTGCATGTGGGGCAGTGCAGTATCACCATACCCTCACCTCTAAAAATTAATCGTATCTCTTGCTGAGTATCGCGCTGTAGGCCGGCCTTGTTATCAGTATTCCCAGGAGCGCACCTATTATGGTGGACTCCGAGAACCCTATGATGCTGGTCAGCGATGTGGAGAAGAACAGCGGCATCATCGCTATTATCAGCAGCGCCGCGTCCATCCATATTATGTAGAAAGCGTTTCCGAGCACGCTCTTCGATGAGGTCTCGCCCCCCTTCCTCACCAGCAGCTCGTCAGTTATGATTATCTGCGCGTCAACTCCGGTTCCCACCACGGCTATCATTCCCGCCACCGCGGCGAGGTCTATGGTTCCTATCAGCCCGATTGCCGAGATAATGATAAACAGCTCCATCAAGGTGGTGAGCAGTATCGGCACTATCAGGAAGGGCTTCCTGTACCTTATGACTATGAACGCCGATACGAATATTATCGCTATTATCCCAGTGAGCCCGCTAATGTAGAGTGTGCGCTTGCCCAGCGTGGCGGACACCGTAGTGGGTGCGCCTGCGATTATGGATACGGGCAGGGCACCGCCGCTCAGCACGCTGGCTATCGTCTTCGACTGATTGAGCGCGTAGTTGTATCTCTCGCCCTTCTGCACCGTGAGCGGCGCCGCGCCGCTTATCTGGTAGTTCTGGCTGACGTTTCCGTTGGTTATCGCTGGGCTTAGTGTTGGTGAAGAGAGCAGTCCTACTATCGGCCATGTCTCAAGTATGCTCTGATTGTAGCTCAGCTGTATGTAAGTGGGCGTCATGTCCGCCACGCTCTCAGTCTTAACAGTGTAATTGTTCTGCTGCATGAAGTCAAGCAGAGACTTGGGCAGGTTCGCGCTCGCTATTATGTTCTTGTAGTTCTTCTTGTTCGCCAGAAGGAACGAGTCCGCGTTGCTTATGCTCTGCGAGGTGTTGTCAACCGACACCACCACTATGCTCTGGTTGCCGAACGACAGGGCATCCTGCATCGCAGTGAGCGCGGCAGACTTGCTGACCCCCTGCCCTCCTAGGTTGGAGGAGTTGATGAATATCGCCGTCTGCTGCGGCCTGTCAAGGAACATGTAAAGCGGCTTGTTGGCAGCGCCAAGTACCGCACCCGCGAAGTGCTTGGAGGCGCTCTGGCTTATGAAGAACGAGACTATCCAGTCGTATGTCTGGTTGTTGAGCTGGGGCGTCTCGGTGCCTATGCTGCCCTTCACTATGTCCGAGCCGGTTATCGCATCCCTTCCGTTGACGACACCGTCAAACCTTCCCTGGCTGGCAAGTATGCTTATCGTCTGGTTTATCTCCGTACTGGTCGCCGCGGGGACCTGCACAATCACGTGCGAGTCTCCGATTCCCTCCACTATGGTCTGTTTGAGGCCGAATGTGGATGTCCTCTGCTCCAATGCCTGAGTCAGCGCCGTCATCGCCGTTACGTTGACCGGGTGGGCAAGCGTGACGGGTATCTGCGTTCCACCCACGAACTCTATTCCGAAGTGGATGCCGAAGTGCAGGTCAAGACCGGCTAGCACTATCGCTACCAGTATGAGTGTGAGTATCCTCCTGTCCTTCACATAACTTGCCAGGCTGGTCATCTGTTGCGCGCCTCCTTTCTGTGCTTGTACCACAGTACCATCGGCACGTTGCCCAGCCAGGTTGTGGCCAAGTCTGCTACCAGTCCCACAAGCACCACTCCAGATATCTCGAAGTATGTGGGTATGTAGGCCAGCCATGCCATTATGAACAGTATCGCGAACGCTATTATCGCCGTGATCGTCATCGTCACTCCGGTCTTCATCGCCTCGAACGCCCTCTCCGAGGAGCTTCCCTCGCTCCTCTTGAGCACCCTTATTGATGCAAGCATGTCGGTGTCAATCGCATAGCCTATAATCATCAGCAGCCCTCCAACGGATGCCACTCCCAGCGGTATGCCGAAAGCTCCCATTGCCCCAAGCGCCACTATCATGTCGTTGGCCGCCCCGAACACCACGGCGAACGCCGGTATCGGCGTCCTGAAAACCGCCAATACGGCTATGGCTACCAGCACGAAGGCAGCTATTATTATTGTCTGGATCTGGTTGAGGAAGAAAGCCCCAAGCGTCGGCGTTATGGGGTTGTAAGAGTATGAGTCGGTAGGCACCACGGACTTTATCGCGCCAACCACGTAGTTCTCGTAGTTGGCCAGTGCGGCTCCGTAGGCGCTGTTCGCCGTGTTGAGCATCGCAGTGGCGTTGGTTGAGTTGTACTCGACAGTTCCGTTGAGGAAGGGCTTGAGCATGACCAGCTGGCCCGCAAGGGTCGAGTTCATGCCCGCTATCGCCTTCTGCTGTCCCGCTGTGGCCTTTGCTATGTTGGTAATGAGTGTTACGTTATTGGCGTCTCCTGCGAGCCTGGTCTGGTTCGCGGTCAGGTTGAGCGTGTAGCTGCTGTAGTTCGCGTCTAAGGCGTATATGCTCTGCACCACGCTCTCCGATTTGGAGACGCTGGTGTTTATCGCTATCGTGATGCCCACCAGGCTGCCCGACTTGGACACGCTGGCCTGCGCACCGGGGATTTTGGAGTTTATCAGCGAGGTTATCTGCTGGACCGAGAGCGTCGAGTTCGTCTGGAGCTGCACGCTTATGCCGCCCTTTAGCGAGGAATCGGACTGTATCTTCGGTATGAAATAGAGGCTTATCAGCAAGAGTGCTATCGGTATTATCATTAGCGCCTTGTAGTTCTTGCTCTCGTATATGTTCCTTAGCATCAAAACCAGTCTGTCCCTTTTATAGCATCAATAATATGTGGAATAAAAAAATGAAGGAAAGAAGTACTTACGAGTACTTCTTCACCAGCTTCAGGTGCAGCGAGGCAGTGAACCCGAATATTATCAGGAACAGCGCCGCAAGCACTATCGCGAGCCCTATGAATGAAGTGAAGCCTATCACGCCGGGGACCAGAACTGTAAGCACAACTCCTATCACAAGGAGGTAGATTCCCCAGAAGAAGGTCTTGAAGACCTCCCATGCGCCATGCCTCTCCTGATACACAGCCATAATCGTCCTTTTTTGAGCCATTCTAGCACCGATATAGTATGCCCTTGAAGGTTTAAATAGCTTATTGGAAAGCCTTAAGTATCTGGAAAAGGCACTCTGTAGCTAATAGGGAATTGGGTTCCAATGACAGCAACACTGCCCCGCTCGGAGATAAGGCGCATGGTACGCCTCAACGCTAAGGGGCTGGACTGGAAGGAGATAGGCGGAAGGATGGACAGGGACCCCCGCGTGGTAAAGAAGTATCTGGAAAAGGAGGGGCTGAAGATAACGTTCAAGCTGGGCCGCAAGACGCCGGAACGGAAGGTCAAGGTTGCGCTCAGGCTCAACGCCAAGGGCTGGGGCAATAGGAGGATCGGACGGAAGCTCGGGATATCTGGCGGCACGGTAGGCACCATACTTAGGGCGCACGGGCTCAGGTCGGATGTGAGGGCACACAAGCCAGTCACCGATGCGTTCCTCAATCGGCTCAAATCGCACCACGCCAAGAAGGAGACTACGGAACAGATAGCTGCTGCGATGAAGAAGCCTTACGCCACCATAATCTACCACCTTATCCAGCTTGGACTGAAGTCCAACAGGGACCCAATGCCCCGCCTCACTCCCGCAAATAAGGCGATCTTGGAGAAAATGGCTGCCGAGGGAGAAAGGGCCGGAAAGATAGGCAAGGCCATAAGTGCTTCTGAGGCCACCACAAACAGGTGGATGAAGCTGCTCGGCGTGTACGATGAGACCTCACGCCAGGGCAAGAAACCCCCTGCCGAGGCAATCAAGCGCATGAACGCCATGAGGCTAGTCGGAGAAACGTTTGACACTATACAAGACAAGACGGGCTACACCCACGGCACCATAAGGAAGCACACCGCAGGCACGGTCCCCTCTGTCAAGGTCAAGGGTAAGTGGGCTGGGGGCGGCAATGCGGTAAGCAACGAGGATATTCAATCCATGCGCGAGCGCAGGATCAATGGAGGAACACAGAAGGAGATTGCCGCAGAGTTTGAAATCAGCGTGCCGACGGTAAAAAAATACACGGGAGATGTAGTTGTTCCCGAGGAGCTCAGGCATATGGGCAGGCCAAGGGGCCTTTCGGCAGGGGCGAAGCGAGCACAGATGGGTGGGGAGCCCAGGCGCCAGCTTGTAACGAGGGCGGTGCAGCCAAGAAGGGATCCGGACGAGATTGATGCCTCCAAGAACAGGCTGGTAAGGGAGGCGCACAGGAGGCTGTACAGCGCGGGAGAGGCTGAGAGCTACGCAAGGATGCCTTACGGCGAGATAAAGCGGAGATGGAACGAGATGATATCGGGCTCAAAGATACCTGTGGACGAGGTGATAACCAGGCTGTGCAAGGTCAACATAACCCCTGACCTGCAGCCCGTCCTGATGGGGGCGTACAAGAGCAAGAAGCTGTTCAATGAGGAAGCACTTGTAAACGGAGACCCCAGGGCGCAAAACGTCATCAGGTACCTTGAGTCCTCTGGTCTCATAGCAATGCAGAAAGGAATGTGCAGTTTCGACACCAAGCTTGTCGATGCTTACAAGCTCCTGAAGGCGCGGGCAGATTCATCAGAATCGGCCAACGGTTCGGTGAAAGCCGAGATGACAAAAATAGACGCCGGCAAGTACCCCAGGCTGATGAGGGGCTCGCGGCAGGAGAAGCAGAGGGGCACGGTGTGAGCTAGACCCTGCCCTTGAAGAACTTGTTGTAGATGTCCACATCCTCGTGGAAGTCCGGAACCATCTTCAGCTTTGCGAGCTCGGTGTCCATCCATATGTGTGCTACGTGTTCGCCGCTGAGCTTGAGCTCTTCAGGTGCGGCAGCCTTGCAGATGAACACTATCATCGTTATCTTCTGGCCGTCGTCCCTTGTGAAGTGGTGCACCTTGAGTGTGTTGAGCACCTGAACATTGAGGCCAGTCTCCTCCGTAACCTCCCTCTTCAGCCCCTCGAACGGGCTCTCGCCAAGCTCAAGCCTTCCACCAGGTATCTCCCACGCCCCGGGCTTGTGCGGGTTGTCCTCGCCCCTCTTCACAAGCAGCACCTCGCCCTTCTGGTTAATTATGAACGCCTTTGCGGCCACCCTGAAACTGTCCATGGATGATTATCTCCCGCAGGTGTTATTAGCGTTTGCCTGGGTAACTCTATTGTAATTCAGATGACGAGAAGGCTCGCGAAGCGGAAGAGGCCGGACAGGGACATCCATCTCCTAAAGGGGCAGAACAAGGTAGACACCGGCATATTCGACGACAAGACCATGATCCTTCTGAGCAAGTTCTACAACAAGGGCATAATCGAGCAGTTGCTCTTCCCCGTGGCAAGGGGCAAGGAGGCGGACGTCTATATCGCAAGCGCAGGCGCTTCCGAGGAGGTAAAGGGTAAGGCATACGTCATAATCAAGTTTTTCAGGATCGAGACATCATCGTTCTTCAAGATGGAAGACTACATCGTGGGCGACCCGAGGTTCAAGAAGATAGGGAGGACGAAGATAGCCATAGTGAAGACGTGGTGCAAGAAGGAGTTCGGAAACCTCTCATTGGCGAGGCATGCGGGAGCCAACGCCCCCAAGCCCTACATGTTCAATGGCAGCATACTGGCCATGGAGTTCATAGGCGCCGAGGACGGCACTGTCTCCCCGCAGCTCAGGGACGCGGCAGTGGAGAGCCCGGAGATATTCCTCGACAACATACTGCAGCAGGTGCGCCTCCTTTACAAGAGCAATCTGGTGCATGCGGACCTCAGCGAGTTCAACATCCTGGTCAAGGACAACCAGCCGTACATCATAGACTTCGGACAGGCGGTCAGCATAAAGCACCCCAACGCCATGGAGTTTTTGGAGAGGGACGTCAGGGTGGTGCTCAACTACTTCGGCAAGAAGTACGAGATCAAGAGGGACGCAAAGGAGGTTCTTGAGCAGATAACCAAGTGAGTGACGCGCCGTCAGCCATGTGATTACCATGCAAAAGAAAGAATATCGTGACAGGATAGCCATATTCTGCGATATACTCGAGGCAAGTAGGACACCCTCACTCCCATCTGACATCGCCAGCGCGGCTAATCTATCTTTTGCTAAAGCAATTAAGGAGCTTGAGGTCCTGAAGGCAAGCGGTCTTGTCAAGGGCATATCCGATTCGGAAGTATCAAGCGGGCGAAAAACGCCAAGTGGAAGGGATTGGGGAACCAAGTTCGTAATCACTGATGGCGGGATAGAGTTCCTAAGGCAGCACGATAACGTAATGGCTTTCCTCAGGGCGTAGAAACTACTACAGACTCCGTCTTCGCCATCGTCCTCTTCAGCACCGTTGAAAGAGCCGCCTTCTTGTAAAGCAGATCAAGCTTCTTGTAGTCCGTGGATGTGGAGGGATTCCTCGCGTTTATGGAGCAGACGTCCTTGTACTTCCTTATGGATATCTCGTAGGTCCCCATCTCCTTGGCCTCGTTTATTATCTCCTGCTTGTCGAACCCGATGAGCGGCCTGAATATGAACAGGTCGGTGTCGTGCTCCGATGCCGCGAGGTTGGTCACCGTCTGTGACGCGACCTGCCCCAGGCTCTCGCCGGTGACTATGCTGTTTGCCCCCTCCATCTCGGCGACCTTCTCCGCCAGCTTGTATGCGAACCTCTTGAAAAGTATCAGCTCATGCCTGCCCGGAATCTTCATCGCAGCAGACTGGAACATGTAGGAGGGCGCGTAGTATATCTTGGGCTTCGGGCTGTATTGTCCAAGCACCTCGACCAGCTCCCTCATCTTCGATTCCTTGGCCTCCTTGTTGTTGGGGAACGCGTGCAGGTGCAGGTAGACGAGCTCAAGCCCCCTCTTCATCGCGTAATACGAGGCGACCGGCGAATCTATTCCACCCGACAGCAGCACCACCGCCTTGCCCGAGCACCCCACCGGCAGACCCTTCTGCCCGATGACCTTCTTCGTGTACATCAGCGTGCACTCGCTCGTCACGTTTATGAACAGGCTGTCAGCCGCATCCTTGTCTATCTTGAAGTTGAGCTTCTTGCTGCCCTTGATGAACGCGCTCACTATCTCGCGCGAGTTGAACTTGGTCCCCTTGAACGCCCTGTGGGCCACTATCCTCACCGTCTGCCTCTTGGCCAACAGCTTGTTGGCCGTCTTCATTATCGCGCTTAGGCTGTTCTCCGTCTTCGCCACCGGCGCGAACCAGCTTATGCCGAAAACCTTGCCCAGCCTCTCCGATATGGAATCGATGTCAGAGCCCTTCTCCAGCTCCACTATGAACCTGTCCCTCACGTTGACAAGCCTTGCGTACTTCTCCCCCGCAAGCGCGAGCCTTATGTTGCCGTACAGCCTTCCGATGAAGTCGTTCCTGTTCTTCCCCTTCAGCCATATCTCGCCGAAGTGTATGACTATCATGCTGTACTCCATCAATTCGCCTCCAGACAAAACCTTATAAACATTGGGAACTTATTATTAAAAGGTTTCAACAGGCGCTCATATGCAGATATTCCAAAAGATCAAGAGCTTCATAGACAACTCAAGGCACGTGATGAGCATCAGCTACAAGCCCACGAGGACGGAGTTCAACAAGAGCGCCAAGGTCATAATACTCGGCATAATACTCATCGGCGTCATCGGCTTCCTGCTCTCGATCGTCATCTCCTTCATAACAACCGGCGTCCTCCCATGATTGGATGGAAATAAAGATAGATTTCACCAAGTCTGCGCAGGAGAATGCAAACGACTACTACTCAAGAGCCAAGAGGCTGATACAGAAGAGGGCGGGGGCGGAGAAGGCGATAAAGGACCTCGAGAAGAAGCTCAAGGCGGAGGAGAGCAAGGAGAAGGAGCAGAAGAAGAGGATAATGAAGGTGGTGAAGAGGGAGTGGTACGAGGCATTCAGGTGGTTCTTCACCAGCAACAACATGATGGTGATAGGCGGAAGGGACGCCCACCAGAACGAGCTGCTCAACTCGAAGCACTTCGGTGAGAAGGACCTGTTCCTGCACGCCAACATATTCGGCGCGCCCGTAACGATACTCAAGGATGGCGTTGATATAGCTGCGGGGATAAAGGAGGAGGCTGCGCAGTTCGCGGCCAGCTACTCAAGCGCCTGGGAGGAGGGGCTGAGAAGTATTGACGTTTACGCGATGAGGAGGAACCAGGTGAGCAAGTCCAGCGAGAAGGGTTCGCTGGGCACTGGAAGTTTCCTCCTAAAGGGCGAGAGGGACTGGTACAGGAACATCGAGCTCTCGCTTGTGATGTTCATCAAGGACGACAGGCTCAACACGGTTCCGGCGAAGACGTTCGCGAAGTTCGACGGGATGGGGAAGCACGTGATCCTGTCTCAGGGCGAGCTGAAGAAGTCGGACGCCGGCAAGAAGATCGCCGCATACTTCCAGCTCGACGACCTGGACAACATAATCAGGCAGCTGCCCACTGGCAGCTTCTCACTGAAGATGGAATGATTATTCCGCCTGCACCTATCATCATTTCGTGCCGAAATATTCGGCTTCCTTAAGACTCCTAAAATGCCTGTCTCCGGTCAGGACTTTTATCCCATGTGTCCTAGCCGCGGCCAGAAGTATGCAGTCTACGAGCCCCATATCCTTTATCCCTATGGTTGACCTTATCTGTCCTGCCATTATTGCTGTGCTCTGGTCAAGCGGCAAAATGTTGCTCTTAGAGTGTATGAAAGCGAGTTTCTCTTTAAGGTCACCCCTGTCTAGGTCCGTGAATCGTTTGCTGATTTCGGCCAGCACGATGGTCGGCGTTATGTTCCTTCCCTCCTCTATCCTTCCCCTTACGCGTCTACCCGCTTCGCTGCCCCTGAAGTACTCCATCCATGCATAGGTGTCAATGATTACCGCCATCAAATCACACCCTAAAATCTTCTTCCTCCCTCACAAATTTCGGCAAATTAGGCAGGGAGCCAAAAAGCGATTTTGGAGCTTTCCTGCCTGTAGCAATTGCATGCCGCCTGAAATTAGTTCTCCTGCCTCGCATCCCCGAATTAAGCGATCTCGGGCTGTTCCAGTATGGGCTATGGCACGATGGACACACCTTCGGCACGTTCGTGCTATTCGGTATCCAGCCGTGTCTGCACCTTAAGCACAACAGCCTCTTGACCACTACTTCAAGCTGCGCCATTTTATCACAATATATTATTGTATAAATATATTTAAATATGTTACTACGCAGTTCCCGAAGGGATGATGCGCAAGTGCAGGGGCAGCTTTCTATGTCCTACATACAAAACCAGTGTGCACTACAAAACATCAGATGACGCTGTAGCCCCTGTCCGCAGGAATCACGGCTCCGTTCACGATCCACGAATCCTCTGACATAAGCCAGACAAGGAGGTTAGCGAAGTCCTCGGGCGGCGCGCTGCCCCCCTCTTTCTTCCTTAGCGGCTTCCAATCCCTCTCTGGCGCGAACTCGCCGTCTATCTGCTGCGGCGCTATGGCGTTTACCCTTATCTGTCTTGGCGCCAGCTCGGAAGCGAGTATCTGCACCGCCTTCGCAGTGCCAGCCTTGCCGATTCCATAAGACAGCTGGTTTGGCATCGCCTTGGATATCCCCTTCATCGCGGAGACGAGCGTTATGGTCGAGCCCTCGTGCATGTGGCTCACTGCCTCCCTAACGATTAGTATTGGCGCCCTTATGTGGTTGGTCAGCATCTCGTCCAGCCCCTTCGGGTCAGCGACAGTGTCCTCAACATAGCCGCCTATCATCACCGAGAGGTGGTCTATCCCGCCGAGAAATGCAACCGCCTCATCGACCAGCCTCTTAGGCTCCCTGACACCATCTATGTGCAGCGCCCTCACCTCCCCGTACTTCTTCAG
>Ga0307373_10002684_pt1 | contig 31813 bp, 29 predicted proteins | sample OX2MG_FD_202534 | JGI IMG/M metagenome (GOLD analysis project Ga0307373, IMG submission 202534) | Soil microbial communities from Risofladan, Vaasa, Finland - OX-2 | ecosystem: Environmental > Terrestrial > Soil > Coastal area > Acid sulfate soil | place: Finland: Risofladan, Vaasa | collected...
GGTCTCGAGGCTCGGCACAATCGCCGGCTGCATGGTCACGAGTGGGCTCGTGCGCCGCAACTCGAGCGTCCGCCTCTTCCGTGACGGCACGCGCATCCACGAGACGACGGTGTCGCAACTGCGGCGTTTCAAGGACGATGTGCGCGAGGTGGCCGAGGGCTTCGAGTGCGGGATCCTGCTCGAAGGTTTCAACGACCTGCGCGAAGGTGACGTGCTCGAGGTGTTCGAGACCCGCGAGATCGAGCGCACGTCGCTCGACGAGGCACCGGGCGGTGCGGAGTCCTCGTAGCGTGGGCTCCGGTTTCGTCACGATCCTCACCGTCGAGCTGCACTTTCCCGAAGCGGCCTCCCTCAAGGGGAAGCGCCAGTTCGTCCGCTCGGCCAAGGACAACCTGCGCAACCGGTTCGGCGCCTCCGTGGCCGAGGTCGACCACCACGACCTCTGGCAGCGCGCGACCTTGACCGTGGCCTGCGTCGCCCGCTCCGCCCACGATGCGCAGGAGCTGGCCGACGGAGCGGTGCGCTGGCTCGGAGCACAGGAGTGGGAGCTGACGAGAGCCGACCGGCTGCTGATTTCGCCCGAGGACTAGGCTCCCCTCCGTGTCCGAGCGCATGCGCCGAGTGAACGAGTCCGTGCGTGCCGTGGTCGCGGAGGGACTGAGCCAGCTCAAGGATCCGCGGATCGGGATGGTGACGGTCACGGGAGTGGTTGTTTCCCCGGATCTCGGGGAGGCCCGGATCTTCGTCTCGGTCCTCGGCAGCGAGAAGAAGCGCAACGCGACGCTCGCCGGCCTCGAGTCGGCGCGCGGGGTGCTACAGGCGAAGATCAACCAGCAGCTGAGCTTGCGGCGAACACCGACGCTCGTGTTCGCCTACGATGAATCGGTCGAGCGGGGCGTCCGCATGACGAAGCTGATAGACGAGCTTGCGGCGGAGTTGCCCGAAGATGAGCCAGTCGAACACGACGATTGAGTTGGAGGCGGTCGCAGACGCGGTCCGTTCGAACGAGCGGTTCGTCGTCGCGGCGCACGAGAACCCGGACGGGGACGCTCTCGGGTCGATGCTTGCGCTGACGCTCGGTTTGAGCGCACTCGGCAAGGACGTCGTGATGTACCTGTCCGGCAACGCGCCGACTCCGGGCGAGTACCGCTTCCTCGACCTGTCCGAGCTCCAGCGGGAGCTGCCGTCCGACCTGGAGGAGCGGGCGCTCGTTGCGGTCGACTGCGCGAACGAGCGGCGGATCGGGCCCGAGTCTGATCCGATCGACCGCGCGAAGCTCGTCGTCAACGTCGACCACCATCACGACAACTCGATGTTCGGCGGCGTCAACCTCATCGTCGCCGACGCGTCGTCGACCGCGGAGATCGTCCGCGATCTCCTGGCGGAGCTCGAGGTGGAATTGACGCCCGAGATCGCGGCGGCGCTCTACGTCGGCCTCGTCACCGACACCGGCCGCTTCCAGTACAGCAACACGACACCGAAGGCGCTGCGGCTCGCCGCCGAGCTGGTCGAGGCCGGCGCCGACGTGCACGGGATCTTCCAACACGTCTACGAGACGGTGCAGTTCGCCAAGCTGAAGCTGCTCGCGCGTGCCCTCGAACGCGCGCAGCTCTTCGAAGGTGGCCGCCTCGTGATCTCGTTTCTGCTCAAGGACGACTTCGGCGACGTGGGTGCGGAGGAGCCGTACTCGGAAGGGATCATCGACTACCTGCGGGCCGTCGAGGGCTCCGAGATGGTTGCGCTGATCCGCGAGCCGCCGCGCAATGAGGGACCGGCACGCCGGATCTCGCTGCGGTCCTCGCACGACGAGGTGGACGTCTCGGCGATCGCGCGCGCCGCGGGTGGCGGCGGTCACCGGCAGGCTGCCGGTTTCTCGTCCGAGGACCAGATCGGCGACATCGTCGAGTTCATCCACCGCGAGTTCGTCCTGGCCACACAGGGCGGCGATGGCGCCGTCTAGATGCCGCCCCGGGCCCTGAGGCCCGCCGGTGTCGCGCTGGTCGACAAGCCCGCCGGGCCGTCGTCGTTTGCGATCGTCGCCGCACTGCGCCGGCGCACGCGGGCCCGGACCGGTCACGCGGGCACGCTCGACCCGTTCGCCACCGGGCTGCTCGTCCTGCTGTCCGGCGCCGCGACGCGGCTCGCCCCGTGTTTCGTGGGGCTCGACAAGTGCTACATCACGGACATCGACCTGACGGCGACAACATCGACCGGCGACCCTGAGGGGGAGATCCTCGAACGGCATTCGGCGCCGGCACGCGCCGCGCTGGACGCGGAGCTCGAACGTCTCCGCGGACCGGTCATGCTGCGGATCCCGGCGGCATCGGCGGTGAAGATCGGCGGCGAACGGGCCTACAAGCTCGCGCGGCGGGGAATCGTGGTCGACATGCCGGTTCGACGTTCGCTCGTACACTCGCTCGACGTGCTCGCCTGCTCGGATCAGAGCGTTCGGCTCGCACTGCACGTGAGCTCGGGGACCTATGTGCGCTCGATCGCATCGGCGCTCGGTGGGCACTGCACCTCGTTGCGCCGGACCGCCGTGGGCCCGTTCTCGATCGATGAGGCGACGGGAGTCGACGTCGCCGTCCTGCTGACGGCTGCCGACGCACTTGCGCGGCTGCCGGAGGACGCGCTCGAGCGCGTTCCGGTGTCGATCCGCTCCGGTGTGCTCGCACTCGAAGAGCCCCCGGGTGGGAGCGCGGCGTGAACGTCGCACGAAGCGCAGCCGATCTCGAGGCCCGTCCGCGCGCCGTTGCGATCGGAACGTTCGACGGGGTGCACCTCGGGCATCGCGCGGTCGTGCAGGCAGCTGTGGCTGCGGGGCCGAGACCGACGGTGGTGACCTTCGACCCGCACCCGCGGACCGTGCTCGGCAACCGGGTGGAACTCCTCGCAACCGTCGAGCGCCGGCTGGAGGTGCTGGCCGAAGCGGGCGTCGAGGATGTGCTGCTCGTCGAGTTCACCCCCGAGATCGCGGCGCTGGCCCCGGAGGAGTTCGCGGCCCAGTATCTCCTCGACATCGGGGCGCAGACCGTCGTCGCCGGTGTCGGATTTCGCTTCGGCAGGCGGCGGGCGGGCGATGTCGATTTGCTCCGCCGGCTCGGGATCGATGCGCGGCAGGTGCCGTTGGTCGAGGGCGTGTCGTCGACGCGCATCCGCCAGCTCGCGCACGCCGGCGACGTCGAGCAGGCCGCCCTGCTGCTCGGGCGGCCGCTCGAGGTCGAAGGGGTGGTGGTGAGCGGTGACCAGCGCGGGGGCACGCTCGGCTTCCCGACCGCGAACCTCAGCGTCGGTCGCGACCTGCTCGTGCCCGGGTTCGGTATCTACGCGGGCGCGGTCGGCGACCGGCGGGCCGCGGTGTCGATCGGTGTCAACCCGCACTACGGCGGCACCGAGCGCCGCGTCGAGGCCTACCTGCTCGACTGGGCCGGCGACATCTACGGCAAGCGACTCGTCGTCGAATTGTGGCAGCGGCTTCGCGACGAACGGGTGTTTGCGAGCGAGGAGGAGCTCGTGGCCCAGATCGCTCGCGACGTAGCACAGACGCGGGCCGCAACGCGGCCGGTGTAGCCGCCGGCGCAAGTTTCTACTGCTTCGAGCGTCTTTGTCAGCGTGGAAGCGTTGGACAACACCGTCATTCAGCTCGAGCGTGTGCGCTGCCTCGAATGCGGGTCGAAATACGCCAAGCCGGTCGACGGCGGAACGGTGCATTGCAACCCGGGCTGCCCACGCTGCGGGTACCTGGGCTGGATCGCCTCGACGATCCCGGCTACCTCACCGCACCGCTCCGGCGGGGATCCGCTCCCGCGCCGGCTCGTCCAACTGCGCTGACACCGCCGAAGTAGTGATGCCGTTCGGGCCAGCGCCGTACCGTGCGCCCGCGCGCCTCGAGGCGGTCGAGCCAGTCGCTGTCGACGCCCGGCTCGGCATTCAGCACGTCGCCGGCGGGGTGGAAACGCGGCCGGTCGATCGCCTCCTGTGGAACGAGGTTGTCGTGCAACACGCCGTCGAGGACGGTCACGAGCGCGGTGCGCAGCCGCGTACCGCCTGCGGCTCCGACGGCCAGCTCGAGCCCGTCGCCGTCGAAGACGAGCGTAGGCGCCATCATGCTGGCCATTCGGGCGCGCGGCTCGAGCGGCGCTGAGATCAGGTCACGTTCGCCGAGCATGCTGTTCAGGTGCAGGTCGAGGCCCGGCAGCCAGTCGCCCGATCCGAGGCCGAGGCTCGACGTCAGCACGCACGCATTGCCTGCTCCGTCGACGACGGTCAGGTTCGTCGTGTGCCCGTCGATCGTCGCGACCCCCTCGAGCGCCGCGAGCACGGCGGACGGCCCACCGCCGGGGCCGAGACGCCCGAGCGCCTCCGCGACGCCGGCGAGGCCGCCGCGGGTGAGGACGCGCCGCCCCTGGAAGGCGCACGCGACCGGCTCCGACCAGGTGACGGCGTACGCCGCGAGGTCGGCGGCGGTGATTGCCCCGCCGCGGTCGGCCACGAGTGCGAGGAGCGCGCGGGCGACGGAGCCCGTGTACGCAGTCGCGGCACCTTCGTCGCGGACGAGCTCGAGCGCGGCGACGAGACCCGGCTGGCGCAGCACGTCGCCTGCGGCGAGCAGCGTCCCGCCCGGGGCGTAGATCGCCCCGCCCTCACGCATCGACATCACCGGGGACAGCATCTCGAGGCAGGATGCATGGGCGGGCGGCAGCGAGACGCCGTCGCGGGCAAGCTGCAGCGCGCCTGCCACGAGGTCGGGCCACGGGAGCCGCCCGTGGTCGCGCCAGAGGGCCTCGAGCCCCGCGGGGAGGCCGGGCACAGCACACGACGAGGCGCCGATCGCATACGCCACACGCTCTTCGCCGAACCGGACGTCGAGCGACTCCATCGGCGCACCGTCGCCTGATGGGACCGAGACGAAGCAATCGAGGTTGCGAACGGTGCGGTCCGCGGCGTCGAAGTAGATCGCGTGGGCGCCGCCGAGAAAGCCGGTCATCACCGTCTCCGCGACGCAGGAGGCGAGTGCGGCCGCGACCGCAGCGTCGGCGGCGCTTCCGCCTGCCGCGAGGATCTCGGCACCCGCCAGCGCGGTCGCGGGATGGCCGGCCGCGACCGCGGGGGCAATCATCCGACCCGCTCCGCGAGCCGGCTGCCGAAGCGGCCGAAGCGCTCGCGCGGAAAGTCGAGGCGATCGCCGGCTCGATCGCCGTCGACGATCTCGAACGTGCGCTCTCCGATCGGCCGCGCGCGGTAGGCCCCTTCCGGAAAGATGACGGCGAGCCCGTCTGCCGCCCGCGCGACCTGATAGCGGCCGTCGCTGTTCTCATACGTGCCGGCGAAGGCATCGAGCACGTGCGCCGCGAGCGGCACCGAACCCGGCACCGTTCTGCGCGCCCCGAGCACGTGCTCGAAGAAGGCATCCTCGAGCAGGCGTAATGCCTGCCCGCCACGCCCGCTATTCGTGAGGCCGGCGAAGACAGCGTCGCGGCCGGGGATGACGACGAGCGACGACTGGAAGCCGCCGTACGAGCCGCCGTGTCCCCACACCTCGGTGCCGGCGACCTGCTGCCCCCGCAGTCCGAGGCCGTAGACGCCGTCGACGGGCACGCCGTGGGCGATCCGCAGCTGCGCCGATTCCGGCCGCACCAGATGCCAACGGCCGAAGCGCAGCAGGTCGGGCACGTTCGAAACGAGGCCGCCCGAGGGCCTACGGGCACGCGGATACGGGCCCGCGACGGCATCGGGACCCGTGCCGGTGAGCTCCGGCTCGGCAAACGAGGTCGATTCGAGGCCGGCAGGGCGCAGGACACGCTCCTCGAGCGCGTCCTCGTAGCTCGACCCCGCACGCTGCGCTGCGAGGTGGCCCGCAAGCCAGTAGCCCGTGTTCGCATACGACCAGACCTCCTCGACGCCCAGGAACCGGCGCACCGCGGGCAGCTCTGCGCAGAGCACGGCGAGCGCGTCGTCGCCGTCTCCAAACCGCGCGAGATCCCCGCACTCGGAGTCGAAACCGCTCGTGTGTGAGAGCAGGTGGCGGATCCGCACCTCGCCCGGCCAGACGCCTGTCGGCTCCTCGAGGTCGACAAGCCCGAGCACGAGCGTGGCGGTGAGAGGTTTCGTGATCGAGGCGATCCGGAAGAGCGTCTCGGGCTCGCACCCCACGGCCGCCGTCTCCACAGCACCTCCGATCGAGATGCCCGCGGCGAGGGCCGGCACGTCGAAGGAGAGCGCGGCCGCCTCGCAGTGACGTGCAAACAGGGTCGAAAACGGCGAATTCATCGCGAATCCGCTACCCTACTGACCGACCCGGCCCCGGCCGCACGCGTCTTCCTTCGCGGCGTGCTGAGACTTGCGGGCCTCGTGGCCCCGGGTGACGTCACTCATCGAGAGGAGAAGCATGCCCCTCACCAAGGAAGAAAAGCTGGATCACGTTCAGAAGTTCGGCAAGCACGAGACCGACACCGGTTCGCCGGAAGTCCAGATCGCGATGCTGACCCAGCGGATCAACGAGCTCACCGAGCATCTCCGCACGCATAAGCACGATCACTACTCGCGTCGCGGCCTGCTCAAGCTGGTCGGTCGCCGCCGCCGCTTCCTGAACTATCTCCAGCGCCGCAACGTCGAGGGCTATCGCGCCCTCATCAAGGAGCTCGGCCTCCGGCGCTAGCCGGAGAAGTCACGGAGGGTGGAGTTTGGGCGAGCGCTCTGCGAGAACGCTGGCTCAAACTTCCACCCTTCACCCATAGCCTGTAAAGGCACCGCACAGTGGAGGAAGGAATAGATGAGCATTGTTGAGGCTGAGCACCCCGCCGGGGTGCCGGTTTCCGTGACCGTCGAGGTCGGCGGCAAGGAGATCTCGTTCGAGACGGGGAAGCTCGCCAAGCAGGCGGACGGCGCAGTCGTCGTCCGTAGCGGCGACACCGTCGTTCTCGGCACGGCGCAGGGCCGGACAGAGGCGCGCGAAGGCGCGGACTTCTTCCCACTGACGGTCGACGTCGAAGAGCGCATGTACGCCGCAGGCAAGATTCCCGGCGGATTCTTCAAGCGGGAGGGACGCCCGACCGAACGGGCGATCCTGACCGCGCGCATGACGGATCGCCCGGTCCGGCCGCTCTGGCCGAAGGGGTATCGCAACGAGGTCCAGTGCGTGGCCACGGTCTTCTCGGCCGACCTGGTCACCGCGCACGACATCCTCTGCATCAACGCGGTCTCGGCGGCGCTGACCGTCTCGCCGCTGCCGTTCCTCGGCCCGATCGGCGCGGTGCGCATGGGTCTCGTGGACGGCAAGCTGGTGATCAACCCGTCACTCCAGGAGGTGGCCGAGTCCGATCTCGACCTGATCGTCGTCGGTACAAAGGACGGGCTGACCATGGTCGAGGCCGGCGCGAAGCAGGTGCCCGAGGCGAAGCTCCTCGAGGCGCTCGAGATCGCCCAGCGCGAGATCAGCAAGCTGTGCGACGCGCAGCTCGATCTGCGGTCGCAGAAGGGGAAGGCCAAGTGGCTCGACCCCGCCGTCACCGAGCGGCTCGAAGCCGCGCACGGTCACACCGTCTGGGAGCGCATCCAGCAGCACGGCCTCCGCGAGGCCGGTGCGATCGTCGAGGAGATCGTCGAGCAGGAAGTCGGCGCCCCGTCGCTCGACGCCAACGAGGCAAAGGTGTTCGGCGAGCTGCAGGTGCGGATGTCGCTGGCGCAGATCCTCGAGAAGCAGCGCTCGGTCGCCGTCGAGGCGGTCGTGCGCGAGAAGTTCGAGAACGAGCTGCGCGGTCTCACCGAGGCCGAGCAGGACTCGAAGGAGCTCAAGTCGGCCAAGCGCAGCCTGCTCTTCGAGCACATCATCGAGAGTGTCGAGCTGCCCTTCCCGGTCGGCCCGGCCACCGTCGACGGCGAGCCCGCCGTCAAGGACTCGCTGACGAAGAGCTACGTCAAGAAGGCGTGCGAGTCGATCTACAAGTCGCTCGTCCGGCAGAAGATCGCGGTCGAGAAGCGTCGCCCCGACGGCCGGACTGCCACGCAGATCCGCCCGATCGAGGTCGAGGTCTCGGTGATGCCCCGCACCCACGGGTCGGGCCTCTTCACCCGCGGCCAGACGCAGATCATGACCTTGCTGACGCTCGGCACGGCGAAGGAGGGGCAGCGCATCGACGACCTCTCCCTCGAGCGCGACCGCAGATACATGCACCACTACAACTTCCCGCCCTACTCGGTCGGCGAGACGGGTCGCATGGGCTCGCCCAAGCGGCGCGACATCGGTCACGGTGCGCTCGCACAGCGCGCGCTCGAAGCCGTGCTCCCGACGACGGAGGAGTTCCCGTACACGATCCGCCTCGTCTCCGAGACGCTCGAGTCGAACGGCTCGTCGTCGATGGGCTCGGTATGCGGCTCGACCCTCGCGCTGATGGACGCCGGCGTGCCGATCACGGCTCCCGTCTCCGGCATCGCGATGGGCCTCGTCAAGGAAGGTGACGAGTACGAGATCCTCACCGACATCCAGGGTGCGGAGGATCACCTCGGCGACATGGACTTCAAGGTCGCCGGCACCCGCGAGGGCATCACCGCCCTGCAGATGGACATCAAGATCACCGGCGTCAGCCGGGAGATCATGGAGCGCGCCCTCGCCCAGGCGAAGGACGCTCGTGTGGCCATCCTCGGGAAGATGGAAGAGGCCATCGCGGCCCCGCGCGAGGCACTTGCCGAGCACGCACCGCGGATCTCCTCCATCCAGATCAACCCCGAGTTCATCGGCATGGTGATCGGCAAGGGCGGCGAGACGATCCGCTCGCTCGAGTCCGAGTACGAGGTGCAGATCGACATCGAAGAAGACGGCACGATCCTCGTGTACGCCACCGAGGGCACCAAGGGCGATGCTGCGATCGAAGCGATCCGCAACCTCACCAAGGAGCCCGAGGTCGGCGACACCTACACGGGTCGCGTGGTCAAGACGACCGACTTCGGCGCCTTTGTCGAGCTGAAGAAGGGCACGGACGGTCTGCTTCACGTTTCGAACGTGGGCCCGGGCCGCGTCAACCACATCGAGGACGTCATCGCACGCGGCGACATCCTCGACGTGGTCGTGCAGGAGGTCGACAAGGCGCGGGGCCGGATCGGCCTCAAGCTCGTGCAAAAGCACGAGGGCGAGACGATGGTCTCGCCCGAGGAGCTCGTCGAGCGAGCGAAGGACGCCCCGCCGCGCGAGCCTCGCGAGGACCGCGGCCCGCGCCGCGACGGTCCCCGCGGCGGCGGCCGTGGCGGTCCCCGCCGCGAGCGCGAAGGGTCGCGCAGCGACTAGGTACCTCGAGCGAGGGCGGCGCGAGCCGCCCTCGCTCGTACAGGTGTCAGACGGCCTTCCGCACTACGCTACGCCGATGCAGAACTGGACCTTGACCGAGCTCGACTCGGGTGAGCGGGTGATCACCGAGCGGCTCGACCACGTCCGGTCGGCAGCAGTCGGGTACTGGATCGGAGCCGGCTCGCGCGACGAGGACGTGGGAGAGGCAGGCGTCTCGCACTTCATCGAGCATCTGCTCTTCAAGGGCACGAGCCGGTACAGCGCCCTGCAGATCGCCGAGATCTTCGACGGGCTCGGCGGCGAGCTGAACGCGGCGACGTCGCGCGAGCACACGATCGTCTACGCGCGCGTTCCCGACCACCATCTCGAGACGGCGGTCGAGGTGATGAGCGACATGGTCTTTGCGCCTGCGTTCGCCGAGCTCGACTCCGAGCGCGACGTCGTGCTCGAGGAGATCGCGATGTACGACGACGCACCGCAGGAGCTGGTGCACGACCTTATCGCCGACGCGGTGTTCGCCGACCACCCACTCGGGCGGCCCGTGATCGGAACGGCTGAGGTGATCTCGTCGATCTCGCGTGAAGCGATCGCGCGCTACCACGGCGAGATGTACACACCGGCGAACATCGTGGTCGCGGCGGCCGGGAACATCGAGCACGAAGAGATCGTCGAGCTCGTGCAGCGCGGGCTCGAGGGTCGCAGCGGCAACGGCGTGACCAGCGCCAACCTGCGCCGGCCGATCGGGCAGACACTGCCGCCGCGGCTGCGCTTCCAGCGCAAGGACACCGAGCAGTACCACGTCTGCCTGGCGGCGCCCGGGATCTCGCGCTCGGACCGGCGCCGGTTCGCCGCCTCGCTCCTCGACGCGATCCTCGGCGGCTCCGCGTCGTCGCGTCTCTTCCAGGAGATCCGCGAAAAGCGCGGCATGGCCTACGCCGTGTACTCGTTCCTCTCGCAGTACACCGACACGGGGCAGATCGGCGTCTATCTGGGCACCCGCGAGGACAACCTCGGCGACGCGCTTGCGATTACCGCCGAGCAGATCGCGGACATCTCGGGCGGCAACTTGCCCGAGGCCGAGCTCGAGCGGGCGAAGGAGAACCTGAAAGGACGGATCCTGCTCTCGATGGAATCGACGTCGTCGCGCATGAACCGCCTCGGCAAGTCGCTGATCACAGACTCGGAGCTGCTTTCGCTCGACCGCATCGTCGCCGAGATCGACGCGGTGGAGCCCGCCGCGGTCTGTGAGCTGGCCGGCGCGCTGCTTGCGTCCGAGCACCTCTCGGCGGCCTGCATCGGCCCGAGCGAGGAGCGGTTCCTCGCCGCGCTCGAGCGCGTGTCGCCCGACCTTGCCCGCGCAGCGTGAGGGTCCTCCTGAACGGGCGTGGGGGAAGGGTCGGGTCGGTGCTCGGGCCCGGGCTCGAGGCGGCCGGCCACACACTGGTCGGCTCCCTCGACGACGCGCAGGCGATGGTCGACTTCACGCGGCCGGAGGCGGCTGCGGCGAACATCCGCGCGGCCGTTTCCCGCGGGGTGCCGAGCGTCATCGGTACGACCGGCTGGGATACATCCGAATTCGAGGGCGCTCCCGTCACGGTGTTCTACGCGCCCAACTTCGCGCTGGGTGCGGTCCTGATGATGCGTTTCGCCGAGGAGGCCGCCCGGCACATGCAGCAGGCCGAGATCGTCGAGTTGCATCACCCCGCAAAGCTCGACGCGCCGTCAGGGACCGCGAGGCTGACCGCGGAGCGGATGGGCGGCGGTGTGCCGATCCACTCGGTGCGCCTGCCGGGCCTGACCGCGCACCAGGAGGTCATCCTGGGCGCCCCGGGCGAGGTGCTGACGATCCGCCACGACGCGACCTCGCACGACGCGTACACGCCCGGCGTTCTGCTGGCTCTCGAGCGGCTCGCGTCGCTGCCGCCGGGGCTCACCGTCGGGCTCGACGCGCTCCTCTAGACCCGAGACGGGCCGAGTATCCTCTGTCCAATGCTGGGGAACATCCTGACGGCGATCGTCACGCCGTTCCGCGACGACGAGTCGATCGACTTCGAAGCATTCCAGCGGCTCGCTCACCACCTCGTGGCGAACGGCTCGGACGGCCTCGTCGTGGCGGGCACGACCGGTGAGAGCCCGAATCTCACCGACGAAGAGCGGCTCGACCTGTTTCGCGCGGCGATCGAAGCGGTCGGCGGCGAGGCCACGGTCGTGGCCGGCACGGGGACGTACTCGACCCTGCACTCGGTGCACCTCACAGAGCGCGCCCACGAGCTCGGCGCCGACGGACTGCTCGTCGTGACGCCGTACTACAACAAGCCGCCGCAACGGGGCATCGTCGCGCACTTCGAGGCGATCGCGCGCGCAAGCGACAAGCCGATCGTCGTCTACAACATCCCCAGTCGCAGCGTGGTGAACATCGAGCCGGAGACGATCTCCCGCCTGGCCGAGATCGAGACCGTGCGCGCGGTGAAGCAGGCGAACGACGACCTTGCGCAGGCGACACACATCGTCGCGACCGGACTCGACCTGTATGCGGGCGACGACAACCTGCTTCAGCCCTTTCTCGAGCTCGGTGCCGTAGGCGGCGTGTGCGTCCACACGCACGTCGTGGGCGCTCAGGTCGCCGAGCAGGTGCGTGCGAACCTGACAGGCGACCTCGAGCGCGGCCGCGCGATCGACCGAGAGCTTGGGCCCGCCTACGAGCTGCTGCGGATCCAGTCCAACCCGATCCCGATCAAGGCCGCGCTGAACCTCCTCGGGCACCGTGTCGGCGGGCATCGCCTGCCGCTGCCGGCCCCGACGGCGGACGAGGTCGCCGGCGTGCGCGAATGCCTTGAACGCCTGGGCCTCCTCGTTCCGGCCTAGACTGACTGTCGATGACTGACGTTTTACGCGTGATCCCGCTCGGCGGGCTCGGTGAGGTGGGCAAGAACATGACCGTCTACGAGCTCGGCGACGAGACGATCGTCGTCGACGCCGGGATGGCATTTCCCCGTGACGAGCATCTCGGCGTCGACGTCATCCTGCCCGACTTCGAGTACCTCCGTGACAAGCGGATTCACGCGGTCGTGCTGACCCACGCGCACGAGGATCACGTCGGAGCGCTGCCGTTCCTGCTGCGCGAGATGCGCGTGGAGGAGATCTGGGCGACGCGCCTGACCCTCGGGCTCGTCAAGTCCAAGCTGGACGAGCATGGGCTGCTGCGCGCCTCCGAGTTGCGCGAGATCGACCCGGAGGGCGCGCCGGTGCAGATCGGGCCGTTCCGGCTCGAGTTCATCCGGATGGCGCACTCGATCCCGGACGCGGTCGGCATCGCAATCGAGACGCGCGCCGGTCTCGTGTTCCACTCCGGTGACTGGAAGCTCGACCACACGCCGATCGACGGGTTGCGCACCGACGTCGGCCGCCTCGCCGAGCTCGGCAACCGCGGCGTCGACCTCCTGTGCGGCGACTCGACCAACGCGGAACGGCCTGGGCTCACGCGCTCCGAGCGCGTCGTCGGGGAGGCCTTCCGCCAGATCATCCCGGTGCGCCGTGGGCGGATTCTCGTCTCCAGCTTCGCGTCGAACATCCACCGCATGCAGCAGGCGATCGACGTCGGAGTCGACTCGGGCCGCAAGGTGGTGGTCGTGGGCCGATCGATGCGCCGCAACATGAACGTGGCACGCAACCTCGGCTATGTCGACGTGCCGGATGACGTGTTCGTGAAGCCGGCCGACCTCGACGGCGTGCCGCTGCACGAGCAGCTGATCCTCTGCACCGGATCTCAGGGCGAGCCCCTGTCGGCGCTGACGCGGATTGCCTACAACGATCACCCGGCGGTGAAGGTCGAACGCGGGGACACGGTGATCATCTCCGCGCGCCCCGTTCCCGGAAACGAGCTGCGCGTGCACGATGCGATCAACCGCCTGACGCGCAACGGGGCCGAGGTGCTGCACGAGGAGAACGCCGACGTGCACGTTTCCGGCCACGGGTGCGCGGAGGAGCTGCGGACGCTGCTCAGCCTGCTGCGTCCGAAGGCGGTGATGCCGATTCACGGTGAGTACCGGATGCAGGCTGCGCATGCCCGGCTCGCCCAGGATGCCGGGGTTCCCGCGGATTCGATCGTGATCGCCGAGAACGGCGATGTCGTGGAGCTCTCCAGCGAGGGTGTGCGGATCGCGGATCACATCGACGCCGGCGTCACGTACGTGGACGGCCTCGGGGTCGGCGACATCTCGGATGTCGCGCTTCGCGACCGCCGTCACATGTCGGAGGACGGTGTCCTGATCGTCGTCGCGACGCTGGCCGACGGCGCCGCATCGGCGCCTGAGCTGATCAGCCGTGGCTTCGCCGAGAGCGACGAGCTGCTCGCCGAGATGCGCGAGGAGGCGCACGCGATCGTCCGCGACCTGCTGGCTGAAGACATCCGCGAGGTGAAGCTCCTGCAGGAGCACCTGCACGACGGGCTCGGGCAGCTCGTCTACGACCGCACGCACCGCCGCCCGATGATCCTGCCCGTTGTCATAGAGGTATGAGGCGGGGGCGCTGACGACGCCGCTTCGCACCCGGCCGGAGTGGGCTGCCGTGATCGTCGAGCATGCGGCTGAGGACGAGACTGCACGCAAGCTGATCGCGCAGCTCCTGGCCGTGGAAGTCTCGTCACTCGCGTTCTGCCGGCTGCTGGAGCGCTGGGCACGTGGCGATGCCGATCCGAGCACGCCGGGCCACCGCCAGGCGGCGCTGCGCCGCGCAGCCGACCGGGTCGAGACCGCCCTCGCGGGGCTCGAGCGCCCGCTCGGGCGCTACCTGCTCGAGCTCGAAGGGGGCGAAGCCGAAGGGAGGTCGTGGTTCGGCGAGCCGGGCCCGGCAGAGCTGATCGACTGGAAGCCCGTGCTCGACCGCGCGGGCGTTCGTGTCGGGCCGCACCGCGTTGCGGCGGCGTACCTCGAGCTGGCGGTGCTGGTGCGGGCGCTCGAGGGCCTGGCGGCGCAGGTGCGCTGGCAGTCGTCGGTGGATCGAGGCTCGCTCTGGGCCGGTCTGTTCGACCTGCGTGAGAACCTGCTCGGCCGTGCGCTCGACGATCTCCGGGCGATCGCGGCTTAGCTCCCGGCATGCCGGTCGAGCTCACCGTCGTCGGGTCGATCAACCTGGATCTGGTCGCGCGCGTCGAGCGGCTGCCGCGCCCCGGTGAGACCGTGTCCGGGAGCACGTTCGAGCGCTTTCCCGGCGGCAAGGGTGCCAACCAGGCTGTTGCCGCGGCACGCCTGGGCGCGCGGGTCAAGCTCGTCGGCGCGGTCGGCACGGATCCGCTCGCAGACGATGCCCTGGCGGGCCTGCGGGCTGCGGGGGTCGAGTTGGAGCTCGGACGGACCGGCAGCACCGGGATCGCCGCGATCGTCGTGGCCGACGACGGCGAGAACCAGATCGTGGTCATTTCCGGCGCAAACGCAAGCGTGCGCCCGGTGTCGCCCGGCGGCGCCGTGCTGTGCCAGCTGGAAGTGCCCGACGAGGTGGTGCTCGCGGCGGCGCGCAGGGCGGAGTTCTTTGCGTTGAACGCGGCGCCGGCGCGCGTGCTCGACCTCGATCCCGACCTGCTGATCGTGAACCGGCTCGAGTACGAGGTCGTCTCACGCGGCAAGCTCGTCGCAGTCACCTACGGCGCGGAGGGAGCAGCCCTCTACGAGGGCGGCATCGAGGTCGCCCGCGCCGTGCCGCCGCGAGTCGCAAGCGTCGACGGCACCGCGGCCGGCGATGCCTTCGCCGCCTGCCTCGTCGTGTCGCTGCTCGAGGGGCGTCCGCGTGAAGCGGCGCTCGTCCGCGCGTGCGCGGCCGGGGCGATCGCCGCCTCGCGGCTCGGGGCGCAACCGTCGCTGCCCACAGCGCGAGAGGTAGAGACGATACTCGCGGCATGACGCCCATCCCGATCATTCTCGACTGCGATCCGGGTCACGACGACGCGATCGCCATCCTGCTCGCGCTCGCCTCGCCCGAAGTCGAGCTCGTCGGCGTGACGACCGTCTCGGGCAACCAGACGCTCGACAAGACGACTGCGAACGCGCTTCGGGTGCTCGAGCTCGCGGGACGGAGCGATGTTCCGGTGTACGCAGGCGCAAATGCGCCGTTCGTGCGCATGCGTGACGTCGCAGCGCACGTGCACGGCGAGTCGGGTCTCGACGGGCCAGACCTCCCCGCGCCGTCGCAAGCCCCGGAGCCGGCGCACGCGGTCGAATACCTCGCCGAACGGTTCCGCGGTCGCGAGAAGCCCACACTCGTTGCCACGGGGCCGCTGACCAACGTGGGGCTCCTGTTTGCGACGCACGCCGGCGTGCGGCCCGATCGGATCGTGCTGATGGGTGGTTCGATCGGCGAGGGCAACCGGACGCCGGCGGCCGAGTTCAACATCTGGGCCGACCCGGAGGCGGCACAGCGCGTGTTCGCGGAGGGCCTCGACACGACAATGGTCGGGCTCGACGTGACGCATCGCGCTCTGATCCGCGACGAGCACACCGAGCGTATGCGCGGCGCGGGACGCGTCGGGAAGGTCGTGGCCGAGCTGATGGACTTCTACGCGCGCTTCCACAGGGCGCGCTATCCCGACCTCGACGGCTCGCCGATGCACGACCCGGTCTGCATCGCGCACCTGATCGACCCGACGCTGCTCGACGTGCGCGACGCGCGGATCGAGGTCGACTGCACGACCGGCCCGAGCTGGGGGCGCACGAACGTCGACTGGCGAAACCGTGAGCACGTAGCGGCGCCGAATGCGAAGGTGGCCTTCGGCATCGACGGTGAGCGGTTCGCCGAGCTCGTGGTCGAACGGATCAGCGCATTGCCATGATCGTCTTCGCAGCGATTGCGCCGCACGGCGCCCCGGTATTCGACGTTCCGGCGGGACCGACGCGCCGCGGGCTCGAGGAGCTCGGCCATCGCTTTGCCTCCGAGCGGCCGGAGTCGGTGATCGTGTTGACGCCGCATGGGATCCACGTCGACGGGCACTTCGCAGTGGTGCGGTCGGCGCGGCTACAGGGAGACGCCTCGCAGTGGACGGACGCCGACACCCGCTACGAAGGGCCGGGAGACCCGGAGCTGGCGGACGCGTGCGTCGAGGCGCTCCGGGCGGCAGGATTGCCGGCGCTCGGCGTCACCTTCGGCGCAACGGCAGCCGGTTCGTCGACCATGCCGCTCGATTGGGGCGCGCTGATCCCGCTCTGGTTCATGCACGGGCCCGCCGTTGTCGTCAGTCCCTGCCGGGCGCTCTCGAACGACCACCATGTGCGGGCGGGGGAGGCGCTGGCCGCTGCGACCCTGCACCGCCGCGTCGCGCTGATCGCGAGCGCCGACCACGGCCACGGGCACACCGTTGACGCCCCCTACGGCTTTGCACCGGAGTCGGCCGAGTACGACGAGGAGATTCAGACGATCGTGCGCGACAACAGGCTGGCCGCGCTGCGCGGCTGGGACCCTGGGTTCGCCGTGGCGGCGAAGGCCGACAGCTTCTGGCAGCTCTTGATGCTCCACGGCGCCCTGGGCGACGAGTTCGAGGTGGAGCTCCTGTCGTACGAGGTTCCGACCTACTTCGGCATGCTGACCGCGTCCTATGTTCGGAAGGACTGACCGCCGGTAGCGCGAAGTGCGCCCCATGGCGCGCAAAAAGCGGCCCCATAAGACGTCCCCGAAGACGCCGAGCCGCGTCAAGAAGCGGCGCGGGAAGGCGAAGGGGCGCACGCACCAGCATGCCGAGCTGGCCGGCCTCGGCCTCGGCGGGCTCGGCGTGTTCCTCGCCGCGATCCTGTGGTTCGGGTTCAACGGCGGGCCGGTCGCCGACCTCGTGCGCAGCGGCATCGGCGCTGCGGCGTATCTCGCGCCTGTCGTGCTCGTCCCGCTCGGGGCGCTGATGGTCGCCCGGAGCGAGCTCGTCGACCTGCGGCCCTTCCAGCTCGGCCTCGCCGTCTCGCTGACCGGGCTGCAGCTCACCCTCGGCGCCGGCCATGGCGGGGCGCTCGGCAACGGCCTCGAGTCGGCGGTCGCACTCGGCCTCGGCACGAGCGGTTCCACGATCCTGGGCGTCCTGCTCACGCTCGGCGGCGCGCTGTTCCTGACCGGGGCGAGCCTCGGCGCGATCGTTCGCCGCACGGGCCATGCGATGCAGAGCGCGCAGAGGCGCGTGCGCACCGCCAGGCCACCGAACCTCCTGCCGGAATGGAGCGCCCCCGAGCAGATCGCGCCGCTCCAGGTGCATGCGCCGCCGGTCGACGTGCGCAAGGACTATCCGGATCTCATCTCCGATTCGATCTCGGGCCAGCCCGCTGCGCTCTTCATCCGCGACGAGGACGCGTTCGGGCCGGACGACGCGCACACCCAGGAGACGCTGTTCGACAGCCCGGCGACCGTTGCCGACTACGTCCTGCCGGACCGGAGCCTGCTGAAGCAGTCGAAGCCCGGTGTGGGCCCGACCGGCGAAGCGAATGCCCGCGTCGCCGAGGCGCTCGTCACCTGTCTCGCACACTTCGGGGTCGAGGCCACCGTGGTCGGGCAGATCTCCGGGCCGCGGGTGACGCGCTACGAGCTGCAGCTTGCGCCGGGCACCAAGGTCGGCAAGGTGGCGAACCTGAAGGACGATCTGAGCTACGCGCTCGCCACGACCGAGATTCGCATCCTCGCGCCGATTCCCGGCAAGCAGGCCGTCGGCGTCGAGGTGCCGAACCTCAGCCCCAACCTCGTCACGCTCGGCGACATCTACGACGATCTGCCGGCCACGGCGAGCCCGCTCTCGGTCTGGCTCGGCAAGGACATCAGCGGCGCCGCGGTCTGGGCCGACCTCGCGCGGATGCCGCACATCCTGATCGCCGGAACCACCGGGTCGGGCAAGTCGGGCTGCATCAACACGATCCTCACGTCGATCCTGCTGCGCGCGACGCCGGACGAGGTGCGGCTGATCCTGATCGACCCGAAGAAGATCGAGCTCAACTACTACGAGTCGATCCCGCATCTGCTGACGCCGGTCGTCTCGAGCCCCAAGGAAGCAAGCGCGGTGCTGCTCAACGTCGTCAGCGAGATGGAGCGGCGTTACGAGCGGCTGAGCCAGGTGCGGGCGCGCAACCTCGCCGAGGCGAACCGTGCCTTCCGCAAGCGTGGCGACGACGCTCTTCCGTACCTGCTCGTCGTGATCGACGAGCTCGCCGACCTGATGATGGTCAGCCCGCAGGAGGTTGAGGACTCGATCATCCGCCTCGCGCAGAAGTCGCGCGCGGTCGGCATTCACCTGGTGCTCGCCACCCAGCGACCGTCGGTCGACGTGATCACCGGCATGATCAAGGCCAACGTCCCGTCGCGGATCGCGTTCGCTGTCTCGTCGCAGACCGACTCGCGCGTGATCCTCGATGCGAACGGCGCCGAGAGCCTGCTCGGCCAGGGCGACATGCTGTTCAAGCCGCTCGGCACCTCCCGCTTGCAGCGCGTCCAGGGCGCCTTCGTGACCGAGGAGGAGATCGCGATGATCGTCGAGCAGGCGAGAACGCAGCGCGAGCAGCACGTCGACGAGACCTTCCTCGAGCTTCCGCAGGCGTTCGCCGACGACTCCGACAGCGACGACGGCGAGTTCGACCCCGACGAGGACCCGCTGCTCGACAAGGCGATCGAGATCGTCGTGACCGCACAGACCGCGTCGGTGAGCCTGCTCCAGCGCCGTCTGCGGGTCGGCTACACCCGCGCCGGACGGCTCGTGGACATGCTCGAACGGCGGGGGATCATCTCGGCGTACGAGGGCTCAAAGCCGCGCCGTGTCCTCCTGACCGAGCGCGATCTCGAGCGCGTCGCCGCGGACTAGCTGATTGATCGGGAACTCTAGCCGCCGGCCCGCGGAGGGGCTAGGCTACGGCCGCTAGTCCCCCCGGTCAGACAATGGAGGAGGGTAAGTGAAGTTTTCACGCTGGATGGTGCTGGCGTGCGTCGTCGCACTCGCCGCAGTGGTCGTCACGGCCACTGCTTTCGGGAGCGCGAAGTCGCCGGCCACGCAGAAAGCGTCGTTCACCGCGGCGCTCGTGAGTGACATCGGTCGGTTCACCGACAAGGGCTTCAACCAGAATCAGCTCAAGGGGCTGACGACGGCGAAGGCGAAGCTGGGAGTCAACACGTTGGCGCTGCAGTCGAACTCGACGAGCGACTACGCGCCGAACTTCAACTCGGCGATCCGCAAGGGTGCCAAGCTCATCGTCGCGGCGGGCTTCCTGCTCGCTCCGACTGAGGCGACCTACGCGAAGAAGTTCCCGAACGTGGACTTCGCAATCACCGACTACACGGTGCACACGGCCCCGTTCGCCGACAAGAAGGGCAACGTCCTGCCGGCGTATCAGAAGAACGTCGAGGGCCTGACCTACATGGCGAACGAGTCGGGCTGTCTCGTCGGCGTCCTCGCGGCCAAGATGGCCGTGAAGATGGGCGGGAAAGCGGTCGGAGCGGTCGGAGGGATCAAGATCCCGCCGGTCGACATCTGGATCGCCGGCTACAAGTACTGCGTGCACAAGGTCGCCCCGTCGCTGAAGGTGATCGTGCAGTACTCGAACGATTTCGTGGCGACTGACAAGTGTCAGACAGTCGCGCAGAACGAGATCGCCCAGGGGGCAAAGGTCCTCTTCCAGGTAGCAGGCGGCTGCGGTCTCGGCACGCTCAAGGCCGCTGACGCCGCGGGCATCTGGGGCATCGGCGTCGACGTCGATCAGTACAAGGATGCAAAGCGTGTGCTGACGAGCGGTGTGAAGCGAGTCGACACTGGTGTATTCGATGCGATCCAGCAGGCGCAGAGCGGCCAGTTCAAGGGCGGCACCGACCTGGTGTTCGACCTGAAGAACGGCGGCATGGGTGTTGGCAAGATCAGCCCCTCGGTGCCGCAGTCGTGGGTCACGCTGATGAACAGCTACAAGGCGAAGATCATCGCCGGCACGCTGAAGGTGCCGACGGGCCTCTAGGCGGTCGAAGAACAGCGCAGGACGGAAAGGGCGGGCCTCGTGTCCGCCCTTTCCGTCTTCGTGTTTAGGATTGCTCCCCGATGACCCAGGAGCTCGTCCTCGAGATGCGCGGGATCCGCAAGGAGTTCCCGGGTGTCGTTGCCAACGACGGTGTCGATCTCGACGTGCGGCGCGGCGAGGTGCACGCGCTCCTCGGTGAGAACGGTGCCGGCAAGTCGACGCTGATGAACATCCTCTACGGGCTTTACCGGCACGATGCGGGAGAGATCCTGCTGAACGGCCGCCCCGTCGAGTTCGCCTCGGCACGCGATGCGATTCAGGCCGGAATCGGGATGGTGCACCAGCACTTCATGCTCATCCCGGTGATGACGGTCGCCGAGAACATCGTCCTCGGAGTCGAGCCGCGGAACAGGTTGCTGCTCGACGAGCGCACCGCCGAACGACGGGTGCGCGAGCTGTCCGAGCGGTTCGCCCTCGCGGTCGACCCGGCCGCGCTCGTCGGCGAGATCACGGTCGGCCAGGAGCAGCGCGTCGAGATCCTGAAGGCGCTCTACCGGGGCGCCGACATCCTGATCCTCGACGAGCCGACCGCGGTGCTGACTCCGCAGGAGGCGCGCGAGCTGTTTGCGATCATCCGAAGCCTGCAGGCGGACGGCAAGTCGATCATCTTCATCAGCCACAAGCTGAATGAGGTGCTCGAGATCGCCGACCGGATCACGGTGCTCCGCCGGGGCAAGAAGATCGAGACGGTTCCGAGCTCCGGCGCCACCGAGGCGTCGCTTGCCCGCGCGATGGTCGGCCGCGAGGTTCTGCTCCAGGTGGAGAAGGCGCCGGCGCAGCCGGGTGACGTCCTGCTGTCGGTCGGCGACCTGCACGTCCGCGACGAGCGCGGGATCCCGAAGGTGCGCGGGGTTTCGTTCGACGTCCGGGCGGGCGAGATCGTGGGGATCGCCGGCGTCGACGGCAACGGGCAGACCGAGCTGATCGAGGCGATCACCGGGCTGCGGAAGATCGAAAGCGGGTCGATCACCGTCGCGGGGCGCGAGCTCCGCGAGGCGCGCGCGCGCGCAATGCTGGATGCGGGCGTCGGCCACATCCCGGAGGATCGCCAGCGACGCGGCCTGGTGCTCGAGTTCTCGATCGCCGAGAACATCGCCCTCCACGATTACGCGAAGCCGCCGAATGCGAAGTGGGGATGGCTGTTCCCAGCCCGGCTCGTCGCGCGGGCGGCGGGGCTGATCCGTGAGTTCGACGTCCGCGGCGGCGGGCCGCTCACGCGCGCCGGCGGGCTCTCGGGCGGCAACCAGCAAAAGGTCGTCGTCGCGCGCGAGATCTCACGCGACCCCAGGGTTCTGATCGCGGCGCAGCCGACGCGTGGACTCGACGTCGGCGCGATCGAGTACCTGCACCGGCGGATCATCATGGAGCGTGACCAGGGCCGTGCGGTCCTGCTCGTGTCGCTGGAGCTCGAGGAGATCCTGTCGCTCTCCGACCGGATCCTCGTGATCTACGAGGGAGAGATCGCCGGCGAGCACACAGGTGAGGTCTCCGAGCAGCAGATCGGCCTCGAGATGCTCGGCGGGCGGGAGCGTCCGGCCGCGTGACCACGGACGGCAGCGGGCCTCCGGAGACGCCCGAAGAAGCGGCCGCGAGCGGCACCGTGGCGGCGCGCTTCGCCTTGAAGCAGCGGGCCGGCGGCCTCGTCGTGCCGGTGTTGACGGCGCTGATCGCATTTCTGATCGGAGGGCTCGTCGTGGCTGCGACGGGTCACAACCCGCTGCTCGCCTATCGCGACATCTTCAACGGCGCGGGTCTCAACTGGATCTTCCATCCGACGACGAACATCGCCTCGACGTCTGCGTACAACCTCTCACAGACGTTGCTGCAGACAACGACGCTGATCCTTTGCGGTCTCGCCGTCGCGTTCGCGTTTCGCTGCGGGATGTTCAACATCGGCGGCCAGGGCCAGTACCTGATCGGGCTCTACGTCGCCAACTGGCTCGGCTACGACTTCGCGCGCATGAGCCCGGTGCCCCACATCCTGATCGCGATCGGCGGTGCGACGATCGCCGGCGCCGCGTGGGCGGGGATCGCAGGGTTCCTGAAGGCGACCGTCGGCGCGCACGAGGTGATCTCGACGATCATGTTGAACTGGATCGCCATCTGGATGGGCGAATGGCTCTTCGGTGACGGCGGCCCGCTCCAGAACGCGGCGAACAAGGCGGTCCCGATCTCGAACGACGTCGCTGCCAGCGCCCAGCTGCCGGCGTTCTGGGGCGTGCAGCAGCTCCAGGCGCTCGACGTCGGCTTCTTCGTGGCAATCGCGGCGCTCATCGTCTTCTGGTTGATCCTCAACCGGACGACGCTCGGCTACGAGGTGCGGGCGGTCGGCTTCAGTCCCGAGGCCGCGGCCTACGGGGGCATCAGCGTGCGGAAGAACCTGATCCGGGCGATGGCGATCTCCGGGGCGTTCGCCGGCCTCGCGGGAGCGCTGGACATGCTCGGCTACCTCTACCACTTCGGTGTGTCGGACATCCCGGTCAGCTCAGTCGGCTTTCTCGGCATCGCGGTGGCATTGCTCGGCCGGAACACGGCGGCCGGCACCGCGCTCGGGGCGCTGCTCTTCGGGGCACTGCTCTTCGGGACGACCCACGGCCTGTCGTCGAACGTCATCCAGCCCGAGCTCGCGGGCAACCTCACCTACATGATCCAGGGGCTCGTGGTGCTGTTCGTGGGCGCCGACGTCTTGATCCTCTACATCTGGAACACACGGCGGAAGCTCCGCCCGAGGGCCAAGCAGGCAACGACATGACCGGCACGGCGGCCCGCTTCGACAACCCCGTCAGCGCGCGGTTGCGGAATCCCGCGACGAGCGGCTACACCGGGCTCGCGCTCGGGGCGGTGGCGGCGTTCCTCGGGATCCCCCCGGTCCAGACCCGAACGGTGACGTGGCCGGTCGTCGTCGGCGTCGTCGCCGTCGTTTTCGGGATCTGGACCGTCACGCGCGGCCGGCGCCGGCTCGGCTTCGGAGCGGTCGCCACCGGCCTCGCCGGAATCGGGCTCGGGATCCTCGCGACGCGGTCGGGCATCGGAAACCTGAATGCCGTCTTCAACCCTTCGCTGATCGCGCAGACCTTCGCGTTCTCGACGCCGCTCGTGTTCGGCGCGATCGCCGGCATGTTCTCGGAGCGGAGCGGCGTCGTGAACATCGGGCTCGAAGGGATGATGTTGATGGGCGCGTTCTGGGGCGTCTACGGAGCCGACAAGGGCGGCACCTGGGTCGTCGGGCTCCTCGTCGGGATGGGTGCCGGCGGATTGCTCGCGCTCGTCTACGCGTACTTCGCCATCCATCTGCGGGCCGACCAGATCGTGGGCGGCACCGCCGTCAACTTTCTCGCGCTCGGCATCACCGGGTACTTCTTCTTCCAGCTCTACAACGGCAACTACGTTTCCCAGGGCGTCTCGACGATCCCGAACGTACGGATCCCGTGGATCGCCGACCTCCACTTCCTCGGCCCGGCGATCGGGGACCTCAACCTGATGGTGTGGCTCAGCTTCGTGCTCGTCGTCGCCTCGTACATCGTCGTTTTCAAGACACCGATCGGGCTCCGGATCCGCGCGTGCGGCGAGCATCCCCGGGCGGCGGACACCGTCGGCATCAACGTCTATGCCGTGCGCTACGGCGCGGTCGTGCTGTCCGGTCTCCTCGCCGCCGCCGGCGGCGTCTATCTCTCCGACGGTTTCGGGGGCGGCACCTTCACCGACAACATGACCGAGGGCCGGGGTTTCATTGCGCTCGCAGCGATGATCTTCGGCAACTGGCGACCGGCTGGTGCCTTCGCGGCAGCGGTCCTCTTCGGTTTCTCGAGTGCGGTCGCGTTGCGGCTCCAGGTGTATTCCGCGTCGGCGTCGACCCTCTTCAACGTGCTCCCGTACGTCTTGACGCTGATCGCCGTTGCGGGTGTGATCGGGCGCACCGTCCCGCCGGCGGCAGATGGCAAGCCGTACAGCAAGCAGTAACCTCCGCATCTGCGCTGCGGTCGCGGCGGTCCTGGCCGCCGTGCTCATCCCGGCGGACCCCGCAAGCTCGGTTCCGTCCATCACCCCGTTTCGCGCGTGTCTCGTGACCGGGGTCGGTGGGCTGGAGGGACCGGCCTTCAACCGGCTTGCGGTCGCCGGGCTGCGAGCTGCGGAGCGGGCGGGGGTGGTGGGGCACACGGCGCATGCGGGCTCGCAGGCTGAAATCGTCAACGATCTTCGGTCGTGTGCGCGCGACCGAGCCGGGATCACGATCGGTGTCGGGTACGGGATGGCAGCCGCCCTCGACCAGGTCGCGACCGAGTTTCCGCACGCGGCGTTCGCGATCGTGGGGGTCGACATGAAGACGCTTCCGCACAGGCCGGCGAACGTCGAGGGCCTGCTGTTCAGGGAGGAGCAGGCCGGCTATCTCGTCGGCTATGCGGCCGGTCTGTGGGCGAAGAGGCAGGGCAAGAGGGCGGTCGGCTCGGTCGGCGGACTGGACATTCCTCCCGTCGAGCAGGCCGTCGCAGGGTTCCAGTTCGGGGCCAAGGTGGCCTACCCCGCGGTCGACACGCTGAACGCCTACGCCGGCGGCTTCACCGTGGCTGCCAGCTGCGAGAAGCTGGCGCTCGGCCAGATCGAGCAGGGCTCCGCCGTCGAGTTCGAGGTCGCGGGCCCGTGCGGGCTCGGCGTCCTCGCGGCTGCGCACGCGAAGGGGATCCTCGGGATCGGCTCGGGCGCCGACCAGGCGTCGCTCGGCTCGTTCGTGATGACGACCGCGCTCGAACGGGCGGACGTCGCGGTCGAGGCTGCGGTGGGCGCCGCGCGGACCGGTCACCTGGCCGGTGGGACGAACGTCAGCTTCGGCGCACGGAACGGCGGCATCGGTTACGGCCGCTGGAGCCCGATCGTCCCCGCAGCGATCAGGCGCGCCGTTGCAGCGCAATACGCCTTCCTCCAGGCAGGCAGGATCGAGGGCATCCCGACCACGATTCCGTAGCCTGGTCCGCTCGCCCCGAGTACGTTTACGGCTGATGCGGCTGAGAGCGGCACTCGGTCTCATGGTCGCACTGCTCGCTGCGGGGTGCGGCGCCCGCCATGGTCCGCCGCGGAGCGGTCCAGCGACGGCCACGGGAACCTCTGCGGCGCACACCGGCCTGCGGGTCGGGGTCGTCGGCCCGCTCTCGGTCGCAGTGACCGGCGTCGTCGCGCAGTATGGAACGCTCGCGCAGGTTGCGGAGGCCCCCTTCGTGCTCGTCTCGGGGGCCGCCGCCCCCCTTGCGACAGTCGCGAACACGGCGCGAGCGCATCGCGCGTCACACTTCGCGTTTGTCGGCGCGAGCACGAAGAACGACCGCGCACGGAACCTCGTCGGTCTTGTGCCGAGCGACGACCAGGCAGCGATGCTTGCAGGTCTCGTTGCGGGGTACGCCGCCGCCGGCAACGGCGGTACCTCGCCCCGTGTCGCGTGGGTCGGGCCCGAGGAGCACCGCCTCGCGCGTGCCTTCGCCCAGGGGGTTCGGCGCGCCCTTCCCCGTGCGGTCGTGCTCGACGTGTGGTCGAGCTCGATCCCGTCCCGGTGCAAGGAGGCCGCGCTCGCCGCGATCGGGCGCGGAGCGACCGTTGTGGCGGCCCATGCCGGCCTGTGCGCCGAGGCGGCGATTGCCGGCGCACACGACCAGGACATCCCGGGCCTTCAGCTCGGAGACTTCGAGTTTCCGGACGTGATCGCGAACCTCGCCGCGCGCGACGCCGCGGCAGGGCTCTTCTACGGCGGCGAGGACGTCGTTTTCGGAATGGCGAGCGGGGCGGTGGGCATCGGCACGGTCGACCCGCGCATCTCGTTCGCGACGATCGTGCTCGCGCGGGCGGCTGCCCAGTAGGTCGCGAGCGCTCTCCGGCGGTAGGGCGCTCGCCACGACCGACGTACGGGAACAGTGGAACTCCGGGTAACGTCTCCGCCGACGGCATCCCGGACGTCCACCTTTCTCTCCTGCAGAACTCGTATCCCATCGGATCCACTCTCGGCCATGCCAGGCAGTAGGGTCTCCAACCGCTTGGCGGCGCTTTTCGGCGTCCTCGCGCTGCTTGCGATCCCGGCGGCCGTGTTCGGGTCTCGTCTCGTCTCCGGCGTCCGTCTCCTCGAATCGCTCTACATCTCCGTGCCGGTCTCGTGCCTGCTCGGGCTGTCGGCGGTCGCGGCCACACGGCGTGCTCGCTTCGACGCGGCTCGGAGCGTCCGCCCGGACGGAGCGAGGCCGAAGCGGCTGATCCGGCTCGTGGCGTTTCTCGGGCTCTACATGGGCGTCACCGGCGCACTCGCGCTCGCCGTCTACGGCACGCTTCGCTGGGCGCAGTAGCCGCGGCGACGCAACGGCGGCTACCCTTCCGGCGGCCGTGTTCGAGATCGGCAACAGCCTGCGTGAAGCCCGCATGCGTCGCGGGGTTGACTTCGCACAGGCTGAAGTCTCGACCAAGATCCGTGGGAAGTACCTGCGGGCGCTCGAGGACGAGCAGTTCGAGCTCCTCCCGGCACAGACCTACGTCAAGGGGTTTCTGCGTACGTACGCCGAGTATCTCGGCCTCGACGGGCAGCTGTACGTCGACGAGTTCAACTCCAGGTTCGTCAGCGGCACCGACGAACACGAGCCTCGAACCCGCCGCTCGGCCGCTCGTCCGCAGCGCCGCACCCGCCGGATCGAGACGAACGTGGTCCTCGCCGCGCTCGGCGCAATCGCGATCCTTACGGTGATCGTCTTCGCGGCCGCAAGTGGCGGCGGCGGGCCGCACGCACCGGCGTCGGGGACGACGAGCTCCGCCGTCACCACTCCCGGCGCACCGGCGGCCCTGCTGACGCTCACCGCCACGCGCGGCTCGACGCACGTTGCCGCGCGGGTCCGGAGTGCGAACGGCGACGTCGCCTACGACGGGACGATTCAGAAAGGCGACCCACCTGTGGCGATTCGCGGCCGGCAGCTCTGGGTGCAGATCGACTCCCCGGAGAACCTGCGCATCCAGGTTCGCGGCAAGCTCGTGCATGTCCCCGGGCTCAAGCCGCGAGTGATCATCGTCACCGCGAACGGTTGGCGACCCGCGTAGTGGGCCGGGCCGGTGCGACGGTCCAACCACGAGCGGCCATCGTCGCATCGGGCTCCGAGCTCGTTCGCGGCGACCGGAACGACCGGAACGGGCCCTATCTGGCGGCGTCGCTGCTTCGCCTGGGGATCGATCCAGTGCGCATCACGGTTGTCGGCGACGACCCGGCTGAGCTGGAAGCGGCGCTCGCCTACGGCCTGCAGGAGGATCTGCTCGTCGTCTCAGGCGGGCTTGGGCCGACTCACGACGACCGAACGATCGAGCTGCTGGCACGCGCCGCCGGCCGCGGCCTCGCCGTCGACGAGGACCTCGCGGCGCAGATCGAAGAGCTCTCTCGGCGCGTCGCGGCTCGGCTGAAGCGGCCGTACACCGACTTCGCCGACGGGGTGCGCAAGCAGGCCTCATTGCCGGACGGCGCGGAGTGGGTGGGGCTCGTGGGAACGGCGCCGGCGGTCGTGCTCGACCTGGGCTCGTCGCTTGCCGTGGCGCTTCCAGGCCCGCCACGGGAACTGCAGCAATTGTGGCCACGCGTGCTCGAGACGGCGCCGCTGCGGGGCCTGCGGGCGCGGGCGCACGCGCCGAGGCGGCGAGTTCTGCGACTGTTCGGGGTCTCGGAGTCCGCGGTCGCCCGGGCGCTCGCGGACGCCGGCGGCGACGGAGCCGGAGTCGACGTGACGATCTGCGCGCGTGACTTCGAGATCCACGTCGATCTCTTCGTGCAGCCGGGAGCCGAAGCCCGGGCGGAGGCAATCGAGGCGTCCCTCAGCGAGGCGAACGCGCAGTACCTCTTCTCCCGCGACGAGCGGTCGACCGCCGAGCTCGTGCTCGACCTCGTGCGGGCGCGTGGGCTCACCCTCGCGACAGCCGAGTCCTGCACCGGAGGGCTCGTCGCCGCCCGGCTGACCGATGTTCCCGGCTCGAGCGACGTGTTCTGCGGGGCAATCGTCGCGTACTCGGACAAGGTCAAGGCGGCGCAGCTCGGTGTTCCCGAGGAGGTCCTGCGCGAGCACGGGGCGGTCTCCGCGGAAACGGCGGCTGCGATGGCTCGTGGCGCCCGCGAGCGGCTCGGCGCCGATCTGGCCGTCGCGGTGACCGGCATCGCCGGCCCGGGGGGCGGCTCGCAGGCCAAGCCGGTCGGCCTCGTCTTCCTGCACGCGTCGGGCCCTGCGGCAGAGCTCGGCCGGCGGCTCGACTTCCCGGGCGATCGCGAGACGATTCGCCAGCGGTCGGCCGTGGCGGCGCTGCACCTCGTGCGGCGTCTTGTCACCGAACCGTGACGGACACGCGACACCTTCCCGGCTAGCGTGGCCGGCGGATCGTTGTGATCGGAAGGAGTCGGTCCGGCGCGCACGAACAGGTGTTCGTTTCGTGCCGTCCGAACTGCTCTCTACTCTTGGTTTTTGCGACCCGGAGGGGCGCAGGATCAGGCACTTGTAACAGCAGCCCTAGGAGGTCGGTAGACGTGGATCGCGATCGCGAACAAGCACTCGACACGGTGCTGGGACAGATCGAGCGCCAGTTCGGCAAGGGCGCCATCATGAAGATGAACGACCAGGCGCAGGTTGCGATTGCCGCCGTCTCGACGGGGTCGCTGTCGCTCGACCTCGCGCTCGGCGTGGGCGGCCTGCCGCGCGGCCGCATCATCGAGGTGTTCGGGCCGGAGTCGTCGGGAAAAACGACGCTCGTGTACCACGTGATCGCCGAGGCGCAGCGCCGCGGCGGCATCTGCGCCTTCATCGACGCGGAGCATTCGATGGACCCCGCCTACGCGAAGCGCATCGGTGTCAACGTCGACGAGCTGCTCGTCTCGCAGCCCGACACCGGCGAGCAGGCGCTCGAGATCTGCGAGCTCCTCGTCACGTCGGGTGCGCTCGCCGTCGTCGCGATCGACTCGGTCGCCGCTCTGACGCCGAAGGCCGAGATCGAGGGCGAGATGGGCGACACTCATGTCGGCCTGCAGGCGCGCCTGATGAGCCAGGCGCTGCGGAAGCTCGCCGGAACGCTCAACCGCACCGACACGATCTGCCTGTTCACAAACCAGCTGCGCGAGAAGATCGGCGTCATGTTCGGCAACCCGGAGACCACGCCGGGCGGCCGTGCACTGCGCTTCTACGCGTCGGTCCGGCTCGACATCCGCCGCATCGAGACGCTGAAGGACGGCGTCGAGGCCTTCGGGAACCGCGTCCGCGTGAAGGTCGTGAAGAACAAGGTCGCGCCGCCGTTCAAGCAAGCCGAGTTCGACATCATCTACGGCGACGGCATCTCCTGGGAGGGCACGGTGCTCGATACCGGACTCGAGAAGAAGGTCGTGCAGAAGTCGGGCTCGTACTTCTCGTTCGGCGACGAGCGTCTCGGGCAGGGACGCCAGAACGCGACCGCTTTCCTGAAGGAGCACCCGGATGTCGTGCAGGGCATCCTGCAGGCGATCCAGGCGCAGGCGCCGCCCGAGCAGGTCATCTCGGCACGGCTTCTGCCCGGCGGCGAGCTGCCTGCGGCTGCGGCACCGGATCCGGTGCCGCAGGAGGCGCAAGAGGAAGCGTCCGCAGCCGCCTGAGAGCGTCCCCTGATGCCGGCCGAGCGCGATCCGATCGACATCGCAGCGCGGGCGCTTGCCCATCGCGACCGCTCGCGGCACGAGCTCGAGGAGCGGCTGGCGCGCGCCGGGGTCGACGAGCGAAGGCGCGCCGACGCGCTCGAAACACTCGAGCGCGTCGGGTACGTGGATGACAACCGCTTCGCGGCGGCGCGGGCGGCAGCACTCACCGAACGGGGCTATGGGGACGCCGCGATCCGGCACGACCTCACCGGGCACGGCGTCGACAGTGGCGCTGTGCACGGGGCCGTCGCCGGGCTCGAGCCGGAGGCCGACCGAGCCCGAGCCCTCGTGGCACGGTTGGGTCGGTCGGCCAAAACCGGGGCGCAGCTTGCCCGCAAGGGGTTTGCGGAGGACTCGATCGAAGCCGCCTTGGGAGCAGACGTTGCACAAGGGCCGGAGTGAGTTGTAGAGTTCAATGTTCGAACAGCAACATTTTTGCCTGCACAACGCACTTTCCACCGATCTTCCCTCGTTTCTTGAACCTCGTCCTCAGTCATCGATCCGGCCGGCCTTGTCGGCGAACGCCCACACAGAGCACTTGACCTGAGACCGACGGGCGCACGCGAGCGCCCCGGGAAACGCCGATCGGCGGATTGCGCGGAGTGCGGGCACCCGAGCCCGTAGGAGCGCCCATGCCCGTCGTCGTGGCAGTCGTGATCGCAGCACTCGCCGCAATCGGCGGCACGCTCCTCGTGGTGCGACTGCTCGCCGGGTCCGGGCTCGAGACCGCCCGCCGCGCCCGCGGCCAGCTGCTCGACGACGCCCGTCGCGAGATCGAGACCGCGCGCAGGGAAGCCGCGATCGAGGCGCGCGAGGAGGCAATCAAGGTCCGGGGCGAGCTCGAGTCGGAGCTGCGCGACCGCCGTGACAGCGTTCTGAAGATCGAGGAGCGTGTGCTCGCGAAAGAGGATGACATCGACCGGAAGCTCACCGAGCTCGCCCGGCGCGAACAGGGCGTCTCGGACCGCGAGGTCAACCTGCGCGAGCTGCAGGAAGAGCTGAAGGAGCTGAAGGCGCGCCAGCGCTCGGAGCTGGAGCGAGTCTCGGCGATGACCACGGGCGAGGCTCGGCAGCGGATCCTGGCGGAATCCGAGGAGCTCGTCCGGCATGAGCTTGCCGGACGTGTCCGCCAACTCGAGGAGGAGGCTGCGGTCGAGGCCAAGCGCCGTGCGCGGAACCTCGTGGCCGACGCACTCCAACGGGTGGCCGCGAGCGCGGCCGCGGAGACCACGGTGACGCTGGTCGAACTGCCCTCCGACGACATGAAGGGGCGCATCATCGGCCGGGAGGGGCGGAACATCCGAGCTCTCGAGCACCTCACGGGTGTCGACTTCATCATCGACGACACGCCCAACGCCGTCGTGCTCTCGTCGTTTGACGGCATCCGTCGCGAGATCGCCCGGATGACGCTGCTCAAGTTGATCGAGGACGGCCGCATCCACCCGACACGGATCGAGGAGATGTACTACCTCTCGAAGGCCGAGCTCGACGAGCATGTACGGCAGGCCGGTGAGCAGGCCGTGTTCGAGGCGAACTGCGGCGAGTTCGGCGACGAGCTCGTCAAGATCCTGGGACGCCTGCGGTTTCGCACCAGCTACGGCCAGAACGTCCTCAGGCACACGCTCGAGGTCGTACAGCTCGCGGGCATCATGGCCGCCGAGCTCGAAGCGTCCGTGCGGACGGCGAAGCGTGCGGCGTTGCTCCACGACCTCGGCAAGGCGATGACGCACGAGGTGGAGGGCTCACACGCGCAGATCTCGACGCAGCTCGCACGCCGGCACGGCGAGAGCGCGGCGGTGTGCCATGCGATCGAGGCGCATCACTACGAGGTGCAGCCGCAGACGGTCGAAGCCGTGCTGTTGATCGCCGCCGACG